>JFJP01037992.1_pt1 | contig 20904 bp, 16 predicted proteins | sample 431651 | NCBI WGS metagenome assembly JFJP01 (sample SAMN02602958, study PRJNA72255) | Microbial mat metagenome, whole genome shotgun sequencing project. | biome: fresh water; feature: sink hole; material: water; isolation source: purple microbial (photo- and chemosynthetic) mats found in...
ATCACTTCAGGCCGTAAATCTTTTCCCCTGAGCAATACCATGAACCTGATCAATCCAGCTAACATCTTTGCTGAGGAAGGTTTTAAAGGGGAATTTGCAACTATCAATGCGTCAACAGGCCCTGTTTATCTGGGGAAAGACAGCGAAATCATGGAAGGCTCCGTTATTCGGGGTCCCTTCGCCCTCTGCGAACATTCTACTCTAAAACTGAGCACGAAAGTTTACGGTCCAACCACAATCGGCCCTAACTCAAAAGCAGGCGGAGAAATCAACAACTCGGTAATTTTCGGGAACTCAAACAAAGGACACGATGGCTTTCTGGGCAATTCCGTTTTAGGCGAATGGTGCAACATTGGAGCCGACAGCAACAATTCCAACCTTAAAAACAACTATGCCATCGTGAAACTTTGGAGTTACAAAGAAGAGAGATTCATCAATACCGGTTTGCAATTTTGCGGGCTCATTATGGGCGACCACTCCAAATGCGGCATAAACACGATGTTTAACACGGGAACTGTAGTAGGCGTCAATGCAAATATTTTCGGATCAGGATTTCCACGAAATTTCATACCTTCCTTTAGTTGGGGAGGAGCCCAGGGTTTAACCACCTTCACCGTTCCAAAAGCCTTCGAAGTAGCAGAAAAAGTTATGGAAAGAAGAAACATGATTCTTGATGAGATAGAAAAATCCATCCTGCTGGAGATTTTCAACAGAACTGAAAAGTATCGCAGATGGTAGCTTGACGGGTATCGGAAAAAATTTTGATTCGCATGCCGGGAATAAATTAAATCATCCTATTTACTCCCTCTTTCCCTGATATCATCTTTTTGGCATAAGTATTGACTTACATAAGATGTATTTTAATTTGTGAATCGGATTTTTTAAAATCAGACTATTTGTCAGTAGAAAGAACGGAGTTTATATGAAGAATTTATTTGATTATAGTATTGAAAGCCTTTTGAGTTCGGACGGTGTGGATGAGGAGGCCGAATTTATACCCATAATAACTGATGATGAAGATGATGAGATTCTGAAACTCAACGTGCCTGACGTTTTGCCAATCCTGCCTCTCAGAAATACTGTTTTGTTCCCCGGAGTTGTGATCCCTATTTCTATTGGAAGAGAGAAATCTTTGAAGCTCATCAAGGAAGTGTATCGCAAAAACAAAATTCTGGGTGCAGTTGCACAGAATAACGTGACCGTCGACGAGCCGGAGATGAAAGACCTTTACAAAATCGGCACCGTTGCTCAGATTCTCAAGATCCTTGAGATGCCCGACGGATCGACATCTGTGATTATTCAAGGCAAAAAACGGTTTGAGATCATGGATCTTGTTTCCGACAAGCCCTATTATGTGGCCCGCATCGAAGTCCTTGAAGACAAGCGCTCGGGAAGCGACGATGAGCTCAAGGCAATTGTTGCCACGCTCAAAGACCTTTCTTTGAAGATCATCAAATTGTCATCCAATATTCCGCCCGAAGCAACCTTCGCAGTCAAAAACATTGAGAGTTCAGCCTTTCTGATCAATTTCCTCTCGTCGAACAACGATATGGAAATTGCCGAAAAACAAAAACTCCTTGAAATCGACGATTTAAAGCAGAGAGGCATACGCCTGCTTGAGTACCTCGCAAAAGAGGTGCAAATGCTCGAACTCAGGTACGACATACAATCGAAAGTAAAACACGACCTCGATCAGCAGCAGCGCGAATACCTTCTCCATCAGCAGATGAAAACCATTCAGGATGAACTGGGTGGAAATCCTGTGGAACAGGACATCAAAGACTTTAAGGAAAGAGCCAAAAAGAAAAAATGGGCCAAGGAAACGGCGGAAGTATTTGCTAAAGAACTTGACAAGCTGGGACGCCTGAATCCAGCTGCAGGAGAGTATTCGGTGCAGATGAACTATGTTCAGACCATGCTTGACCTCCCTTGGAACGAATACACAAAGGATAATTTCAATCTGAAAAGGGCTCAGAATATTCTCGACAGGGATCACTTCGGACTCGACAATGTCAAGGACCGCATCATTGAGCACCTGGCTGTTCTTAAGCTCAAAGGCGACATGAAATCACCTATTGTTTGCCTAGTGGGACCTCCGGGAGTCGGCAAAACTTCCCTCGGTAAATCCGTGGCATCCGCCTTAAACCGCAAATATGTAAGGGTTTCTTTAGGTGGACTTCACGACGAGTCTGAAATACGCGGGCACCGGAAAACCTATATCGGAGCCATGCCCGGCCGGATTATCCAAAGCATTAAGAAAGTAAAATCATCCAATCCGGTTTTTGTGCTGGATGAGATCGACAAGGTAGGCAGGGATTTTCATGGCGATCCGGAATCGGCATTGCTCGAAGTACTTGATCCGGAACAGAACGCTGCTTTCCACGATAATTATCTGGAAGTGGATTATGATTTGTCGAGAATCCTGTTCATTGCCACCGCCAACACAACCAGCACCATCAGTCCCGCCCTGCTCGACAGGATGGAAATTATCGAGGTGTCAGGCTATCTGGTGGAAGAGAAACTGGAAATTGCCAAACGCCATCTGGTTCCCAAACAGTTGCGCGAACACGGCTTGCCAAAAGCAAAACTAAAATTCACGCAGGCTGCGCTGCAGAACATCATTGAGTCGTACACCCGCGAATCGGGAGTTCGACAGCTTGATAAGCAGATTGCCAAAGTAATCCGCGTGGTTGCAAAGAAAATCGCGCTGGAAGAAAATTACGATACCAGTCTGACCGTAGAAAGTATAAAATCAATCCTTGGAACCCCACGTTTCTCAAGAGACCGCTATGAAAACAATGATTTTGCCGGAGTGGTAACCGGGCTTGCCTGGACCTCCGTGGGCGGGGAGATCCTTTTTGTGGAATCGAGCCTTAGTAAAGGAAACGGCAAATTAACCCTTACAGGAAACCTGGGTGATGTTATGAAGGAATCGGCTGTTTTAGCGCTTGAATACCTGAAATCGCACTCGCCTATGCTTGGTCTTGACTCGGATATTTTCGACAAATGCAATGTTCACGTCCATGTGCCCGAAGGTGCTATCCCAAAAGACGGGCCATCAGCCGGTATTACCATGATAACCTCGCTGGCCTCCTCCTTTACCCAAAGAAAAGTGCGGCCTAATCTTGCCATGACGGGTGAAATAACCCTACGAGGAAAGGTGTTGCCGGTTGGAGGGATCAAAGAAAAGATTTTGGCTGCTAAAAGAGCCGGAATCAAGGACATTATCATATCAAGGGAAAACCTCAAAGATATTGAGGAGATAAAGGAAATATACCGCAAAGACCTGACCTTTCATTATGTTGACACTATTCTTCAGGTTTTGGAAATGGCCCTGATGAAAGAAAAAGTAACAAGCGCTTTGAAGGTTGTTTGATTTTTAAATACAAATAAAGTAATTTTACTCAACGTATTCCAATCCTAATTTAAAAACTATGAAAATGGGTCCATCACTTTTTTGGGGATTACTATTGGTAGTCCTGGGGTTAAGTTTGATTTTCAGAATCGTGTTTAATATCGATTTCCCTCTCTTCAAGATTCTTATTGCCTTTCTTTTTATTTTTTTCGGAATAAAAATACTATTCGGCAGTTTCCGTTCCCCCGTTATCGAAACCAAGGATAATGAGGTTGTATTTGGGGAAAAACGGTTTCAAAACCCCGAGACCAACCGCGATTACAGTGTGGTTTTTGGTAAAGGGGTATATGATTTCAGGGATATAGACCTCAAAGGAGAGAAACAAAGGATTAAAATCAGTACGGTATTTGGGGCCACAATTGTCAAAATCAGCAATGCCACTCCAGTCAGAATTAAGGTTGAATCGGCATTTGCAGGCACGGAGCTGCCAAACGGAAACTCGGCAGTTTTCGGGTCTACCACCTACACATCTCCGAATTTCAATCCCGACCTGCCCTTTCTTGAAATCAAACTGGAAGTTGTTTTTGGCGGGTGCGAGATAAGAACTTATTAAGTCTGGGGAGTTGTAAGTACTAGATTGGACCTGACCCTTCAGCAAAGCCAAACTCATAAAAAAACAAACTCACTGGAAACATACCAATCCCAACATGGAAAAAATCGCTCTCTTCCCTGGTTCCTTCGACCCATTCACAATTGGTCACCAATCTATAGTAAACAGGTCTCTGCCACTTTTTGACAAGATTATAATTGCAGTTGGATTTAACACTCAGAAAAAAGCGCTTCTGAACCTCGATAACAGATTGACCCTTATTTCCGATGTATTCGCGGGAAACCCCAAAATAGAGGTGAAACATTATCAGGGACTTACTATTGATTATTGCAGCAAGGTTAATGCCAGTTATCTTCTCAGGGGATTAAGAACTGCCGCCGATTTCGAGTACGAAAGAGCTATAGGCCAAATGAATAAGGCTATGAACCCCACCATCGAAACAGTGTTTTTACTTACCTCTCCTGAATATACTTTTGTCAATTCAACGATTGTTCGCGACATTCTTTTTTTCGGGGGAGATGCCTCCAAGTTTCTTCCTGTTGGGGTAGATATTAAGAAGTACTTGTCATGATCGGGAGAATTATTCTTATCGTCCTAACATTTTTACTGCTCACGGGAACACTTAACTCCCAAGTAAGTACCGTTACTGTTTCCGGATCGGATCCCGAATACGCCGGCAAAGATTTGGAATTTTTCCTTTACAGTGAAAGGACCTTCAACAGTGTTGAGATTGTTGCCAATACAAAAGTCAACAAAAATGGTGCGTTTTCCGTAAGTTTCCCCTTGGAAAAAACACAATGTCTATATTGCAACACTCCCCTTTATAGGGCATTTGTTTTCGTGGAGCCCGGAAAGACCTATAATGTAAAGCTTCCGCCCTACCCTTCCTCATCCATTGAAAGCAAGAAATACCCATTTTATATTCCTCCGCAATGGCACATGGTTCCAATGGAGGAGCATAAGAATGAAGTTGGGGAACTCAATCTGGCGATTTACACTTTTGATCAGCAGTTCGAACCTTTTCTCGATAAGCAGATACTTCGCTACTATAATCCAAAGCAAAGCCGCATGATGCTTGATTCTTTCATACTTGCCAACCAAGAAATTTCAGTGCTGGGAGACAACGAGTACTTTGAAGGATACACCCTTTATAAAATGGCTATTCTTGGTTTTTTGGTGAATCAGTTCAGCCATTCTGACCTATATGACGTCTATCTTAAAAACAAACCCGTCCAGGAAAACAACCCGTCGTGGTGGGAGTTTTTCAAGCTTTATTATGATAGGTATCTTAGCAGTCTGACCAAAAAAGAGGAATTCAGCGATGCCTACTCCCTGATCGGGAAAGGAAGTTTTTATGCCTTAAACCAGCTCCTCAAAAACGATCCTGCTCTATACGACGACAAGATCCGGGAATGGGTGATTCTGAAAGAAATTCATAATTCCTATTACGAAAACAGCCTTCCACTCAGCACCGTTAATAACCTTTGCGACAGTCTTTCAGAAAATTCGTCCAGCGATGTCTCCAAAATTCTTGCCGCCCACATTAAAAGGGATATCTCTTTGCTTCTGCAGGGAAGTCTTCCTCCCTCAGCCCAGGTTTTAAATTCAGCGGGAGACACTCTTGATATTTCCTCCTTAAAGGGAAAATACAGTTACCTTGGCTTCTGCTCTCTGAACAGCAGGGAATGTCTGCAGGAATTTGAATATTTGAAGTATTTCTTTCATAAACACGGCAAGTATATCGATATCCTGGTTATTCTTCCAGAGTCTGAAAAGGAGGCCATCGCATCCTTTACCGAAGAGAATTCGATCCCTTGGGTATTTTGGTATGCTTTGGACAATAGCCGTGTTCTGAAAGATTACAAAGTAATGGCATACCCGGTTTTCTATCTTCTCGACAGGGAGGGCCGGCTAATCATGTCGCCCGCTTCAATGCCCTCTGCAGGTTTTGAACAGCATCTTTTCCAGATTTTAAAAGGCAGAGGTGAAATCTGATGGATCAGAGGATTTTTGCTTCTGTCAGAACTTCAAGAATAGAGGGATAAGTATTTTCTTTGATCATTCCGGCATTTTCAATGGCAATCCAGCGTACCTCGGTAATGCCCTCGATTTCCTGAGGAGTGGTTACAACATCATCATCAATAGTCATCTCAAACCAGTCTGTTTCTTTCAAGATTGCTTTACCGTCCAACAGATACGTGTGAAATGTTTTTAGCAGAAAACACTTTATTTCGGGGGATTCGATTCCACATTCCTCAGATACTTCGCGCACTGCAGCTTCGCTGGATGTTTCACCCTTTTCCGTTTTTCCTTTAGGCAAATCCCAAATCCCATTTCGGCGAATAACCAAAAACTCCCCTTTTGAATTACGAACAAGGCCTCCGGCTGCCCTAATGGTTTTGAATACAGAACTGAATTCCTTTTGGAGAAATTGCAGATCGTGATGAAAAATAAACAGGGAATCGATTTTCCCCAAATGAAAAAAAGCGGTAACGATTTCCTTGAGATTCTCAGCAGACTCATATTTATAGAACAATCCGCTGTTGTTCCGGAACGTTTCCGGAAAATTATCGCTGAAAAAAACTGTTCTATCCTTGAAAAAAACTTTATACATTTGCCGGACTATGGAAACAAGTAAAAAAATAGCGCAATACCTGCTGCAAAGTAAGTCAATAAAATTAGAACCTGCAAAACCCTTTACTTGGGCTTCAGGTTGGCTTTCGCCCATTTATTGCGACAACCGAAAGACACTCTCCTTCCCTGAAATCAGGACATTCATCCGTGATTCGTTTGTGGAAGAGATCAGCAAGAGCTTCAACTCACCGGATGTAATAGCGGGTGTTGCCACAGGTGCTATTGCTCAGGGTGTTTTGGTTGCGGAAAAAATGGGCATACCCTTTGTTTATGTGCGTTCAGCCTCCAAATCACATGGTCTTGAGAATCTTATCGAGGGAGTTGTTGAAGCCGGGCAAAAAGTTGTGGTTATCGAAGACCTCATTTCCACCGGGGGAAGCAGTCTTAAAGCCGTAAACGCTCTTCGCGAAGCAGGCTGCGAAATTCTTGGAATGGCAGCTATTTTCAGCTATGGCTTTCCGCAGGCAATCAGGAACTTCACCGACACCAACTGCAAACTTATAACCCTCAGCAATTATAGTGTTCTCCTTGAACAGGCCCTTGAAAGTGGATATATCAGTAAGAAAGAAGCTGATCTGCTGGCTGAATGGCGCAACGACCCGGAAAACTGGATGAAATAAAACACAATGAGCAAAATCGAAAGCAAAACAGGTCAGATAAAACAATCTGACGAAAAGATATACGCGTTCCTCTCCGACTTTAACAACTTCCACAGTCTTATTCCTGCCGATAAGATCAAAAACTGGGAATCGACAACCGACTCTTGCCAGTTTACCGTTGATGGCATTGGAGATGCGGGAATGCGGATAATCGAGAGAAGTCCCAACAAACTTATAAAAGTGGCTTCCGAAGGCAAAACACCAATAAATTTCACCCTTTGGATTCAGCTTAAAAGCATTGCCGAAAAGAACACAGCCATTAAGATAGTTATCGAACCTCAGGTTAATGCGATGATGATGATGATGGTTAAAGAACACCTGCAAAGCTTTGTGGATATGCTAATTGACCAGGTGGAAAAGCTGGAGTTCAGCTAAAAGTAGCAACCTCAAAAAGCCGAGGTCTGTTCGATGTTGTGATTAGAGGCTGACTAAAGCAAAAAATCCACTTCACGAAAACCAAATTTGAAGATCTTGTTGTCCCGGGCTTTCAGAACCAAGTATCCATCGGTTTCCACGCCCTCGATAAAAGCCTCAAATTCAATCCCACCCCAGGAAAACCTCAGCCATTCCTGAAAGCCAAAGAGATGCTTATAATATTCCAGGTCGATTTGCGCAAAATCGCGGCTCAAAAGAATTTCATACCAGTAATGAAATGCGTCGAGAAAACTATTCAGAAGGGCGCTCAATTCGAATTCCATTCCCGCTTCATTTTTCAGGCTTGTTGCAGGAATTGGGAACTCCGACTGATTAACGTTTATACCGATACCGATAACTGAGCTGCCAATCAGATCTGCCTTAAGCGTATTTTCGATAAGCACGCCGGAAATCTTTGTGGTTCGCACCAGAATATCATTCGGCCATTTGATTTTAACCCCAGGAATTCTGGCCGACAAGATCTCCTGAAGAGCGATTGCTGTAATTTTCGAAATATAGAACTGCTCCTTGGCCTTGATCTTCTGCGGGAAAACCACCACAGAAAAGAGAAGGTTTTGTGACGCAGCACTTTCCCAGTGGTTATTGCCCTGCCCTTTTCCGTTTGTCTGGTAAGAGGCAACAATAACTGTTGGCTCAGTCAGGCTTTTACATGACAAAAGGTCAGCCGCATGTAAATTTGTCGAACTTACATGATCAAGTTGAATAAGTTTGTAATTTTGTGAAAACATTTTCTATCCCCCGAAATAAAAACAAAAATGAAAAAAAACTGTTTACAATCCTATTAATCCGACCCGATAATAAGCACAAACCGAAACAAACTCCTTTTAAACCATCAATTTCAGTTGGATTTCCTCGGTGAATTAAAATAATTACCTTTGCAAAACTAAATTTATTGAATGAAAAAGAAAACAGAACCCGGCGACGAAAAGCTGCTGGAAGCAATTATTGAGTCTATCAGAGATAAAAAGGGCAAGAATATTGTAAGTATAGATTTACGGGAAGTTGATAACTCCATATTTGATTATTTTGTAATTTGTCATGGCACTTCCACAACTCATGTTTCTGCTATTTCCGAAAGCGTTGAAACGAAGCCCAAAGAGTTGTTGGGAATAAGACCTGCTCATGTTGAAGGTTTACAAAACTCACAGTGGGTTTTATTGGATTTCTCAGGTATAGTGGTACATGTTTTCCTTGAAGACCAGAGAGCCTTTTACCGGCTCGAAGACTTATGGGCCGACGGGAAAACAAAAATATATGAAGACGTTTAAAACAAAAGTAAATGAGCGATAATTTGAACAATAACACGAATAACCCGGGAAAACCTGAAAATTCCGGCAAAGCAAATAAACCACAGGGCAACAACAAATCAAAGTTCAATGGTTATTGGATTTATATTGCTATTGCGGTATTTTTCATTGCGATAAATATATTCCCCTTTAGTGAGCCACCAAAGGAACTTGACTGGAATCAGTTTTCAACAATGATAACTGAAGGAAAGGCAACCAAACTAATTGTTGTTAACAAGGATAAGGTTGAAGTATTTGTTAAAGCCGAGCCGGAAGGTGAGTCTAGCGTCACCGAAAAGACAAAAAAGCGGGGCTTAGGCCAGTTTACACCCGAAGGCCCGCGATATGTGTTCAACATACAGTACCCCGACCAGCCGAAGGAAATCAATACCCTGATTACATCTCTTCCCATAGAAAAAAGGCCTGAGTTCAAAACTGAAACCCGAAGTGATTATCTGGGAGTTATTTTAAGTTGGGTGGTGCCGATTATTCTTCTTATTGCAGTTTGGATGTTCATCTTCCGCCGTATGGGAGCCGGAGGAGGCGGGGGTGCCGGAAACATCTTCAATGTAGGAAAGTCTAAAGCCCAGATTTTCGATAAAGACACACAGGTAAAAGTCGACTTCAAAGATGTTGCCGGTTTGGAAGAGGCAAAGATGGAGATTAAGGAAATTGTTGATTTTCTCAAGAACCCTAAGAAATACACCGATCTGGGAGGTAAAATCCCAAAAGGAGCTTTGCTTGTAGGCCCTCCGGGTACAGGAAAGACTCTCCTTGCAAAAGCCGTTGCCGGCGAAGCTCATGTACCCTTCTTCAGCATCTCGGGATCCGACTTTGTTGAAATGTTTGTTGGGGTTGGTGCATCCCGCGTAAGAGACCTTTTTAAACAGGCTAAAGAAAAATCACCCTGTATTGTATTTATCGACGAAATCGATGCCGTGGGTCGAGCCCGTGGCCGAAACCCGAATTTTGGCGCCAACGACGAGCGTGAGAACACACTGAACCAGCTTCTAACTGAAATGGACGGGTTTGGCACAAACAGCGGTGTTATTATTCTGGCAGCTACCAACAGGGCCGATATTCTCGACCGCGCCCTTTTGAGAGCCGGCCGATTCGACAGACAAATCCATGTGGAGCTGCCCGATTTGAACGAAAGAAACGAGATTTTTGCGGTGCATGTTAAGCCCCTGAAAATAGAAAAAGCACTGGATATAGAATTTTTGGCCCGTCAGACACCGGGATTCTCCGGAGCCGACATTGCCAACGTATGTAACGAAGCGGCCCTGATTGCAGCACGCAGAGGTAAAAAATCGGTCCAAAAACAAGACTTCCTTGACGCCATTGACAGAATTATCGGCGGTTTGGAAAAGAAAAATAAGATCATGTCGGTTGGGGAAAAAGAGACCATCGCTTATCATGAGGCAGGTCATGCCACTGTTAGCTGGCTATTGGAATATGCCAATCCCCTGGTAAAAGTAACAATCATTCCCAGAGGAAGATCGCTGGGCGCAGCCTGGTACCTTCCTGAAGAAAGGTCCATCACCACCACCGAACAGATGCTTGATGAAATGTGCGCCACAATGGGGGGACGCGCTTCTGAAGAGATTAACTTTTCGAAAATTTCCACCGGGGCTCTCAACGATCTCGAAAGGGTGACAAAAACGGCCTATGCCATGATCTCATATTACGGTATGAGTCCGAAAGTAGGAAACCTGAGTTTCTATGATTCCTCCGGCCAAACAGACTTCACGTTCAGTAAGCCTTACAGCGACAAAACTGCTGAGCTTATCGATCAGGAGGCCAAGGCAATGGTTGAACAGCAATATGAAAGAGCGAAAAAAATACTCTCCGATAATAAGGCTGGGCTGACACAATTGGCAACCATCCTCCTAGAAAAAGAAGTGATTTTCAGCGACGACGTTGAAAAAATCTTCGGACCCAGAAAAGGTCGCCAGCCTGAAGAGATGAAAAAACCTAGCCGGAAAAAGAAACCCGTGGAAGAAGCCGTTGTGATTGAAGAAACCCCAGTTAAAAAACCAAGGGCAAAGAAGAAAAGTGCTTAAAAGCAATCTTGGCGACAACTTTAGGAATAACCAAGAAATTGGCTATTCCATAAAATTCACTGACTTTGCAATCCTTACTTCACTCAGCTACTTTTAAATGGACAATACCTGGAGCCTGGTCTATACCAGCAACAAACAATATGAGGCGGAAATCCTCAGGGAATTTCTGAGTGATAATGGTGTTGACTCATTTGTTATAAACAAACAGGATTCATCCTACCACTTTGGTGATGTTGAAGTATATACACGACCTGAAGATGTCATGAAGGCCAAACTTTTAATTGAAAAATTTGAAAATTGAACGAATTTATTAAAAGAAGCCTTACCGGGGCGGTGTTTATAGCGGTGATGCTGGGGGCCATTCTATGGAATCCCTGGTCGCTGCTGGCTCTTTTGCTGGGCATTTCAGGGATAGCCCTTTACGAGTACTACAACATGTTTCGTCTCAGGGGATATGCTCCTTTGGTAAAGGCTGGCATTGCTTCAGGCATCCTCATTCTTTTGATCGTTTTTCTAGAGTGGCAATCATTTATACCCGCAAAGTATCTAAGCCTTGTTATTGTCCCTGTCGCAGGCCTTTGGTTTTCATTTGTTTTCATAAAAAGGGATCAACTGGTTCATTCACTGATAATAACGATTTCGGGCCTGATTTACATTCTTTTGCCCCTGTCTCTTATTCCTTTTGTTTCGCAGAATCAGCTAACAGGCTTTGCGTATGATCCTGAAATCCTGATCGGTATTCTTTTTATAATATGGACATACGATACAGGCGCTTACATTAGTGGCATTCTTCTCGGAAAGCATAAAATGGCTCCCTCTATCTCTCCAAAAAAATCTTGGGAGGGGTTTTTCGGGGGAATGGTTTTTGCGGTTTTAATGGGATTTCTCTACGCCAGTTTTACTACAATGCTAAGCCTTGCGGACTGGGTAATTCTTAGCTTTATAATCGTTTTAACGGGTACCGCAGGTGATCTTTTTGAATCCTTGCTGAAAAGGGAGGCCGGTGTCAAAGACTCAGGGAAGATAATGCCGGGCCACGGAGGAATTCTTGACCGCTTCGACTCCTTGTTATTGATTATTCCCTTCGTTTTTCTGTACATTTACCTCATAAAAATTTAACAATGATACGCATTCATAAAGAAGGACGACTGATTTTCGCAATAATCAGCAGTTTGTTCATTTTCCTTGGGATTATACTATCGATTTTGTTAGCAAATACTTTGTGGCTACTTATTCCCATTTTGTTCCTTTTCTTGCTATTCATAATTTTTGTAGCCCGGTTTTTCAGGGTTCCTGAACGGAAAACCGTTTTTAATGATGACCTCGTTTATTCCCCAGCCGACGGGAAAATTGTGGTAATTGAAGAAACCATTGAAAGCGAGTATTTTAATGACAAGCGTCTACAGGTATCTGTGTTTATGTCGGTTTGGGACGTTCACATCAATTTTTTCCCGTTCAAGGGGAAAGTAAAGTATTTTAAATATCATCCCGGAAAATTTTTGCTGGCTATTCATCCAAAATCGAGCACACTGAATGAGCGGACAAGCGTGGTAATCGAAAACCAGAAGAATACGCCCGTTCTGCTTCGACAAATTGCCGGTGCGGTTGCCCGCAGAATTGTGTGCTATGCCAAGCAGGGAAACACATTTAACACCGGGGAAGAATTGGGATTCATAAAATTTGGGTCGAGAGTTGACATTTTCCTCCCGATAGGAACTGAAATACTTGTAAAGCAGGGGGATCGGGTTTGGGGAAGTAAAACACCCATTGCCCGTCTATAATACCTTTTTTCTTTTAACATGTAGTTAACAGCAGTCTGTTGATTGAGTTTCTATATTTGTATCACAATGTTTAACTATAAAAATAAAAAATCATGAAAAAATTATTTGCAATATTCGCACTAGTTGCTTTCTTCGGTGCTATCGCAAGCCCTGTTATTGCTGCTGCAGTTTCTACTCCAATCGCTATCGAAGCTATCGACGACAAGCCAAAAAAAGCTAAAGTTGCAGCTGACGCAGAGAAAAAAGAAGGTTGCGCTACTGAAAAGAAAGAAGGTTGCGCTACTGAGAAAAAAGCTTGCTGCGGTTCAGAAAAGAAATAATTCCCTGATAATTTTTTTTGCAAGAGGCAGCCTGTTCAGGCTGCCTTTTTCTTTTCCAACTAATTCGGAACCTATTGCTTTAACTCTTTGCTCCAATTAATAATGAATCTTCTATTATTTGAGTTGCAAAACAAGAGCAAGCTTAGTACTTTTGCATCTCTGAAATTTGAATCCCAAGGTATAAATGAAAGACTCTAAAGTATTGGAAATTAAACCCGAAGTGTTTTGGTTGGGTGTTCTTGATTATGATATCATTACTTTCGATATTGTAATGGAAACCAAATTCGGGACTACTTACAACTCGTATTTTATCAATGCGGAAAAGAAAACGATTATTGACACTGTGAAGGAAACGTTTTGGGATGTCTATTTAAAGAAAATTGAGTCGCTTACAGATCCCACCAAAATTGACTATATTGTTGTAAATCATACCGAGCCCGACCATTCGGGCTGCATCAGGAATCTGCTCAAACTTTCACCTGACCTTACGGTTATTGGAAGCGGACAAGCTCTGAATTACCTGCAGGAAATGATTGGAAAGCCATTTAAATCAATAAAGGTAAAAGATGGTGACACAATCGACCTTGGGAATAAAAAGTTAAAAGTTATCGGAGCGCCGAACCTGCATTGGCCGGATACCATTTACACTTATCTGGAAGAGGACCAAATCCTTTTCACCTGTGATTCTTTCGGTGCGCATTTCTGCAAAGAGGAAATGTTTGACGATAAAGTCGGAGATTACAGCGAAGCCTTCGACTATTATTTCGATGTAATTCTCAGACCTTTCAGCAAATTCATGCTTAAAGCAATCGAGAAAATCAAGCCCCTCAACATCGCAATCATCTGTCCCGGCCATGGACCTATCTTACGTTCCAGCTGGCAAAGATGCGTAAGCAATTCTGAGCAAAGAGCCATGGAATACATGGAAATCCTGAAACATAAAAACAAAAGGATTCTCCTGGCATATATTTCAGCTTACGGTTACACTGCCCAAATGGCCAGGCAAATTGCAATAGGGATTGAGCAGGCTGGAGATTTCGACATCGACATCGTGGACATTGAGAACATCCTTTTAGGCGATCTCGAAGAGAAAATTGTGATGAGTAACGCCATTCTTATCGGCTCCCCAACAATAAACCAAAACACCCTGCTACCGGTTTACAAATTGTTTTCGCTTATCAGTCCCCTCCGTGATAAAGGGAAACCCGCAGCAGTATTTGGTTCCTACGGATGGAGCGGCGAGGCTGTGAAGCTAATTGAGGATCATCTGAAAAACCTGAAGCTTAACGTCCTTATTGAAGGAGTGGCAGAGAAATTCTATCCGAACAACGGAAAAGCAGAAAGACTTACGCTATTTGGCAAATCTTTCGGCGAGAAATTCCTCGAATCCGCAACGGAGCCAGAATAATCCATTTCTGCTATTTTACTTCAAGATCACAAGTTTAACAACTTCTGATTTTTGTATTCCGCGCTCAGTGAGTCTGATGAAATAAACTCCTTTGTTAAATCCCGTGGTGCTTATTACCCGGGAGTTTTCCGAATTCATAATTTCTTCGAAGTGCATTTTTCGGCCTAACTGGTCAAAAAACTCAAGCCTGGAGTCACTCCCAAAGGTTCCGGAAATCATGATCTCAACAAAGTCTGTGGCAGGGTTCGGATATGCCGAAATCCGGGTTCCATAAACCGTTTTGCCAGAAATACCCGTTCCCACCGATCGGGAATAGTCGGATAAGGCTGCCTGGTATATCTCCCCCGAGAAATCATCCTGCAGGTAAGCTGCCACCCTGATTTTCTCCTTATCGAGTTTACTCAAGTCAGCTGTAAAGCTATACTCGAGCCGAGAGGTATTGTCGGGATCTGTACTAAAAGCCTGGTAAATTGGCGTACCTCCTGCAATGGGCAAAATATCCCGCACGACATTCTGGAACTTGGTTTCGCCATTTTCGGCATTATATCCCGTCACAAAGGTTTCATAAAGCAATACATAAAGCACGCGTTCGGAAGCAGGAAGGTTCTTCAGAGCAGTTATATCAATGTCGATGCTGAGATCTTCTCCGGAAAGGCTGGTCTCAATATCAATTGCAAATGCAGGGTCTTCGAGCGACCTTAGATTGATATCCACTTCCTTGGGCTCGAACTTGGTATCGGTGAAATCGAAGCGCCGGCCTGTGCGATCGCCCCCATCCAGCAGCGAGTAAGGAACAGATGTGACCCCATAATAATAAGCCCTTGCACCGGGAACATCACGGTTGAAGATGTTAAGAGAATCCATCTCGGAAGGGAAGCGTGTGTGATACTCAAGCTTAATAAAGTCCCTGTGTAAATACTCCTTGTTATACAAAGCGTTTACCTTCAGATTTGCTGTTTTCACTCTGTCCTTAACAGGGTTCAGGGGAGTTGTATTTGCAAAATGTTCCAATACGCTGAAACGCTTCCGCTCGGAAATGGAAAAATTACTGAAGGCAAAACCCTCATAATCCGAAACTGTGCTTTCCTTGGCTCCGAATACTATCCGGAACTGCACATTGGTTGAGCCAGCTACCGGATCCAGTATATGCCGTGATTCAACCCAGCCTGTATCAGCAACTGTACCTGTTTCGTTAGCCCAGCCATAATTCGACCCGAAAGCGTAGTTGGCTGTCTGGTAATTGCTGTACCAGTTTATACCATCACCCGGATTTCCAAGGGTATTCCAAACTGCACCATTATCAACCGACGATTGCAAAAGCGTTGCGTCCTGATTGCTTCCAAAGTTTCTGAAGATATCCATTTTAATCATTGGTCGCTCAAGGGCACTCAGATTAAAACACGGGCTTATGACATAAGAAAGTTCCTTAACGCTCGTATCGGGGATACTCGTATACCAAGCTTTTCTACCATCCTCGTAAAGCGCATCAAAGTCAGGGAGCCCCCAGGTCCAGCTTAATCCGGGAATACTGTTATCATTTATTCTGCTGCGGCTCCAGCCCCCTTCCGTGATACCAAAGCTCTCATTGAAAGGAGTTCCGCTCTGCATAATGAGGGTGGGCTTAAGAATTACAGAATCAGACAACTCAAGCTTACACTTGGTTAATGAAATGGCTCCGTGCTCAACGAAGTATTTCCCTTCTGAATCAAACAAATAGCTGAAGTTTTCACCTGTTACAGTGGTATCGATGACGACTCCTCCCGGAAGATTGATTTTCCAATTATAGAAACTTATTCCATCTTTAGAGGTAACACCGGTTGAAAAATCTGTAGGTGTGCCCGGAGAGAAACACTCGTTCAGGATCGTAAAAGTCCCTGAGGGCTTTTCCCCGAATTCGAAATTCACTTCATGACGTCCGGCGCATCCACGGTGGGTTGTATCTTTCAGAACAATTGTATATCTGCCGGCATTTTTAAACAAATGAGATGCCGATGTTTCCCTGCTGAAGTTATTCTCTCCGGAATTCACATCATTAAAATCCCAATGCCAGTTTTTAACCGAGTCACTTGCCAAAGTGGTATTTGTAAAGAATATCACACTTCCCTTCTCATCTGACACGATACAACTGTCGCTCGCTGTAAAGCTCAGCGCAGGAAGGAAAAATACGGTTATTCCCTGACTTGCACTGATTTTACAACCGTTTGCAGTTGAATCGATATAGGTGATCTGGTGCTGTCCGAAGCCGGAAACCGAAGGGTCAAACCTGAATCCGTTCACACTGTTGCCGGTTACGCCGGCACCTATGAAATAGCCGTTTCCCGCATCCCCTGCCAGATTAAAAGGCGCATCATTCTCACATTTCTCTGCCGGGTCGGGAAAACCGATGAATTTCGGCTGCCTGATAGTCTCAATGGTGAAGCCTTTTTGAATGCTGAAGGTATCGTTCTGGAAATACTTATAGACCAGTTGATAATCGCCCGGGGCAATCAGCGCAGGACTTATGACCGCTGTGTTATCGCCGTTATCAAGAATCCCGTTTACCTCCGGGGTATCCAGCAACTCATTGATCAGCTCAAACCGCCCAAGTATTGAGGGACTATTTGGGATTGCGCGTGCAACAAATGCTTCAGCATTATAACAATAAACATTCCCCAAAAGTATACTTCCCTCGGCCTCTTTTACGCCAATAAGTGTGCTGTCCTTGCTTATGCAGCCGAAAGAATTGGCATAGGTATAAATCAGTTTATGCGGAGAGCTTGGAACACCGGCTATTCCCGGGTAAAATTTACTTGAAGTACTCTCAACCCCCGGACCATTGAAAACTCCACCCGATAGAGTAGCTGAGAGTTCAACAAAAGGACGCAGCACGTTATATTCGGCACTCAGACTGTTAATCACAACGGGAGTAATTGCATTTACCGTAATTTCTTCAAGGCTCTGGTTCTTGCATCCGTTAATAGTGCTGTCAACATAGGTAATATTAATTGCACCGCTTCCGGCAACAGCGGGATCGAATTTAAACCCGGAGCTGCTGTTTCCCGAAACCCCAATGCCGGTAAAATAGCCATTAGCTGCATTCCCGGCCAGATTAATCGATGATGCATTCACGCAGATATTTGCAGGATCGGGCAAACCAAGGATTTTTGGAGGCTCGATATATTCGATGTAGAAGTTTTTGTTAAGCTGGAGAAATTCATTGAAATAGTAGACAAAGGTCAACAAATAGTTGTTACCCGGAGACAGCAGCCTGGGTGAAATTGTTACCGAGTTGTCCCCGTTGTCGTGAATACCGTTTCCATTGGGAATCAGTGTACCGTTAAGCCGTAATTCAAACACCCCGGGGATATTTGCGGGATCGGTAAAGGCAAAGGCTGTAAAGGGTTCGGCGTTATAGCAATATAGGTCTTCGACAGAGATTCCCCCGGAAGCTTCAATTACACTAACAATCGCGCTGTCTTTGCTTATGCAGCCAAATCCGTTTGTAAAGCTGTACATTATGGTATGGGGCGAATCGGGTACGCCGGCAAACTCGGGATAGAACTTGTTCTGGGCAGAAATAACCCCCGGTCCGCTAAATACACCCCCGCTTGGTGTAGCTGATAAAATGACTCCAAGCGATTCAACGCTGTATGCGCTTCCCAGAGAGTTAATGCTTACCGGGGTGGGTGAATTTACCGTAACGAACACTGTTCCGGTCCCTGTGTTCGTAAGTCCGGAATTGTCGGTAACCGACTGAATCGTATAGTTTGCACTTGATTGCGGAGCAACTTTAAAACTGAAAGGTGAACTGGATATCTGATTAAACATCAGACTCTTTGTTCCATCCCATACCACAAGGTTCCATTTGGCTCTACCTGTCAGGTTTACAAAAACCGTACCCGAATCACCTTTACAAATCGATCCGGACCCGGTTATAGTTGCGGTGGGCTTTGTAGTATACACAGCCAGGTTGTTCGCAAATGAAGTAACCGGAATCGACTTGTTGCCAGAAGCATCCTTTAATACAATATTTATCGGGAGATTACCCGAACTTACCTCGGCATCGCTGTTCTGAACCGGGTAATGCAGTGTATAGGCAGAACCCGCCCCATTAAGGGTGAACCGTCCTGAGCTGAAAGAAATCCCGTTAATGAAGGTTTCAGGGGACAGGGAATAGCCGTTTCCATCAGCCGAAATAGTTATAATAAGAGTTTCACCGGGAATATAGGTGCTGTCAGGGGCCGAAACCAGCGATATTACAGGAGCATGGGCATCAATGGTAAACGAAGGCGAAACTGCCACAACTGGTTTTGCAAGGCTCACATTTCCTGCGGCATCATTAAAAGCTATTTGTCCGGTCAGAGCGGCAGAATTCAAAACATCACTATCACTTCCCGAAACCTGATAACTAAAGAAATACGACCCTCCTGATTCACTTATCAATTCGAAGGCAGGAGAGGTGATTGAGACCCCGTTTATGCTGGACAGGGCATTGTTAACCGAATACCCTGCCTGGTCGCAAGTGGCAATAAGCTGTACAAAATCACCAGCCTTATGCATTGTTCCTAAAGCCTGAAAGGAACTAATTACCGGCTGATTGGCATCGATAAGGTCGTTATTCTGAACAATCGGTAATGTGTAAAGATTCCCCCAACGTCCCGATACTTCCAGCTGAACCGAAACAGGAATGTTTGAAAGTGCAGAGTAGTCGGTTGTTCCTGCATCTATAGTAATTACAGCACTGTAGGTAGTACTGTTGGTTCTTGTAAGGCCCGTGAGTAAGCGCCCGCCTACTGTTCCTGAAGTGAGTGAAAAGACCTGTCCGTTATCATTGTTTACAGTAATAGTGACCGGAACAACATCTCCAATATTGTGAGTCTGATTTGGGATTGTGATATTGGTAATAACGGGTTCAACAACAGCCACAATTGTGGATGGGTTGGATACCAATGAACCTCCAGATGAAAGCCCGCTAATTATCGTAACCTCCAAAGTCGCATTCACATCGATATTACCGCTGTAAGCAAGAATCAACCTTGCACTGCTTGAAGTTTTATTTGTGACAGAGCTGATTGTTACGCCAGCAGGTGCCGAAAGGGTAAAATAGCTGGCATCGACCAATGCAGGGTTTGAGAAAACAACTTCAGAAATAATAAGATCCAAAGCTACTCCGTCCAGATCAGCTTCGCTAATGCTCAAAGGACTTATGCTTGCCCCCACTGCTGATGGACTTATGGAAAAACCAGATGTTGCAGCAGTTATAAGCGCTCCGCTTGATGCCTGAAGAGCAGCATCGGGTATAGCATAGGTAACAGACTGGGTGGCGCTGATATCAAAAGTGCCTGCTGCAGCAAATGTAATTACAGCGCGTGTTGAAGAGGGTCGTGCGACACTGATGTTGGGAAGGACCTTTGTATTCCATTCACTCCCTCCCCCACCGCTAAGACCGGTAATAAACTGTGCTTTAAGAGCAGCAAGGTCGGTGACCCAACTGTCGGTTGTACTAATATCAAGCGTCAGGGTAAGTCCCCCGGCGCGAACCTGTGCTTCGGTAATCGTTGATGTTCCTGTTGACCATGTTACAGCGGTGGTGGCGTTTTGGTTATTCACAGTAAACAGGGTGCCAGGAGCTGCCCCTGATGTTCCGGTAAATGCAGCGGCAGGAATACTTGAAGAGACCGTTTCGTTTGCACTGATAGCATACAAAGAAGCGGCAGGAAGGCTGAGAGTAACGCGCGAATCCGAATTTCTGGCAAGGTTTCCAAACCCAAGCTGGGCGGAAACTGTACTCCAATCCCTGTTTCCGGTTATCCCATTTAGGAAGGATGCGGTAGTGTCGTTGTTATTTCCAAGCCGGTTCAGCCAGGTATCGTATTGCACATCGAATATTACTGTATTCGTTCCCGCTCGGATACTGTACTCTCCAATGGCAGGGGTTGCTGTTCCGCTGATTGTCACTACCGGATTAAGATCGTTAATTGTTAAAGTGGGATTGGTGGTGGCCGAAACGGTGGCGTTCAGGTAGGATGATCCCGGGAACAATTATCACATAGCCTGCTGCTGCAGGAAGAGTTATGGTAACCCGCGTATCGGAAGTACGATCAATATCGCCAATTGTAAGAAGGTTGGTGACTTCAGCCCATTTACCATTTCCGGTTATGCCATCAATAAACGCGTTTGTGATGGGAATATCCGAACCCAACAGGTTGCTCCAGTTGTCTCTTGAAACATCGATAATAATGGTTTCCAAACCGGCAAGGATATCAGATTCGTCGTTGTTGGTCAGCAGGGTGGACCCGGAATAGATTGAAATAACCGGTGCCTCATCGGTAATCGTAAAAGCTGAGGTGTTAAGCGCACTGCCGGTGGCCAGC
>JFJP01006053.1_pt1 | contig 20902 bp, 16 predicted proteins | sample 431651 | NCBI WGS metagenome assembly JFJP01 (sample SAMN02602958, study PRJNA72255) | Microbial mat metagenome, whole genome shotgun sequencing project. | biome: fresh water; feature: sink hole; material: water; isolation source: purple microbial (photo- and chemosynthetic) mats found in...
TGTACCAAAAGGGATTTGGACGGTGTGTTCATGCTGAAAACTCCGCTGGTGCGCGGGTGTGCCAGTCGGTGGCCAACTGGAACTGGTGGGCAGTGCCCAGCAGTTGCGCTTCTCTGAAATAGTTGCCGATGAGCTGCAGGCCCACAGGCATGCCGTGCTCGCCAAAACCGGCAGGAATGCTCATGCCGGGCAAACCGGCCAAGCTGGTGGACAAGGTGTAGATGTCGGCGAGGTAGTTGGCCACAGGGTCCTCGGACTTTTCACCGATGTTCCACGCGACGGTGGGCGACACGGGCCCGGCGATCACGTCGCACTGGGTGAAAGCCTGTTGGAAGTCCTGGGCTATCAGGCGGCGGATCTGCTGGGCCTTCAGGTAGTAGGCGTCGTAATAGCCATGGCTCAGCACGTAGGTGCCGATCATGATGCGCTTTTGCACCTCGGGCCCAAAGCCTTCGGTGCGCGACTTCTGGTACATGTCGGCCAGATCGGTGTATTGCTGGGCGCGGTGGCCAAACTTCACGCCGTCAAAGCGGCGGCTGGGGCAATGATGTAGTACACCGGGATGGACAGCTCGGTACGCGGCAGCGATATGTCCACCAGCGTGGCGCCCAGTTTTTCGAACTCAGCCAGCGCTGCACGCAAAGCAGCCTGCACGCCGGGGGCGCAGCCCTCACCAAAGAACTCCTTGGGCAGGCCAATGCGCAGCCCTTGCAAGGATTTCAAGCCTTTTTGACCTCCAACGCTTGCTGGTCTTGCGTTTCCAGCTATGCCTGATGAATCCATCAACGCGGCGGCAAAGTCTTCGGCTGGGCGGTCCAGGGAGGTAGCGTCGCGGTCCAAATCGGGCCCGGCCATGGCCGACAGCAGCAGCGCACAGTCCAGCGCGCTGCGCGCCATGGGCCCGGCCTGGTCCAGGCTGGAGGCAAAGGCCACCATGCCGTAACGCGAACAGCGGCCGTAGGTGGGCTTGATACCGGTGATGCCGGTCAGGCTGGCAGGCTGGCGGATGGAGCCGCCGGTGTCGGTACCTGTGGCAGCAGGCACCAAGCGGGCGGCGACAGCTGCCGCAGAACCACCGGACGAACCGCCTGGAATGCGTTCAGGGTCCCACGGGTTGCGCGCAGGGCCATAAGCCGAGTTGTCGTTGCCCGAGCCCATGGCGAACTCGTCGCAATTGAGCTTGCCCAGGTTGACCATGCCGGCGGTTGCCAGCTTGGCCACCACGGTCGCATCGAAGGGGCTGCGGTAGTTTTCGAGGATTTTCGAGCCGGCGGTGGTGGGCAGGTCGCGGGTCACGAAGATGTCTTTGTGAGCCAGCGGCACGCCCAACAGGGGGCTGCGTTCGCCTGCGGCCAAACGCGCGTCGGCTGCTTTGGCCTGCGCCAGCGCAGCTTCGTCGTTGAAAGCCAGGTAAGCGCCCAAGTGGCTGTGCTGCCGGGCGCGGGCCAACAGGTGCTGGGTGACTTCGGTGCTGGACACGTCGCGGGCGGCCAGCTTGGCGGCCAGTTCGGCCACGCCGAGTTGATGCAGTTGTGGGGTACTCATGGAATCACTCACTCTATGACCTTGGGCACCAGGAACAGACCCCGCTCAACGGCTGGGGCGCTTTGCTGGTTGGCCTCACGCTGATTGGGCTCGCTGGCCACGTCGTCGCGCAGGCGCAGGGCCACGGTGTCGATGACGGCGGTGGGGTGGGCCAGGGGCTCCACGCCGGTGGTGTCCACCGCGTTCATCTGACCGACGATGTCAAAAAAACCGTTGAGTTGGGTCAGCATGCGCGCACTGTGCGCGGCATCCATCTCCAAGCGGGCCAAAGTGGCGATCCGCGCAATGTCTTGGGGGGTGAGGGCCATGGGAAATCGGGCAAAAATAGCAGCAGAAGGGGGCCGAACCTTGCACAAAACCGGGAGTTCTGCAAGGGGGCTGCGGTATTATCGACCGTTTGGCAACAGCGCTCGCCGCGCAAGCCCCCCAATTTGACACCGGCAGTGCCCATGCCCCTTGCGTAGGGCACGCTTTTATGGACTTTGACAGTCATGTTTGAATCTCTCCGTCGGCACTTTTCGACCGACCTCGCCATCGACCTGGGCACCGCCAACACCCTGATTTACGTTCGTGGCAAGGGCATTGTTCTCGATGAACCCTCTGTCGTGTCCATCCGCCACGAAGGCGGTCCACAAGGCAAGAAAACCATCCAGGCCGTGGGCAAAGAAGCCAAGGCGATGCTCGGCAAAGTGCCAGGCAACATCGAAGCCATCCGTCCCATGAAAGACGGCGTGATTGCCGACTTCACGGTCACCGAGCAAATGCTCAAGCAATTCATCAAGATGGTGCACCCCCGCTCGGCATTCAAGCCCAGCCCACGCATCATCATTTGCGTGCCTTGTGGCTCCACCCAGGTGGAGCGCCGCGCCATCCGCGAATCCGCGTTGGGCGCCGGCGCTTCCGAGGTGTATCTGATTGAAGAACCCATGGCCGCCGCCATCGGTGCGGGCCTGCCCGTGAGCGATGCGAGTGGCTCCATGGTGGTGGACATCGGCGGTGGCACCACCGAGGTGGGCGTCATCAGCTTGGGCGGCATGGTCTACAAAGGCAGTGTGCGCGTGGGCGGTGACCGCTTTGACGACGCCATCATCAACTACATCCGCCGCAACTACGGCATGCTGATTGGTGAGCCTACGGCGGAAGCCATCAAGAAAAACATCGGCTCGGCCTTCCCTGGCTCCGAAGTGAAGGAAATGGAAGTCAAGGGCCGCAACCTGTCGGAAGGTGTGCCCCGCAGCTTCACCATTTCCAGCAACGAAATCCTGGAAGCCCTGACGGACCCGCTGAACAACATCGTGTCTGCTGTGAAAACCGCGCTGGAGCACACCCCACCCGAACTGGGTGCCGACATTGCCGAGCGCGGCATGATGCTGACCGGTGGCGGCGCACTGCTGCGTGACCTGGACCGCTTGCTGGCCGAAGAAACCGGCCTGCCCGTGCTGGTGGCCGAAGAACCACTGACCTGTGTGGTACGCGGCTGCGGCATGGCGCTCGAGCGCATGGAACGCTTGGGCACCATCTTCACATCGGAGTGAACCGAGTGACACCCCACGCACCCGCTTGCCAGCCTGGCCGGGCGGGGTGTGCCGGGTGGGGGTCCGTCCTGCAACGCTCGCCACGCCGACCTATGAGCGCACCAAGCCCATGCCATTAGGCTCCTTGGACCGCACGCCGCCCCCGTTTTTCAAACAGGGGCCGTCGGCGTTGTCAAAGCTTGCGTTTTTCAGCGCGCTGGCGGTGTTCCTGATGGTGGCAGACCTGCGGCTTTCACTGGTCAAGCCTCTGCGCAGTGCGGTGGCGGCGGTGCTGTACCCAGCCCAGTGGCTGGTTCAACAACCGGTTGAAGGCATGGCGCGCGTCAAAAGCCACTTTGCCGACCTGCAGGCCGCACAGCAACAGGCGCTGGCAAGCAAAACGGAACTGTCGGCCCTGTCGGCACGCGCTGGTCAAGTCGAGCAACTCACGCTGGAAAACAACCGCTTGCGCGCGTTGCTGGAACTCAGCGCGCGTCCCGACACCCAGGGCATGGCGGCACAGGTGTTGTACGACGCCGCAGACCCTTACACCCGCAAAGTGATCATCGACCGTGGAAGCCTGCAAGGCGTGGGGGCAGGCTCGCCCGTGCTCGACGAGAGCGGCGTGGTAGGGCAAGTGACACGGGTGCACCCGCTGGTGTCTGAAGTCACTTTGCTCACAGACCGTGATCAAGCCATTCCCGTGCTCAATACCCGGACCGGGGTGCGCAGTGTGGCCTATGGTCAATCCGGAGCCAACGGAACGGAGCTGGAGTTGCGGTTCATGGCTGGCAATGCCGATGTGCAAGAAGGTGACTTGCTGAGCACCAGTGGCGTGGATGGTGTGTACCCCGCCGGGCTGGCCGTGGCGCGGGTGACCCATGTGGAGCGACGCGCCGAATCGGCTTTTGCACGGGTGCTGTGCACCCCGATGGCTCAATTGAGCAGCACCAGCCACGTACTTGTGTTGCCAGCCAGCACCCCCCAGGTGTCGCTGCCCACCGAAAACCACAATCAGCCAGCACCCGGCACCAGGCGACACCCACGTGAACGCTGAACACCGCCACCGCAGGAGCGCAATCCAATGATCATGCGACGTGGTCAGCCCTTGCTGCTGCCCGCCAGCCCCCTGTTCATTTGGGGCAGTCTGATAGCGGCTTTGCTGCTCAACATGCTTTTGAACATCGCCTTCCTGGGCCGTACGGCTTGGGGTCCCGATGTACTGGCGCTGACGCTGGTGTTCTGGAGCGTGCACCAACCCCAGCGGGTCAGTGTGGGAGCTGCATTTGTGTTCGGACTGGCGATGGACGTGCACCACACGGCCCTGCTGGGACAACACGCCTTGGCATACACCGTAATGGGCTTCATGGCGGTGTCCATACACCGCCGTCTGCTGTGGTTCCCGGTGCCCACACAAGCCGTTCACGTACTGCCGATTTTTGCAGTAGCCCAGCTGATGGTGGTGGCGGTTCGGCTGTTGGCGGGCGATGGCTTTGCCGGTTGGCTGGTGCTGATGGCTCCCGTGCTGACGGCTGCTCTGTGGCCTTTGGCAAGCCTTTTGCTGCTGGCACCGCAGCGACGGGCGCACGACCCTGATGACAACCGCCCGCTCTGAGCTCATGCAGACATGACCGCGCTGCGCGACGTAGAAGCCGATCTGTCCCGGTTCCGCAACCGTGGTCTGGTGGCCCTGCTGGGCGTGCTGGTGGCGTTTGGGCTGGTGGCCGCACGCGCGGTGTACCTGCAAGTCGTGCGGCACGAGGACCTGAAGGCCCAAGCCGAGAGCAACCGCACAGCGGTGTTGCCCATCGTCCCCCACCGCGGGCTGATTCTGGACCGCAACGGCGTTGCGCTGGCCACCAACTACTCGGCCTACACGCTGGAGATCACACCGTCGCGGGTCGACAACGTTGAAACGGTCATCGACGAATTGGCCCAACTCATCGACATCCAGATGAGGGACCGGCGGCGTTTCAAACGACTGCGCGAAGAATCGCGCAACTTTGACTCACTTCCCATCCGCACCCGTCTCACCGACGAGGAAGTAGCGCGTTTCACCGCTCACCGCTACCGCTTTCCCGGCGTGGACATCAAGGCACGCCTGTTCCGTCAGTACCCTTACGGCGAGACAGCAAGCCACGTGGTGGGGTACATCGGCCGCATCAACCTGGCGGAAAAAGCCCAGATGGAAGACTGGGAAGACGAGGAGCGGGCCAACTACCGGGGCACCGAATACATCGGGAAGCTGGGCATAGAGCAAAGCTATGAGAGGGAACTTCATGGGCTCACCGGCTTTGACCAGATTGAAACATCGGCAGGCGGGCGGGTCGTTCGCACGCTGACCCGGACACCGGCCACCCCCGGTAACACCGTGGTTTTGACTCTGGACATCAAGCTTCAGAAGCTGGTCGAAGACATGTTCGGTGAACGCCGGGGCGCCCTGGTGGCGCTGGATCCGCGCAATGGTGAAGTGCTCGCGTTTGTCAGTAAACCCACGTTTGACCCCAACCTGTTTGTGGATGGCATCGATGTCGACAACTGGAAGATGCTGAACGAATCCATTGACAAGCCGCTGCTCAACCGTGCGCTGCGCGGCACCTACCCGCCAGGCTCCACTTACAAACCCTTCATGGCGCTGGCGGCATTGACCACTGGCAAGCGCAGTGCCGGCACGGTCATCAACGACCCGGGTTACTGGATGTTTGGCAACCACCGGTTCCGCAGCCACGGAGACGAGGGCATGGGTGGGGTGGACATGTACCGCAGCATCGTCAAATCCAGCAACGTGTACTACTACTCGCTCGCGAATGAACTGGGCGTGGATGCCATGCACGACTTCATGGCACCTCTGGGATTTGGCCAGATCACCGGCATCGACCTCAAAGGAGAGGTGCGGGGCGTGCTGCCCAGCCAGGCCTGGAAGCGCAAAAACTACAAACGCCCGGAGCAACAACGCTGGTACGCGGGTGAAACCATCTCATTGGGCATTGGGCAGGGGTACAACAGCTTCACCATGCTTCAACTGGCACAGGCCACTGCCGTGCTGGCAAACAAAGGCATCAAGGTTCGCCCCCACCTGGGGCTGGCAACGGAAGATGCCGTCACGCGCCAGCGTCAAGCCTTGCAGCCTCCCGAGGCAGTCAACCTGGGGCTGGATCCTGCACACGTGGATGTCGTGACCCGGGCCATGGTAGGTGTGACGGTCGAAGGCACTTCGACACGCGTGTTTGCTGGCGCGCCTTACAGCAGTGGCGGCAAAACCGGAACAGCCCAAGCCGTGACCATCGGCCAGAAGGACAAATACGACGCGCGCAAAATGGAAGAACACCAGCGCGACCATTCTCTGTACACGGCTTTCGCGCCTGCCAACGAGCCCAGGGTGGCGCTGGCCATCGTGGTGGAAAACTCGGGCTTTGGCGCGGCCCACGCAGCTCCCATCGCCCGCCGGGTGTTTGACTACGTGTTGCTCGACCAATACCCCAGCGAAGAGGATCTGGCCGCAGTGCGCAAGGGGATGGCCTCCGCCCCCATCGGCAAACCCCGCAAAGCCAGTGAGATGGCCTGGCCCACCGCCGACGCCACACCACCGTGACACCCCTGCAAGGTGCAGGTCAGGCGTAGGCGCTCCAACCAGTTTTCAGCAGCAACGCCCCCACCACCAGCATAAAAAATACGCGCACAAAGCCGGCGCCGTGTTTCAGCGCAAGGCGTGTCCCCACCATACTGCCCAGCACATTGGCCACCGCTGTCACGGCCACCACATGCCACCATACATGCCCCGTCCAGGCGAACAAAGACAAGGCTGCCAGGTTGGACGATGTGTTGAGAAGTTTGGCTGATGCACTGGCATGCAAAAAATCGTATCCCAACCAGCGCACCAGCAAAAACACAAAAAAGCTGCCGGTCCCTGGACCGAAAAACCCGTCGTAAAAACCCACCGTCAGACCGAGAACAGACAAAGCAGCCACTTCGCGGCCTCCGGCAAAACGGGGGGCGTGGTGCTGCCCCAGGTCTTTGCGCCACAAGGTGTACGAAAACACCGCCAGCAACACCAGTGGCAAAACGCGGCGCAGGAAATCTGGAGACACCAAGGTAACCAACCAAGCCCCGGCGAAAGAGCCCACCAAAGCCATGGCCGCACCCGCACACAACGCAGGCCAACGCAACTGAACGCGCCGCGTGTAAGACCACGTTGCAGCGGCCGTCCCCCACACAGAAGTGCCCTTGTTTACCCCCAACAGGGTCGCGGGGACCGCCGACGGGTACACCGCAAACAAGGCTGGCAACAAAATAAGACCACCACCACCCACGATGGCATCGACAAAACCGGCCAGCAACGAGGCCACCGCAACCAGAAAAACATCCATGGGGTGATTGTGGGCGCAATCGAGCGCACCCATAAAAAACGCCGGCTGGGCCGGCGTCTGAAAATAAGCACCTCTGCAGGGCGCTGTGCGTTTTGTAGTTGGCTTGGGTTGTCTCCTCGGCCTTGAGAAAACAGCCCTTGGTGTACCCCAAGTGTTCTGCCTTCTGTTTCGCCCACTAATATAGTTGCGCGCACGTGCTTGGTGCACTGGGACTAACCCTCAGGCTTGGCACAAAACCTGCTGTCCAACCCCACCAGCCACATTGCCCGGAGCAAACAGGTGAATGAGGCCACACACTGGTACCAACCATCGCAGGATAAACGCATGACCGCCGCTGAGATGATTGCAACCGCCGCTCACCTTCACGTGGCCATGCGCCGCAAGATGGGGCGCGTGACCGATGTGGAGTGGATGGTTACCGATGTGGCATATGCCACCGCCATGACCCAACTCGCGTTGCAACACGCAACCGATCAAAACGATGAAGACCTGCGGAAATGGTCCAGCAAGCTCGCGCAGGCATGGGCAGACAAAGCACCTGCACCACCCAAGTCTGCCGCCGTTGTTCAACGCCTTGCTGAGCCGCATCCTGCCCGGTATGTGGTGGGCTTGCGCTGCTGATCAGTGCAGGCAATCGGTCAGCGTTTCAATCCCCGCGCATCATCCAGCGGGCAGCCTTCTCGGCCATCATCAGTGTTGGGCTGTTGGTGTTGCCACTGGTGATGGCGGGCATGGCCCCCGCATCCACCACCCGTAACCCGGCCACGCGACCGCCTTTTCCATCGAGCACCCGCAAGTGCGAATCCAGAACCGCCATCGGGTCTTCAGCGCGGCCCATCGCCGTGGTACCTGTGGGGTGGAAAATGGTGGTAGCGATGTCGCCAGCCAAACGCACCAACTCATCCTCGGTCTGGTACTGGCTGCCAGGCTTGTACTCCTCGGGCTGGTACGCGGCCAACGCAGGCTGGGCCACGATGCGACGGGTCAAACGCAGGCTGTCCACGGCAACCTTCCGGTCTTCCTGAGTGGAGAGGTAGTTGGGAGAAATGGCCGGTGCGTCGTCAAACCGGGGGCTTTGAATGCGGACAGTGCCACGGCTGGTGGGGTTGAGATTGCAGACGCTCGCGGTAAAAGCGGGAAAGGGATGCAATGGCTCACCAAACGCATCCAGACTCAGCGGCTGAACGTGGTATTCCACATTGGGATGGGCCTGGCCCGCATCACTGCGCGTGAAGGCACCGAGCTGGCTGGGTGCCATGCTCATGGGCCCGGACCGCTTAAACGCGTACTCCAACCCGATCTGCGCCTTGCCCCACCATGAGTTGGCCAGCGTGTTGAGCGTTTTCACACCTTTCACCTTGTAAACCGAGCGAATCTGCAAATGGTCCTGAAGGTTGGCCCCCACCCCCGGTAAGTCCACCTTCACATCAATGCCGTGTTGTTGGAGCACATTCGCAGGGCCAATGCCCGACAACTGCAGTATCTGCGGACTGCCGATGGCCCCGGCGCTCAGCACCACTTCTCGTTTGGCCTGAGCCAGCACTAACTCTTGCCCTGTCCACACCTCCACGCCGGTGCAGCGCTGGCTGCCATCGGCTTGTGTCTCCAGCACCAAACGCCGGACATGTGCGGAAGTCCACATTTCAAAGTTGGGTCGGCCATAGCACTTGGGCCGCAAAAAAGCCTTGGCGGTATTCCAGCGCCAGCCCGCTTTCTGGTTGACCTCAAAGTAGCCCACACCTTCGTTGGTGCCGCAGTTGAAATCAGGGGTATTGGGGATACCGGCCTGCTGCGCAGCTTGGGCAAAGGCATCCAACACGTCCCAGCGCAAGCGCTGCTTTTCCACCCTCCACTCGCCCCCAACCTGGTGATGCCGCATCACCTTGCCATACACGCTGTCGTCTCCCAGCAAAACGGGTGAAGCCGTGCCTTTGGCACCGTGGCTGTCGGTAGAGCCCAGGTGGTGGTCTTCGTGCAGCTTGAAGAACGGCAGGCTTTGGTTCCAGGCCCACTCGCTGTCGCCCGTGATGTGGGCCCAGCGGTCGTAATCACGGGCCTGGCCGCGCATGTAGATCATGCCGTTGATGCTGGAGCAGCCCCCCAGCGTCTTGCCACGGGGGTAACGAAGGCGGCGACCATTGAGGCCGATATCGGGTTGGGTTTCGTAAAGCCAGTCGGTGCGGGGATTGCCAATGCAATACAGGTAACCGACAGGAATGTGAATCCAGTGATAGTCGTCCTTGCGGCCCGCCTCGATCAACAACACCCGGCGCGATGCGTCTGAAGACAGACGGTTGGCCAACAGGCAGCCGGCTGTACCGGCGCCCACGATGATGGTGTCAAAGGTGAGGTCTTGCATGGTGAAGCCAGATTAAAGCCCAAGCCCAAGCCCCGGCAAACACATCTGGGTCACCCGGGTGCACAACAGAGCGTCAATTCATAAATAAAATTGGCATCTGCTGCATACCAGCATTGAGAACTTCACTGCGAATTTAATAAAGCGCAAACGGTCACGCCGCGCCGGGAACGATCTGTGCCACCGGCTCGGGCGCCAGCAAACTGCCGTCGCGCAGGCCCCGCACAGTGGCCAGGCACAGCCCGAACACCACCAGCGAGGTGAGCGCCAGCAGGAGCGTGCCAGCCAACTGCAGGCCAGACGAACCCACCAGAGCGGCCAGCTTCAGCGTGAGGGTGGTAAACGCTGCCAACGGGAAAGATGCCGCCCAGAAGGTGAGTGAAAACGGCTGCGTCACCGCCTGCTTCGCCACATTCCCGGCCCACAACAGAAAAAACACCGCCATGCCCCAGAACGCAGAAACCACCGCCACAGGCGCCTGCAACTGCAACAAAACCAACCCCATGACGGACGGCGGAGCGATGGTGATGAACCAAGTGGGCATGATGCGCTCGGGCAGCGGCCCTTGTGCCGCACGACGCACCAGCAGCAAAACCAGCACCACAGGCCACAACAGCAGACCAATGCCGAATTGCGCCATCGACCACACAGGGTGGCCCAGTGTCAGGCCGGCCAAGGGTGCCACCACATTGCCCACCACCGGGATCAACAGCACTGGCGTGACAAGGGGCCAGAAGGGCGCAGGAGACGGCGAAGGTTTGGGGGCGCTGGGAGATACCAATGCGCCGTCGATCAGCCCTTGCAGGCCCGCCGGGGCTGCAGCCGGAGCGGCAGGCTGAGGCAACGCCACGAGCCAGCGCTTGAGCACCCAGACTGTGGCCCACAACTGACCCAGTGCACCCGCCCACCACAGCACGTCGACCCACACGCCGACAACGCCCAGAGTGGCCGCTTCGGTGGCCAGGAGCAGGGTGGCCACGGGCAGGGCGGCCACGAAGCCGTGCCGCACGGGATGCCGCAAATCTTCAGCCAAAGCCGCCGGGTAGACAAGACCAGCACCCCCAAAAACACCAGTGCCGCCACAGCGCCGATGACCAGCGAAACGCCAGTGGCAGATTCACCCAGTGCAGGCCCCGCACTGAGCCAGGCGAGGGCCAGGCCACCGAGGCCCATGACCACCGAGAACCAGCCCGGCATGAGGAACTTGAGGGGGGTGGCGTTCATGTGGACCTTCAGGCTTGGGTGCTGCAGCTGAGTTTGCTTTCAGGCACACCCAGGCGCTTGAGGATGATCGCCATGGGACAGAAATTGGTCAGGCCAAACTGGAACAGGTTCACGCCAACGAAGGCGGTGAAGGCCAGAAACCAGCTGTTCACAAACAGGGGGCTGGCTTCCACGCCCAGTGCCAGAGACACCATGATGAACAAGCCGGCAAACACACGGATGTAACGTTCCACAGTCATTTTCAAACTCCTAAAAAAACGGTAAATCGCGTAATAAAGCACCGGTATCACGATCAGCGTGAGCAGTGTGGACACGGCAATGCCGAAGATCAATGACACGGCCAGTCCGTTGAAGATGGGGTCGTCCAAAATGAAGAACGCACCCATCATGGCTGCGAGCGCAGTCAGCGCAATGGGCTGTGCGCGCACTGCCGCCGACTGCACCACAGCCTCGGCAAACGGCACGCCCCGCGCGGTTTCGAGCTCGATGAAATCCACCAGCAAGATGGAGTTGCGAACGATGATCCCGGCCAGCGCAATCATCCCGATCATGCTGGTGGCCGTGAACTGCGAGCCCAACAGCGCATGCCCTGGCATCACGCCGATGATGGTGAGTGGAATGGGTGCCATGATGACCAAGGGAGTCACATAGCTTTTGAACTGCGCCACCACCAGCAGGTAAATCAGCACCAGACCCACCCCATAGGCTGCACCCATGTCGCGGAAGGTTTCATAGGTGATCTGCCATTCGCCATCCCACTTCACCGCGTATTGGCGATAGGGGTCCGAGGGCTGGCGAATCCAGTATTCGCCCACCGTTCCGGTGTCCTTCAGGGCTGCGCCCTGCAATCGGGTGCGAATATCGAAGAGCCTTGCCCGCCATGTCACCAAACACGTAGGTGACAGGCATCAGGTCTTTGGTCATGCGGGGCGTATCGATCAGCCCGCGCTCCACATGCACCAGCTCTGACAGCGGCACCATCTTCCCGTTGGCTGCCTTCAGGGGCAAAGCCAACACTGCGTCCAGACCCACCTGCATCTCGCGCGGGAGTTGCAGGCGCACGGGTACCGCGTGTTTGGAAAAGCCGTCGTGCAGGTAAGTGGCATCAGCCCCCGACAGCGCTGTGTACACCACCTGAGAGATGGCGGCCACGGGAATGCCCAACGACTCGGCCCGTGCCCGGTTGATGCGCAGGAAGGCTCTGGGCGCACCTTCTTTCAGGCTGGTGTCCACACCCACAATGTCGGGCGTGGCGGCGTAGGCCTGCGCGATGTTGCGCGCCAGCTCGGCGCGACCGTACACCTCGGCGACGATGGGCGACATGACGGGCGGACCTGGCGGCACTTCCACCACCTTCACTCGTGCGCCATGGGCCTGGGCAATCCGCTCAAGCTCGGGGCGCAGTCGCTGGGCAATGGCGTGGCTCTGGTCCTGGCGGTGGTGTTTGTCCACCAGGTTCACCTGCAGGTCGCCGCTTTCCATGTCGGCGCGCAGGTAGTACTGCCGCACCAGCCCGTTGAAGGTGATGGGGCTGGCCGTTCCGGCATAGCCCTGTATGTCGCGCACCTCAGGCGCCTGGGCCAGGTAGCCCGCCATGTCTTGCAAGGCGGCTGCAGTGGCTTCCAGTGGCGTACCAGGCGGCATGTCCACCACCACCTGGAACTCGCTCTTGTTGTCGAACGGCAGCATTTTCAGCACCACAGCCTGCACCAGCGTCAGGCCCACTGAGAGCAGCAGGGCCACCAAAATGCCACCGAGCAGCAGCCAGCGCTTTGCCGCGCTGGCCAGCAGGGGCGTGAGCGTGCGGGCAAAGAACGACTGCAGACCGCTGGTGATTTTGCCGGGGCCATGGGCTGCGTGGCCCGCGCCGGTCTGCGTGAGCTTCAGCGCCAGCCACGGCGTGACCGTGAAGGCAATGCCCAGCGACAGCGCCATGCCCATGCTCGAATTGATGGGGATGGGGCTCATGTAAGGGCCCATCAACCCGCTCACAAACGCCATGGGCAGCAAGGCTGCGATCACGGTCAGCGTGGCCAGAATGGTGGGGCCCCCCACCTCATCCACCGCACGCGGGATGATGGTGGCCAGCGGCACATCGGGCGTGAGCAGGCGGTGGCGGTGGATGTTTTCAACCACCACGATGGCATCGTCCACCAAAATGCCGATGGAGAAGATGAGCGCGAACAGGCTGACCCTGTTCAGGGTAAAGCCCCAGGCCCAGGACGCAAACAGCGTTGCCGTGAGCGTGAGAATGACCGCGCCCCCCACGATGATGGCCTCGCGCTTGCCGAGCGCCAGCCCTACCAGAATGATGACACTTGCCGTGGCGAACGCGAGTTTCTGTATGAGCTTGTTGGCTTTCTCGGCAGCCGTCTCGCCGTAGTCACGTGCCACAGTGACTTGCACCCCCTCTGGGATGACGGTGTTGTGCAGCTCGTTCAGGCGCTGGCGAGCGGCGCGGGCCACGTCCACGGCGTTTTCACCGGCTTTCTTGGTCACCGTCAGGGTAACGGCGGGGTACACCTGTCCGCCTTGTGCACCCACTGCCTGGCTGCCGTCCAGGCCGGCGTCCATGGCCACCCCAGGGGTGAACCACACGTACCGCTGAGGCAGTTGTGCGCCCGCTTCAACCCGCGCCACCTCGCGCAGGTACACGGGGCGGCCCTGGCTCACGGCGACCACAATGTCGCCCACCTCTTCGGCATTGCGCAGGAATTCACCCGTTTCCACGGTCAACATCCCTGGCGCTCCCGGCGTGCGGTCGGCCACGGTGCCCGAGGGCAGGCCCAGGTTCGCCGACGCCACCGCTTGTTGCAACTGCTGCACACTCACGCCCCGTTCACGCAGGCGGCTGGGCTCCAGCCAAACGTGCACCGCGCGGCCTGGCCCGCCAATAGTTTGCACCTCGCGGGTGCCCTTGACCCGCTTGATTTCCACCTCCACGCTGCGCGCCACGCGCTCCAGGTCAAGGGCGGACTCACCGTTTTTGCTCCAGAGCGTCACGGCCAACACGGGTACGTCGTCAATTCCCTTGGGCTTGACGATGGGGTCCATCACACCCAAGCCAGTGGGCAGCCAATCTTTGTTGCCATCCAACACGTCGTACAGGCGCACCAAAGCTTCGGTTCGAGGCACCCCCACCTTGAACTGCACGGTGAGCACCGCCACACCAGGGCGTGACACCGAGTAGGTGTGTTCGATGCCCTGGATTTGCGAGAGCACCTGCTCGGCGGGGCCAGTCACCATCTTTTCCACATCGGCACTGGAGGCGCCGGGGAATGGGATGAGGACGTTGGCCATGGTCACATTGATTTGCGGCTCTTCCTCACGCGGGGTGACGAGCACGGCAAAGAGGCCCATCAGCATAGCCACGATGGCCAGCAACGGGGTGATCGCATTGGACTGGAACGCACGGGCCATTCGACCCGAGAAGCCCAAGGCCTCAGGCTCGCCCGGCTGCGCAGCGGGGGTGGTGGGGGGCAGGAGATCGCTCATGGGTACTCTTGGGTGTGGGGCGATCAGGGCTGAACAGTGGCACCCACGCGGGCGCCATTGAGGCCAGCACGCACGGGGTCGAGGGCCACAAGCTCGTTACCGGCCAAGCCAGACAACACCTCATAACCGGCCGCTCCGTGGCTGGAACCCAGGCGCACCGCGCGCAGCACAAAAGCGCCCGCTCCGGTGTGGGCTTCTGAATTCCGGGCCACGTAAACGGCGGTCATTTCACCGCGACGGAACACCGCTTGTGCAGGCACGGTCAGGCGCTGCGCCTGCGAAGCCACAAAACGCACCCGCACCTGCTGACCGGGCACCAAACCAGCTGCATCGGCTGGCGCCAAGTCCAACCGCCATTCAACGGTTTGCGACACAGGGTCGGCGGCGGGCAACGCGGTGCGGGAAGCAGGGACCACCCAGCGGCCATCGGGCAAATTCACCTCCACTGCTTGTGCCTTGGCAGCCAGCCCTTGGCGAGAGGCGGGGACATGCACCACCGCACGGATGGGCTGGGGTGCATATACGGTGAGCACAGGGGTTCCGGGCATGGCCAGGTCGCCGGCCTCGGCATGGGTGGACAACACCCAGCCGTCGTATGGCGCGGTCAGGCGGGTGAGCCCTTGGGCTACCTGCGATTGGGTCTGCCCGGCCACGGCACCACTGGCACCAGCCTGAGCCGCCTTGAACTGCGCCTGAGCCGTGTCGAGTGCCGACTTGCTGACAAATCCCTGCGCCATCAACTCGCGGGTGCGCTCATATTGGGCGCGTGCATTGGCCAGCTGGGCTTCGGCCTGTGCGACTTGCGACTGAGCCTGCGTGACACCGGCTTGGGTCATGCGGTCGTCAATCGTGGCCAGAACCTGCCCCGTGCGCACACGGTCACCGGCTTTGACTTGCAAGTTGGCTATGCGGCCACTGGCTTGGGCAGACAGCGTGCTCTGGCGCACAGCCTGCAGCGCCCCGTCAAGCTCCACACCCTGCCCAACGGGACGAGGCACCACCAAAGCCACTGGCACATCCTGCCCGGTAGCCTGCGCCTGCGCATTGCCAGGCTGCCCCGTCCACACAGCGGCGGCCAGCAACGCTGAAACCACCAGCAACATTGGACGGCTCGATATCACATCACGGGGAACAGTCTGAAACATAGGGAAACCTTCAAAAGGGACCGCGGAGCATAACACCATACCCCACGGGGTATCAACCAAGCGTTATTCGGATGTCTGGACCTGGCCGCATCCCCACCGACACCAGATCGATGAAAAAGTAGCAACAACCTGAATACTGGAAAGCACCAAAGTGTATTTTTACTCAACAAATGGCACCCGGGCAGCCACAGCACACAGCAACTCATAACTGATGGTGCCAGCAGCCAGTGCCACATCGTCCACCGGCAATACCGCTCCACTTGCGCTGCGCCCCCACAAAACGACCTCGGTTCCCCATCCAACGGGTTCCCCGCCTTGGGCAGAGATGGCTTCGTCAACCGGGCCGAGGTCGACAGTCAGCATGTCCATGCTGACCCGACCCACGAGTCGGGTGCGCACCCCGTTCACCAACACAGGAGCCCCAATGCCCAGACGACCGGGCGCGTGTCGTGGATAGCCATCTGCATATCCACAAGCAACCACGCCCACCCGCATGGGAAACGGTGCGGTGAAGGTCGAGCCGTAACCCACGGTGTCGCCCGCGTCGAGCTGCTGCACACCAATGATGCGGCTCGACAGCGTCATGGCGGGTTGGAGACCCCAATCGGCGCTGGTGTGCTCGGGGTGGTCTGGGGCACTGCCATAAACGGCGATGCCAGGGCGCACCCAATCGGCGGAGAGGGGTTCGGCATCGGTCAACGGCCGCCGGGCATGGCGCAAAGTGGCGGCGCTGTTGCACAGACTGCGTTCGCCAGGCAAGTCATGGGTGGCTTTCACAAAAGTTTGCACTTGGTGTGCGATGCCATCCGCGCCTGCTCTGTCGGCATCTGCGTCGCTGAAATGGGTCATGAGGGAGATTTCCTCCACCTGTGGCAACGCAGCCAGGCGGCTCCAGGCGGCACGGAATGGGCCAGGTCGAAAGCCCAGGCGGTTCATGCCCGAGTTCATTTTCAGGAATACCCGGTGCGGAACCTGGGTTTTGTGCGCAGCCAGCATGTCGATTTGCTCTTCACAATGGACCACGTGCCACAGCCCAAGGCGTGAGCACAACTCCAAGTCGCGCAATTCAAACGCGCCCTCCAGCAACAGGACTGGGCCGCGCCAACCCAGGTCGCGCACGCGCTGGGCTTCATTCAGGTCAAGCAGGGCAAACCCGTCGGCAGCGCGCAGAGCATCGAACACGCGCTCGATACCGTGGCCATAGGCGTTCGCCTTGACAACAGCCCACAGGCGTGCGTCTGGCGCATTTCGGCGCGCGCGGTCCAGGTTGTGGGAAAGGGAATCGCGGTGGATTTTGGCTTGAATGGGGCGTGGCATGGAGCGGCAGTGTGCCAGACGTGTTTTGCGGGATGCAACGGATTTCACTTCCCATCAGTCCGTTTCGACGGGCAGCACGGTTGCTGATATAAAGGCGGGCCACCAACGCTCGGCGTCTGGGGCCACAGCACCGGCGACTTCAGCACGAAGGCGGTCGGCGCGGAACCCGAAATCCATGGAAGTCTTCAACGCCCTGCTCCCCATCTTCACCGAATACGGCTATCTGGCCGTGTTCGTCATGTTGCTCATTTGTGGTTTCGGCGTTCCTGTGCCAGAGGACGTGACGCTCGTCACTGGTGGTGTGATAGCTGGCCTGGGGTATGCCGACGTGAACACCATGTTTGCCGTGGGCATGGCGGGCGTCATCATTGGCGATGGCCTGGTCTTTTCCATCGGACGCTTCAAAGGTGCCAGCGTCATGCGGTGGAAAACCGTACAGCGCATCATCACGCCCGAACGCTTTCACTCCGCACAGGAAGCGTTCCAGAAGTATGGCCGCTGGGTGATGTTTGTGGCCCGCTTCCTGCCAGGCTTGCGCACCCCGGTGTTTTTCACTGCAGGCATGTCCAAACGTGTGAGCTTCGGCACGTGGTTCCTGATGGACGGCGTCGCCGCGCTGATCAGCGTACCGGTGTGGGTGTACCTGGGCTACTTTGGCGCTCGCAATTTCGAATGGATGTTCACAATCCTGCACCGCTTTCAGTACGGCATTTTTGCGCTGCTGGGCGTCGGTGCTGTGGTGTTGGGTGTGGTGTGGTGGCGCAGGCGCAAGGCCAACCCGTCCGCCTGAGGCCCCCACCCGAAATTTAGGCATAAAAATAGCCCCTTGCGCTTATACAGCAAGCGCAAGGGGCTATTTCATTGAGAGCGAATCCAGGGGAGGTTACCCTCCCCTGATGGAGCGCATCACTCGGCGGCAGTGCTTTCGTTGGCGTGGTCAGCCTGGTCGGAGGCCAGTTGCAATGCATCGGCTTCTGCGATGGCGCGGCGCTCGTCGTCGTCCATCTTTTCCTTGACCTTGCGGGCGTCGTGGTAAGCCATGCCAGTACCTGCGGGAATCAGACGACCCACGATCACGTTTTCCTTCAGGCCACGCAATTCGTCGCGCTTGCCCATGATGGCCGCTTCGGTCAACACGCGCGTGGTTTCCTGGAAGGATGCTGCGGAGATGAACGAGTCGGTCGACAGCGACGCCTTGGTGATACCCAGCAACACGTTGCTGTACACCGCAGGAATCTTGCCATCGGCACGCAGGGCATCGTTGGTATTGAGGATCTCGGAACGCTCGATCTGTTCGCCACCGATGTAGGTGGAGTCGCCCGGGTGATCCACCACCACGCGGCGCAGCATCTGGCGAACGATCACTTCAATGTGCTTGTCGTTGATCTTCACACCCTGGAGTCGGTACACGTCCTGCACCTCGTCCACGATGTAACGAGCCAACTCTTCCATGCCCAGCAAACGCAGGATGTCCTGTGGGTCGGCAGGGCCGTCCACAATGCTCTCGCCCTTGTTGACCACCTGGCCTTCGTGCACCAGGATGTTCTTTTCTTTGGGAATGAGCTCGTCCCACACCTTGCCTTCGGGGTCGGTGATCTGAAGGCGAACCTTGCCTTTGGTTTCCTTGCCGAACGACACAGTACCGGTCATCTCGGCCAGCATGCCCTTGTCTTTGGGTGAGCGGGCTTCGAACAGCTCGGCCACGCGGGGCAAACCACCGGTGATGTCTCGGGTCTTCTGGCCTTCGATCGGGATGCGTGCCAGCACTTCGCCAGGGCCCACGTCCTGACCGTCACGCACTTGCAGCAACGCACCGACCTGGAAGCCGATGGTCACGGAGTGGTCGGTACCGGGGATCTTGACTTCGTTGCCTGTGGCATCGATCAGCTTGACCTGCGGGCGGATGACCTTGGCAGCGCCACGGCGCTTGGGGTCGATCACCACCAGCGTGGCCAGACCGGTCACATCGTCCACCTGCTTGGCAACCGTCAGGCCTTCTTCCACGTTCTCGAACTTCACCTGACCGGCGAATTCCGTGATGATGGGTCGGGTCAGTGGGTCCCAGTTGGCCAGAATCGTGCCGGCCTTGATGGCTTGATCGGGCTTGACCGTCAGGATGGCGCCGTAAGGCACTTTGTGGCGCTCACGCTCGCGGCCCAGATCGTCCTGGATGATGATTTCGCCGGAGCGTGCAATCACCACCAGTTCACCCTTGCTGTTGCTCACGTAACGCATGGTGGCATTGAAGCCAATGGAACCACTGGACTTGGCTTCCACGCTGGACGCGATGGCCGCACGCGAAGCCGCACCACCGATGTGGAAGGTGCGCATGGTCAGCTGTGTACCGGGTTCACCGATGGACTGCGCAGCGATCACGCCCACAGCCTCGCCACGGTTGACCAGGCCTCCACGACCCAGGTCACGCCCGTAGCACTTGGCGCAGATGCCGAAGCGTGTTTCGCAAGTGAGTGCTGTGCGCACTTTCACTTCGTCTACGCCTGCGGCTTCCAGCTCTTCGATGGTGTCTTCGTCCAGCATTTGACCGGCGGGCAACAGCAGGGCGCGGGTTTCAGGGTGCAGCACCTCTTCTGCTGTGGTGCGACCCAGGATACGGTCACGCAGAGATTCAATGACTTCACCACCCTCGACGATGGCGCGCATCAGCGTGCCGTTGTGGGTACCGCAATCGTCTTCGTTGACCACCAAGTCCTGAGTCACGTCCACCAGACGGCGGGTCAGGTACCCCGAGTTGGCGGTTTTCAGCGCGGTGTCGGCCAAGCCCTTACGGGCGCCGTGCGTTGAAATGAAGTACTGCAACACGTTCAGGCCTTCACGGAAGTTCGCCGTGATGGGGGTCTCGATGATCGAGCCATCGGGCTTGGCCATCAGGCCGCGCATACCGGCGAGCTGTCGGATCTGAGCAGCAGAACCGCGAGCACCCGAATCGGCCATCATGTAGATGGAGTTGAACGACTCCTGGTCCACTTCATTGCCGTGGCGGTCGATGGTCTTTTGTTTGGCCAACTGAGCCATCATGACCTTGGAGACTTCGTCACCGGCCTTGCCCCAGATGTCCACCACCTTGTTGTAGCGCTCGCCAGATGTGACCAGACCAGAAGCGTATTGCTGCGCGATCTCTTTCACTTCTTTCTCGGCACGCTCGATGATCCCGTGCTTTTCCTGCGGCACCAGCATGTCGTCCACGCAGATGGAAATACCGGCGCGTGTGGCGAGCTTGAAACCGTTTTGCAGCAGTTTGTCGGCAAACACAACGGTTTCCTTCAAGCCACATTTGCGGAACGACGTGTTGATGAGGCGCGAAATTTCTTTCTTCTTCAGCGCCTTGTTCAGGTTGCTGAAAGGCAGGCCCTTGGGCAGGATCTCGGACAGCAGTGCGCGGCCCACGGTGGTGTCTACCACCTTGGTTTCCGGCACAAACTCGCCGGTTTCCTTGTTCTTGCTGTACTCGGTCAGGCGCACGGCAATCTTGGCGGTCAGCTCGACTTCACCGGCTTCCAGCGCACGCAGGACTTCGCCCACGTCGCCAAACACCATGCCTTCACCTTTGCCGTTGATGCGCTCGCGGGTGGTGTAGTACAGACCCAGCACCACGTCTTGCGACGGCACGATGGACGGTTCACCGTTGGCCGGGAAGAGCACGTTGTTGGAGGCCAGCATCAGCGTACGGGCTTCCATTTGTGCTTCCACCGACAGCGGAATATGCACCGCCATCTGGTCGCCGTCGAAGTCGGCGTTGAAGGCCGAGCACACGAGCGGGTGCAACTGAATGGCCTTGCCCTCGATCAGGATGGGCTCAAACGCCTGGATGCCCAAGCGGTGCAACGTGGGCGCGCGGTTGAGCATCACTGGGTGTTCTTTGATGACCTCCTCCAGGATGTCCCACACCACAGGGGTGCCGCTTTCCACTTCTTTTTTCGC
>JFJP01027431.1_pt1 | contig 20902 bp, 17 predicted proteins | sample 431651 | NCBI WGS metagenome assembly JFJP01 (sample SAMN02602958, study PRJNA72255) | Microbial mat metagenome, whole genome shotgun sequencing project. | biome: fresh water; feature: sink hole; material: water; isolation source: purple microbial (photo- and chemosynthetic) mats found in...
TATAGAGACCTATCGAATTCTGGTATAAAACCCTTAAGATTAGACGTTTTGCGAGAAAATTGCCATAATTTAATGAAAAATCAAATGAAATTCTCAGTAAATAAGCATAAATTTATGAAGAAAATGTTGAAAAAAGCTCAAATAGTCCTATGTACATGCATAGAATCCTCCTCTAATCTATTAAAAGGCCTTATTTTTCCAAGGGTTATTATTGAAAATTCTGATAAAATCTCAGAAAACATCATAATTTCGCCTATTTTAAAGAAATGCGAACAGCTTGTTTTATGCGGAAATTCTCAAGAATCTTCAGTTTTTACTGATAAAATCATTAAATTGAATATTCAATACAAAACCGATCTAAGTATCGTGAAAACGATTTCTCAGCTTTTTGGCAATAATATCGAGAGTTTTCAAAAGGAAAATTCAATAGATTTGTGGCTTTATGGGTTAAAATGGCCTAATTTCTCAGAAAAAGTGTTGTTTATCAATGTGAAGGGAAAGGAAAATGTCGTGAATGGGTCTTTACAGAATTTAGAGTATTTTTCCTTTAGTTATTTGTATTAAATTTATTAATAGAGAAGTTAAAGTCATTATAGGAATATTAGCGATTTTATTGAAATTCTCTTATATAAAAAGTGGCGATATTGCGATAATCACCATGTATGAAGAACAAAAGAAAAGAATAATTAATGAAATTTTATCACTTTCATCAGTAATTTAATAGGATTTGTTGTTTATTTATCGTTTTTTTGAAGAAATGGAGTTTTTTTGGAGAAATTTCAAAGGAAATTATTATGGAGAAAAATGAGATAAATAATGCTTGTGAGGTTGAAACCATCGATTCTTTGCAAGTTTTTCTTTAAATAATGAAGGTTTTTATTTAATTTCTTGCAAATCAGTCAAAAGAGAAAGATTTGATCATATTTTCCGCTGTTAGGAGCAATGATCAAGTATTTATTCATAAAAAGTCTTTGAATTGAAAGCAATTTTTCTTCAGAGAAAGATCGGTTTTTTAAAAGATGAGAAAAGACTCTATAGTTTCATCAGTAAAGCCCAGAAAGGAATTATAATATTAGGTTTTTTATGAGGTTTATTACATATATATAAAATTTATTGAAAATATAGGAGATATTAACACTTTATGTTCAAACCCAATATGGAATAATTTGATTAATATGTGTTTATGTAATAGATCGCTTATATTTTTTCGGGGTTAGAAAAAGCGAAGAAGTGATTTGGTTTATATTATTATTGTATAATTTTAATAAATGGTCCAAAATCAAAACTTACACAAATTTTTCATTCTTTTTGCAAAGAAAATCCTTTATTTAAAATAAATAAAAAAGTTACTTTTTCAAAAAAATACTGTGAAAATTATCGATTTATTATTGAATTCTTAAAAAAAAACACTATAGTAATTGTTCTTCTGCTAAACAAATCAATTTTTTCTTTTCGAACCTTTTCACGATATTTGTTTTCGCGACTGAGTTGTTTTCCCAAAGATCAGAATGTGATGAATTTAGGCTTTTATTGGAAAGAAACTTCGATTCTGACGCTAGTGATCGGTGATATGTAAGGGATTTCCTTTGTTTTTCGAGCTTTGAATTCATTTGATCGTTATTCCTTACTTTTTCTGGAGAAATTAACACTAATTCCTTCACAGTTTTTTCATTAATTTCCTTGAGAAAATTCTTGTAGAAAATGTGATCATTTAAAGGTGAAAAGGGGAAATGGCTAATTTTATCCATTTTTCTGAGGTTTTTGAACTTATTTTTCTTCAGTTTCTGAAGGATTTTCTCATCTATATTTACCATAATTTGCTGATTTTCTGATAATATCGTGCTTTTTCGCATTTCCAATAAGGAATTCGTCACAGTATTGATGAAATCTTTCATTAAAAAGTTTTTTTCTCTATCTTTTATTATTAATTCCTCTAGGAAATTGTAATTAGAAATGGAGAAAATCGCGAGAATTTGCTCTTGTAAATACTCTAGATTTACGATGATTTGTGAATAAATTGCTTCGAAATCTGAGATTTTTTCTGTTAGAATCTCTACGTTTTTGAGTAAAATCTCGACTTTTTTCTCGAAGAAATCAATGATGGAAATACTAGCGAGAACATAGTCGAAATCAAAGGTTAATTTATCCTTTAAGAACCCCACGATATCATTGATTTTTTTCGAGAATTTGTAATCATTGATTGTTTTCCTCAGATTCGCGAAATCCTTCACATTATTCTGTATATCTACCATGAAATTCTCATATTCATCCCGATATTCATCCGAGGTGTTATTCTTCTTCATTTTCACTCTCGATAAATTGAATTTCATGCTTAATCCTACACATTTCTTCGCTTTTTCCTTGAAACTCCTTTTACAATCACTGGCTTTTATCTTTTCATAAGCTTTTTCCTCCCTTCGATTGAAATTGGTCACCTGAAGGAAAATCACATAGATTAATGATGTGACAACCCCTCCTCCAATGGCTGCAATCCCTACAATAACCCTTCCAAAGCTCGTAACAGGCACGATATCTCCATATCCTACAGAGGTCATATCCACGATAATGATCCAAAAGGAATTCCACACATAATCCCAATCATAATTCGTTAAATGCATAAAGGACCTTTCGGACATACGTATTAGGAGCCCAAGGACTATGATGTACATACTGATAAAAACCATCACGAATTTCTGCCTAGAATGAATGAATTCGCTTCTTAATGTGAAAAGCAGGGAGGAAGAAGCCCCGCAATCAAAGCAAATTCGAAAGGCTTTAGCTGAGGAAAATATCGAGAAATATAATAAAGATCGCAGCAAAAATGCCATACGGATCACCAGGAATATCATTGTTAATGTGGTATCGTAATAGTAATAAGACTCTCGCATCATACTCTGGGAACTGTAGAATCCATCGACTTTCGGATAGGATTGCACATGAATCGCCAGAATTTCTAATAAAACCTCAATTAAAAAGGAACTACTCAGAAAATTTTGTTGGAAATTCACTAAAAAGCAGGTTTTCATGTATTTATAATAGAAAAACTTCCGTTTTAATAAGCAATAATCGATGGAAAAACTGATTACTGTGTTCAGGATTCTAAGCGTTAAAAGCCATTCAGACTCATGTCCTTCGTGGAAAATCACGGAGAAAGCCCCATTTGAAAAAAGGAGCTCACGATTTGATTGGAAGAAGAAATTTTCCTCAAGAACTCCAATTATCACTGAAAAAGAAACCAGGAAAAACAAGGTTTTATCGTAAAGTAGGAACTTTCTGAAAAAAAACTCCTGGAATAACTGCTTATCATCTTTGTTAAAAATTATCGCGAAAAACTCCATAAAAGCTCTTTTTTTTAAAAGAAATTTAGAAAAAAGGTGATAATTGTAGAGAAAAAACAGAATTTAGCACTATAATATCTTAAAATTTATTTTATTTCTTTTGTTATTTTCATTTTTTTCGCAAGAAAAAACTCATTTAATTCTTTTTTGAACATACCATTCCTTAAAATGATAGACTTTAATTGCAAAATGTTCTAAAAAAATATAGTAAGATCATAAGAAAATTTTAAGTCTAATGGCTTTTATTCTGAAATTTACCTCTTTAAATTAATAAATAAAATTTAATTGTATTTCTTTTTAATACTAAAGGATATTTATCGTATAATTCAATCCTTTTCCATCTTAGTCTCTGAAGAAAGCTTCGACAAATTAGTCCTACTTCTTTTAAATTCCATCGTATTTATCGTATTAATTTCATCACAATTTTTCGAAGTTTTCTTCAATTTCGCTAAAATCTCTTCAAATTTCCTCAAATCTTCTCTTCCAAACAACAAAGGACTTTTCTCGGTTTTATGCTTCCCAACCCTTAAATTCATCCATAATTTGCGATATTTATCGTCTTGATAGCTCTGAATCCTTTCATTTTTTCTCCTTTGAAAATGCCTATTACAAGCTTCATTCTGTTCAATAGCTTTTTTTTCTTCAAAAAAGCTCCTCCAAAACGGGTCTTTTTTATTGAAATATTCCTTATTAAACTCGTTTTTTTCTATGAGTTTTTTTTTCACGATATTTTCAATCTCGTGAATTTCTTTCATTTTCTGATCATTACTTGCGATAATCTTCTCTAATTTCGCTTCATCATGTCTTAATCTCAACAAATCCCCTTTATTTATCGCACTATTCGCAAAAAGACTCTTATTTTCCTTTCTAATCTCAGGCAATTGGCTATATCCGGCAGGTATCATTGCATTCCTCTCTTCATTCACATTTATCGCAATTTTCCTTTGTTTGCTATTACGAATCGCGATACGTGATAAGGTCGTCACATTGAGTTCCTGAGTATTAAAAGGCGATAAATTCTGTGATAATTTGTCTTTATTTGTGAAGAAATTGTTCGTTGTGGAGAAATTGCTGTTAAAAGTCAAGGTTTTTAACCGATCATTTGTGAGACCAGAAGCGGTATTTGGCTTCTTATTCTTCAGGAGAAGAGAGGTTATATTCAGGTTATCCTTCATTGTTGAAAGGAGATTATGAGAAGGAGAGGCCAATTCGCTGAACCGTATCGTAGGAGACTTTTGAGGAAGAAGGGGCTTTGAACAGAGATTCTTGGAAAGGCTTTTGTGAAGAGAGGAATTATTGTGGAATCTCGAATCTAACTCGTTTTCCTCGAGGATCTCGTTCTGTAAATCTTTAAGGAGTTTGTAACCAGGGACTGTGTAAACGATTTTATCAGACATTTTTTCAAGGTTTTAAGAGGGGTTTTTCAATATTTTAAGAGGGTTTTTCAATATTTTAAGAAGTTTTTTTTTAAATTTTTTTAAAGTTTTTTTGGGGGTATCGAAAATTATTTATTATTGAGAAAATCGAGAAAAATTGAGAAAATTCATAATTAACTAAATCGAGCCTTTTTTTTCAAAATTAAAAAAAAATCAAAAGAAAAATCGATGATTTTCTCAGAAGAAAGTAAAGATAATAATGAAGAAAATGAAAATCCTAATGCTTGTATCATGAGCAGTTTTTTCCCTTCAGTGAACGAGCGAGAAAAATACAGTATTCAGGCTGAATGGGACAATGGCTGTTCGCTTTCCATGGGAGTTTCCAATGTTCTTTTGTCCATTTCCTGGGATAGGATTTCTTCTAAAAATACGATAAATGTAAAAAATCGTGATTTTAATGGGTTTTTATAAAGGAAATCTAGATGATTCGGAGATTTTCCGATATTTTTAAGAATTTACATGAACAATTAAACAATTTAGAAGATGTTTTCGCACATTATGAAGAAGGCGATTTGTGAATAAATTCATTAGAAAAACACGATAATTTCTTTTATTTATATAGAAGAAAACATGATTTTTTACCGAAAAAACGAACGATTTTAGAAAAAGCGATAAATGACTATTGTGGTTTTTTGCAGCAAATGATCGGAATTCCGGGAATTTCACAAGAAGAATCAGTAAAACCTCCAATTCTTCTTTATTTCTTATAGGAAAATACTCAGATTCTATTGGTAAATGCCTTAATCACTTGGAAACTCGCGAATATTTTCTATTGTAAGAAGAAAAACTCAAAAACTGAAGAGTTTTTAGAATGGGCTAATGGTTTTCATGGTAATTTCCTTGATTTTCCTTATAAAAATCGATATAAATAAAAAAGATGAGACAAAACCATCAGAAATTGAGTTTTTCTTGCGAAATTCCCCAGAAAACATTGAAAAAACTGGGAAATATTGGGAATTTCTCTATGAGTTTTTATAATTAAAGGCTTTTAATTACTTTTTTATTGATAGATATTTATCGAGAGGGGATTATGATCGTTTTGCGATATTACTGAAGAAACATTCATGGAGAAAGAAGAAAAATCAAATGGACGATTCCACGATAACAAAAGCCGAAATCATAGATGGAATTATCGTACATTTTAACAAATCCTCGTTAATTAATAAGTAAAATAGGATGTTTTATTGAGAAAACCGAGGTTTTATAAGCAAAAGTCTCAGAATTTACTAAAGGAGGATTTTCTCAAGGCTCATAGCAAATATTTGAATTATATGTAAAAATATCGTGATTTCTTGTGTTTTTAAGCCTTTTTTCGATATTTTCCAGCAATTTATTTATTCATTCTATTGATGAAAATCCTAGTGAAATCCCTGAAAATGATCAGAATTTAAAGGCTTTATTGTGTTTATTAAGAGGAGATCTGGATAAAATTGAATTAGTATTGGATTTTCCAATGAATTTCCTTTAAATTTCCAAATAAATTATCAGGTTTCTCAGCAAGATTGGAAGAAAAATCTCTGTTATTATTTGCAATTTTCGAACCCTTTGCTAAATCGTGAGGACCTAAAGAACTATATAGAGCTTCTTAAGCAAAACATGGAATTCGGGCCGTATGATGAGGTATTACTAGGGATTATCTCTAATAAAAAGGCAGTTCAAGCCCTTGAAAAAATGAATTTCCTCTTTCCGAAATATATCACATCATATTTTAGCGATATTTTATATGAATTTAACGCTCTTTTAACTGAAAAAATACAGGAGTTTTCTCAAAGGAATTTTCAAGAGCAAAATATCGTGGATTTTCTCAAATATGCACAGGGATCGAATCTAGAATTGGCTGTGGCTTACCCCTTTATTGAACAATTGAGATATTTGGATGAGATAAGGGCTGAGAATGGACAGAGCAATTTGGGGAATTCGCATGAATTCTTGTGTTCGAGCTTGATTTTGGCAAAGATTGTCGAGTTTGATGAGGAAAAGATCAAGGAATTGTTCACTTTTATCGAAAAATTGAAATTTTCAAATGAAATGGGCTTAAAGGCGAAAATTATGCAGGTAGAAATTCATTGATTTTCATTGATTTTCATTGATTTTCATTTGATTTTCATCTGATTTTCATTTGATTTTCATTTGATTTGTTTATTGATAGAGAGAAATCCAAAAAGCGAAGAATTGTGAAGATTGGGAAGCTTTAATCTATTATAATATCAATGAATCTACACAAGACCTTAACGATAAGAACTTGCTTTTCTTCTTTCTGAATAAACTCTATAAAGAAGGTAATCTTATTGAAATTTATCACATAATCTTATTATCATCATAGAGCAATTTCCTTTGGAATTAATCATAAAAACCCTTTCTTATCATGCGAAAAACAAGGAAAAAGCTAGGAATTTATTGAATTTATCAGGGGTTTTATCAAATATCCTCAATTTGAGAAAATTCACAATTGTGAGTTTTTTTTTGAATTTTATAAAGGAAATCGCATTTTTTCAATAGGATAAAGAGTTCATTCATATTAAACAAGGGATATTTATCGTACAAGAGCTATTGGATTCGAAAGAATTCCCAATAGATTATTGGCCTTTACTGTTTAAATTGTTCCTAGAGTTTACCATTGAAAATTTCAACGAATTTAACTATAATAACTTCGATTTTTTCAATCAGAAAATCATTAAATTAGATGAATATTTGTCGACAAGTAAGAAAAACCCCCGTTTTTTTCAACGTTTATTTTCGTAAAATAGTGAAGAAAAAAGCGAATTCGAACTGTATTTGTGAAATTTGGATGAAAATCAAAGGAAAATTGCAGTATAGGATCTTTAAAATGATGAATAAATGCGTGATGAGCAATTAAATTTTCGGAATTGTATTTTTTTTAATAAAAATTTTGAAAAAAAACAAGAAAATGAATAAAAAATTGAGTTTTTTCTTAAAATTACAAAAAAAGTTTTGCCAGAATAAAAACCTTTTTTTTTGTAAAAACCCTTATTTTTCATAAATCTTTTGATATTTTTGGTTAAATAGCAAAGGATTTCGATAAAAATATCCTAAAATTTATCTATTGCCCGATTACAAAGGATGAATTAAGCTATGATCCGATTCAAAAAGCTCTTGTTTCTCAGAAGATAGTAAATTTCCTTTTAATTTTAATGGAAGTGAGAGATGCTTTTAGAAACTGGTTTATCCTTTGAAAGATGGAATCCCAATGATCAGTTCATTTAATGTGAAAATATCAAAGGAATAATTAATGAAAAAAACCCGTTTTTTTAAAAAAATTGAATTTTTTGTTAATTTTCTTTGAAATTAGAAAAAAAGTCTTATTTTCATGATTTTCGCTTTTTTATCAGTTATTTTTTTATTTGCCCAACGACCCATTCCATGCCTTCTTGCAATCCTTTAGATATCGTAAATTATTAAAAAATTCAATTAAAGAAAAAAGTATTTAAATTTCGTTTATTTACCTTCTTGGGTTTTAGCTGAACAGGCCACAATCGACCATTGTCTGTTTTTTATTTCAGTCAAACACAAGTCTTTCGAAATCTGTCAATATAACAAAAAATATCAATTTTATCAAGAAAATATCTAAGAAAAAAAATAATCGTATTTTATCACCTCTTCAGGATTAAGTGCTTGCAAAAGATCCTGTTTATTTGCGAAAATAAGTAATGGAGTTCCTTTTAATTCATCAGCCTTTTTTCTTTATTTAAACCCAATGAAAAAAAGCTCAAATTACTTGTAATAACTCCTGCAATTCTATTCCACTTTCCTTTAATCTTTTACCATCTGCAGAATCGATCACAAAGACCAGTCCGTCAGTGCCTTCGAAGTAATTATTCCAATAGGTTCTCAGCACTTTTTGACCACCGACATCCCATACATTCAATTTAAAGCCCTCATGCGATAAGTTCTTTATATTAAAACCATGAGTGGGCGTAATTTGTGTGATATCCTCATTGGAAAGAGCTTTAAGTATTGTGGTTTTCCCAGCATTATCCAATCCCAGGACCAAAATCTTAACTTCTTTTTCAGTTTTTCTTAATTTTCTAATTAATCCAAGAAGTCCCTATTTTTATTCATTCTTAGAAAAATTCAAACAAAACAAAAAAACCATTGAAATTTTTTTTTTTTTTCAAGAAAATTCAAATTATTTTTTATTTGAATTTTTTTTTAGATTCGCAATTAAATCGAAAAACTGAAAAAAAATTCACTTTTTTTATTTATAAACGAACTTTTTTCAAAAAATTCGTTTAATTAATTATGACTCACTTTATCAGAAATCCTGTTCAGCAGCCCTATTTATTCAAACCCCCAGCTCAAAAGCTTTTCTATTTGCAATCAGAACAACCAGTTATAAAACCCCCAGTTTTCAATGCCACCCCACAACTTTCAAGTCCAAAGGCCTCCTATTCAGTTGCAAAAATTCAAGAACCTTTGCCTTTTTCATCTCCTAAGAAGAAATTCATAGAAAGAACATCAGAAAAAAAGGAAAATGTTGATGATATAGTGGCAAAATGCCTTTCAAGGACCCAGAAACTGATAGAAGGAATAAAAAAAGTGAAGAAATGTGATGATAATCAAAAGAATAATTCTATTTCGAGTCAAATGGCGATAAACTTGCCTTTGCGAACGTCGCCTTTTAAACGAACTACTGTGAATGATTCACAATCTTCTAGCAGAATTTTCCTGAATACTCCACAAATCCTTTCAAGAAACTCGTTTTCTCCGAGTAGAATCATCATAAACCATTCTCCAAGTCGAATTCTTCTAAATACAAATAGAATAATTCAAACCCCCTCCCCCAGAAGGCTTCTTCTGAATAGCTCTCCTTTGAAATTATCATCGATTTTCCGCTTTATCAACCCGATATACGCTGCAAATGAAATCGATTCTTATAAAGGCGATATTTTAGAGAATAAACCTCATGGCAAAGGCATATGCTTCTATAAAAACGGGTATAAATATGAAGGAGGATTTCAAATGGGGGTAAAAGAAGGGTTTGGAATTTTATCTAATTCTAAAGAAGAAGAGATATATTGCGGGGATTGGAAACTAGGAAAGTTTCATGGGGATGGCATATTGATAAATATGGGGTTTGATGCGAATAAAGAGACAAAGGATATTGATTATAGGGATATCAGTGATTTATCAGATTTTTGGGTGAAATATGAAGGGGAGTTTTCCGAAGGAAAAATTAATGAATTAGGAACTGTTTACCTAAGAAATGGCGATAAAATTCGTGGGAAATTCGTAAATGGGATCATTAATGGAGAAGGAAGCTATTACTTTCAAGATGGGAGTGTTGTGATGGGGTATTGGGAAAAAGGGCGGTTTATGATGGTTTTTTGACTTAATGATAAATAATTACGATATATTAAATAATTTTCTCATTATAAAATTTTATTATAGTTTAAAGCTTATTATGCAGGGTTATTACCTCATCCCATAGGTCTTTTATAGCTTCTAATTAAAAAATACAATAAAACAATGGTTTTTATAAAGGAAAAGAACTTTCACAATCGTCTTTTATCCGTGAGAGCTTTTCCTTTGTTATTGTAGAGGATCTCTCGTTTTCTTGTAAAGAAAGCTTAATTCTCTTAAATTCTTCTTTATTTAACTCAATGGTTTCAATGATCTTCTTGTATTTGAGATCGTTGCTTTTGAAATAATTCTTCATTTCTTCAATCATTCCATCGAATTTCTAAGATATTTTAAAGGATTTATAAAGAAAAACTGTTACTTTTGCCATTTCTTCGTAATCTGTTGTGAAAATTTCATTGAATTTAGGGTTATTTTCATCATTATTCATGAAATTATTTAAATTGAAAGTGTTGTTTTTTTTCCAGGAAAAAATATCAGAAAAAATGCTGCCGGCTGAAGGTTTTTTTTCATGTCTGATTCGATTCATTGTGTTCATGTTATTTGTATTGATATTTGCTGTAAGTTTATTTGAAGAAATCTGATGAAAATCAAACTCTTTTTTCAACGTTTCAAGCTGAATTTTAATAGAATTCGAGATTTTTTCAGTGAATTTGCTTTCAAAATTATCGTGAAAAGCTTGAATTTTGTCGAAAATACTGGGATTTAGCTGATTATCGAGGGTTTTTCTATTGAATTTATCGAGTTTACTGTCAAAAGAATTGGAAAGAGAGGTGGATTCATGAGAAAGTGAAGAAAATTGCAATGAATTTAATTGATTTTCGAGATTTTCGATTTTTTTATTGAAGAAATCGGAAAATTCGTTGAATTTATCAGTCATTTTATCCATACAAATATCGATAATTACTGTGTTTATTTGGTTTAAAATGGTCATTTTACTGGTGTTATTCCTATGAGAAACAGGTGTTTCTTGCTTAAAATTGTCATTTCCCAGTAAAACTCGTTCGATTTTTTGATTTAAACTGTATATCATATTTTCTTTTTCTTCGATTTGTTCTTTTTCATGGAAATTCAATGAGTTTTAATGAATTTTAATGAATAAAAACCTGCATTTTTCGAACATTTTTTGTCTAAAATCTCGAATTTTTCGTAAATCGCTGCGTAATCAACTAAAAATAAGGGTTTTTTATCAGAATTTTCTGCAATTAAACCTTTGGGAAGAACTATCATAAAAAGTCTATTTTTTCTTTGTAATTTTAAATTAATTCAGTTGTTTTTTGAATTTATGAACAATTTTCTTTAATTTATATCTAAATTCTTTCCCTATGTCAAAAGCGTTCAATATTAATTTACAAGCCAAAAACGTCCCGACTTTCGAACAAGAGGATGAATTAATCGCAGGAGAAGCTATAACAGTAATTTCCTCACTAAAATCCTTTGAAACTAATCAATAATCTTTCAATTTCTAGCTTTATTTCGTATTGCCGAGCGGGAAAATACTTCAAAATACCGTAATTTTTATTTGAATTTCTAATGAATTTCTATGTAATTTAGTTCAAAATGGGGCAGGACGTCGAATGGGCGAAAAGTGTGATTTCTCAGAAATTACGCTGTAAAATGAAGGATTTAGTACGTTTTTCAATTAAATTCCTTGATAAAAACCTGCGAAAAATAGACTTTTTACTTTAATAACAAAGCAATGATCGAGATTTTTTCCTTAAGCGATATCCCAGGCTTAAAGAACGAAAGTCGCATAGAAGTCCAGGTAAAATCCCCCGATAATTTCTCTGATAAAATATGGGATTTTTTAGATAAATCCGAACGTTGTTTTCGAAGATAAAAACGAACAAGAACTCGAAAATTAAATCGGCATTTTCTTGATAAATTTACGTGTTTTTTTCTTCAAAAAAAGTGTTTTTTCCCAAAAAATTCATTAATTTTCTTCTAACAGCAAAAAATCAACACTTTTTTCCCCTTTTTCCAATGAAACAACAGAAACAACACGTTTCAATCACCCCTCAAAAGCCTATTCATCGAGCTTCTTCCTCTTCTATGCATTTTTCGCCTTTAACCAACTGCATAAACCTGCCTTTTTCTCAGAATTCCAACATTCCGAAGAATTTCTATTATAAATACAAAAACGATCCCGAAAATCGCTTAAATTCTTCACGAATTCTTTCAAAAGAGGCTTTTTCACAAAGAATTCAACAAACTCCTGAGAAAAACGACGATAATTTCTCTAATTCTACGATAAATACGATATTTGAAAGAAATTTCATAAGAAACCCAAGTTTCGATGCGAATCTAATGAAGGAAATCCAAGGGAAATTCAAGAAATTATTAGAAGAAAACGAGAAATTACAATGTGATTTGATACAAAGGAACAATTTCATTGAGGAAAACTCCATGAATCAGAATATCGCAAATAAGCAGATTTTTGATCTCGAGACATCAAAAAGTGAACTTATCAAGGAAAATACGACGTTAAAAGGGCAATTAGAGGACTTTCAGCATCAAAACCAATGTAATCTTCAAATTCTTCAGGAAACTGAAGAGAAAATGTTGGTTTTTTTGAAGAATAACGAGAATAATAAAGCCGCAAATAAAGGTTTAACCTTCGAGAATATCGCTTTGAAGAAAAACATTGAGGAATTCCTGCTGAAAATCAATGGTTTTCAAGGCAAAATCAAGCAGGATTCGCTTCAATTGCAGAAATGTGAAGAAATTATCGCTAAATTAGCCAAAGATCACGATTCAAATCAAATGAAATATTCAGAACTTCAACAAAATTTCGTCCTTGAAAAAAACCTGCATTCACAAAGTGAAAAAAACCTGAAAAATCGCCTCCAAACCTTGGAAAATGACTTGAAAGCCTCTGAGGAAAAAAACAGTGAAATCAATGAAAATCTGATGAAAGTTCAGAAGGATTTGAACGAAAAACGTGATAAAATTCAGATTCTCGAGTATCGTCTTGAAGAAAACCAGGCCGAATTCGCGAATTTACAAGATATCGAATCTCGGATTTTGGACTGTAAACACGATAATGAGAAGCTATTAGACATGGTTTCTTGTGTGAGAAAAGAGAAGGAATTCCTTGAAAAAGAGTTAAATTCCAAAGAGAATGAGATGCAGGAATTGTTCAATGAAGTGATAGCTTTTCGCAAGAAAAACGATGAAATGAAGAATAGCATTGAGTTTTATAAGAAAAACGAGGAGGAATTCCTGAAGAATAAGGGATTATTAGAAAGGGGGATTTGTGAGAAAAATGGGGAAATACAAGAATTAATCAATTTGAATGAAACATGGGAAAATAAGATAAATCTGTTGATTTGCGAAGCAGAGCGACTTTCTTCAGTGATCAAGGAAAAAGACGTTTTCGTTGAGAATTTACAAAGGGATTATCATCTTTGTGATAAAGAACTGAAGAAATCTCAGAATTCAAATGTGGATTTTTCAAAGAAAATCGCAGATTTTGAGAGTAAATTGCTCCAGGATCAGAAAATTAAAGAACAATTAGAAATTGATAAAAAGGCGATAATTCATTTCTATGAGGATAATCGAGTGAAACAAGACCGGGAAATCGAGATTTACAAAGGGAAATACAATGGGATTATAAAGGAATTCGAAGAATCTCGTCAGAGATTCGAGGAGTTCAAAAGCTTTAAAATCGAGGATAAAAGCTCACAATTGAGGTTTGAAGCCGAAAAATCCACTTTTGAAACGGAGATAATTCAAATGAAAAATAAGATAATTGAATATGAAATCGCTTATAACGCATTATTGAAGAAAACTGAGGATTTACATTCAAGAAACAATGAAAACCATTGTGAAAGAGAGGGATTACAAAAGGATTTCGGTGAGAAAATGGAGAATTTTGAAAAGGAAAATGCGAATATGATGAGAATTGTGGAGAAATTGAAGAGTAATTTGTATGAAAAAGACGAGATTATAGGGAAATTGGAGAATTCAAAGAAGAAAACCGATGGACAAATCAAAGAATTCAAGGAGATTATTCAGATAAATAATGAAGAAATTGACAGTTTAGTTGAAAATTCCAATAAAAAAAGCTATGAAAACGAGGTTTTGGAAGGAGAATTCGAGAAAAGCAAGAAGGAAATCGCCTATTTATTGAAAGAAAATAAGGAAATTAAGAAGAATTTAACGAAATTCAAAGAAGAAGAGAATTGTTATAAGAAAACCATTGAAATTTTGACAAATACTTCAAAGGACTATAAAGGACAAATTGATCAGTATTCTGGTGAAATCAATATGAAAAATAAAGAACTAATTGGTAAGATCGAAGATCTTGATAGAATGAAGGAAAATTACAGTAAAACTGTGGAGAAAATCGAGGTTTTAGAGACGAAATTATTGAATAAATTACAGCAGAAATAGAAAGTTTAAAGAACTGCATTGTAATATTGTAATGAGAAATTACTTAAAATTTACTTAAAAAAAATAAAAAATTATCTAATAATTGATAATTTTTCTTATTTTATTCAATAATTTAACTAAAAAAATGCAATTATTTCAGATATCATTTTTTCTCAAGCTTAAAAAGATCCCAAAGCTTTTTCCTTTATATCGAAGGATCCTTCACAGTCCATACCCCCCTTTTTTCACGACTGAAAAGAGTCCAATGCTCTTTAATCTGAAAGAAGGTCCCAATCACGCTGATATTGATTTATCCTCTGTGTCTCTGAATCTCCAATCTTTGAATTCATTTGAAGAAATAAAAGCAAAGATCGATTTAAACGAATTCAATTTCGAGAAGATTTATCTCAGAAAAGAACATTTGGATTTGATAAAGAAATGTTCACAAATGAAAGAAAACATCACTAATGAATCTCTCAAAGAAACAAAGAATTTCTTAGAAATCTTGAAATTAATCAATAAAAATATGCATTTTCTACTATTGACGAAAGATCATGAGGAAACCCCTTTGATTACTGAAGCTTTGATGAATAATCTCTTCGAATTACAGGAGCGTTTGCCACAAATATTCACTCAGGACCCGATTTCTCCAGAATATTCGTTTTGTCTCAATGTGCATTTTCTTCGGACAATTTTAAAGGCGAAAAATGAATTATGGACACATAAAATCTTGGAAAATCTTCAAAATAACGAAAATCTTCAGAAGGATTTCCTCGAAATCATCGATTTATTGAATTTTTCCGATTTGATCTATCTGCTAAAAAAAGTCCAGAAAAAACAAAAAAAGCTCGAGAATATATCAGAGTTCCTTAAAACCCAGATTTGTTCTATGAAAAGATTTGAAGAACTAAGCAGCTTTCAAGACTTCAATAATTTAGTGGTTATTCTTCAAGAATCGATAAAAGAAGTGAAAATCGAGCCCAAAATCTTGATAACGAAGTTCTTTTCCTTGTTGAAAACCTTCGAAAATGATTGGCCTTTGCATAAAAACTCCATAAATGCGATTCTTTCTTTCCTGAAACGTTATCTATGGGATTTCACAGAAACGGGTTTTCTGATAGATTGCATTAAAAGCCTTGAGAAATCTAATTCCTCGGAATGGGACTATGATAGTTTCATCTCTTTCTTGAGTCTTATAAAGAGCTTTTCCTTCTTTTTCTCACATCAAAACATGCAGAAAAAACAGATTTATCAAAGTTTCATCATGGAATTTTATGAGAAAAACCAGATTTTTCACAGTTTTCAAACCACGTGTTTTTTTATTGATTTATTGAATGAAAAGGCTTTTGAGTTAAAAAACCTTTTAAATTGTTTGAATATCGAAAAAATGATTGAATTCGCTGAGAAAACTCCTGATAAAAACTTGGCGAATTTCTTCGAGAGTTTGTCGATAATGACCCGAAGAAAGATATATGAGTTACTTTTCTATGAAAAACCCAAGAATCTTCAAGATTATCATTTGAAAATCAATAAATCGATCCTTCTTTGTTATTTCCTCAACCCCCGAGACTACGATATCTTCCAATTTGATATAGAAGAGCTCAGAAAATTCAAAGATAATCAGTTTTATCTCAACAAAATCCACTCCTTTTCCCTCTATCTTTCCAAGCCTTTTCATGACGAATTACTCGAATATTCACTGTTAAATATCGAGAAATCAACCAAAGAGGAAGAATTCGAAGAATTCTTAGAAACTATTCAGAGTTTCGTGAAATGTTCTGATGAAACTTCCGATTTTTTCAGGCTAAAAGGCCAGAAAATGATGAATGTTCAAAACCGAATCAACGCGGAAATGCGAGATAACAGCGAAATCCCCACCTCAACCTTTCAGAAAATCGTTTCGATTTCTGGCAGTTCTGAAATAATCAAGCTTTCTGAAAAATATCTCACCAAATATATCAAGAAAAACCTTTATAATTTCTCTTATTCCGAACTGACGCTCTCGATGCTGAATTTGGCGATTTCAAATCAATTATACCCCGAAGTCAATGAGATTCTTCAGCATTTCTTCATGAGAAGGTTCGATTTTCTGAATTATAAGGACCTGAAGAATTTAATGAAGGTTCTCGGGGTTTCAAATTCCTATCTGTTCAATTTCCATTTCATTCAAGGCTTTTACGAGGTGATTTTATCAAGAGGCACTCTTCCAGAATACGCGCCTCTTATCGCTGAATATATCTTCACTCAGACGAAACATGAGAAAAAGAATCAATATGCTTTACAAACCCCGATAAATAACCTGATTTTCGCATTAAAAAAAAGCACTTATTATATGAATTTGAATAAGTTCGCAAAAGTGATCAGAACTTTCGAAAGAATCAAAATGAATTTCAAACAGAATCTCGCTTCGGATTTTCGCAGTTTATTTTCTGATCAAAAACTCAGAAGTCAAATCAATCAAATTGCCACAAGGGAACTGGCTTTCATTTACACATCAATCTTTTCTTATGCTTTTATTGAAATCGACAGCAAGGAAATCGTTGAAAAATTACATAAGCTATTAAGTTTAGAGGTTTCTTTAGATAGAATAAGAAATTTTGATATAGGAAGAATTATAAGCGAATTAACAGTCAATTTCACCAATATTAGCGATAAACCCGCAATGATGAGCTTTTTGCATGAAATTTTACTGCCGAAAGTGCTCAACAAAGAGTTCTATTTAATAGAAAAAACAAATCAAAAAGATATTGGGTTATTTGTGCTGATTTTGTGGAATTTATCCGTTCTGCAAATACCAGAAATAACTGAACAATTTATCAGTACATTTCAAAGTGAAATCAATGATTTAGTGAAAGAATCGATTTGTTACCAGGATAAAAGCCCATATCCTATCAATAGCCCTGCATTTGCAAAAGAGAAACAGCCGAAGATTCGAATGAGTGATATGAAGAGAAAATTTAGAAATATACACCTTATGCAGATTTATCAAGCTTTCACACTTTTATCCTGTTATTTCGATGGCAAAAATCCACAGCTAATGAAATATCTTGATGAAAAACTCGTTTTACTGAGAAATGTAAATTCTTTGAAAAAAAATGAGAAAAATCGCATAAAAGAGGAAGAGACTCTTGCTACTGAGTCTCTTTTCCAAGAAAAAGTCTATTTTCTTTTGAACCAGAAAATTTTTCAAGGAAAACAAAAACTCGAATTAGAAAAACAATTAGGACCGTTTTATGCTGACATTTGTGTGGAAGAGCCTTATAACGTTATTATTGAATGCAATGGGCAACAGCATTATAAGGCAGGAAAATTGAAATTGAATGATCTTAGAAAGTATGAAGTGTTCAGGAAGATCTATAAAAAAAAGGTTGTGGAATTGAATTCTGTGGAATGGAATAAACTTTCTGCTGAGGAACAAATTCAATATTTAAAAAATTCATTAGAAATAAAAGATTAAATTTTAATTAAATTTTCAAAAATGATTCAAAAATACACTTTTTCAATTAATTTTTTTTTCATTTCTCAATAAAAAAAAACTTTCTATTTTTTTTCATTTTTTTATTTTTTTCTTATAAAAAAGTTATAATTACTGTTTCTCAACCATTTTCATCATCATTGTAGAAAATTCCTCAAAGGAAATTTCTCCATCTCCATTTTCATCGATCTCCTTGACCAATAGTTTCCAATCTTCTTCATTAATTCCTTCTTGTGCTCCAATCACTTCTTGAATCTCATCCAAAGTAATCGTCCCATTCCCATCCTTATCAAATATTTTAAAAGCTATTTTCAGTGTATCTTTGCAAATTGCTTTTCTTTTATCCATAGTAGCAGCGATGAATTCAGTATAATCGATCGAGCCGCTATGATTCACATCCACTGCATCGAAAATTCTATCAGCTTCCAAAATAGCTTCCTCATCATCCAATATTCCTTTATATCCTTCAATGATTTCTTCCTTCGAAAGAACTCCATCGCCATTTTTATCCAGTTTCTGAAAGGTTTCTCGAAGTTTATTCAATTCCTCGTGACTTGTCAATTGACTGGCCATAAAGGAAAGCACTGCTTGTTGCATCTTCAAATCAGCTCTGAAATTTTTCAGACTATTCAGATTATTCAATAAATTCTCAGTAGGAACATAGCTTTTATTCTCTAATATCTTGAACCAAGAATGCTCTATCAGTTCAGAAGCTTTTGGTCGATCAGCAGATTTCAGATTCAGCATCAATTTTATCATATCCTTTAATTCAATAGAAACTTTGTCAAAAGCAGGCTTCTTAAAATCATATTTCCCTTTCTTTATTTTTTCAAAGATCGCACTGTTATTATCACCATCAAAAGGAGCTTCTCCACAAACCAATATATAAAGAATAACTCCACAAGACCATATATCGCATTTCTCATCATATTTCATGGTTAATACTTCTGGAGCAATGTAATAAGGCGAACCGAGCTTTTCCTTCATTAGCTCATTGGGCTGCACTAATTTAGCAGTGCCCCAATCAATAACTTTTATCAGAAAATCATGGGATTCTTTGTCGGTTTTAACCACTAAAATATTCTCTGGTTTGAGATCACGATGAACTATTTTATTGTTATGAGCATAACAAACAGCTCCAAGGATCTGCTTCATAATCGAAGCAATTTGAAGTTCAGTGAACTTATTTTCTTCCTCAACAATATAATCGAATAATTCTTTCCCGTTGATTAGTTCCATTATGATGTAGTAATTCTTCGAATCTTGATAAAACTCATAAATTTTCATTATATTCGGATGATCTATTTTCTTTAAAATCTCAATCTCAGCCAATAAATTATTGGGATCATCGTATAATCTCACCTTCACTTTATTAAGCACCTTCACAGCTCTTTGATTATTCGAAGTTTTATGCTTAACTTTAAGCACTTCTCCGAAATTCCCAGACCCTAATTTCCCTTCTTTTGCATAATCTGAAGCGAAAGTTCCTTTTCTTTCATTTATGAATGAGCCGAAGTTTATTTTAATGTTTTCTTTCGGAGATCTCGTTGGAATTACCCCGATGGATTTTAAAGGAGTTAAGAGATCTGTGCTTTGAATATTGTTTGGAGACAAAAATTTTTTAGGTGAGCTTATATTGATTGCTGGCTTTTCAAGAGATGTTTGTTTGGGTTCTTTATCTTCTTCTTGTTTAATTTCTTCTTCTAAAGCGTGAATGTTCTTTTTGGATGAAGCTCGCTTTTTAGGAAGAGCCACTGGCTGGGAGACTGGCTTTCCCGCTATTCTTTCAGATTTTCTCATTCGTAGTATTTAAGATATCGTTTATTTTAATATGGAGAGTCTTATAAATCTGAATTTCAAACAATTTAGGAATTTTTTATTAAAGTTTGGATTTTTTAATAAATTATTTTAAAAAACTCAAAATGAGCTTTTGTTTAAAAAAAAGTATTTGACTCAATCCATTAATTCTTATTTTTTTCGTTATAAAATATCGAATCTCATGAAAAAAACATAATAGTCTAATTTTTTCTTCTTCAAAATATTTTCTAAAATAGCTTAAATTTGCATGAATATGAAAATGACCTCTTAATATGGTTTATTTTTTATTTTTTTTCGGTCTTAACATTTTAATTAAAGAATTTCTTTTATTTTCACTCAAAAATGAATTTTTAATGAGTTTTATGTATTTTTGCATGTCATAATTCATAGAGGATTGATTGATTATTCAGTCTACAAGCAAATTTTAGTCATTCGATAAAATATTTATCTCTTTAAGACTAATCATAATCATCATAATAATCGAACCAAATTGAAAACCTCAAATCATTTAATATAAAATGAAGAAATAAATTTCATTTACAAGAAAAAAGAATTTTAAAATGAGGGGACCAATCTGAAAAATAAAAAAATGACCCCTTTCTCAAAATTTTTTTTAATATCTTTTTTTCAAAAAACAAATTATAAATTTATCAGACTTCATCAAAATTTTAATTAAAATACAATCTTCAAGAATAAAAAATAAAATTTTGTTTACAAAACAAAAATTAAGCTTTTTTATTACAAACCTCATCTCATTTTTCGAGCTGTGGATTTATATTTGTTTTTGGACGGAAGATTGATGTTGCCTGAAAATTATTCATTTGTAAAAGATAGGATGTTCTTCTTTCAGATAAAAGTTGAAGCATTTAGTTTTGGCAGTCTGCAAAATTTATGCAAATTAACAGCCAAGCAAACTATTTCTTTATTTTCCAAAAAAGGACCACTTTTCTTTAGTTAATTAATTTTATTTATTTCTGATCTGGTGGTATTTTTTTTTAAAGATGTCAAAAGGGCATCTTTAATCATTTATCATATTTTTTTGAAAGACTTTTTTTGCAGAAACACTACTTTTTTTTTAATCT
>JFJP01012217.1_pt1 | contig 20899 bp, 21 predicted proteins | sample 431651 | NCBI WGS metagenome assembly JFJP01 (sample SAMN02602958, study PRJNA72255) | Microbial mat metagenome, whole genome shotgun sequencing project. | biome: fresh water; feature: sink hole; material: water; isolation source: purple microbial (photo- and chemosynthetic) mats found in...
GAACTGGCGGTATTGACATCCACGCCGACACTGTTGACCACGCTCTCGACCACACCGTCGAGGGCATGCGTCAGGGCGGTCTGGTCCACGTCATGCTGATACATGCCCACCCCGATCGACTTGGGATCGATCTTGACCAGCTCGGCCAGCGGGTCCTGTGCGCGGCGGGCAATGGATACCGCGCCGCGAATGGTGACATCCAGATCGGGGAACTCGGCGCGGGCCAGGGCCGAGGCCGAGTAGACCGACGCGCCCGCTTCACTGACGATCAGGTATTTGGTGCCGGGTTTGGAACTCCCCACCACTTCAGCCGCCAGCTTTTCGGTTTCGCGCGAGGCGGTGCCGTTGCCGATGGTGATGAGCGTGACATGGTGGCGGTTGATCATGTCCTGCAGGGTATTGATGGAGCCCTGCCAGTCTTTGCGCGGTTCATGCGGATAAATGGTGCCCGTATCGAGCAGCTTGCCGGTCGGGTCCACAACAGCCAGCTTGCAGCCGGTGCGAAAGCCGGGGTCCAAACCGAGCACGGTGTGACCCGCCAGTGGAGCCTGCCCCAGCAGGGCGCGCAGGTTGGTGGCAAAGACCTGAATGGCGTGGTTGTCGGCGCTCTCGCCTTTTTCGCGGCGCACGTCCCGTTCGATGGCGGGCAGCAGCAGCCGTTCCGCAGCGTCCTGGATCGCGAGCGCCAGCTGGTCGGCAAAGGGGCTGATGATATCCTGCTCAAATTCGGCTTGCACGGCGTCGAGCCAGTCGCGCTCGGGCACATCCACATGCACGCGCAGCACGCCTTCCTTTTCGCCGCGGGTGATGGCCAGGATCTGATGCGGCTGGAGCCTGTCCACCCGCCCTTCAAATTCATAATAGGATTCGTAGACGGCCTTTTCATCCGCGGCGCTGGCGATCTTTTCCACGCGCACTTTTCCGAACTTGAGCGCCTTCTCGCGGGTGGCCGAGCGGACGTTGGCATTGTCGCTGATCATTTCAGCCACAATATCGCGCGCGCCCTGCAGGGCTTCTTCAATGGTCGTGACCTGCTCATTAATGAACCGGGCTGCCAGTTCCGCAGGGGAACCAGAGGCCTGTTTCAAGATCAGGTCAGCCAGCGGCTCAAGTCCCTTTTCACGGGCGGCCATGGCGCGGGTGCGGCGTTTCTTTTTATACGGCGCGTACAGGTCTTCGAGGGCGGTCATGGTGACGGCGGCGGTGAGCGCGTCGCGCAGTTCATCAGTCAGCTTGCCCTGCTCGGTGATCGAGGCGAGGATCGAGGCGCGGCGTTCGTCCAGCGCGCGCAAGCGGACGAGTTCATCGGCAATGATGCGGATCTGTTCGTCGTCGAGCGAGCCGGTCATTTCCTTGCGATAACGGGCGATAAAGGGGACGGTGTTGCCTTCGTCCAGGAGGTTGATGACTGCCGTCACCTGGGACGGCTTGACATTGAGTTGGGTTGCGATCTGGTCTGCGTGAGTCATGGGGGGAATTTTATCATGAGGCAACTTCATCCTGCCGGCGGGGGTACAGCCGCAGGGATGCTGATCTAAAGAAAAATATCCGCGTTTTCTGCGTTCATCAGCATCCTAAAATGAACGGTGGAGATTTTTTTTACGACGGGAAGATCTTCCCGAACACTTCGGGGCAATACTTCTGCACCATCTCGGAGGACAAGCCATTCTCCCTGCAGATCTCTTCATAGAAATCCACACTTGGGCGGCGGATGCGTTTTTGGGTATCGAGGTCCAGTCCCCACAGGCCAAAGCGGTGGGTCCAGCCCAGGTCCCATTCAAAGTTATCGACCAGCGACCAGTGGAAGTAGCCCTTGACCGGCCAGTTGAAATTGACCGCGCGCCACATCTGATGGATGTGCTGCGCCGTATAACGCGGACGGAGGACATCGTCCGCCGAGTTGACACCATTTTCAGTGACGAGGATGGGCAGGTTCGGGAACAGGCGCACCACCCATTTCAAGCCTTCAAACATCCCATCCGGTTCGTTGGCCAGGAAGCCGTGGTCGCTTAGTTCAACGCCCTTGCGATAGAAATTGCGCCCGAAGAGGGTGTTGATCTTGCGCAGGTCAAAGGCAACGTACTCCCGCGTATAGTAATTGAACCCGAAATAATCCTGCGTGCCCCTGGCTTCCGGAATGCGCACGGACCCGAGCGGTGAGCGCATGACGCCCTCCGCCAGGGCCGAGGCGAAACCGAGGTTGATCCCTTTGAAAAAATTACCGGCCACGAATTTATCGAGCGGGGACCAGGCATGATGCGGGGCGATGGAACGGTAATGATGGGCAAAGCCGACCCGCGCTTCCGGCTGCAGCAGGTGGATGGCGCGATACGCCGCGGCGTGTCCGCGGATCATGTTGGCCTGGACCTGCATTGCCAGCTTCAGGCTGTTCCGGCCGGGAGGGAAAGCCCCCGTGCCGCCGTCCACATAGCCGCCCAGGGCGTAGCCGGTCGGCTCATTGATGGTGCACCAGAGCGTGCAGTACTCCTTTAACGCCTCAACGGTCTTGCGCACAAAACGTTCGAACAACGGGACAATGGCTTCGGTCTCCCATGCGCCCAGTTCCGAAACCCAGAGCGGGTCGGTAAAGTGATGGTCGGTAAAGTGATGCAGGGTGACCATCGGCGTGATGCCGCGCTCCTTCAATCCGCGCAGCATGGCGCGATATTTCTCAATGGCTTCCTCGTCCCAGGTGTCGGGGGTCGGCTGGATGCGGCTCCACTCGACCGAGAAGCGGTGCGCGTTTTGTCCCGTCTCGGCGGCGCGGTCAAAATCCTCGCGCCAGCGTCCGCCCCACCAGTCGGCGGCAAGGACGGCTGACCCGTTGGTGTGTCCTTCCTGTTCCCACTTCCACCAATTGTTATTGGTGTTGTTGCCTTCCACTTGATGGGCGGCGGTTGCCGTTCCCCATAGAAATCCTTTTGGAAAATGATAGGTTGCCTGAGGCATGAATTCTCCGTTCCACACACACCCTGAAGGTCTGACGGACCTTTAGGATCTTCTTGACAAATACGCCAGGTACAGCGCCACAGACCCAGCCACGGCGGCATTCAATGATTCGATCCTGCCCCGCATCGGCAGTTTGAGGACGATGTCGCATTTCTTGCGGGTCAGCTCGTGCAGGCCTTCGCCCTCCGAGCCGACGATGAGCGCCAGCGCGCCTTTCAGGTGGCGTGAGCCGGATTCGATCTCCACCCCGGCCTGGTCCAGCCCGACCACCCATATATCGTTATCCTTGAACGCGTCAATCGTCTGGGACAAATTGGCCTGGGCGATCAGCATGTGTTCGCTCGCGCCCGACGAGGCATTGACCACCGCCGGTGTCACATCCACCGAGCGCGCCAGCGGAATGACGATGCCATGCACACCGATCGCCTCCGCCGTGCGGATGAGCGTGCCGAAATTCTGCGGGTCCTGCAGCGAGTCAAGGATCAGCACAAAAGGCAGTTCCGCCCCGGCATGTTCCAGGATCTCGACCACATCCGAGTACGGGTATCCGCTGACTTCGGCGATGATGCCCTGGTTGTTCTGGTGGACCTTATCCAGCCGGGGGCGCGGAGAGCGGGCGACTTTTATCTTCTGCGCCTGCGCCAGCCGGAGAATTTCAGCCAGTTTGCCTTTTTCCTGCACCCCTTCGGCGATCTCGATCGAAAAGACCTGCCTGCGTTTTGCGCTCAGGACCTCATAGACTGCATTGCGGGAATAGATGAATTCTTTCATAGGATCCTGATTTTACTTGATTAAAGAAGGGGGCTGTCATTTTTGGGAAGGCCCTCCGCCTGAAATGATCAGGAGATCACAGCCGGATGCTCGATTCGGCGGGGGGTTCCGGTAATTTTTGTCCGTACCCAATCTTAACGAATTCCTGCCATTATTCCAGGTACGTAGTACAATGAAATCTGGTCGTGAGAAGGTAAATTGCCCATACCCGGGGGATATGGATCATCGTTTGCAAGCAACACTACGATACCTTTTATGAATCCAGCTGACGAAAAACGCCGTCGTGACACGGGGCGTTAAGTTATTTAATTGATAAAAGGAGCTCGTCATGAACAAAATGATATTCGAGGAAAATTGGTCCACGATCCGCAGCCTGCTCACTGAGCGATGGAGTCTGATGGTTGAATACGACCTGAACAAAGTGGACAAGGCAGAGATCAAGTTTGATAAGTTCGTCACCATGCTTCAAGTCAAGTATGGATATACCCGTCAGGACGCCAGAGACAAAATTGGCCAGCTCTGGTCAGACTACACGGCCAACAACAAAACCAAAGCGTAACATCACAAGGAGTAAACCAATTGAATACAACAGAAGCCAAACCAAAGATCAAGCGCCCTTCCAAAGGGGTGGCAAAACACAATCGACTGGTAAAACAGGAAGCCCGCCGGACCAGCATCCCGGGCAGTGAAGTGATCAAGAAAAAGAAACGCATCATCGCCCCGGCCAAATAGCGGGCTTGCTAAAAAAAAATCGGAACGCAATGTTCCGATTTTTTTATTTAAGCTTGTCCGGCTTGCTGCCCGCGCGCATCCCCATACAACTTGCGGTGCACCACGCTCAAGGCGCGCACCTGTTCGGCGGCATGATACGATGACCTGACCAGCGGATTCGACTCGACCCACTTGAAGCCGATCTCTTTGCCAAAGTCGCGCAGTTCGGCAAATTCCTCCATCGTGTAATACCGTTCCATGGCCAGATGATTCTTGCTGGGCTGCAGGTATTGACCGATGGTCAGAATGTCCACACCCCAGCTGCGCTGGTCACGCATCACCTGTTTTACTTCATCCATGGTCTCACCCAGCCCAAGCATGATGCCTGATTTGGTCAGGACATCCGGGTCAAGTTTCCTGGCGTTGGATAATGTCGCCGCCGCCCATTCGTATTTGTCCTGCGGCTGGACAGACTTGAACAAACGCGGCACGGTTTCCACATTGTGATTTAGGATCTCGGGGCGCGCATCCATCACGATCTTCAAGGCTTCGAGGCTGCCTTTGAAATCGGGGATCAACACTTCGATCGAACAGCCGGGCAGCAGTTCACGGATCCTGCGGATGACCATGGCAAAGATCGGTGCGCCGCCATCCCGCCGTTCGTCACGGTTGACCGAGGTGATGACCGCGTGTTTCAACTCCATTGACTTCACGGCCTGCGCCACGCGCTCTGCTTCGCCCCAATCCAAAAGCCCGGGCTTGCCGTGCTTGATATCGCAAAAGGCGCAGGTGCGCGTGCAAACGTTACCGAGCATCAGGAAGGTCGCGGTGCCGCTGCCCCAGCACTCGCCGAGGTTCGGGCACATCGCTTCTTCGCACACGGTGTGCAGCTCTTTCGAGCGCATCAATCCCTGTAATTGTTCAAAGGTCTCACCCGACGGCGCGCGCACCTTGATCCAATCGGGGCGGCGCAGCGGACGTGCCTGTGTCTGGGTGGGGACTCTATCTCTCGTTGGGGTTAAAGCCATGGTTTCCTCTTGTAACAGTCACCCGCAAGGCGCCTGTCATGTTCTCTATTTTTTCCGGACGATCAATTTCAATCCGCGAACTTCGACAACCTGGACCAGGTCGCCCTTACCGATCGGCTCTGATTCAGGGGATTTTTCCGCGCTCCACAATTCGCTGCCCAGCTGCACTTGTCCGTCCATGCCTGCCGCCACCGGGGTTTGGGCTGTGCCGGTTTTTCCGGGCAGCACCTCGCTGCCGGTCTGGATCGGGCGGTGCTGTGCGCGCAGCGCGATCAACAGAATGCCAAAGAACAGCAAGCCAAGGAAAATGCCCATGCCGATCACCAGCGGGACCGATACACGCTGGAACTGCGGCGTGCCCGGCGAGTTGAACAAAACCAGCGCACCCAGGATGAAGGATGCGACGCCCGCCGTGGTCAGCGCGCCATGCGTGGGCGCTTTGATATCCAGGATGAACAGCACAAAGGCGATCATGAGAAAGACAAAGCCGAACCAGTTGACGCTCAACACGCCCATGCCGTAAACCGCCAGGGTCAGGCAGACCGCGCCGATGAAGCCCGCGAACCATCCGCCGGGGCTGGAGATCTCGATCAGGATGCCCTGCACGCCAATGGCCAGCAGAAGGAAGGCGATGTTGGGGTCGGTCAGCATCATCAGCAGTTGTTCGATAAAACTGACATCCACATTTTCCGTGCGGGCATTTTCTGTGTTCAACGTGCGGCTGCCGCCTTCCATTTGCACGGTGAACCCATCCAGCGCCTGCAGCAGGTCTTCGGTGTCATCGGCAATGAAATCGATCAGGTTTGCATCCAGCGCCTCTTTGGCGGTGGCGGCTGTTGCGTCATCGATCATCGCTTCGGCAAGTTTGACGGCTTTCTCACCCCGGTCTTCCACCAGGGTGCGCGCTTTGGCTTTCAGGGTCTCTTTTACTTTTGTTTCCAGCGTGGATTCAATGTTCGAGCCGGAGCCATTAATCGGGCTGGCGGCGCCGATGACGGTCTTGGGCGCCATGGCGGAAGCATGTCCCGCCATCGTGATCAACGCGCCCGCGCTGCCCGCGATGGCATCCTTGGGAGAAACATACACCACCACCGGCACGGTGCTGGCGCGCATCACTTGAATGGTCTGCAGCATGGTATCCACGCTTCCGCCGGGTGTGTTCAATTGAATGACCAGCACTTCGGCGCCGCGCTGTTCGGCGATCTTAATGCCGCGTTCAAAATATTCGAGCATGGGCGGCATGATGGTGCCGTCGGCGGTCATGATGATCGCCAGGGGTTCTTCACTTTGCGCCCGGGCCAGGGAGGAAACAGCCAGAGCAACGATCAGGGTTAGCAGGAGTATACGAAGTTGTTTCATGTTTGTATCCATTGTCTGTGGTCATTATACCCAGAGCGGTCACAAATTGCGCTTTTTAGAAAGCGGAAAGCGCAATTTGTGACTGTGGGTATTATATAATGGTTAAGGAGGCTCTTATGGCTCAACAACCCGAACCCGTACTCTGGCGCGCCATCGTGCAAATGGTGATCGTCGTGTTCATTGCCCCGTTCATCCCCCTGATCATTTCCGGTCAATGGGATTGGTGGCAGGCCTGGGCTTATGCCACGGCGAGCATTCTGGCGTTTGTGATCAGTCGTCTTATTGTAGCGCGAAAGCATCCCGACCTGCTGAAAGAGCGCGCGCGTTTTATGCAAGCCAAAGACACCAAACCATGGGACAAGGTGCTTGCCCCCCTGCTTGGGGTGGGATCCATTTTAACGACTGTCGCTGCGGGGCTGGATAGATATTACCACCCCATGCCCGCATCCACACTGACCCTCAACCTGCTTGCGCTGGGCGTCCTTGTCCTCGGCTATGGCTTTTCCTCCTGGGCGTTGATCGAGAATCGCTTCTTCTCCGGCACGGTCCGCATCCAGACCGAGCGCGGGCAGCATGTCATCTCCAGCGGACCGTATCAGATCGTCCGGCACCCGGGCTACGCGGGCGGCTTGCTGGGATATTTGTTCATCCCCCTTTTGCTGAATTCGTCCTGGGCCTGGATCCCCACTATTTTGCTGGTGGTGGTGATGGTCACCCGCACCGCGCTGGAGGATAAAACCCTGCAGGCGGAGCTGCCGGGCTATCGGGAGTTTGCCCAAAAGACAAGGTACCGCCTGCTGCCGGGCATCTGGTAACCCCCTGCTCTTACAGAAATTTTGTTGACCGCTGATAAACCCCATCACTGGCCATATCGGTAATTATAAAAACGTCCCGAAGGTTGTCATTAGGCGATAAAATTACTTGAAATAAACCTTCGGGACGGACCCTGTATGTTTTCCCCGATTAAGCCTGATATTGTACAAGTTGAAAATTAAAGGAGAGCCGAATGAGCAAACATGATCAGATCGAGGCACAGCGCCGCCGCCGGGGAGAGCCGCCATCAGGGCGCGCCGAAGCCCCGCGCAGGGAATCAGGCGGGGGCGGGTTTCAGCGTCCCTCCCTGGGCGGCACACCATCACGCGGCAGACAGATCGGCGGATGCGGCTCCATTATCGTCTTCATTATCATTGCGGCCTTTTATATTTTTTCCGGCGGAGAAATCGACCTGACCGGTGGAGGGGTGACCCAGCCTTCCGCCCAGGACCCCTACCTTGAACAACCCGACACATCGGTCACCCTGCCCGAATCAAATTTCACGCCGCCGGTCCCCGCCTCGGGTTCAGGGCAAACATGGACGGTCATGCTTTATCAGGATGCCGACGACCAGATCCTTGAGAAGGATATCTTCGTGGACCTGAACGAAGCCGAGCGAGTAGGCTCCAGCGAGCGCGTGAAGATCGTCGCCCAGATCGACCGCTTCGCAGGCGCGTTCCAGGGGGACGGCAACTGGACAGGCGCACGCCGTTATTACATCACCCAGGACAATGACCTCGACCGCATCAATTCACAGATCGCGCAGGACCTGGGCGAAGTCAACATGGGGGATGGCCGCTCGCTGGTCGATTTTGTGCAGTGGTCTGTCCAAAATTTCCCCGCCGACAAATATGTCCTGATCCTCTCCGATCATGGCATGGGCTGGCCCGGCGGCTGGAGTGACCCCTCACACAGCGGTGATTCATCCCGCGCCCCGCTGGCAGCCAGGCTTGGCAACAACATTTACATGATGGAGCTGGATGAGGCGCTGGAGCAAAGCCGCCAACTGGCGGGCGTTGATAAATTTGAACTGATCGGCATGGATGCCTGCCTGATGGCGCAATTGGAAGTGATGGCGGCGCTGCAGCCTCACGCAAATTACGCGGTGGCCTCTGAAGAAACCGAGCCTTCGCTTGGCTGGGCCTATGCCTCATTCCTTGGCGACCTTGTCATCAACCCCGACATGAACGGCGCGCAGTTAAGCCAGCTCATCGTCGAAAGCTATATCAAAGACGACCAGCGCATCGCAGACCCGGCCGCGCGCGCTGATTTTATGCAGCAGGGTTCACCCCTCGGCGGTATTTTTGGAGCCGCCCCCAGTTCTGCACAGCAGATCATCGCGCAGCTTGAACAAAATGTGACCATCTCGGCCGTGGACTTGAACGCCCTGCCCGCCTTGATGGCAAGCACAAATGATTTTTCGTTCATGCTGCAAAATGAAGACCCGCAGCTGATCGCTGAAGCGCGCAATTACACCCAGTCCTATACCAGCATTTTTGGCCGCCAGGTCCCGCCCGCGTATATTGACCTCGGTCACTTTGCGCTGCTGCTGGAGAAGAATACGAAAACTGCAAAAGTGCAGCAGGCCGCCGGACAGCTGGTGGCAGACCTGCAAAAGACGATCATTGCGGAAAAACATGGAACGGGGAAGAAGGGCTCAACAGGGCTCGCCATCTACTTCCCCAACTCCACGCTTTATTCCTCGCCCATCACAGGACCGCAATCCTACACCGCCATCGCCGGCAGGTTCGCAGCCAATTCCCTGTGGGATGACTTCCTTGCCTATTTTTACATGGAGCGCAGTTTTGAGCCTCTGACGCGTGAGCCTTTCGTACCCGCCGATGGCTACGCCGTGCGCGCCCCGGGGCAGGGGAACATCACCGTTTCAGAGATCACCCAATCAAGCGCTGTCGCCGCGCCGGACCAACCCGTCCGTTTGAGCGTGGATGTCAGCGGAGAGAACGTCGGCTACATTTATCTCTTTATCGGTTATTTTGATGCGTCCTCCAATTCCATCGCGGTCCTGGATACCGACTACCTGGAAAGCCCCGACACCCGCGAGTTGAACGGTGTCTATTATCCGGTCTGGAGCGACGATTTCACACTTTCATTCAACTGGGAGCCGACCGTCTTTGCCATCAATGATGGTTCGGAACTGATGACCGCGCTCTTCACGCCTCAAACCTACGGCGCGACATACGAAGAGACTGTTTATGCCGTCGAGGGTATGTACACCTTTGCCGATTCAGGCAGCTCGGTCAATGCGCGCCTGAATTTCCAAAATGGGGCGCTGGTGCAGGTCTTCGGCGTCACGGGTGATGATGACGCGGGCGCGCCGCGCGAGATCACACCGCAGGCTGGTGATACATTCACCCTGCTTGATAAATGGCTTGAACCATCCGAGCAGGGCGGCATGACCACCACCTATCTGGAAGGGAAAAGCATAACCTTTGGCACACAGCCGATCAAATGGGAACAGCTCTACGCCGCCGCTGGTGAGTACATGGTTGGCTTCATCATTGAAGACCTGGATGGGAATCAATATCCCATCTACACCCAGGTTAGCGTGCAGTAGACCGCAGGGATGGCAACCGCCTGTTTTACAAGTTGGTTGTCATTCCATTTCCGCCCGCAGGCGGCGATGAAAAGCAAAGGCAGACACTCTGAATAAAAGGAATTTACAACATGCAATTGATCAGCATTAATATTGGGAAAAAAGAAACCCTGCAAAATGGCGGCAAAGTGGAGACGACGGGAATTTACAAACTTCCCGTTCACGAATCTGTGCAGATCACTTCACTCGGGATCAAAGAGGATTTTATCGGCAACGCAAAACATCATGGCGGACCGGACCAGGCGGTCTATGTTTATGGCATGCAGGATTATGAGTGGTGGTCGGCAGAATTGGGGCGCACGATGGAGGCGGGTACCTTCGGCGAAAACCTGACCATTTCAGGGTTGGAAAGCGGCACATTCAACATCGGAGATTATCTGCATATCGGCGCCGTCACTCTGCAGGTCACCGCGCCGCGTATTCCCTGCGGGACTTTCGCCAGGCGCATGGATGACCCGCAATTTGTAAAACGTTTCCGCGCCGCAGAACGTCCTGGTTTGTACTGCCGCGTGACCCGCGAGGGGATCGTGCAGGCGGGGGATGAAGTCCGGCTGGAGGCATACGCGGGCGAAACCATTTCATTGGTGCAGATGTATCGTGACTATTACGAGAAGGAAAAAAGCAGGGAGTCCCTGCAGCGTCATCTTGCGGCGCCGATCTCCATCCGCGCACGCGCCGACCTGGAAGCAGCGTTGAACAGATCCTCCAGCTTATAAAAATGATTACCTGAAAAGAAAATATGTTCTATAATTGATGCGTCGGCTTCCCTCCCCTTTTTTATTGGTAAGGAGATAATCTTATGAGCAGCCTCGATCAAGCAGTTCAAACCCAGATCAACAATATTCAAAAGAAAACAGGCAGGACTCTCGCTGAGCTTGCCGCCATCGCAAAGAAAAGCGGATTGACCAGGCATGGCGAACTCCGTGACATGTTCAAGGAAAAACTTGGGCTTGGTCATGGCGATGCCAATGCATTGGTACACGCCGTTCTTGATTCGGATGGCACACGCGCGGCGGAAGGCAAAAGCGCCAATGCTGTTTTGGATGAAATTTACTCAGGGCCAAAAGCCGCGTTCCGGCCCATTCATGAGAAGTTGATGAAAGAGATCGGTAAATTCGGAGAATTTGAGAGCGTACCAAAGAAAGGATATGTCAGCCTGCGGCGTAAAAAACAATTTGCCATGCTTGGGCCCAAAACCAACTCGCGTTTTGAAGTTGGCATCAATGCGAAGGATTTGCAGAAAAATGCCCGCCTGCTGGAACAGCCCAAAGGAAGCATGTGCAATTACATTATCAACCTGACAAACACGGGGGAAGTGGATGCAGAGTTGATCGCGTGGATCCACTCTGCATTTGAAGATGCGGGTCCACTTTAACGTTTCCCTGGAAAAATCCCCGTTTCAGCCCTCACGCGCTGCGGCGGGGATTTTGTTTTATGGGTGATCGAGATCATGAAAAAAATTCAGACCAAATTTACTTTCAGCGGCGCGCAAGGGGATATATAATCTGCCCGACCGCAGCACCATGACCTACACACCCTATCTCTGGTTACTCCTGATCCCGGCACTATTGAACGGCAGTCTTGCCCTTTACACGCGGCAATATCATGCCGTGCCGTCGGTTAAGCCTTTTCAGATGCTGATGTGGCTTGTCACAGCCTGGGCATTGCTGTATGGGCTCGGCATTTCCATCACGCATCTTCCGCTCAGGATCTTTATTGTCAATGTTACCTACATCCCCTCCATCCTGACCGGCATCGCATCCCTGGCACTTGCCTCGAATACACCGGGCGCACAGTCGGGCTCACCCGCCGCCGCCTGATGCTCCTGCTGGGGCTGCCGCTCCTCTTTTTGATCCTTGCTTTTTCCAGTCAATGGCATCACCTCTGGCGCTATGATTATCAACTGCAGTGGTCCGGCTCTGTCCCGGTCGTGGTTGCAACCAAAGGCATCTTCTATTGGATCTATGCTGCATACATGCTCGGGCTGTTCCTGGCCGCATTTGCGATCCTTGTCACATCCTTTCGATACCGCACGCTTTATTTTCGCAACACGGTTGTCCTCACCCTGGGGATGTTGGTCCCGGTCGTGGTTGCCATTCTGTATGTCTTTGGGTTGACTCCCGTCCACGGTTTCGATTGGATGCCCACATCCTTCATCTGGATGGGTGCGCTGTACATTTGGGCGGTCCTGCGCGGCAGGCTGTTTGATGCTGCCCCGATAGCCCGTAACATGCTTGTGGATACCCTGGAAGATCTGATGATCGCTGTCAACACCCGCGGCCTGATCATTGATTTTAACCGCGCCGCCCAGACGGCCCTCTCACTTTCCCCGTCGTCCATTGGCATGCCGCCCGCGACCTTGCCCCAGCCCTGGGCGAAGGTCTTCCAGGATCACGCTGAAACAAGCGGATGCAGGGAGGAGGTTGTGATTGCCGGCCACACCTATGACCTGACCATCTCCCCCATCCTGGACACCCATGCCTGCCAACAGGGACGGATATTCCTTTTTAACGACATCACCAGCCGCAAACAGGTTGAAGCGGAGGAACGAAAACAACGCATCCTGGCGCAGGCCTTGCAGGAAACATCCCAGGCGCTCAACAGCACGTTGAACTATCAGGACGTTCTTGAAAAAATACTGGTCAATGTGGGGCGCGTGGTGCCCGTTGACTCAGCCAACATTGCCCTGCTGGGTGATGAGGGCGTCATGCAGTATCTCCATTTTTATGGCTACATGGAACACAGGGTGGCGAAGGAGGAACTGCAGGGCTTTACCCTGGATACCTCGCCCATCTTCAAACGGGTGTTCGATACAGGGGAACCGGTCATCATCCCGGACACACATGCCGACCCGGCCTGGATCGTTATTCCAAGCGGCGCATGGATCCGCTCTTATGCCGCCATGCCCATTCGAGTCAGGGAGAAGGTGGTCGGCGTCCTTAACCTGGACAGCGCAGTCATCGGGTTTTACACGCTCGAGCACGTCCACAACCTGCGCGCCTTTGCCGACCAGGTGGCGATCGCCGTGGAAAACGCGCGCCTCTTTGCCACCGCCGAACATGAGATCATGGAACGGAAACAGGCGGAGGAAAAACTGCGTCAGTTGTCACAGGCGGTGGAGCAAAGCCCCGCGTCCATCATCATCACCGATACAACCGGCAGGATCGAATACATCAATCCGCGCTTTAGCGAGGTGACAGGGTACAGTTGGGAGGATGCGATCGGCAAAAAACCGAGCATCCTGAAGACCGATAAAACGCCGCCCGAAATGCATCGTCAATTGTGGCAGGCAATTACCACGGGCGGGGAATGGCGCGGTCAATTCATTAACAAGAAAAAGAACGGCGAGGAATATTTCGAGTCCACCAGCATTTCACCCATCCTTGATGACGCCGGAATGGTCACCCATTACCTGGCAGTCAAGGAGGACACCACCCCTCAAAAGCTGGCAGAGGATGAACTGCGCAACAAGAACCAGATCCTGCAATTTCAACTGGAAGCCATTGAGGAACTTCAAGCCGAACTGCGTGAGCAGGCTGTCCGGGACCCATTGACCGGCCTGTACAATCGCCGCTACCTTGCCGAAACTCAGGAACGCGAACTTGCGCGGGCCGCGCGAGAGAGATACCCGGTCAGTTTTGTGATGATCGATATTGATCATTTTAAGATCCTCAACGACACCTACGGACACGACGCCGGCGACTTCTTCCTGGAAAAATTGGCGGCCCTGCTCCAGAGCCAGACCCGCATTGGTGACATTGTGTACCGCTACGGGGGTGAGGAGATCCTGGTCATCATGTCCAAAGTGACAGCCGAAGTTGCCTTTCTGATCACGAATCGCTGGCGGGCGGCATTCATGGACCTGAAACTGTCCCTCGAGATGGGTGACGCCCAGTCCACCATTTCCTGCGGGATCTCGGAATACCCACGGCACGCGGTCTCTTCCTCTGATCTGATCACCCTGGCTGACAAGGCAATGTACCAGGCGAAGGCGGCCGGGCGAAACCGGGTCGTTATTTGGCACGCTGCAGCGCATGACCATTAAGAGAGCAATCCATGGGGACCACAAGGGAAAATGAGTTCGGAAAAACCGGGGAGCGGAAGAATGTAAAAGGGGATATCATCTCATCAGGAAAACCCTGTCCGCCGCGAAGAGACTATCGGAGAAACATGATGAACCTCGAAATGATCGACCTGACCAAACGGCTTGATGAGAACTTATATATTTATGCAGAGGAGACCTACTCCGACCCGCCCCTGCTGATCGAACCCTGGTGCACGGTGCAAAGCCAGGGCTACAAGGTATCGCGCATTACCCTGGGGACTCAATGCGGTACGCACATCGACGCTCCATCTCATTTCATGGAAGGCGGAGCGGACCTGGGCGCGCTGCCCGTGCAGGCATTGATCGGAAGCTATTGCCTGTTCGACCTGGATGATGCGGCGCACAGCGGCAGCACCCAACTCAATTACCAGGGTGAGCCAATTCTTTTTCTCAGGTCCGGCGGCGGCGTTGAAATTCCAGCGGATGTCTTCAATTCCCTGCTGACCCTGCCCTGCCGGGTGTGGGTCATCATGTATGATATCCGCATCACCGGGCGGGACATTTTTTACTTCAACCGCGCCCTGGCAGAAGCGGGAAAATACCTGGTTGAAAATATTGATGAAACCGCCGCCCTGCGGCTCAAAAGCGGCGGCGAGCTGTTTGCCCTGCCGCTCAACCTGGTTTCCACCTCGGGCGCGCCCTGCCGGGTTGTCGTCAGGCAGCAGTCCGCGGATTGAACCGCAGTCCTATTTTATGAGCGAAATTGATAAACGCGGCAAACTTGCAGAACAACCTTTTGCCTGTCGGACCACAAAAGACGGAAAGGTTTTTATTCACTGGCACGGGAGCCTGGTGACGACCCTGCGCGGCAAAGCCGCTCAGAAGTTCCTGAACAGCATGGCCGCCGCCGACCCCGCCCAGGCACAGTTGTTAATGGCGCGGGTCACGGGGCATTTCAAACACGGGAACGAGAACTAAAGATCCCCAGGGTGGATTTGATCCCGAAGGATCAAACCGATCGCCCGTCCAACCAAGCCAATATTCGCCGGGCGACTGATTCCCAATCTTTTTCCAGCATCATGTCATGCGCCATGTTCGGGAATATCTCTGCCTGCAGGCCGTATGCCCGCGCCGTGGCATGGACTTGATCCGGGGTAATGGCGTTGTCATTCTCCGCGCCGAGGATCAACAGGGGGGTCTTCACCTTCTTCGGGCTGGCAAGGTTTAATCCCAGCAGGTCGATGAACATGCGGAAGGATTCATCATCCAGTTTTTTATAATATTTCAAGAGTTGTTTTTTGGGCATGTCGTTCGAGAACAACGCCCAGCGCGCGGCTTCGGGGGTCTCCACCACGGGACGCATCCGCAGCTGCGTGAGAACCTTCCAGACCATCAGCGGGCTGTGCCTGGCCATGCGGAAAAATGTGGGCCACAACCCAAAATGCGGGTTGGACCCCAACAGAACAGCGGCGGGCGCGGTGTTCCTTTCCAAATACTTTTGTGTCAGAAAACCACCCATCGAATGCCCAATGACCACCGGCGGCGTATCAAAGGTTTTTGCAACCTGCTCCACATCGCTGACATAATTTGCAATGGTGTTCCCGCGAATTTTGCCTGCGCTGCCCCCGTGCCCGCGCAGGCTGAGGGCGGTGACGTGGAAGCCGTGTTCCGCAAAGAAGGGCAGGAAGTACTCATCCCAACACCAGGCGCCATGCCACATGCCGTGGACAAAAAGCAATGGTGTTTTATGGGTTTGGGTCACGGGCATACGGGTGATGGTTTCGATTCTCATGCAGACTCCTCGGACGATTTTTTACCTCTCCATTGTAACGGACGCCCTTTGATTTCACAGTTACGACTTTGGTATTGGCGCACGGACTCACAAGCCATTGCCCCGCAGCCGCTTGATCGTTATGGATCTGTCTCATTTACACTGCGGGCGGGGTTATATGAGCAGGACAGGCTCGATCACCCAAAACAGCCGCAGACGAGTATGATTCAGTTAATGAAGAAACGCGAAGCCAAATTGTTGGAAGCCTCACAAACTGGGTCTGACGCGCAGGAATTTGAGTCCCTTTTCAGGGAGTACTGGGCGTATGTCTATCGCATCCTGAACAGGCTGGTGGGTGATCCCGCCGAGGCGGAAGACCTGGCGCTGGAGACCTTCCTGCGCCTGTACCAGCGCCATCCCCTCAAAGAGGATGGATTCCAACTGGGCGGCTGGCTGTACCGGGTGGCAACCAACCTTGGGCTGCGTTCCATCCGCAGTTTCAAGCGGCGGGAACGGTATGAGATCGAGGCGGGAAGATTCGCCCTCGAAGAAGCGCCCGAGACGCGTCCCGCGGAGCTCCACGCCCGGGCGGAACAGCAGGACCTTGCGCGGCAGGCATTGGCAAAGATGAACGAGCGCCAGTCCCAGTTGTTGATCCTGCGCCATTCGGGACTGTCCTACAAAGAGATCGCCGGCAGCCTGGGTCTTGCACCCACCTCCATTGGACCGCTGCTGGTGAGAGCCGAACGCGAATTTGAAGAGTGTTATCGGGCGCTTGCCCGGGAGGAAGCATGAAGGAACATCTGACCGATGGGGAGCTGCGCGCAGCCCTCGATGGCGAATTGGATGGAGATCTTCCAGGTCATCTGGGGGTCTGCCCCGCATGTAAACAGCGTCTGGACCAGCTGGAACAGGAACACCTTCGCGTTGCAGGCCGGCTGGCGTTTTTGGCTCCGGGGACGGAACCCGTCCCGTCCGCGCGTTTTGCATGGAGCCGGTTTACAGATCGATATTTGAATCAAAAGGAGATATCCATGTTTAAAAAATGGTTTGCATTCCCCGTTGTACGTGTTGGCGCGCTCGCCGTTTTGGCGCTCGCCTTGTTAATGGCCTTCCCCACCACCCGCGCCCTGGCAGGTGAATTACTGGATCTATTCCGCGTGCAGCAGGTGGCAGTACTGCCGATCGACGTGACCGGTCTGGAAAACATGACCGGCAATGAAGCCCTCGGCAGTCAATTAAGCGAACTGATCTCGGAATCGACCGAGGTGACCGATGAACCCGGCGAACCGGTCGAGGCAGCCAATGCCGAAGCCGCCGCTGCCAGCGCAGGCTTTAACGTCCGCCTGCCCGCCAGTCCGATTCCCTCACACATCTATGTCAGCGATTCCTCCGCCTTCACCCTCACCGTGGATCATGCCCGGGCGCAGGCATTCATCGAAGCCGCCGGACGCAGCGACCTGGTGCTGCCCGAGTCGATCGATGGCGCACAGATCGCGATCAGCATTCCCGCCGCGGTCAACACGGCCTTTGGCACCTGTCCCGAACCACAAACGCAAAAGCCTGAGATGCAGGATATGGAAGGGGAGCGTGATAACAAAAATTACCCGGACTGCATTGTCTTTACCCAAATGCCCAGCCCGCTGGTCAATGCCCCCGCCAGTTTGGACATGGCGCAGCTGGCGCAGGTCGGCTTGGAATTCAGCGGCATGAGCCGTGCAGAAGCGGCCGCCTTCACCGCCACCGTGGATTGGACTTCCACCCTGGTGATCCCCATCCCCCGCAACGCGGCAGCCTACACGGATGTACCGGTGGACGGCGTGACTGGCAAGCTCATCCAGCGCACCTCTGAATATGCGCCCGAATATGCCCTGCTGTGGGTCAAGGATGGCATCGTGTACGCCATCAGCGGCGCGGGCACCGACACCGCCCCCGCGTTTGAAATTGTGGATGCGCTGCAGTAAATTCAACATGTCATGACGAGCCGCGCTCTGGGCGGCGAAGCGATCCCCAGATAAGGGAAGTCAGCTTCGGGCTGACGCCCTCGCACACCCGTGCAGGTCTGACATTCTTCGTATAAAATAACTTCATGAGTATTCCAGCGATCAGGACTGAAGCCCTGAGAAAAGAATTTGGCACCTATGCCGCGGTAAAAAGCCTCACCCTGCAAGTGGAGCAGGGTGAGGTCTTTGGTTTTTTGGGACCCAATGGCGCGGGCAAGACCACATCCATCAAAATGCTGCTGGGGTTGGTTTCACCGACCTCGGGCGCGGGGGCACTGCTCGGCAAACCGCTCGGCAACCGCGCGACCCTGGCGCGGATCGGATTCCTGCCCGAACATTTCCGCTTTCAAGAGTGGCTGACGGCGGATGAGTTCCTCGAACTGCACGGCGAATTACTGGGCATGTCACGCCCTGACCTGAACCTGCGGCGCGCCGAACTGTTGGAACGCGTGGGTCTGAGCGGGTTCCGCCACAAACAACTGCGCACTTTTTCCAAAGGCATGCTGCAGCGCATCGGGCTGGCACAGGCATTGATGAACCGTCCCGCCCTCGTCTTTTTGGACGAACCCACCTCGGGGCTGGATCCCGTCGGGCGCAGGCTGGTGCGCGATGTCATTCACGAATTGCGCGCACAAGGCACAAGCGTCTTTCTCAACTCACACCTGCTGAGCGAGATCGAAGTCACCTGCAACCGCGTGGCCTTCATCCGTCACGGCGAAGTGGTGCGGGTGATGGAAATGTCGGCGCTGGACAGGAACATTTCCCTGCTGACCATCCGCGCCGATGGGTTGACCGCTGAAGTCATCGCGGGGCTGGAGCAGTGGGGCGCAGACATCCGCCTGGATGATGGACACCTGACCATGACCATCCGCAGTGAAGCCGACCTGCCTGAGATCAATCGTTATCTGGTTGAGCGTCAGGCGCAGGTCTTTGCACTGATCCCCAACCGCGTCCCGCTTGAGGAAATTTTCATCGAGACATTGGGGAAGGACAGCGGACTATGAAAAACATCTGGATCCTGGCCCGCATGACCTTCCGCGAAGCCGCCCGCCGCCGCATTGTGTTGACCGGCCTGGTGCTGGGACTGGTTTTCCTGACGGTCTTCAATATCGGCTTTCGGCTGGTGTTCGTCAATGCCTACACCCGTGGCGCAGGCGCGGACGAGGCTTTCACCAACATCATTACCAGTGAAGGGTTGAACGTTCTGGCGCTGGCGGGTTTGTACGCCGTGACCTTCCTCTCCGCTGCCATGGGGGCATTGCTCGGCGCGGACACCCTCTCCGGTGAGATCGTCTCGGGCACCATCCAGACCCTGGTCAGCAAGCCGGTGCGCCGCTCGGATGTGGTGCTCGGCAAGTGGCTGGGATTCGCCATCCTGCTCGGGTGCTATTCGCTGTTGATGTCCGGCGGAACGGTGCTCAGTGTGCGGCTGCAGTCGGGCTATGCGCTGCGCAATGTGGGGCTGGGACTGGCGCTCATTTACCTTGAGTCCCTGCTGATCATGACCATCTCGCTTGCATGTTCCAGTTTCCTCTCGGGGCTGGCGACAGGCGGCGTGGTCTTCGGTCTGTACGGTTTATCCTTCATCGGCGGCTGGGTCGAGCAGATCGGGGCTGTGCTGCAAAACAAGACCGCCATTCAAGTGGGCATTGTCACCAGCCTCATCATCCCCAGCGAGTCGCTCTGGCGGCGGGCGGCGTTTGAAATGCAGTCGCCCATCTCTGCCGCGCTGGGCATGTCACCCTTTGGCACGACCTCGGTCCCCAGCCCGTTGATGATCGGCTACGCGGTCATCTATCTGGCGCTGACCTTGATGGCGGCGGTCAGTATTTTCCAGCATCGGGATCTGTGATAAAGACTTATTGATCCATACAAGCAACGTCCCGCAGGTTTATGTCGAGGTTTTTGAGCACCTGACGACAATCTTCGGGACGTTTTTTCCAATTGATAAAATCCATTGATCTAATAAAACGCCACTGTGTGATCCACAAACCTTTCCAAATCGTAATTGAATTTAGCCGAGAACGAACCCGCCTGATCGAGCCAGGGCAAAAAGATCGAGTCGCTGTCCCACAGCGGCAAGCCGGGAATTTCGTCATCGGGGATCCACTCCAGCCTGCCTTCGGGCACATCCGGCGACAGGACCCCTTCAAAATCATGGGCGGTAAAGACGAAGACATACCAATCCCTGCCCTTGAAGTTAATGAAGGTCAGCAGTCCATGCAGGCGCGGCGCGTGAATCGTCAACCCTGATTCCTCGCGCACCTCACGGATGACACATTCCTCAGGTGATTCGCCCGCCTCGAACTTCCCGCCCAGCCCGTTCCACTTGCCCGCGTGGATATCGTCCGGGCGCTTGTTGCGGTGGATCATCAGCGTCCTGCCATTGCGTTTGACATAGCACAGGGTTGCAAGGATCATGGGGTGGTTTCCCAGGGTTGCAAGGATCATGGGGTGGTTTCCCATGGGTTCGCATGTGGTTTATCTTCCAATGCCCCTTGCAACCCTTCTTCTGCGAATCGCAATCGGATATGCCGTATCGTTTGTTCAATCACATATAGCATTTGACTGATCCCTGCGGCGGTCTTAAATTCATCAACTTTCAGCAGGATATGCGCTCGTTGAATAACCACTACTTTGTTTTGACCTTTGGACACGAACGCTATCAGTTTCCTGCGTTCTGTTTCTACCCGCTGAGCTTTGTGCTTTTCGTTGGACATCCGTCCATCTTATCTTGACCCTGCATCTTAATCAAGTTGTTCTACCAGGAGAACCTCATAAGTGATCTGCAAATCTGTGGGTCTTTTTTCTTGCTATAATCAACAAACATTAGTG
>JFJP01029705.1_pt1 | contig 20896 bp, 20 predicted proteins | sample 431651 | NCBI WGS metagenome assembly JFJP01 (sample SAMN02602958, study PRJNA72255) | Microbial mat metagenome, whole genome shotgun sequencing project. | biome: fresh water; feature: sink hole; material: water; isolation source: purple microbial (photo- and chemosynthetic) mats found in...
CCGAATCACGTGATTCCGTGTGTGAATGGCACCAAAGGTGCCATTCACATGCAGGATTCCAAAGGAATCCTGCATAAAAACTCGTTGAAACAAGTTTTTACACGAGAATCAAGATTACTTCTTGGAAGCTACATACGCATCATATTGCTTCTGGCATTCCGACTGGATGTCGCGGATGCCGGCTGCTTCGAGTTCCTTGATCATTTTCGGCACTTCCGTGCTGGGGTCGATGGTTCCGGTGGAGAGACCGGTCATGTACTTGTCCTTGATGACCTTGCAGGCTGCGATCTGCGTTTCAACATTGGCGATGTCGAAGGAGAAGCCGATGGTTTTCGTGGCAACCGCATCCTTGTAGCCGTCGAAGATGACCTGCCACATGTTCGGGTCTACGGTCACGCCTTCAGCCGCCTCGACGGAGCTGAGGGAGTATGAGCCCTGGGAGAACGGCCAGACGGCATAATTGTCACGGCCATCCTGCGTCCGCTGCGCAAGTCCCTTGTCGTTCTTGTCCCAGTGGGTCCCGGGTACGCCATAACGGAGAATGTCACGGTATTCCTGGTTCGTGTTGACGATTTCCTGCATCTTGAGCGCCAGGTCGATGTTCTTGGAACCGGCGGAGATGGCGTTCATCGATCCACGGATGGAACCGGTGGAAAGGTACGGGCCGCTGTACTTGGAGATGAGCTGAACATATCCGTCGCCGCCTGTCCAGATGGCATCGGCGCCGTAGAAGCCCTGACCGTTCTTGATGGCGGAATAGGTGCCGGTGTCGTCCACGGTGGCGGCGTCCTGGTTGATGTAACCGGCCTTGAACCAGCTGTGCACAGCGGCAAGACGGTCATACATGTCCTTGTGTTCGACGGTGATGACGACCTTGTTCTCATCGGCGCCACCAACGGCGGAGTACGGGATACCGAGCAGGGCGTCGCGGTTGATCATGTCGAAGTCCGCGTCAAGACCGGCGAGACCGCCCTTGTTCAGATGAAGGGGGAACTCGGCGTTTGCGGCAACGGAATCACCCTTGGTGAATGCGTCCTTCGCTGCCTTGAGGAACGGTTCGATGTCGAAGAAGCTCATGCGGTCCTTGACTTCCATCTTCAGGTCATCCACAAAGAGGGCTTTGTCAAAGCGCCAGAACATTTCAGCCGCATAGTCCTTCTTGACCGGAATCGCGAAGATCTTGCCGCCGACCTTGGCACCTTCCCACACGATGGCGGGCATGGTCTTGAACAGGTCGGGGGTGATGGAGGTGACCTTGTCGGTCAAATCGGCGAAGTATCCGTTCGCGGCCTGCACCGCGAAGTTGTTGAACCACTCGCAGGTGAAGACCATGTCGTATTCTTCACCGGACGAGAGCGCCAGCATGGTCTTGTCCCCATCATAATACAGGGTGTGAATCTTGGCATTGATCATGGGCACGGAGATTTCAGCAAGTTTCGCCTCGACGGCGGCCTGTACTTCAGCGGTCTTGGGGGCGCCGCCACCCATGATCCAGATCAGTTCCACAGGTTCGCCGGCCGCGGAAGCCGGAGCGGATTCGGTGGCGGCCGCTTCGGAAGACGCGGCGGCGGAACTGGATTCGGCAGGAGCTGAAGACGCGGCCGGAGTTGTTCCGCCACAGCCCGCAAACGCGGACACGACGAGCAGCAGGGCCAGAAGCAGGGATAAGGTACGCTTGTTCATGATTCTCCTCCTCTTGACTGGTTTTATCCGATACACCGGTTTTGTCCGCCAAACAGCATGGCGAAGCTATCCGGGAAGGGTCGCGATATGGTTTTGTCAGCCTTTGACGGACCCGATGGTCAGTCCGGATATGAAGTACTTCTGAAAATAGGGATAGGACATGGCGATCGGCAGAACGACGACCATGACGATGGCCATGCGGGTGGATTCCGCCGGCAGCTTGAGCCGGCTTGAATCAGGACTCATGAACTGCGCGTTCTTCGTCAGAAAGTCCATGTTCCGTTCGATGCTGATCAGGACGTACTGGAGCGGATACATGTCCTGATGGTCCGATCCGATGTAAAGCATGGTGCTGAACCAGTCGTTCCAATATCCAATCGAAAGCATCAAACCAACCGTGGCAAGTGCCGGGAGTGATATGGGCAGGATCATCTGGAAAAAGATCAACAGCTGTCGTGCCCCGTCGATTTTTGCCGATTCGATGATGGAGTCCGGCACGGTGGTCTGAAAATAGGTACGGAGGATGATGCAGTTGAAGGAAGAAACCGCCACGGGCAGAAGAAGCGCCAGATAACTGTTCTGGAGACCGAGCATCCTCGTGTTGATGAGATAGGCCGCCACGAGTCCGCCACCGAACAGCATGGGGATGAAGATGAGCATCGTGAAGAATCGGCGGAGCTTGAATGTGGGACGGGAAAGGACATACCCCATCGTGGAAGTCAGAAAGAGACCGGTGATCGTTCCGATGACCGTGATTCCGATGGATACGAGAAATGCGGTTCCCACACTGCTGCGTTCGCGCCAGATGTACTTGTAGGCATCCAGCGACCATTCCAGCGGCATGAAGCTGTAACCGATCTTCTGGATGGAGGCATTCGAGGAGAAGGAGATAATGGCGACAAATACGAGCGGTACGACGCACACGAGTGCCAGGAGAATGAAGAAAAGGCTGAAAAAGAAATTCGTCGGCGCGGCGATCCGGTTGAATCTGGCCACCGCGTCCAAGTCCATTTTTTGCTTGCGCATCCGGTGCTTCCTTTCTGGGTTCCGGGCTTTTCCGTAACGAGCGCAGGGGCTCCGGTCAGCCATCGACGGGATTGTGGACGTAAGGAACGTCGGTCTGCATCAGAAGAGTGCGCTGTCCTTGTCAACCTTTGTGACAATCAAGTTTGCGAGCGAGATGGTAATCAGTCCGAGAACGGACTGCAGCAGGGCGGCAGCCGATGAGAAGCCAATGTTGTTCATGCCCATCAGTGCCTTGTATACATAGACATCGATGGTCTGCGTCACATCGACCAACGGGCCGGAATTTCGGGGAACCTGATAGAACAGACCGAAATCGGAGGAGAAGATGCGGCCGATCGACATGATGAAGAGGATGAGGATGATCGGCTGAAGCATTGGCAGCGTAATGAACTTGACCTGCTGCCATTTCGACGCCCCGTCAATGATGGCCGCTTCGTAGAGGGAGGCATCGATGCCCGTGATGCTGGCCAGATACAGCACCATGCCATACCCCATGCCCTTCCAGACATTGATGAACAGCAGGAACCCGGGCCAGTATTTCGGGGTCATGTACCATTGGACGGGCTCCATGCCCAACTGCTTGAGCAGTACGTTCAGAACACCTTTGTCGGCGCTCAGGAAAGAGAAGACGAAGTAACTGACAACGACCATGGACAGAAAATAGGGAAGAAACATCATGGTCTGAACCACTTTGGCCAGCCGTTTCGAATGCAGCTGCGAGATCATGAGGGCCAGCGTGACGGTAATCAGCATGCCGACCACAATGAATACGGCATTGTAGGCGATTGTGTTTCGGAACATGATTGCGGCGTCCGGTGTGGCAAACAGATACTTGAAGTTGTCGATTCCCACCCACTTGCTCTTCAGAAGGCTCTCCAGAAATCCCTTGCCCGGGAGGGGTTTGAACTTCTTGAACGCGATGATGACACCGAACATGGGCAGATAAGCGAAGAGCAGATACCAGACGGTTGTCGGCAGCGCAAGCAGCGTGAGTTCAATGTCATCGGCGCTCAATCTCCATTTTTTACGCAATTTTCACACTCCTTTGATATATCTTTTATCCATGCCGCAAACATTTTGAAACTGACTTTCCGTGATTATCATGGATTGAAGACGGATACAAATTATATTTTGTGCATATCGCATGAAGCATGTACTGATTTGCAAGATGAATATATCATATAAAATTTTCATGTGTCAATATGATATGCCTTTTGAATTTCCAACCGACATGATATGATGTTGACACCCGAATTGGCCGAAACAGGAGGTTCCCATGCAGGCGCATCAGATTCAGGATCCTGCACTTCCCCACTGCCTCACGTCTTCCGAACTTCCGGAGGCGCTGGAACTCTGGAACAGAAGTGCAGGCATCGAAACGCCCTACAAGCCGCTGGACCTTTCAACCTTCGAATCCCTGTTCTGCACCGGGGCGGAAGGCGTTCAAAAAGTCATCTTCGGGGTCCGTGAATCGGGCCGCCTCCTCGGTTTCGCAGCAGGCAACATTCATCCGCCGGCAACGACAGCCTATCTGACCCATGTGCTGGTCTCTCCGGAAGCCAGACGACGCGGGTTCGGCACCAGGTTGACCGAAAAGGTCCACGAATCCCTGGAAATCATGGCGGCCGCCTCCGGCACGCCGCTTTCCTGCCTGGATGCACGGTTTCTCAATCCGGCCGCGCTTGCCTGGGTGGTTCCCGGCACGGAGGGACACGATCATCCCAACGCACCTGGTGTGGACGTCGCGTCACCCGCCTATCTCTTCATGAAAAACATCGGATATCGGGACCTCGAGATGGTCAATTCCTTCCATCGGGATTTGGCCCTTTTCGAATACAGTCCCTCCATTACGGAAGCCATGTCGAAACTGGATGCGGAAGGTCTCCGGCTTGCAAGATACGATGCTTCCCGCCACACCGGACTGACAGACCTCATCGATGATCTGGGAAGCCCCGTCTGGCGGGACACGCTCCTCGGCAATGCGGGAAAACCGGGGGGCGGCCTCCCTGTGCTGATTGTCGAAGACGGAACCCGTGTCTGCGGTTTTGCCGGTCCGATGGCCGTGCAGGAGAGCGGACGCGGTTATTTCAACGGCATCGGCATCCATTCCGCCTACCGGAAACGGGGAGCCGGCAAGGTCCTGTTTTCCGCACTCTGCCTGAATCTGAAGGAAATGGGCGCCACGTTCATGACCCTGTTCACCGGAGAAACCAATCCGGCCCGCAACATCTACGAATCAGCGGGATTTCGCATTGTCAAGGTCTGGGCCTGCATGCGGAGAACCGTTCATTGACATCATGGCTGATAAGGCGCCGGAAGAAAATCACCTGCTCTTTTTCCGAAAAGAATGGCAGGTTTGGCCATTGTTTTCGGAAATTGATAGAGGTTATTTTCTTCCAGGCACGAAGGAATCGAAAGCCGTTCCCTCCATCCGCAGCTTACATCGCAAGGGGGATGAATTCATGGACGACAGCGGAAAAAAAACCATCATGGCCATCGGCGGGCACATCGGGGACATGGAACTGACGACAGGCGGCGTACTCGCCACCCTTGCGCTTCAGGGGCACAAAATCGTCACCGTCGCGATGACCGCCGGGGAAAAGGGAAATCCCGCCCATCAGACCATTGCCGACTACCGCGGACAGAAAATCCGCGAGGCGCAGGGATTTGCGGAAATGCTCGGCGGCAGCGCCGTCGTGTTCGACACCCCGGATGGAGAACTCCTCGACAGTGAGGACAACAAATTCGCACTGGCGGATCTCATCCGTGGAGTCAAGCCGAATGTTCTGCTCACACACTGGAAAAACAGCATGCACAAGGACCACGAAGCCACGCACCGCATTGTGCGGGATGCGCAGTTTTATGCGGCGTTGCCCGGTTTCGTCCGGGCTTTGCCGGCACACTTCGCTGCAGGACCCTGGTACGCGGAAAACTGGGAGGATCCAATCGGGTTCCGCCCCTACAGATACGTGAAAGTCAGCGAGGAAGGCTTCGCCCTTTGGGAACGTGCCATCTCGCTCCATTGGTTCACGGTTCACAGCACGTCGTTCGCCTACAAGGATTACTACACGCACCTGATGCACGTCCGCGGCATCGAGGCGCGGAAAACGATGGCGCAGGCATTCGACTGCGATGAACTTGCCAGAAAAGTCATCGCGGAGGGATTTTGACCCATGATATATGAATCGGTCCTGAACCTGCTTCAGGCGGTCGTTTCGCAAAATGCCGCGCCGGGCGCGGCGCTTGCCGTCAGCCGGCGCGGAAAGCTCCTGATGAGGGAATCCGTCGGAATGGCGGCCATCCATCCCATTCCTGTCCCGCTCGAACCGGACACACGGTTTGATATGGCTTCACTGACAAAGACCATGGCAACCGCCATGGTTGCCATGCGTTTCGTGGAAGCGGGTCTCATCACCCTTCAGGACCCCATAGCCCGCTTCCTGAACGTACCGGAAGAAAAGAAAGGCATCACCCTGCACCACCTGCTGACGCATACAGCGGGCTTTCCACCGCATATCCCCCTGTGGACGGATCTGGACAGTCCGGACGAAGCCATCCCGCTGATTCTTTCCTCGGTCACCCACGGCAGGCCTGGCGGTCAGGTTGCATACAGCTGCATGGGCTACATCCTGTTGGGCAAAATTCTGGAATCGGTTGGTGGGGAAACACTGGACATACTGGCGGAAAAATGGGTTTTCGGGCCATTGGGCATGAATCATACAGGATTCCTGCCCGTCTCCGGCCCTTCCATTTCTCCCGTTCCTTCCGCTTCCTTCGCCTCAACGGAAATGGATCCCGGCACAGGCCGATGGCTGAACGGGATTGTTCATGATGAGAATGCGCGATTCCTCGGCGGCGTGTCCGGAAACGCAGGTCTCTTCTCCTCGTTGGACGATTGCACCCGGTTCGCGGCCATGCTTTCGAACGGCGGTACACTACCGCCTGAAATCATGGCCGTGCCGTCCGATCCGAAAAATCCGTTCGAAGGGGCGTCCACCCGCAATCCCATTTCTACGGAGAGTTTCCTCCCACCGGCATCTTCGGAGCGATTCCTTTCAACGGCCTCTTCGGAGCGATTCCTCTCGCCCGCCTCATTCCGCACAGCCACCCGAAATGCCACCCCCGGCCTGGAAGAGAGCAGAGGACTCGGATTTTCCCTGTATGACGGACGCATCCTCTCCTGTGGAGACCTGTTCTCACCCGGTTCCTTCGGTCACACAGGGTTCACCGGCACCTCCATCTGGGTGGATGCAGACACGGGTCTGTCCATCGTATTCCTCACCAACACCGTTCATTTCGGCCGCGACCGGGACCACTTCTTCCGGTTGCGCCGGCAGCTTCACAATGCAATAGCAGCCACCTTTCCGGAATAACCGACCGAACAGGGAACCTGTCGCGGAGGGACGCATGAAGAATCCTATCGTCAGGAACGGCATCGACCGCATCAGCGACCTCGACAACCTCCTCAAGGGAAAGCGGCTTGGTCTCGTCACCGGGCCGACCGGACTGGATGCGGCATTCAGGCCAACCCTCGGCATTCTGTCTGAAAAATACAATCTGAAATGCCTTTTTTCCCCTGAACACGGCCTTTTCGGCGAAGCACAGGCGGGTGACGAGGTGGCCTCCGCCATCGACCCCCGCAGCGGCCTGCCCGTTCACAGTCTCTACGGCAAGCGCCGGGACCTGCCCGAAGAACCCTTGAAGGAGCTGGATAGGCTTGTCTTCGACATGCAGGACGTCGGGGTGCGTTATTACACCTATCCGTACACCATGGCAAACGTCATGGAGGGCTGTGCAAAAGCCGGGATACCCCTGACCGTTCTCGACCGGATCAACCCACTCGGCGGAACCGTCGTATCAGGAAATCTGCTGGACAGAAAGTTTTCCTCGTTTGTCGGAAAGTATCCCCTGCCGGTCCGTCACGGGCTGACCCTGGGAGAATTCGCCCGCTGGGCGAACAAGGAACAGGAAATCGGGTGCGATCTGACGGTCCTGCCCTGTGAAGGATGGACCCGCGACATGCTTTTCAGCCGGACCGGACTGCCATGGGTCATGCCTTCCCCAAACATGCCGACACCTGAAACGGTTCTTGCCTATGTCGGCACCTGTCTGTTCGAAGGAACAAATATTTCCGAAGGCCGCGGAACCACGAAACCGTTCGAACTGATTGGTGCGCCGTTTCTCGATGCATGGTCCCTCACGGAGGCCATGAACGGACTGGCACTCCCCGGCGTCCGCTTCCGACCCGCCTTCTTCCGCCCCAGCTTCTCCAAGCATGCCGGCACTGTGTGCGGTGGCATGCAGCTTCATCAGACGGACGCAGAAACTTTCGATCCCTTCCGGACAGGGCTTCTTCTTCTGGAGACCATTCGTCGCACGACGCCGGAATTCGAGTTCCTTGAAAACCCGTCCGGAAAATATTTCATCGATTTGCTTGCAGGAACCGATGCCTTGCGGAAGCCGGATTTCGATCCGGCGGCATTTGTGGCGAATGGGGAAGCCGCCTTGTCCGAATTCCGTGCAACGAGGAAAGACATCCTGTTGTATGAATGATTCCGGCACCCGGGAAAAACATCCTGCCGCACGAAAGATTCCGGCACTTCGGAAACGCCATGCCGCACGAATAAACGACAGAAGCCTGCAGGAATGGATTGCGCCATTCCCTGCAGGCTTTTCATTCGGGTGGATCAGTCGGGTGGACCGGTTGTCGAAAACGCATCAGCCCCTGTAATCGTCGGCGTCACCCGGTGCCAGAACGGAGTTGGTCTTGAGGTGCGCCACCAGTTCATCCACCTGTGTGTAGGCAACCGCCACATACGTATCCGCCGCTCCGTAATAGATGGCGATACGACCGGTATCGGGATCATGCAGGGTCGCACAGGGAAAGCAGACATTCGGCACAAATCCGGTGGTTTCATAGGGCTTTTCCGGTGTGAGCAAATAATCACGCGTCCGATAGAGCACCTTTGCGGGGTTTTCCAGATCCAGGAGCGCGGCTCCGAAACTGTATACAAAGCCATTGCAGGTACCGGATACGCCATGATAGAACATCAGCCATCCTTCATCCGTCTCGATCGGAACGGCACCGCCGCCGATTTTCGTGGCCTGCCACCATCCGGCGCCACCCCGGGTCATGACTCTGCGATGCCGGCCCCAGTGCACCATGTCGGGCGACTCGCTGAGGAAAATATCTCCGAAAGGCGTATGTCCGCTGTCGCTGGGACGAGACAGGAGCATGTACTTGCCGCGAATCTTGCGTGGAAAAAATACCCCATTGCGGTTGAAGGGGATGAAGGGATTCTCGATGCGGACGAACGACCTGAAATCCTTCGTGGTGCCGACCGCGAGCGCTGCGCCGCCGAAATCCGCGCACCAGATGATGTAATAGGTTCCCTCGATGAGGACGACCCTGGGATCATACGAATAATCCGGCTGATATGGAAGTCCCGCTTCGTCAACCCAGTGAATCTCCTCGTCCTGGATATCCCAGTGCAAGGCATCCTTTGAATGTCCGACATGAAGCTGAGGCTTGCCGTGCTTGTGATCGGCCCGAAAAACACCGACGAACGCGCCCTCGAACGGCACGACGGCGGAATTGAAAGCCCGGGCGCTTTTCGGCGTCGGGTTCCAGCCGATGATGGGATTTTCACTGTGGCGCCATACAATGTCGGTACAGCTCGCCGGGCGGTCCTGCCATGGCATGTTGGGCAATGATTCCCCTGTCATCCGGATCATGATTTTCGTCCCCCTTTTCGGTTGGTAGTATTCCGGTTTTCATTTTATCCGAAAATCCGTCACTTTACAATCCGATATATGAACGAAATCACATGATTTGTAACATTACACGTCATCCTGCCTGCATCAGCGACGCGCCTTGCCTGTCATGTGCCGGATGTCCATCCGCAGCACGGAAGTCTTGGATGCCGCGCGCGTGATGTAAGCCTTGCCTTCCTCTTCGAATCCCGGAGCATATTTTTCAACCAATGCGAACAAACCCGTTTCCGCGTCCTTGCCGGATATTTCAACAACCTCCCCGTAACAGATGACGCTTTGATAATTCGTGCTGAATTTTTCAGGCAGCACTTCCGTGGCACCGACAACCGTGAAGGATACCCGTGCGTCCGAGCGGATGTCATCGAGTTTGGTGCCTTCCATCGCACAGTGCAGCCATATGACGCCATCTTTGTATGCGTAACTCATGGGAACGGGATGCGGGAACCCATTCAACCCATTGACCGCCAGTATGCCGTATTCCCCCGCCACCAGCAGGCATTCGGCTTCCGCCGCCTCCATGGCCCTGTCCTTGCGTCTCATTTCTGCGAACATGTTTCCTCCAACTCTTCGGGACCTTTTTCTCCTGTCACGTCGACAGGACCCCAGATGATCCGAATTTTCCCATCAATCCCGGCGGTCTCTGTTCTCCCCGCTCTCCCTGAATCCTGCAAATCTCAGGAAATTCCTGTTTCCCCGGACTTCCCGATACGGAAAAACAGGCCTGCCGGCGCCTGATGTGCCGGTCGACCTGTTATCCTGAAAAAAGATGGGACGAACGCTTCCGATCACTTCTCGGCTTTTTTGACCTTGCTGACCACTTCCGGCTGCTGGATCACAACGCTCTTGAGTTCTTTTGCGCCCGAAGCCGGAGCGGCATCGGTCTTCTTCTTCTTTTTCACTTCTTTTTTGTAGTCCCTGTTACCCATGCGAACACCATCCCTTTCGGTCACCCCGTCGCGTATGACTGCCCAAATGCGGCATACAGGGTGATTTCCCGATATTCAATGTATCACGATTGTTCCTTCTGTTCAACCGGGTCCGGACAGAACCGCAGAAACAGCTGCACGATTCAAGCGGAGCACGCCGCGTCGACAGGCAAGCCACAGATCATCCCGTCCGTTTTCCGCCATGCGTTTCACCTCGTTGTCCGGAAGACCGTCCGCCTCCGTGAGAAGTCTGACGCGTTCTCCTTCCGGGTCGAATACCGCGATACCGTCGTATTCGGAACAAAACCACCGGTTCCCTGCCTCATCAATATAAATGAAACGGACTTTGTCACCGGCAAGGCCATCTTCGATCGTCAGTTTCTGCTCCGGCACAAAACGGCCGCTCCGCAGGCCAAACCGGGTTGCGCCGCCCGTCATGTAGACACCGCTTCCCACCCAGACGGAGCCATCGGGCGCCTCCGCGATGGTCGTCACATAATCGTCCGCAAGCCCATTCTCATGGTTGAATGTCTGAACGGCATCATCCAGAAACACCGCCACACCCCCGCCTTTGGCGATGTAGGCGCCGAACCAGCGAAATCCCCGGCTGTCCGTCAGCATGGTGTTCACCATCGGGCTGGTCAGGCCATCCTTTTCCGTCAACCAGCCAAACGCGCGGGTATCGCCGGAATCCAGCCAGCCCGGCACATCCTTCAACGGAATCCGCAGAGCACCCTTGAAGGTCCCTGCATATAGCACCCCCCTGCCGTCGGACATCAATCCGTTCACCATCTCAAGGCGCACATCCGAACAGGATGTCAGGTCCGCTCCCTGTATCGGAGGGGGCAGGCCAACCGAAACGGCAGCCCGAAAACCTGGAATGCAGGTCACCCCTTTTTCATGCCCCACCCAGAGTCGGCCGGAATCATCCAGGTACAGGCTTTTTGCCGATCTGAAGGGTTTTTTACCATGAAGGATTTCCGAAAAGCCGGTCTCGCCGTCCCGCATCAGGTACAAGCCGTTCAAGCCGCCGGCAAGAATCATGCCGTCATAGCAAAACACACAAGAAAACTCGGATTCAGGCATGTATACGGTCCAACCCTCCGGTAGGGTGACAGAAGCCTGATCCCCCTGTTCGGAAGCATCCATGCTGCCGGTTTCCAGAATCGAACATCCCGGCAGGAAAAGAAACAGGCACAACATCAGAGCAGCCAGCAGAGATGGCATCGGCCTGCATGTCAGATTCCTGTCATGACCATGACGAACTGCAGCGGCAATATCGATGACATGCATCGGATGGCTCTTCATGAAAAGTCCTCTTCCACTTTCATTGTTTCCGCCGCCTGAAGAGCATCCCGCCATGCCTCCAGCATTCTGACGAAATCATCGAATTCAACCACGCACGCTTTTCCGATGCCATCGGGAGACAAGGCATCCATCACGACAACACGTTCCCGCCCGACCAGGACCGAACAGACGTTTCCGGTGATTTCAACCATCAGCTCCCGGCCGGACTGCAGGGCTTCCACCGCATCCTGCAGGTACCGCCCGCCGGCTTGCGCATCCGTGGTCAGCAATGTGCCAAGCAGTTCGCACCAGGACGGAAAATGAAACACCGGTTTCATGCCGCGAAGGGTCTGCTGGTGGGTTATGTGCCAATGCAGCAAAGGTTCACCTCTCCAATTCCGGAAAAGCCGATATGATCCGGTCATTTCCATCCAGATACATGCTGATGGGAGTTGATTTCCCAGTACCGCGCCAGGTGTTTCCCGTTACGAAGATCCTGTTCTCATAGGCCTCCGCAATCGCATCGACGACGTCCTGAGGCGACCACCCGGCCGGATAAAAAGATGAGAACCCGCCGTTGCCGGTTTTTTTCACGCCATCAATCATGACACGCGCCTCATAAACTCCATTTTCATCCGGAACCGACGCGCTTCCGGGGATGATGCTCCCCCTGGCCCATGGGATTCCTTCATAATGATACCCGCTTCCAACACCCCGCGCATTGACAGAACCCGAAAAAATATGTTCCAGCGCGGAACGCGCATAGATGTCGGGATACTCCAGATGGTCAAGCCTGAATCCTTCAGGGATTGAAGCGGTACCATCCTGCTCCGGCGGGGAAGCAGTGGAAGTATTCGCAGTATCCCCTCCTTGATCCTTCGACGGTGAAGGGCTGGCCGGGGTCTCCGACGGTGAAGGGCTGGCCGGGGTCTCCGACGGTGAAGGGCTGGCCGGAGTCTCGGGAAGAACTGTCATCGGGACAGGCGTCCGCATGGCGGGAGTCTGCAAATCCAGCCACGCATCAGGTGCGCATCCTGAAAAGAAGAGGGTAAGCGTGAGGAATGCAGGGAGCAGAAAAGCCAGCAGTGACAGCACTTGGAAGGCTGAGGTCCTCCCGTATCCCTCCTTTCCCAGTAATGTCCCGGGGGTCCGCCTCTCACAGCCGCACTGGCCACCGGTCCGCCTGTGATGTATGATGAGTGAGTTGTCAGTCGCCCCAACGTCCGGACATTCGGGAAGGATTCGCATCATGCGCGTGGTCTTGCAGATTTTCATCCAAAACATTCTTCCCATTTTCATCCTTGTCACCCTCGGCTACCTGATCAGCCGCAAATTCAATCTGGATATCGGAACACTGAACAAGATCAACTTCTGGCTTCTGGTCCCTGCCTTCACTTTTTCAAACCTCTATGTGACGGATATCGGCATCGATGCACTGAAAGCCCTTGCCGTCGCCGTGCTCATCCTGCTCACGAATCTTTTGCTGGGGGTGGTCATCTCCCGGCTCCGACATTATGACAACGGCATGGAAAATGCATTTCAGAACGCCGTCATGTTCTACAACTCCGGAAATATCGGAATCCCCCTCATCACGCTGGTGTTCAGTACAGGCGCCTTCCTTGCCGACGGGCGGACACCCTACCTGAACATCGCGCTCACGACGCAAATCATGGTACTCGTCGTGCAGAATGTATCCGTCAACACCTTGGGCTTCTACAACGCGGGCAGGGCCAAACTTCATTGGAAAACAGCGCTGTTGAATGTCCTGAAGATGCCAGCCATCTATACGGTCGCACTCGCCTTTCTGTTGAAGCTTGTTCCCTATGATATGACACGTCTGCCCGTCTGGCCCGCAATTCTTTATCTGAAAGGCGCACTGGTGCCGACTGCCCTTCTCATTCTTGGCATTCAGCTTTCAAAGTCGAAGTTCCGATTTGACAACCATCCCGCATGGCTTGCGGTCGCCATCCGACTAATCGGGGGGCCGATGCTGGCGTTTTTGTTCCTGAAACTGTTCGGTCTGCAAGGTGTCCTTGCGCAGGCTCTGCTCATATCGAGCGCCGTCCCCACCGCAGTCAACTCAGCGCTTATTGCCGTGGAATGCGACAACCATCCGGATTTTGCGACCCAGGTGGTCATATTGACAACTCTGCTGAGCAGCATCACGCTGGTCGGGGTCATCTATATGGCCTCCAGACTGTTTCCCATTTAGTCTACAACAAAACCGGAAATAATTCATGCGCGAACGCAACTGAGATGAAGGAACATGATGCAAAAACCCGTACAGGAATGTGATACAGGAATGCCGTACAGAAAAGCCGTACAGAAAACCATGAATGACGGTTGCATCAAGGAGATGGAAATGAACGCCGACGGAATCAAGTGGATCCAAACGCGAAACGACCAGTACCAGGTACTCCATTCCCTGAAGACAAACAGAAAAAAGCGTGCGGAGCATGGTGAGATTTTTGTGGAAGGGATTGAGGCCGTCAAACAGGTCATTTCTTCCGGATGGGCAATCCGCAGCATTCTGTCGGCAGATTTTTCACGACTGTCATCCTGGGGCGCCGACCTGGTGGAAAACCATCCTGGAGCAAGGCGTCTGCAACTGGCGCAGGAATTGTACCGGGAACTATCCGACAAGGACGAACCTGCGGAAATGATGCTGACAGTGGAAATGCGTGGACAAAACCTCAAGACAGCACCACTGCCGGCTTCTCCGCTCATCCTCGTGTTCGATCGGCCCTCCGACATGGGAAACCTGGGCTCTCTTGTCCGTTCGGCCAATGCACTCGGGGTGGACCTGATCATCCTCAACGGACACGGGGTCGACCCTTACGACCCGAAGACCATCCGTGCCAGTCTCGGCGCTGTCTTCCACACGCCCATCGTGCAGAACGAATCGGCCGATGTGCTGGAAAGCTGGCTGAACAACCTTCGCAGTACATGCCGCCTGCAGGTTGTCGGCACGGATTCAGGCGGAGACTGCACACTCTCCGAATCTGGCATCCGTCGCCCACTCGCCTTGATTCTCGGCAATGAGGCAAAAGGCATGAGTGTCCGGCTGAAGCAATTCGCAGATCGCATCATATCCATCCCGCTGACGGGTGAAGTGAATTCCCTGAATGTTGCATGCGCCGGTTCCATCTGCCTTTGGCAGGCGTGTGAAAACAGCAGGCGCACGTTGTAAGGTGCCGGAAGAAAGTCATCTGCCCTATTTCCGATTATGTTATTTTCCCAACGTATTTACAGGGTAGACCACACAATGCGGTTCTTTCCCTGTTCCTTGGCCAGATAGAGGTTTCTGTCCGCACGATTGATGAGAATGCGGGCATCGTCGGATTCCTGCCAGATGGAAATGCCGAAACTGCAGGTGATGTGGAGGCCATGGCCGAATTCGGCGGTCTCCCGCGCCTGCTGCATGCGGCGTGTGACGGCCAGCGCGATTTGCCCGGTGGCGCCGGGGAAAAGAACGACAAATTCTTCACCGCCCCATCGCGCCACAAGGTCCTGCTTTCTGACTTCCCGACGGAATATTTCAGCCAGCTTCATCAGTACATCATCCCCAACCAGATGGCCGTGGCAGTCGTTTATCTGCTTGAAATCGTCCACATCCGCCAGAACGACGGCAAAGGGTTCCCCGCTGTCCTTTGCCCGCTTCAGCAGGAAATCCAGATCGGCATCGAACTTGAGACGATTGAAGCTGTCGGTCAGCGGGTCCTTCCAGGCCATTTCCTCCAACTGCCTGTTCAATGAAAACTGTCCCCGTTTCTCTTTTTCAAGTCGAAGATGAAGGGATGCGGCCGTAATCCCGAATGCGAGAGGAAATAGGACGGCTGCCACCCATTCCTTCAAGGCGACATCGGAAAACCTGACCATGGCCAGAACAAGAAAGAACACCCAGAGGATCAGGGTGGCGGCAAGCATCAGTTCGAAACGCCCCGGCACCACATAGAAGGCGAAGATGACCAAAACAACGGACAGCAGCTGAAGCATGAAATCGGGATTCTCGTACAGCGATGAAATGAAAAGGACGGACATGCTGATGATGAGCTCCGTCAAAAACAGGATTCCGGCGAAGGTATGGAAGGTGCGTATCTTCGGAAACAAAAGATAAAGGGCAAGCAGCCAGGAAAAGGAAGCGGCCCGAATGGACATGATGTGGGCAATCCGCCCGGGGTCGCGGTTCGAAATGAAGTCGGCAAGGAGAAACAATGCGAAAACAGCCGCGAGGATGAGCAGAATGGGGCGAAAACCAGCCTTTCGCTCCGCGAGAATCTTTTTTTCGTACGCCTGTTCCACAAGCGGGTCCGCAAAACGTCCCAGACGGGTGATGGCCGGCCTTTCATCCATGATTCCTCCTTGAAGTCCGGATATTCGGATGAAGTGTACCATGTTGTGGGAAAATGTTCAAATCGACGAAATCGGGCCTAACAAACATGCCGTTATTTTGATGCGGATAATGGGTTGAAATAGAGGGAACGGAATAATCGGGTGAATGGATGATGAAAACCGGCATCTCGGGTATGCAACTTGTCTAGGAGGTAGGAAATGGAATATCGGACTTTGGGAAAAACAGGCATGCAGCTGTCCATTGTGGGTTTTGGAGGCATCCTGGCCGCACGGGAAGATCAGCAGACAGCAAACCGCTATGTGGATGAGGCGATTGACGCAGGCGTCAACTATTTCGATGTGGCGCCGACCTATTTCGATGCGGAGGACAGGCTCGGACCGGCGCTTTCCGGAAAACGGAGCAAGGTCATACTGGCCTGCAAGACGGAAAGCCGCACAAAGGAAGGTTCTCTGGACCTCCTGCGAAGCTCGCTGAAAAAGCTGGAAACGGATCATTTCGACCTGTACCAGTTCCACGCCGTCACCACCATGAAGGATGTCGACACCATCTTTGGCCCGGGTGGAGCCATGGAAACATTCCAATGGGCGAAGAAAACAGGACTCGTCAGGCACCTTGGTTTCTCCGCCCATTCCGAGGAAGCCGCACTGGCCATGATCGAACGATACGATTTTGATTCCGTGCTTTATCCCATCAACTGGATCAATCTGCTGGATGGAAAATTCTCTCCGCCCGTCCTGCATGCGGCCAAGGCAAAAGGAATGGGAATTCTTGCCCTGAAGGGCATGGCACGCACCAGCATACCGAAAGGATTGGAAAACCCCAGGGAAAAGACCTGGTACGAACCCATCGATGAGGAACTGCATGCCAAACTCGCATATCGCTATACTCTTTCTCAAGGCATCACCGCTGCCCTACCGCCAGGCTACATGAAATGGTTCCGTTGGGCGGTTGAAGCGGGAAACGACTGGAAACCCGTCACGCCGGAAGAGATTGCGCTTCTGCAGCAATATGCGGAAGGAGTCCCCGCCCTGTTTCCGCAATGACGAGCGGATGTGGTGCAGCAAGGCGCTGACTACCACCTGTCGTCGTCAGGCATGATGCTTCAGCATGTCGATGGTGCGCCGGATACCGTCTGCCTGGTCTCCGGTCCATCCTTCGAATTCCACGGAATACCACCCGTCATAACCATGTTTTTTCGCAATCCCCATGCAGCGGTCGAAGTCGAACTTGTCCTGGCCGCCCTCCGCATTGAAATCGTAGGTTTTGGCATGCACGAGCATGGCACCGAGACTAAAAATTTTGTCCAGCGCCTCGTAGCGGATCTCATCGGCGAAATTGCCGAAATCCGGACAGATGCGGAAATTCGGATGGTCCACCATCTTGAAGAGCTTGACGATGTTGTCCGGATCGGCCGACATGCCATGATGGTTTTCCAGCACGAGTGACACATTCTTCGTCGCGGCGTATTCGGCCAATTCCCGATACGAATCGGCGGTGATGGACAGATCAAACATGCCTTCCGGCTGGCTCCCCGTATTCACGCGTGCCCCCTTGCTTCCGAGCATGGCGGCGACATCGATCCAGATTTTGATGACGGCGAGGTCTGCCCTGCGGATGGATTCATCCGGCTCTGAAATATTGCCGTAGTCGATCGGCATGTTTCTGACCTCGATGCGATACTTCTCCAAAGCAGCCTTCACTTCCGCAATGTTTGCGGGAACAGCCTGACTGAGTGCCTGCATGGACTCCCCGAACATTTTCCCGGCCATTTCCCGTTCAGCCGGATCCTGGGAGCCGAAAAGCCTGAATGCCTTGTCAACATTGGCAGCCGCTTCCGGCATGTCGGGCACCATCCAATGAACAGCCTCGATGCCGTCCACACCATACTCCTCCCGTGCCATGCGGATAAACGCCACCATGTTCATTTCGCCTTTGAAAAAAGCCCGGTTCATGCTCCAGCTGGATATCGCAATCTTCATCGTCTTCCCTCTTTTCCCCTCCGCAAATATTCGTTCGGTCACTCCTTCAGTATGACGCTTGCGTGTTCGGGAATCAAGATGATTGGGAAGACGGACAAGTCACTCCTCTTTTGTTTGACACCCTGTTTGCCGTTTGCTACGATGAAACCTGCAGCACGCAGGATGTGCCCAAAAAGGGCTGTTCATCCACGCAGGAGGTAAGACGGATTGAAGAAGGAAGACAAGGCTGAACCCGTATTGCCGGCGAGTGTGGAGAAGAGGGAATTGCAAGGCGGATATCCCGCGGATGCGCTGGAATTGGATGCGGTTCTTGAAAAAAATCATGTGTACGAAGTGAAGACAGAGGTCGGCGACCTCGATGAATACGGATTTCTGAAACCCCACGCCTACCAGGGGTTGTTCGCGCAAATCGCGGAGCGACACCTCACCCTCTTCCACCTGGATGTGGACATGACCCTGAAGCACAACCTGGCCTGGGCATTGGTCTCCCTGTCCCTCGAATTCCCGAAGCCCGTCGAAGGATGCATGCGCCTGTATGCCACTACCTGGCATTCCGGGCATAAGGGTCCCTATTTCCGCCGCGAACTCGTCTTCAAAAATGAAGAAGGGGCCGTGATGTTCCATGGTGCCACGTTCTCCGTTCTGCTGGACATGGAAAAACGTTCGGTCTTTCGAAAACGGGAGCTCCCTTTTCCCGTGCACGAACCTATCGAGGAGTATGTCATAGAGGCATCTCCTTCCGCATGGGGAACACCGCCTCTTTCTCCTTTCGGCAGTCGAACCGTGCGCAACAGTCACCTGGATTGTCTTGGCCATGTCAACAACTGCCGGTACGGGGAATACGCACACGATGCCCTCACGGAGGAAGAGTGCGAAAACCTGAGGAACCTCAGGAGGATGGACATTCGTTTCATCTCCGAGTTGAGGAGAGGTGACACGTTCAGCATCCTGAAGGCAGAGGAGGTCACGGCATCCGGAAAGCGCATCACCATCCGGGGGTGCAACAATGCGACGGACACGGTCTCCTTCGATGTGGCGTTCACATTCCCGGAATGATAGAATGGTCCCAGGAAAAGATATGTCACCAGCAATAAATCATCTGACCTTTTTCAGAACAGAATGGCAGGTTTGGCCATTCATTGTTTTCAGAAATTCATCGAGCAGATTGTTTCTTTCCAAGACCTCCCCCCCCGATATGCGTAGGAACCTTTTGAAAATGTTTGATGGAAAGGGAAGCAGATGAACAGATTTCTCGGACGCATCGCAAAATGGTTCAGCCCCAGATTTCTGGCCTGGCTCCGTTCGTTTGCCCTCTTCTTTCTCGTTTATACGGTACTGGCATTCCTGCTCAGCTACACCATCGCCTATACCATGCCATTCCTCATCGGGCTTGGCATTGCCATCATCTCACAGCCGCTGATCCGGTTCGCGACGAGTAGTCTGAAGATGAAATCCTCTCTGAGCGCCTGGTTGTCTCCGCTCATCACCATTCTGCTCCTGCTCGGTCTGATCGGCTATGTCGGTTTTCTGGGAATCCGTGAATTGATCGGCCTGGTGGGACGCATTCCGTTCATCGATCCGCAGGCCATCCTGACAGCAGTCGAATCCTGGCTGAAGAGCAACGCGCTTCCTTTCGACATACCGGCCCTGAACATGGATTACCTGATGCTGCTGCTGAATGAAAACCGCACGGCCATCATCGACACCCTCAGGCAGGGTCTTTCCTTCGCCGGCAATGCAGCCCAGTGGCTCATCGCCATCGTCACCTCCCTGCCGACCTGGATCATGCTCATCATCATCATCCTGTTTTCAGCCTTCTCTTTCACAAAGGATTACGGCAAGCTGAAGAAGTATTCCATGAGTCTGTTCTCGGAACAGGCGCTCGCTTCCCTCCGGATGACCTGGTCCAATGGCATCGTCATGCTTGGCAAATACATCCGGTCCTACCTGTTCATCTACTTCCTGACCTTCCTGCAATCCTACCTGCTTTTCATGATTCTGGACATCGAATACCCACTGGTCTGGAGCCTTCTTGTCGGGATTTCCGACATGATCCCCATTCTGGGTCCGGGTTCCATCTATCTCCCGCTGGCCCTCGCACAATTGATTCAGGGAGACTGGGTGACTGCCATCATCCTGCTCGGAGGCTGGATGTTCATCACCGTGGTTCGGCAATTCGTCGAATCGAAAGTCGTGGCCGATTCCATCGACATCCATCCGCTCTTCATGCTTGCCGCCCTCTTCATCGCATTCCAGGCCGGAAGTCTGAGCGCCTTGCTGTACCTGACATTCCTGCTGGTTTTCTACAACCTGCTCAAGCAGTCGGGCATGCTGCACCCGCTCTTCAGTCCGCACGACCCGGCAGGACCCGCAAAAAAACGTTATCTGTTCCTGGGCAAGGTGAGGAAATCTGGTGCCCATGAAGCGGGGAAAACCGCAAACCCGTCATCCGAATCCATCATTGCCGGTTCCGACAAACAACATCCACTGCCCGAAGAGGAGAATACCCGTTCCGAACCGGAAACAGCGCCTGCTTCGACTCATGATGCCAATCAGGCTTCATCCGGGGAAAAAAGAACCTGAGGACCCGGAAATATATACCATTCCCGATTGCGAATCGATCATCCACGGATAACGGCGGCTAGCCTTCAATCCGAGTGAAGGAGGTATGTGTCATGTTCTGTCCAAACTGTGGCACCAGTCTGGAGGATGGCTCAAAATTCTGTTCCGGATGCGGTACAGTCCTGAACCGGGAATCTGCTCAGGATATCTCTGCTCAGACGCAGCCTGCGCAATTTCCATCTCAGCCGCCGCCCGCGCAATTTCCATCCCAGCAGCCGCCCGCGCAATTTCCATCCCAGCAGCCG
>JFJP01037051.1_pt1 | contig 20896 bp, 23 predicted proteins | sample 431651 | NCBI WGS metagenome assembly JFJP01 (sample SAMN02602958, study PRJNA72255) | Microbial mat metagenome, whole genome shotgun sequencing project. | biome: fresh water; feature: sink hole; material: water; isolation source: purple microbial (photo- and chemosynthetic) mats found in...
ACCGAATTGCGATTAATCAAAATACCAATACCCCAGAACTAACTGCGCCTTCATCAACTGAATATTCACTTGAACCTGTGCAGTTGGGGACAACAACATTATCAGTGACAAGTGGAGGATCATCAACCGGTTGCGATGTTACTACTACTGGTACAGTAGAGGAAACTACTGATGGTGAATATACAATTCAAAAATATACTGCTGGTAGCGGTACTTTTGTTGTGAATTCTGGTACTTGTGAGGTTGAGGTGTTGGTGGTGGCGGGAGGAGGAGGGGGAGGTTATGGTGGTGCTGCTAATGCTGGAGGTGGCGGTGCTGGTGGTCTTTTATATGATTCTACTTATGCTTTAACTGCACAATCATACTCTGTAGCTGTCGGTGCTGGTGGAGCGAAAGGTAATACTAATCCTAATGAGAGTGGTAGACAAGGTGTTAATTCATCTTTTGATACTTTAGTAGCTATTGGTGGAGGCGGCGGTGCTGGTTATAGGCCAGCAGTTGGTTCGGTTTATACTTATATAAATGGTGGTTCTGGTGGAGGTCAAATACAATATTCTGGTTTATTGCTTTCTGGTGGAACAGCAAATGGTGGACAAGGTTTTGGTGGTGGTAGTATATCTAGTACTGGTCAAATTTCTGGTGCTGGTGGAGGCGGTGCTGGTGCTGTAGGTAATCCCGCTTCAGGTGCTATTGCTGGGAATGGTGGTGCTGGAACATCATTATATTCTAATCTTTTACTTGCTGCTAATGCTGGTGTTGATGTTAGTGGAATAAGATGGATTGCTGGTGGCGGTGGCGGCTCTACTCACGGTTCTGGTTCAGGAGGACAAACGCCAGGAGGTTTGGGTGGTGGTGGTAAGGGAACATATGTCCCTGGGGCTTTAGCCGGAACTGCTGGAACAGATAACACCGGTGGAGGAGGTGGTGCAGGTGGTGAAGGTTATACAGCTGGTGCTGGTGGTTCTGGTGTCGTCATTGTTAAATATATAGCTGCAAATTAAAACAAAAAACAAAAGCCAGTTCATTATGAACCGGCTTTTGTTTTTATTAAATTTTGTTTTATTACTTGCTAATTTTTAGTTTTGAATTTAAAAATTTATTTTTTTCTAGACCAAATTGGCAATTAAGGTTATAATACCCGGATATGATAATTACATACCAAGGAGTTGAATCGATCAAAATTCAACACGGCGATACCGTTATTGCTTTTAATCCACCATCAAAAAAATCAAAATTTAGCGGAACTAGTTTCGGTTCTGACGTTGTTTTAATTTCAGCTAATCATCCAGATTTGAATGGAGCAGAACAAGCATCAAGAAAAGATAAGGAAGCTTTCGTAATTAAAGGTCCGGGCGAATACGAAGTCGACGGCCTGTTTATTAGGGGTTTTAATTCAAAAACACAATACGGCGGAACAGAAAAAAATAACACTATTTATACAGTGACTGTGGACGGGATCAATATCGCTTATTTAGGTGCTTTAAATGAAACTGAATTGTCGCCAGAAGCTAAAGAAGAATTGGGTCAATCTGACATCCTATTCGTTCCAATTGGTGGTGATGGGGTTTTGGATTCTGCCGAAGCCTATAAATTAGCGGTTAAAAGGGAACCAAGAATCATTATTCCAATCCATTTTGGTGAAGTTGGAGAAAAAGATGCTCTTAAAAATTTCTTGAAAGAAGGTGGACAAGAAGATGTCAAAGCAGTCGAGAAATTAACAATCAAGAAAAAAGATCTAGATAATAAACAAGGGGAAATTGTCTGCTTAAAAAAATAATCACAGCAGTTATTTTTAAATAATAAAAATTACCACCAAATAATTTCAAAAATCATGAGTCTAATTAAAAATTGGATTGAAAAAAATCAAAAAAAATCAAACGCGCAGAAAAATAAATTAGCTTTTATCTTGGCTTTTTTAATAACAGCTGTTATTGTTGTGATTTGGATTTTTGTAAAACCTTTATTTGATAATAATGAAAAACAAGAAGTGGCAACCGAAGAATCATCTCCAGGTTTATTTTCTTTTTTCGGGGACCTTTTAAAAGTAGTTGGAATCAAGGATTGATTCTTGAATAGAAAAAATGCTAATATAGAAAAATATGAAAAAAGATTCTAATAAAAACAATAATCCAGAAAAAGACCCAAAAGAAGCGACCGGCCGAATTGTAATCAGCCCAATCGCCGAGGAAATGAAAAAGGCTTATATTAATTATGCCATGTCTGTTATTACAGATAGAGCGTTGCCGGATGTTCGTGATGGATTAAAGCCTGTTCACCGAAGAATTCTTTTTTCAATGTACAAAGTTGGCCTAAGTTCAACTTCCAGATTTAAAAAGTCTGCGACAGTAGTTGGAGATGTGATTGGTAATTACCACCCTCATGGAGATAGTTCGGTTTACGAAGCGATGGTTAAAATGGCTCAACCATTTTCAATGAGGTATCCTTTGGTTTTAGGACAAGGTAACTTCGGTTCAATCGACGGTGATAAAGCCGCTGCTTATCGTTATACCGAATCAAAAATGAGCAAGTTGGCCGAGGACTTATTAAAAGATCTAGAAAAAGATACTGTTAATTTTCGATTAACTTTTGATTCAACAAAAAGAGAGCCAATTGTTTTGCCAGCAGGAGCCCCTAATTTACTTTTGAATGGAACTTTGGGAATTGCTGTTGGAATGGCAACTGATATTCCTCCTCATAACATCGGAGAAGTTATCGATGCGACTTTTCACTTGATAGATAATCCGAAAGCCACCACCGAAGATCTTTTGAATTTTGTGAAAGGTCCAGATTTCCCAGGTGGAGGAATTGCTTTTAACCAAAAAGATATTAGTGTTGCTTATGCAAATGGTCGTGGAGGAGTAGTTTGTCGTGGAGAAGCTGAAATCATCGAACAAAGTAATGGTGGCCATCAAATTATTATCACCTCTATTCCTTATCGAGTTAACAAGGCAACCTTGATTGAAAAAATTGCTTCTTTAATTAAAGATAAAAGAATCGAAGGAATTAAAGGTCTACGTGATGAATCCGCCGAAGATATTAGAGTAGTAGTTGATGTAAAAGCAACCGCACATCCTCAAAATATTTTAAATTCAATTTACAAACACACCCAACTAGAAGATGCGTTCCACTACAATATGGTGGCGTTAGTCGACGGTGTTCCACAAACTTTATCATTAAAAAGTATTCTAGAAGAATTCATCAAGCATCGAGTCGAGGTAATTGTCCGCCGAGCTAATTTCGAATTGAAAAAGGCCCAAGACAGAGAACATATTTTATTAGGTCTTAAAAAAGCACTTGATCACATTGATGAAATTATCAAATTGATTAAAGCCTCAAAGGATGCTCAGGACGCGCACGTAAATTTGATGAAAAAGTTCAAATTTAGCGATAGACAAGCGACTGCTATTTTGGAAATGAGGTTGCAAAAACTAGCCGGCCTAGAAAGAAAGAAAATCGAAGATGAATTAAAAGCAATTCAAATTTTAATCAAATACTTGTTAGAATTATTAAAGAGCAAGGCTAAACAGCTTACTTTGATCAAGCAAGAATTGAAGGATGTTAGAGATAAATATGCTGATGAAAGAAGAACAAAAATTATCAAGCATGGTGTGAAAAATATTTCTGTCGAGGACCTGGTTCCTGACGAGGAAAGTATTTTGGTTCTAACTAGTGGCGGGTATGTGAAAAGAACTAATCCAAATGAATTCAAGGCTCAGAAAAGAGGAGGGGTCGGAGTCATTGATATGGATACCAAAGAAGAAGATTTTGTTAGAATTTTCTTGAAGGCCAACACTCACAGCGACTTACTTTTCTTTACAGATAAAGGAAAGGCCTATCAAATAAAAATGTATGAAATTGCTGAAGGTAAAAAAACTACGAGAGGTAAGTCGATCATGAATTATTTACCGCTTGAATCTGATGAATTGGTAACATCAGTTTTGCCGATGCCAAAAACTACCAAAAAGGGTGATTTCTCAGTTATGATGACAACCAGTCTTGGCGTTGCTAAAAAAGTTGACGCTTCTAATTTTCACGATGTCCGAAGAAATGGAATTATTTCTATAAAATTACACGAAGGCGATTCATTGGTCTCTGCTTCTTTTGTTGGTGAAAAAGATGAAATCTCTTTAATTACTAGAGACGGCCAATCAATTAGATTTAAATCAAACGATATCAGAGAAATGGGAAGATCTGCTGCTGGAGTAAAAGCTATAAAAATGAAAAAGGATGATATTGTCGTGTCTGGTATGACAGTTAGGGCCGAAGACAAAGACGCAAGTATCTTAGTGGTTTCAGAAAATGGTTATGGAAAGCAAACCAAAATCAAGGAATATAAAGTCCAAAAAAGAGGTGGTTCTGGAATTAAAACTGCTAAAGTGACTACAAAAAATGGGCCAATCATCGGGGCATCTATTGTGAATGAAGAAATTTCAGAAATTGTTGCGATGTCAAAGAAAGGACAGGTCATTAGAATTAAAGTTGAAGAAGTTCCAGATCTTGGACGTCAAACTCAAGGAGTGAGAATTATGAAAATGAAAGCCGGAGACAAAATTGCTTCATTGGTTTGCTTGTAAAATTATATAGATTTTATTATTTGTAAAAAACTGCGTTACATTTGATAACGCAGTTTTTTATTTTAAAGATTTATGTTTATAACTTGTTTTTTATAAATGTAAAAAAGGGTATAATAAAACATATGTTTTCAAACCCAGAAAAAAATATTGAACAATTTCATGTCGAGCCAGGAATGATTGCAGTTGATTTAGGTTCGGGCACAGGATTTTATAGCCTAGCATTAGGTAAAATGGTTGGTCCATCAGGTCGAGTTTATGCAGTAGACATCCAAAAAGAATTATTGTCGAAATTGCAAACAGACGCCAAAAGAGAAAGTATCCACAACATAAAATTAATTTGGGGAGATTTAGATTTGGAAAAATCAAGTACTCTAGATGATAATTATGCTGATCGGGTAGTTTTGGCTAATGTTCTTTTCCAGGTTGAAAATAAAGATAATTTAATAAGTGAAGCTTACAGAATATTGCGACCGGGAGGAAAATTATTGTTTGTCGATTGGTCTGATTCTTTTGGTGGACTTGGACCGAGACCAAAAGACGTGGTTAAACCAGATGTCGCAAGGACTATGTTAGAAGCTGAACGTTTTATTTTTGAAAGAGAAATTCAAACCGGTGATCACCATTATGGTTTTATATTTAAAAAATAATTTATGAATGAAAAAGCCAGTGTATTCCAAATAATTTTATTTTCAACTTTGATCGTTTTGATTGTTGCGGCTGTGCTGATATTTTCGAATCAAAGTGGTGGTAGTAAAGTTAAGTTAGAAGATGTTGTCATGTGGGGAACCTTACCTAAAGAAATTATTTCTAGCATGCAAGAGGCAATTAATGTTGATGATGAATTAGTTTCTATCAAATACCAAGAGTTTCAAGCGGAAAATTTTGAAAAAGAATTAGTGGAAGCCTTAGCTTCAGGGACAGGTCCTGATCTAGTTTTACTACCAGATGATTTGCTGTATAAGCATAAAAATAAATTATTTAATATTTCCTACGAATCATATCCCCAGAAAAATTTTCAAAATAGTTTTATCCAGGCTGGAGACGCGCTTCTAAATTTGGATGGGTTTTTGGGATTTCCTTATATTATTGACCCGATGGTAATTTATTTCAATCGAAGTATCTTAAATTCCTCAGCAATTTCAGAAGTTCCTAAAACTTGGAACGATATTCTCGATGCAGCTCCTAAAATTACAAAAATTGATAATAATTTGAATTTACTTAAATCAGCAATAGCTCTGGGTGAATTTAAAAACATCGAGAACGCAAAAGATATTTTGAACGTATTAATTATGCAAGCCGGTAACCCGGTTATCAAAAAAAATAGAATTAACAATACAGCAACAGATGAAAATGTTGGTGAAGAATTCGAGGTTCTCTTAAAGGATTCATTGGGTGAAGCCCAGGCTCCTGGACTCGCGGCTTTAAATTTTTATACACAATTTTCAAATCCTAATTTAAATGTTTACAGCTGGAATCGTTCATTAAAAAATTCTAAGGAAATGTTTTTGGCTGGAGATCTTGCTTTCTATATTGGTTACGCGAGTGAATATACTGATATCCTAAGAAAGAACCCCAATTTAAATTTCGGAGTCTCAATGCTCCCTCAAAAAATTGGTGAAGAATTGAATAAAAAAACCATAGCCCAGATGACCATTATTGGTGTGACAAAACAAAGCACAAAATTACAGGCTGCATTCAATGCGATTTCATATTTAACCAACGATAAAAGTATAAAAATCTTATCTGACAGGTTGAATCTACCACCAGTCAGGAGAAGTTTATTAGCAGATCGAAACGATAATGCTGCTATTGATGTATTTAACCAATCAGCTTTAATTTCAAGCATTTTCTGGGATCCTGATAATACAGAAACTGATGAAATATACATGAATATGATAGAATCATATACATCAGGAAGGGTAGAAGCGAATTCAGCAGTTAATAGGGCGCACGAAGAATTAATGGATTTAATTAAATAATATGTTGAAATTAAAATTTAAAAATATACCTCAAGAAAAAATCGTTAGTAAATATCCTAGGCTTTTATTGCCGGTGATTATATTTTCTATTTTTTTGGCTCATCCTGTTGCTGCGGCCATTGTTCCAAAGTGTGAAAATGATGTTTGTACCATAGCTGATTTTTGGAAATTATTTAATAATATTATTTCCTTTATGATTGCTTTAGGAATTGCTTTTGTGACCATTGTTTTTATTTACGCAGGCTACACATATTTAACTTCCGGCGGAGATTCAGGAAAAGTTAAAAAGGCCCACGAAATGCTGAAAAAAGCCGCAGTTGGCTTATTGATCGCATTAATTGCTTACACACTTGTTTTCTTTATTTTGAAGACACTTGGCTTCGAAACTGGTTTCTTGGATGGCATCGGTATATAATTTTAAACTTGTGTAAAAATTTTGTTTTAATATTAAAATTAAGATATAATTTAATCATAATAAATAATTAGTAAAATAATGAAAAATATTTTTAATAAATTAAAAACAAATGGAATATTGGCCGTCTCCGTCGTTCATGCAGAAGGCTTTGTGAACTTCGAAAATCCTTTGGGTACAAATGATGATATTTTTGATTTTATTAAAAGTGTCGCGGATGTCGTAGCGAGACTTGGTGCAGCGATTGTCGTAATCATGGTGATTTATTCTGGTTTCTTGTTCGTACAGGCGCAAGGAAATGAAGAAAAAATAAAAGTAGCCAGAAGAAATTTGTTTTGGACATTGGTTGGTGCGCTTGTTTTGTTGGGTGCAGCAACCCTAGCGATAGTAGTACAGAATGTGGCTGAACAGCTAGGTTTTGGTATTACTTGATAATATAAAAATAAAATGGACGTATTAATAAATGAAAAAATCATAGCCGGAATTGCAAATCCTATTGTAACCATATTAGTCATGTTGGCCTTAATTTATTTTTTGGTTAATATGACAACTTATTTGACTAGTGCAGACTCCAAAAAACAATCAGATGCTAAAAGCGGAATTATATATGGAATTATCTTTCTTTTTGTAATGGTCTCAGTTTGGGCGCTGGTAAATGTACTAAATAAATATTTTCTAAGAGGAAATAGTGGCCAGGCACCATACCCAAGCGGAAATGATGATGTAAATGTTAACGAATTAATTAATTAAAATATGAATTTTGAAACATTAGTAAATAAGTTTATAGGAGTTCTAGGACTACTGCCAAGGCTGATAGTCATTTTGTCGCTAATTGTATTTTTGTACGGGTTGGCCAATTATATTTTTAACTTAAAGGATGAATCAGATAGAAAAAAGGCTATTTCTTATATTGCGTACGGCTTGTTGGGGCTTTTTATTATGACAAGTATGTGGGGAATTATCTATATATTCACAGAATATTTTGGTTGGGGTAGTAGTATTCCTCAATTAACTTTTTAATCGGAATTTTTGCATGGCTTTTATTAGTCCCTGTTTGTGTATTTGTTGTCATTAAATTCCACTTGCCGAACTTCATACTCAAACACTTGAGATGTGAATAAGATCTTGAGCCCCAATTTTTTTTTGTGGTATAATTAGTTGGTAAAATTATTAGTTTATAAATTAATTTAAAAATATGTTAAATAGATTTAAAAAAGTTGGGATCGGTTTAAGCTTTCTAGCATTACCATTAATGGCTAGTGCAGCAGAAGATGGTCTTGTTGGAATCCTAAAAAATATTATGGGAGTATTAACAATGTTGATACCTTTAATAATTACTTTAGGACTTGTTTTGTTCTTGTGGGGTATAATAAAATATGTAACAGCTAAAGGTTCAGAGGACCACGCTGGTGCGATTAAAACTATTGTTACTGGAATCATTGTTCTATTCGTAATGGTTTCTGTATGGGCGTTAGTAGGAATCTTTGGAGAAACTATTGGTGTAGCTCCTGGTTCAGATGGAATTGATACAGAGGGTCTAAGAGTAAATAATTAAAACTATATGGATGTTGTAGACCAATTTTTAACAAATTTAGCTTGGGTAATTTTAAACCCACTTATTAAGCTAATGTTTGCTGCTGCTGCTATTTACTTTCTTTGGGGAGTTTTTACATTCGTCAAAGGATCAGATTCAGAGAGCGATAGAAAAAAAGGTTTGCAGCATATCATTTGGAGCATATTTGGTTTTGTAGTGATGATGGGAGTCTATGGAATTTTACAACTTGTAACAGGAAGTTTCCTGCCATAGTCCTGCAAAAAATTATCTAACCTAAATAGAAAAAAGTGGCGGCCCGTAAACAGGCCGCCACTTTGCTATGTACTATGTGTCTCTTCGCTAGTACTCCTTTTGTTTGTTGTGCTCGTTGTACCCAAGAACAATCTTGAACCCAAGCGGTCCAATACTGTCCCTCGGTCGAATGATCGTGATCGCTTCCAGGTCTGCTACCTTTGAAGGGTAGACATAGAAGTGTTCAGAGCCTTTGGTTTTTAGCCATTGCTCCGACGCTCCTTTGTGGTAGACCACAATTGCTTCACCGTAGTACGACATGTCAAACATGTCGCCTTTGGTTTCGATCCGCTTGGCCTGACCTGGGCAGAGAGTGAAATTCAGTACTTTTTCATAGTTCTGGATCCTTTCTCTCTTGGCCCTGTTCAGTTTTTGCGCGGCAGCTCGCTGATTCATCAGCGCTTCTTTTCTGATACTCCTTTCTTCCATGCTCCGATCAAGATTCTCGAACATACCTGTGAGAATCGCGATAAAGAGTAAGAAAATTGAAGCAAAGATCAACTTCTTCATCCTTTTTCCTTTTTGCTAAGCGCTTTCGATGGCCTCTGCGGTAATTCGGCTTTTGGCCTCGCTACTCAGGTCGTCGCCATCAATGCGAACGTTAACGTCCTTGATTTGCCTTTTACCACTGTTGGCTTGGACTGTTGCTAGCAGGCCTTCCATAAGCTTCTTTTTTTCCTTAGGTGTTAAGGAACCAGAGTCTATTTCCAGTGATTTCAGCAGTTCTTGGACCGCTTTGCCTTGGCCTTTCGATACGTAAAATTGTTCGTTTGATTTACGAATTTCTTCCGTATCGTCAGTGTCGGACACGATCAGGGATTTTATTTTATAACCAGTATGAATTTCCTGAGGATTCAGAAAGTTCGCTGTAAAAACATGATCCTTGATGTCATTGTTAATCTTTTTCCGATTCTTCTTGATTGTCTCTTGGTTGTTGCCAGAGAACACAATCGAAACCAGATTAATGATAGCCGCATCGAACAACTTCTTGGCCTTCTTGATTCGCTCGGTTTCAATTTGATCAAGCCGTGTAAGGGCCTGAAAATTACTGAAATCGGGGGAAATCTGGTATGACAACTTTGCTGACATTGGAACACCGTCGAGACATTCCACATTCTTGATCTCTAGATCGTAAACATGGACCTCGTCAGTGATCTTTTTGACCAGCACTTCTCCATGAAGGAGAACGTTGACACCACCAGTGAATTGGAGTCGCATCGATCGGTTTTCAACAGTTCTGGTAATCCAGGTGTTCTGACCGATCCAAATTTCGTTTGTGCCGATGACCTTGATCCGATCTTGAAAGAGCAGACAAGAACCACCGATAACTAACGAAATCCCTATTGGGTTTATGATGGGTAAAAATATACTCAAGACGTTTATTGCAACGCTTGAGATAAAAATCACCCCGCAGGCCAGATATAGCCACCGGCCAAACTGGTTCGTCAGACCGTCATCTTCCGAGTCGGTAAAGACCGACATTAGGTAGAAAACGATCATTCCGATGATTCCCGCGATTGCGAGCATTTTAAGCAATAACATTTGAAACCTCCTATTTTGTGAATGTACTAGAAAAGGGAAGATTTTTTCTTCTACTACCTCTTCGTCCACAATTATAACACTTTTTCATAAAAAGTCAACCTGGAAAATGGCATATTTTCAATGTGTGCGCGAGAGAGGACTTGAACCTCCACGAGTTGCCTCACTGGTTCCTAAGACCAGCGCGTCTACCAATTCCGCCACTCGCGCAAAATTATCTAACTATTTTACCCTAATTACATATAAAATCAAGCCTGAATGATATTTTCTAGTATAGTCCTGACGATAAAACATAAATGTTTTATCTCTGCTCAGACAATTTTCACTGCGTTCAATTGTCCGCCCAGCAGGATTCGGTCACACATAAATTTCCTGACGGAAATTTTGCGCGACCCCGCCTCGCGGTGCTCGCCTTTCGCTTCGCTCAAACTCGCACAACGCTCCGGCCTTCGAGTCCTGACGATAAAACATAAATGTTTTATCTCTGCTCAGACAATTTTCACTGCGTTCAATTGTCCGCCCAGCAGGATTCGAACCTACGACCGTTCGCTTAAGAGGCGACTGCTCTACCGGCTGAGCTATGGGCGGTTTATATCAATGTGCTCGGAGCGGGAGTCGAACCCGCATCCCGTTAGAGACACGATTTTAAGTCGTGCGCGTATACCAATTCCGCCATCCGAGCTTTATCTTATTCTATTTTAATGAAAATAAATAAAAAATCAATCTATTTATTTTTTCTAATCATAAATTTTAATTTATGGAGGCACGGGCGGGAATCGAACCCGCGCATGGAGGTTTTGCAAACCACAGCGTTTCCACTTCGCCACCGTGCCATCAATTAAATAATTTCGTCTATCCTTTGTCTATGTTTTTCTCCTAGATCAATTAAAAAGTCAAAAGTTGGGATCCTCATTAATCGAGTTTCTTTTTTTATGTATTCTCGAAAATTTCCTCTTTGTCTTTTCAAAAAATCTAGAGCAGCATTTTCTTTCTGCTCTGGGAAAACTGTAACAAAAAGATCGACATTATGGAAGTCCTTACTTGTTGAAATACTAGTCACAGTTATTAGTGATTGATTGTTACATTCTCTTTGAATAAATTCTTGAGCTTTACCAAGAATTATTTTTTCAGCTTTTAGATTTCGTTGATTTTCTGGCATTATATTATTTTTTTACAATTTCAAAAATTTCAATTTCGTCACCTGTCACAATTTCAGTTTTAATATCAACAGAAGCTCCGAATTCGCTACCTTCAGCTACTTCTGCAACTTGGTTTTTCTGTTCTTGTAAACCTTTGACAACTCCGCTTCCAATTTCTTCTGAACGACGAAGCAATTTAAATTTATTTCCAATTGCAATTTTCCCCTCGGTGACTCTCGCACCAATGATTTGGTTATTTTTCACTTTATTAAAGATTCTGAGAATTTTAACCAAACCTCTTCTTTCCTCGATTTCCATTCTAGGACGATTTTCTTCGATGGTATTTTTTAACCAATCAGTTAGGTCGTAAATTACTTTGAAAGTTTTCATTTTGATAGCAAATCTCTCTGCCATTATTCCGGCTTGCTTATCAATTCCGACACCAAAGCCAACAATGATGGCATTTTCATCGCCAGAGGCCAATTTCAGGTCATTTTCAGTTATGTTTCCAGTACCCATGGCTATAATTTTAGTCTGAGCGTTATTCTCTTCATTGCTAGTTTCGATCTTTTTTAATTCGTATAAAATTGCCTCTAATGATCCATCGGTATCTGCTTTGATAATTATTGGAACAAGAAAGTTTTCAGCTTTTTTGATCTTTCCAGAAAGATTTTTAATTTCACATTTGGCATTTTTTTTCAGTCTATCTCCAGTTTCTAGGTTTTTGAAATCGTTGCAATAATTTTCTGCTTCCTTTTTGCAACTGAAGGTACTAAATTCAAATCCTACTTTTGGACTTTTATTCCAACCGCTAATTCTAACAGGGGTTGAAAAAGTAGCCTCGTCTAGAGTTTCTCCTAGGTGGTTGGTGATTGATCTAACTGGAGTACAAGCATCAAAACTGGAAATGAATTGACCTTTTCGTAGGGTTCCATTTTTTATGACAATAGTTGTAGTTACGCCAACTTGTTTATCCTTATTTGATTCAATTACGAACCCTTCGGCATCCGCTGTCGGATCTCCTTTATATTCTTGTAATTCAGCTGATAGTAAAATCAAATCCAATAGAGTGTCCAAATTCTTGCCAGTTTTAGCAGATATTTCGGCAACCGGAATGTCTCCACCATATCCCTCAATATAAATTTCATTTTCGACTAGATTATTTTTGGTCCGTTGGATATCTGCCTTATCGCTATCGATTTTGTTGATGGCGACGACTGTAGGAATTTTATTTGCTTTGATTATTTTATAAGCTTCGATAGTTTGTGGCATCACTCCATCTTCTGCTGAAACAATCAAAACTGCCACATCAGCCACTTCGGCTCCACGGCTCCTAACACTTTTAAAAGCCTCGTGCCCTGGTGTGTCGATAAAAGTAATTTTTTTCTCTAGACCGTCTTTGGTTTTGTGTGTAATTTCATAGGCCCCTAAATGTTGAGTAATTTGACCAGCTTCGCCTGCAACAATGTTTGCATGACGAATAGTATCAAGGAGGGTAGATTTACCATGGTCAATATGTCCCATTATAACCACCACAGGTGGTCTTTCTATCAGATTAGTATTACTCATATATTACTTATAGATTGCAGTATTTTTGGCTTTTTGTCAACGCCTCTTGTTCTTCGTCCGATAATTTAATTTCAGATTTCCAATTTTTTACCTCTTTGGTAAAGATACTAACTTTTTCTCTGGCATTTAAAGATGAAATAATCACACCGTCTCCTTTTTCGTTTACAAAAGCAATCGCGAAACTTTTTCCTCCCGATTCGGCTCCTCCAAAAGCGTTGAAATTTAGGCTGGCGTGGCCCTTAATATTTTTTTGTAATCTGGTCTCAACAGTATTTAAATAGGATTCTTTTTCAGCTTTAAATTTTTGATAGTCATTTAATATCTGGTTAATTTCGACGAATGAATTTTCTAGGCTTTTCCCATCCTTACCGACTGTAAAATTTTTGACTTTTTTCCATAAAGCTAAATTAAAAATAAAAGACACTAAAAATAGAAAAAGTAAAACAGCATTAAAGTAAATAATTATTTCGCTTGTGATAAAATCCATATTGTGTAACATTATATAGTATGAAGCGGATAAATAAAAGGGTCTTTTTAGATTATGCCTCCACTACACCAGTCGATAAACTGGTGTATAAATCTATGAAGCCATTTTGGAGTAAAAAATTTGCAAACGCATCAGCCTTGTATAAGGAAGGCCTAGCTAATTCAAGAATTATTGAAGAATCGCGAGAAAAGATCGCCAAAATTGCTGGTGTTAGGTCAGGTGAAGTTGTCTTTACTGGATCTGGAACTGAATCAAATAATTTGGCTCTTGTTGGTATTTTGAATGGCTTGGAATTTGATGATAATTTTTTGTTTAATTCTTGGCGTGAAAAAATGAAGAGTCAGAAAATTAATTTTATAACTTCTACTATTGAACATCCTGCGATTGTAGAACCGCTAAACTTTTTAGATACTCAAAAGAAAATTAATTTAATTAAAATTCCGGTACTTGAAAGCGGCAAAATTAATTTTAAGGAATTTAAGCAGGCACTAAACCCCGACACTTTGTTAGTAACTTTTATTTTAGCTAATAATGAAATCGGAGTTATTCAGTCCATTAGAAAAATTAAAAGTGAAATTAAAAAATTTAAAAACGAATTAGGTAGAAGATTTGATGAACCGCCATTTTTGCATACTGATGCTAGCCAGGCCCCTTTATATTTAGATATTAATCTTGACCGGCTTGGAGCCGACATGATGACACTTGATGGTTCAAAAATTAATGGACCAAAAGGAATCGGCTGTCTGATTAAAAAAAGTTATATTCCAATGGGTAATATTTTGTATGGAGGTGGTCAGGAATCTGGTCTAAGGCCGGGAACAGAAAATGTGCCTTTAATCGTCGGTTTTGCAACAGCTTTGGAATTGGCCGGTCAAAAACAAAGTGCTCGATTTGAAAAAGTAAAAAAATTGCAGGATTATTTTTTAGAGCAGATTGAAATTAAATTAAAAAATAAAAATTCTAAAATTAAGATTAACGGGTCTATAAAAGATCGATTACCTAATAATGTCAATATTTGCGTTCCCGGACTAAATTCCGAATTTGCGGTGATTCAATTGGATGAAAAAGGAATTGCATGTTCCGCCATGACAGCTTGTAAAAATATCTCGGAAAATTCTACTTCTTATGTAGTTGATGCTTTGGGGTACAATTGTGGCCAATCATCTTTGCGGTTTACCTTTAATGAAACAAATACTAAAAAAGAAATCGACTTTGCTATTAAGGCTTTATCTGATATTATTTAATTAACTATGAACGATTTAAATGCACAACAAATTGTTTTATTAACCTTATTAGTTAGTTTTGTAACTTCTATCGCGACCGGTATCGTGACAGTTTCATTATTAGAACAAGCACCTGAACCAGTTACTCAAACTATAAATAGAGTTGTTGAAAAAACTATTGAAAGGGTAGTCACAGAGCCTGCACAAGAAGGAGAAAAAATTATTGAAAGAGAAACCGTTACTGTTGTCGTAAATGAGGAAGATTTAACTATCGAGGCGATTAATAAAAATTCAAAAAGTTTAGTCAGGTTTTATGAAAAAATTTCTGATACCGAAAAAAGATTTATCACACTAGGAATGGTCATTGATGCTAATGGAGATTTCCTAATCCCAAATATTGATCTAAATGATAAATCTAATTACCTAGCGGTTTATTCAAGTGGCGAATTTGCAGTTAATCCAATCAAGAAGAAAAACAATGCACAATTTGCAATTTTGTCTTTAGTAGAAGATGCAGCTAACCCAATCGCAGATGATTTTAAGATCGTTGGATTTGCGGATTCTGATAAAGTCCAATTAGGGCAGTCGATTATTGCGTTAGCTGGTTCAGATAGAAATGCAGTTTTTACTGGAATTATTAATAGAATTGATTCTAATACAGAAAATCAAACACAGTCTTTTTTAACTTCTATTGATTCTAAAAATTTGGAAAATGGTTCATTTATTATGAATTTGAGAGGCGATATTATCGGATTTAATGTTTTAAGTATTAACGCTGATACTTTATTTATTCCTGCAAATATGGTAAAAGATTTCTTGAATGAAAGCGGGTCTGTTACTATAGCAGAATAATATAATCCCGAAGATTTAGAATAGAAAAGCTGAAACCGAGGTTAAGAGTTTTTATTAATCTAATAATATAATAATGATGCCACCATTTAAAAATTTCACAGAAAAAGCCAGAGAAGCTATTAGACAATCTCATGAAATTGCTTTGGAGCGGGGACAAAATCATGTTTCCCCGATTCATTTACTGACTGCACTATTGTTGCAGGACGAAAGCATGGTTATCTCCATTCTTGATAAAATGAATGTCGATTCTGTTTTGATGTCTGAGGCATTGCTTGATCAAATAGAAGCACCAGAACCTTCTGATAATTTGAGCCCGGCTTTTCAAATGTATTTGGTCCCGGAATTGGCCCAGATTATCGAACATGCTGGACGAATCGCCCACGCTTTTAAGGATGAATTTATTTCTGTTGAGCATTTGTTCCTGGCGTTATTTGATATAAAAAATGAAACACATAAATATTTCAAACAATTCAATATTACAAAGGAAAGAGCCGCCTCTATTTTAGGAGAATTAAAATCTGATAAGACAGAAGTAAAAACTGCACCAACCTATAAATCTTTGCAAAAATTTACTGAGTCGTTAAATAAAAAAGCCCAAGAAAATAAAATTGATCCTGTGATCGGTAGGGATTCTGAAGTGAACAGGGTAATCCAAATTCTATCTAGGCGAACAAAAAATAATCCTATTTTAATAGGTGAACCCGGAGTTGGTAAAACTGCTATTGTTGAAGGATTAGCCAATAGAATTGTTCAGGGTGATGTGCCAGAATCATTGAAAGATAAAGAAATCGTGGCTTTAGACTTGGGTTCATTGGTAGCCGGTACAAAATTTCGTGGAGAATTTGAAGATCGATTGAAAAAAATTATTAAAGAAGTTACTCAGTCAGATGGAAAGAAAATTCTTTTCATAGATGAAATCCATACTTTGGCAGGAGCTGGGGCGGCAGAAGGATCACTCGATGCCTCAAATTTATTAAAACCAGCTCTCGCACGTGGGGAATTAAAAGTAGTTGGAGCAACAACCCTAAAGGAATATCAAAAATATATTGAAAAAGATGGAGCCTTAACTAGAAGATTTCAACCTGTGTTAGTTAGTGAGCCAACTATAGATGACGCCATTACTATTATGAGAGGGCTGAAAGAAAAATATGAATTGTATCATGGTGTGAGAATCACTGACGATGCTATTGTGGCTTCTGTAGAATTATCAAGTCGATATATTACAGACAGATTTTTGCCTGATAAAGCCGTCGACTTGATAGATGAGGCTGCTTCAACCTTGAAAATTTCCTTGGATAATATGCCACCGGTTTTAGAAGAAACTCGTAGAAAAATTACACGATTAGAAGTGGAACATGAGGCCTTGAAAAACGAACCTAAAAAAAGTGCTAAAACTAATGCGCGGGTCAAAAAGGTAAAAGAAGAAATTGCAAATCTGAAGGAAAGTATTCGCGAGTTAGAGTTAAAATGGAAAAATGAAAAGGAAAGCATCACTGTTATCAAAGATATTAAAAAGCAATTAGAAACCAGAAGACTTGAAGCCGAGGCTGCTGTTGCCGCAGGCGACCTAACCCGGGCTGCTGAAATTAAATATGGTCAAATTCCAAATTTGGAAAAAGAATTAAAAGCTACTGAAATTAGATTAAGAAAATTGCAGGGATCACGCCAAATTTTGAAAGAAGAAATTCTCGAAGAGGATATTGCCGGAGTAGTTTCTCGTTGGACTGGAATTCCAGTTTCCAAAATGCTCGAAGAAGAAATCGAAAAACTTTCTAGAATTGAAAGTGAATTGAGAAAGAAAATTATTGGACAAGATGAAGCGGTGCGAAAAATCGCTAATACCATTAGACGATCACGTGCTGGAATTTCGGATCCTAACAGACCAATCGGTTCGTTTATTTTTCTTGGGCCAACAGGAGTTGGGAAAACTGAATTAACGAAAACCTTGTCAGCCTTTTTGTTTAATGATGAAAAATCCCTAATCAGAGTGGACATGTCAGAATATATGGAAAAACATTCTGTTTCAAAATTAGTTGGAGCGCCACCTGGATATGTAGGGCACGATGAATCTGGATCATTGACTGAAACCGTCCGCCATCGACCTTATTCTGTTATTCTATTTGATGAAATTGAAAAAGCTCATCCAGAGGTTTTCAATATTTTATTGCAGGTTTTGGATAGTGGTCGGTTAACTGATGCCAAGGGGCGAGTAGTTAATTTCAAAAATACTGTTATCATTTTGACTTCAAATATCGGAGCAGAACATATTGATAAGATGGAAACAATCGGTTTTATCGATGATAATAATGAGAAGAAACAATATGAAGACGCGAAAAATAATATTCAAAAAGCCTTGAAGGATCATTTTAGGCCAGAATTTTTGAATCGTCTTGATGATATTGTAATTTTCGACATTCTAGATAAAAAAGTTATAAAAGAAATTGTCGGCATTCAAATCAAGGAAATCACTAAAAGATTGGAAGATAAAAATATTAAAATTAAGACTAACAACAAGGTTATAAATTATTTAGCTGAAAAAGGCTATGATTCCCATTACGGAGCGCGACCAATCAGGCGGATTATTCAAAACAAAATTTTGAATCCACTTGCTCAATTAATTATTAAAAGGGAGGTGCCAGAAAATAGTACCGTTTCTGTAAATGTTGTGAAGGACGATTTCATTTTTGAAATCAAAAAGGGAAAACACCAGAAAAGCTTTAAGGAGCACGAAGTGATTGAGGTGGTTTAAGATAATTAGAGAGGGATTCGGTCACAAGTCACTAAGTATAATTAATCGCCTCATAAATTCGGCTCTAATTCTACTAAAACTAGCGAGAGGAAAAATGGAAATTTATTTACATTTTTACCGAGCGACGTTTTAGCAAGATTCTCTTATTAAGTGCTTGCGACCCCGACTCAGATAAAAGTCTTCGTTCCTCCAGACTTTTATCTTCCGTCTTTCGAATCCCACCCTACTGTCGAATTAAAAAACCGAATGCTTATAAAATCGCATCCGGTTTTTTAATTCGATGTGCGTAGGGAGGGATTCGAACCTTCGTAGCCCATAGGGCGATGGATTTACAGTCCATTGCATTTGACCGCTCTGCCACCTACGCAATAGCAGTATATTAACCTTTTTTTAAAAAAATGTAAAATCATCCTTTGGTGGTAATCATTAACTTTTTATTTTTATGTTGTATAATAATAGACTACTAAAATAAAAAATGTTTAATCAAAATGACAAAACCGAATTCTATAAAGACATCTCCTATTTCATCATAGTATTGATAGGAGTTTTCGGAATAACTTTTTTGGGCTTGTATTTACTTGGCTGGGTTCCTAAATCATTTCGAGGTGAATCTGAAATAACGCTTGGCGAACCAATTTACGATTCTTTTAGCGATGAATATTGGACTGGTGGATACGCTAGTGATTTTGAAAATGATGTTGATAGTGGGATTCAAACAAAACCGGATCGAGTCATCATCGAAAAAATCGGAGTTAACACGATTGTTAGTCAGCCAGAAAGTCGAGACGTGAACGTGTTGGATCAATATTTAACCAAGGGTTCTGTATATTATCCTGGTTCAGGAACTATCGAAAAGGGGAATATGTTCATTTTTGGGCATAGCACCGGTTTTCAAGTTGTGCAGAATCAAGCCTACAAGGCTTTTAATAATATAGGTAAACTAGAGGAAGGAGACCTGATTACTATTGAAGCTGATGGTGCGAAGTACTTATATAAAGTTAATAAAGTAAAATTATTGAACGACAATGAAGGGCTGGTCACTTTTGATAATAGTGGCAGAAAATTAACACTTTCGACTTGTAATACTTTCGGTGCTAAGCAAGAAAGGTGGGTGGTAGAAGCTGATTTTTATCAAGAATTATAAGGGGTCATTGAATTAGAGTCAAAAGGTAAAATTGGTGGTCCGTAAAAGGCGAATTCTGATTAAGTATATTGTTCTGAAAAAGGCTTGACAAATTTTCTATTTATGTTACTATACACATATGAGCAGACGCTCAGAATGTGGAAGCCAATCGGGCCGATACATAGTACTTTCAAAACGCTTCATCGGAATGAGTCTGGTGGGGCAAAAACAAAGTCCGGTATAAAAAACCGGAAAAGGAGATGCAGAAATGACGAAGGTAGGAATCGAGAAGTGGGCAAAGCGTGGAGCAGTTGCGCTGGTGGCATTGGTGCTGCTGGTTGGGTTCGCGACTGGTTACTCGTACATGAGTGACCGCGAGAAATACGGACCCGCGAGTGCGGCGCTTCTCGAGCTCGTCGAGCTCAAGACGCAGATCGAGCAGCTCAAGGCTGAACAGGAAGTTGTTCAGCAGGCACGAGAAGCCGCCGAAGGAGCCCTAAAACGGGCAAAGGACGGTGTCGTCAAGGCTGTCGAGATAACTGACAGTACAGGAAGGACTCATGAGGTCCCTGGCATAGCTGGGGATGTTGTGAAGACCGAATCTGGATCGAAATTGTTCAGGTTGAAGGGGGCATCACACATGCCCAAGTTCACCTGGAAGGAGTTCGGCCGCGGGATCGAATTCCCTGTGATGGAAGAGGGTCTTGTGATCCTCGGTCTCGAAGGGGACGACAACCCGCCAAACATTCCCGCTAAGAAGGGGTATGAATGGGTACGGATTGAAAACGCCCGCTTCGCTGGCCCGTTCGCCGGTTATGTTTCCAAGGGTATCCTGTGGGGCATACAGAAGCAGACTGCTCAAAAGCCGAAGGCTCAAAAAACGATTCAGCCGGAAACGACTGAAGAGTTGATTGAGAAGACGGTTGCTGAAGCGGAAGCTGAAGCGAGCGCCGAACCGACGGAAACAGAAAGTCCCGTCAAGTCGACTGAAACCAAGCAGAAGGGCCAAAAGCCGCTGTTTGGATCCAAGTCCTGACATCTCAAAACAAACAAAGCGCAGGCCCGGAGGACCTGCGCTTTTCTCATTTAGTGATTGACTTTTTATACAAATATGGTATAATATATTATATGACTTTTAATACAAAAACAATTAAATATTTTCTAATTTCGGTTATTCTATTGCCTAGATTATCCTTTGCTTTCGACTATAACTTAGGTGAAGCTGATTCTGGATATAATACCGGTTATTCATCTTACGACTACAATCTTGGTGAATACGACTTTGATTACAATACTGGTTATTCATCTTACGACTACAACTTAGGAGAATCTGGTTACAATTACAACCTTGGAGAATACGATTATGATTATAATGCCGGTTATTCATCTTACGACTATAATCTT
>JFJP01037949.1_pt1 | contig 20896 bp, 16 predicted proteins | sample 431651 | NCBI WGS metagenome assembly JFJP01 (sample SAMN02602958, study PRJNA72255) | Microbial mat metagenome, whole genome shotgun sequencing project. | biome: fresh water; feature: sink hole; material: water; isolation source: purple microbial (photo- and chemosynthetic) mats found in...
AAATTAATTCAAGACGTATTAGAGTAGAAGAGCTATAAACTCATTCTAAAGTATACCCTTAGTATACCGAAGAAAAATCTATTTAAATATCAAAGCCTCGTATGCCTTTGATAAACTGGGGCGAATGACGGGTTTCGAACCCGCGACCCTCAGATCCACAATCTGATGCTCTAACCAACTGAGCTACACCCGCCATGCTTAAATAAACAAGTTAACAACCTAATTTAATTTACATTATAAGTCAAGATCATTATATAATATCCTGCCCGCAAAATCGATTTTATTTGGTCTTAACAATGGCGCTAAGAGATAGCTGATTTTACCTTAGTATGTCATCGTTGCGACAGATGGGTAGCGAATCGCATGGTTTTTACAACTAATAATTTTAATTTGAGTGTACTTAGTGTCATACTAAGCAATTGTTATTATTTTTGATAAAGTAATAAACTATATAGTACGAGATTTTTGTTAAGAAATTAGGATAGGTTGAGCGTGTCATTTATTAAGCAAAAACTAAATAAAAGCCTCTACAACGCTTCATCAGAAGGTTTTATACCTGTTGCATGCCATTATGATAAAAATACTTTGCTTACAAAAAACGGTGAATTGTTACAGATTTTTCAGATTAATGGCATTAATTCGGAAAGAATTAGCAAGCAGCTTTTTAGCCTTAGGGATGTTGTAAGGGGTGCTATTAGTCAAGACGTTGAAGGAGATAAATTTGCGTTTTGGATTCATACTATAAGACGTAAAGCAAATCTCGATGATAGTACGCCATATAATAATTTATTATCTGCTAATATTCATGATATATGGAAAAAAAAGAATTATTGGCATGATAAGTTTGTTAATTGTTTATATATTACAGTGATTCATGATGCTCCCGAGCTAAAACTAAAAAATTTCAATTCTTTAGTTAATTCTCTTTCTGCCAATATAATTTCAAATTTTGAAACTAATTATTTTGCGAAAGCAGCTCAGATTCTTAATCAAACAGTGGATAAACTTATACTAGATTTAGAGGAATATGGCGCTGAAAAACTTGGTATTAGAATCGAAGGGGAAGATTGTTATTCCGATCCGATGTTTTTATATAGAAGAATAATGCAATTAAATGAAGAGCAGTGCATATTACCAGTAGCTGACATTTCTATCTCCCTTGCTTCTCATCAGTATGCGATGGGAAATGATATGATAGAAGTGATAGATCAGAATGGTAAAAAATTTGCGGCTTTACTATCTATCAAAGAATATCAAGAAGTTTCTTCCGAAGCGTTAGACAAATTTTTACAAATACCAGTCGAAATGATTGCGACAGAAGTATTTTATTTTGTTGACAGAAGCAAAGTAGTTCCTTTGTTTGAAGATCAAAGTTATATGGCTGATGTTAGTGGTGATGTTGAGCTAAAAGCTCTCAATGGTTTAGATAAGATTCTAAATAGTGTGGATAGTAAAAATTATTTTTGTCATCAACAGATATCATTTATGGTTATAGGTGATGATGCAAAACAACTTAATAGCCAGGTAAAACAGGCGTCTGAGACCTTGGCAAAGATTGGAATAGTGCATGTAAGAGAAGATATCAATTTAGAAAAAACTTTTTGGGCACAGTTACCTGGGAATTTTGCTTTTCTTTCAAGAATGTCGCCCACTATTTTAGATAATACAGCAGCACTTGCTTCATTACATAATTTTCCGACAGGGAATCAGTATAATCCTTGGGGTAAAGCTGTTACTTTGCTTAGGACTGAAAAAGGAACGCCATTTTTTATGAATTTTCATGACTTAGAATGCAATACTAACACTTGTATTTTAGGGATATCAAAATCTGGTAGAACAACTTTACTTAATTTCTTACTTTCAGAAGCTGATAAATATAAACCAACAATTATCCATATTGTTGATGACTCTGATTCTAGTCTCTATATAAAAGCTAAAGGTGGTCAATGGATTCAGAGACACAAGAATTTATTCAATCCTCTAGATTTAGAGGATAATGAGCAAAATCAATCTTTTTGCTTTGGATTTTTTCAAATTCTATCTAAACATCATTTTGATCCCTTAATGGAGTCTGAGTTGAATTTACTAAAAAATATTAGTGTGCAAGTTTTTTCTATACCTAGGAAGGAGAGAAAACTATCGTCAATAATTGAAACTATCGACGATTCTGAAAGCGGTAAAACTCTAAAAAAGCGCTTTAAGGAATATGTGAAAGATGGTTTATATTACGAGCTTTTTGAGTCTCAAGAAGAGATGTTACTCGCTCCAGGGGATATAATAGCTATTAATCTTGAAGAATATGATGATATTGCCTACAAGGACAAATTTTTTCCAAAAGAGGTAAAGTTAGTAGAAGAATATGAGTATAATCTTAATACAATGCGTAGTGTAAAGGTTGCGATTGTATATTCTATGAAGAATTTGTTGATAAAGGTTGGAAAAGATCCAAAGATTTTTGCTATTGATAATATGGCTGCTATATTTAATTTAAAATTCTACTCTTATCTACTGCCTGAAATATCAGAAGATATTAAAACTGCTAACGGTGTTTTTATCAATACGGTAAACGTGCATATTTTAGAAGATTTATATGCAGATGGCCACACCTTAGATTGGCTTGAATTGATGAATACTCAAATACTAATACCGCCTGAGGTTAGGATACCAAACATTAGTGAGTTACTTAAGTTAACTTCAGCTGAACTTAAGAAACTAGAGCTTTTAACTATTAACACTAGAATGTTTTTGATTAAACAAGATGGTAGAGTGATTGCCGCTGAACTAAGTATAGGAGGATTGCAAGGTTTAACAAGATTTTTATCGTCTGGAAATCTAGAGATAGAAGCGTACACAAAAATTATAGAGCAATATTCTAGTGAAAAACCCGAAGATTGGGTTGGTCCACTCTATGATACATTGGAAAATGTTACATAAGGCTTCATGGTGATAAAAAAAATTATTCTAATTATTTTACTAATTACTATTACCCCTATAAAAGCTAATGCAGGATTTTGGGATGCTGTAGGAGCTTGTTTTACAGATTTTTGTAATTGTGGAGATGAAAATAAAAATAGAGAAGAATATTGGAATGGTATTGGTAACTTATATCGAACAGTTGATAGAAATAGAGTTTGCGCACCTTGGAATAAAGATGGGGGAAGGGATAATAATACATGTCTGATTAAAAAAGATTATCCTGGAGTGGGCATTGGGTATTATGAAAATTTATGCGGTGAACAAACTCCTGAAAGTAAATATATGAATCCAAAAATAAGAGTGAGGGGGCAACAATGTAACTTCATTGCTTGTTGGACAACAGATAATACTTTATCTTGGGATGGACAGTGTGTTACATTAGCTGCTGGTTATGGTGTGTTCCCAGGTTTGCACAGAATGTGTGCTAGGGTAGCAATTCCCGCTAATTACAAGGCAAATTTCCCTCAAGATCCTGGTTATACTGTAAAACAACACTTAAATTTTGAAGGAGTTACTGTTCAAGATGATGTAATATGGGGATATGATAACCAACCAGTTGATTTGAACCCACCTAAATTATGTTTGTATAAAGATCCAGCTTTTTTTAGCTTCGAAGATGGTTTTGATATTATGGATCTAGATCCTAATAAACAATCTGCTCACAAAACAGCCGAACTCCATCCAGTAATAAAAGTAATACTTTTTCTTGTTGATATGGCAGTTCAGCTTGCGCAAGCTCCACTTCAATTGATAGATGCTTTAATTACAATGATTGCAGGTGATGATAAAGAAGGACAAACGACATTTGCTTCCGTGTTAAAAGATATTTTTGGATTCATAAGTTGGTTAATTGAAAAACTTGGTGAAGCAATAGCTGAAATTTTAAGAGCAATTGGTCAAATCAATAGATCTGTAGACGATACAAGTTATGGTTGTGTTCCAATACCACTTGGTCCATATCCTCCACCGTTTTGTCCTACAATAGCACTATTTCAAACAGCCTATACACAAAAGATTTGTCGTACAGAAGCTGGTAATGTTCTAGAATCGACTAAAGATGAACCTTGCGTATTCTCTACATTAGTAAATAATTTTGTTAGAAATTCGGTTAGAATTACTTTTGAAAATTTTGTACCACTATGTAAACCTGGAGAAACTCCAACAACTAGTAAAGATAAATGTGTGGTTATAGAGCATTTAGATGCTTTTCCGTCGGCTCGTTTATTACACTTGGCTACTGGTAATACGGATATTATACCATTATGTGCTGGCGTTACTACAACACCTTGTGTGAATACCGCAATTCCTGTTCCAGACAGATGTATTGGAGATGTTTGTAGCAAAGTTGGGTTCCGTGTCGTCTATGGTCTTAAAATTGGTGAAACATCTTCTCCGCAATCTTATTATATACGTGAGTCGGATTTACCTAGTTGCCCTAGCAGTTCTGGGGAGTGTCAAGAAATTTGGGGGGTAAATGCTTCAAGTTTTGTTGATGTTTCTCTTACTTTTCCTGCTATTCAGCCAGTACCTGATACATCACCTTTATATCAAATGGTTAGTTTAACAGATGACGCTGGTAAGGTTTCAAATTTTAAGGCTTCGATAGTAAGAAAATCAGTATATGATGCTAATTTTGATTTTGCCCAAAATCCTAAACAAATATGTGTAACAAAAGGAACTGAAATTCTAGTAGGTTGTGAGAACAGAGCTCCATTTATAAAGCCGCAAGTATATAGTTGTCCATATGGTGGTATTAATTGTACAAGTAGTTATTATGCACCTCAATTTGTTGCAAGAGTTGCTTCAGGCGGTGATTCAACAATTGCTTTGGTTGTACCAAAATCAATGTATAATACTAATCTTTCTGCTGATACTAGCGTTGTAAATTTAGCAGGATTTGTATTTAGTTCATTCGTTACAGATACTACGTCAATAAAATCGCCATTTTCTGGAGCTCATTCTCCGAATCCTGGAAGTGTATTTGGCAATTATTTGAATAATATTTTTCCTATTAATACCACTAATGGTGTGGTAAATTCTAATGCAATTTATTTATATGGTCTAGAGTACATTAATGACAGATATTTTGCTGGTGGCACGAGGGCATGCCTTGAAAATCGTGACCTTGAAAAGTGCCCTAAAAATACAACAAATTGTGTTTTAACAAACCTTGTAAATAGAGATACTGTTAATTGTAAAGATTTTATGACTAAACTGGCTCAATACCCCACAAGCGTTGTTCGCTGTACCAGTTCGCAAGTTAGTAGTTGCAGTTCTGTTGCGGGCGGCACTCTAGCTGGTATTCCGCCTAGTGCTGGTATTTCTATTTTACGATGCCCTTCTGGCTCTTATTGTTATACAAGTCCAATCAATGCTGATTTATGCCAAGTTACTACTTTACTGAGTGATCGTTATATACCAACTCCGAGTTATGGTGCTGTTTTAGACGATGGGACAAATGGATATTACCATATTGATCCTATAGTACAAAGTACAAATAATGTTGTATGTACTCCTATAAATGATGTTGTAAATTGTACCGATTTTATTGCTAAACTAGCTTTATATCAGAATGCAAACATGTGTACAGCTGAACAAGCTACTAGATGTAGTTATGTTGTAGATACTATACCAGCTCTTATCTCTGGTAATACTGGTGCTTCAATAAGATTATGTGATTCTGGAATTTATTGTTACACAAGTCCAACTAATGTCAAGTTATGTCAAAACTCAACTTGTACAGGTAACTCCCCTAGTGGATATAATTTCGATGAAAGTAAACATATTTTAAGGGATAAAACTTCATATGAAATGGGTTTATGCACTGTTATTCCTCAACCAAACTGCGCAGCTATTACTAATTATACAAGTCAAGATGATGGGTATGCTATTTGGCCAGAAACGCAAGTAGGAAACATGGCTACAGGGAGTTGTAGAATTGGTGATGTTCCTCTTGCACCCTTGCAACGCTGGTGTGTTCCTAACCCAGATGCTACTACTAATACAAGTACTCAGACTTTCGGATTTTCGCGTTTGTATACTAAAGATCCTTTTGGCAATAAAATTTATAGTAATGTTAGATGTAAACCTTACCAAATCACATTATTAAGCAACACTGATAATTTCCCTGCTAATTACCCTCGTAGCACTACTAGTAATTCGAGTGATTACTCTGGTAACATTACTCTAGGTGCATATGACTATGGGGGAACTACTTCAACATCTGGGGGGACTTATTCCTCAGTACTTACCTTTAACATTCCAGATGTTACTAGTAACATTAATTATTTCAGAATTACATCAATGGCAAATGATGATTTTGCTTTGGTCAAAGTCAATAATGTTGCTGTGTATAGTTCTCCATCTACTAGTTTAAATTGTGATAATGGCAATATTGCAATAGGAAATTTTAATGCTATGTCTAATAATAATAATGGTACTGCAACATTAACAAAAACTGCAGGTGGAACGGTTACGCTAGGTGATACATGCACATGGAACAGATCTAGTAATATCGATCTAAAACCATATCTGGTACAAGGAACTAATACCATAAAAATAGATTTAATTATTATAGGTGGCGGGGGGCTACACTATTCAATAGATTATAAAATGAATAATCCGTAAGTTGCCCAAGAGCATAAATATATAAATGATTCTAAGCTTATTTAATCAAAATAACTATTCTGAATTTCTAGATTTTTCTTGACCTTGCAGTTATTATGTGTCAATTATTTGACCATCTGTAACAAATATAGGCCGCTATAGCTCAGTGGTGGAGCGCATCATTGGTAATGATGAGGTCGAGAGTCCGATTCTCTCTAGCGGCACCACTATTGTGGATGCTCAGTATATATTTGTGCTAAAATTACAAAATATGGCGGAGAGGAAGGGATTCGAACCCCCGACACATTGCTGTGAACACGCTTTCCAGGCGAGCGCCTTAAACCACTCGGCCACCTCTCCAAAGATTTTGATATTCAGAAAATATACTAAAGCTTTATTTAAATCAAGTAACACGCTTTAAAAATGTAGAAAAAAGACTCAAGTTTCGGTTAGGTTTTTTTTAAGTTTTTGAATTGTTGTAAAGCATAGAATGCTAATAAAACTCCAAAACTGATTACTATTGAATATAAAAATTTAAATGTCATATCTTGCGTAAACTTTGATAAAACTATATTTGTAGAAAATTTATTGAATAAAAAGCCTGACATAATGAAGCAATCAATAATAGAGCATAAAACTAAACTAATGAAGTTCCTTACATGAAAATCGTATTTAGGCTTTAATCTTAAAAGTACATTGATGCCGCAATAAGTGGACACAAGTACTGATAGTAAGGAACCAAATAATATTGCAGAAGTATCAATGTTATTTATATAAAATTTACTTTTCCATAGGAGCGCAGCATTGATTATCGCGCATAAAATTATAGCCTTAATAGTTTTTTTCTGACCATAGATTTCAGACATGCTATTTGCAGTAAAAATTATCATCACATATATGAAAGAACAAAATACTAATGCATTAGAAACATTCAACAAAGCTATAAAACTAAGAATTATTGTGGTTAAGAGAAAATAAAGATTATTACTAAAAAATCTACTCATGGCTGACCTTTGATTGTTTTTTTTATTATCCAGAATGCTACCATAGAATCTATCAATTAGCAATTTTATTAGGTATTTTGGAATCAGAATCAAAATACTTTGTTTTGACTCTGATTGTTTTTGATTAAATATTATTACAGGTCTGATGAATCTTCACCAAAAAGCAATAATGGTTCTGGTTCTCCGACATAATCATAAATTATTTCTCTTACATCGTTGGGAAAGAAATGAGCAAGTATTTTATCATCTGCTTCAAAATATTTTACAAATTTCTCATATCCGAATGTTTTAAGAGCTTCTACGGCTGGTATTTTTGGTGCATACATTGGATCAACAACGCCGTGATGAGAAGCTAGATTTAAAAGACTTACAGTAAGTGTTTTATTTATGCTTAGCATATTAACTACAATTTCACTAAATAACTCCATATCTTGAGGCGATGCTATAGTAACATGGTCCATGGTTAGCTTTTTTAAGGTTTTATACGTATACATTATTTAATATTAACGTTCAATTTAATATTTTAAGCAATTAGTATAACATAATACAATGTCTATCCTGCGGGAATATTTTTTGTGAAATAGAAAATTATATGTTATAAAATACGGGGTGAATTTTAGTCTTTTGCAATATATATATAATAGGTAGCTTTTATGAAAAATAACCCAGAATATGTTGATCCTAACATAGTTTTTCCAATTGAAAATTGGAACAGAACATGCTTTTTAAAAAATATTATTAATAATCCACAGATTATCGTTGGCGATTATACTTATTATGATGATGTGGAAAATGTATATAATTTTGAAAAAAACGTATTGTACCTTTTTGATTTTATGAAAGATAAGCTAATTATTGGCAAATTCTGTCAAATTGCCAGTGGGACTCGTTTTATTATGAATGGAGCAAATCATGCGATGGATGGTGTTTCGACTTATCCTTTTGAAGTTTTTGGAAAAAGTTGGAAGAGTGCTCCGATGAATGCCGTAAGTAAAGGGGATACAGTAATTGGCAATGATGTATGGTTTGGTAACTCAAGTACTATTATGCCAGGTATTAAAATTGGCCATGGTGCTATTATTGGTACCAATGCATTAGTTACCAAAAATATCGAGCCTTACTCGGTTGTTGGAGGGAATCCAGCAACACTAATAAGAAAAAGATTCGATGAACAAACTATAGACTTCTTAATGCAATTAGCCTGGTGGAATTGGTCTATAGAAAAAATTACGGAGAACGTAAATGCAATTGCTACTGGAGATTTGGGAACTTTGAAAAATTTGTAAAAAACTTAAATTGAAGTTGTGTTTTAAGATGAAACATGATATTGAAGAATGCTTATTTTTTGTTTAGGAACAAAGATTAGCGTCTTAGAGTGGAGAGTTTGTAAAAGATTTATCAAATAAAATATTGTGGAAAAAGAAGAGAAAAATAGCATCGTATCGTTTTTAATATGGCTTTGCATAACAGTTTTTTATTGTTATCAGTGTGTACTCAGATCATTACCTAATATTATTCGTCAAGATGTAATGTCTAATTTTGACATTGGGGCGACTGAATTTGGTTCGTTTTCAGGTATTTATTATATTGGTTATATTGTTCTTCATATTCCAATAGGAGTAGCTATTACAAGATTTGGGGCAAGAAGTATATTACCAATATGTATAACCTTAACAACCTTAGGACTTGTGCCGCTAATTTATCCCATGGGCTGGGATAGTGCATTAATTGGCAGGCTTCTTACAGGCGTTGGTTCCTCGGCAGCTGCTATTGGTGCATTACAAATATTTAGAATTTTGTACCCTGCTAAATTTACAATGATGCTTGGATTAATGGTTTCAGTAGCATTAATTATAGCTGTATATCTAGGAAATTTAATTGTACCCATTATTTTGAATATAGGACTCGAGACGACTTTAAATATTTTGTTGTATTCTGGATTGGCGCTTGCTGTGTTTACTTATTGTATCATGCCAAAATCAACAGAAGAAGTATCGGAAAGTAATGTTTTTTCTGATATTAAGTCTGTTATATTTAATTACAAGCTACTTTTTACTAGTTTGTTTGCTGGTTTAATGGTTGGTCCTATGGAAGGTTTTGCCGACGCTTGGGGAAGTGCATTTTTAATAAATGTTTATAATATAGATAAAATATCTGCTGATGCTTTGACTTTATCCATACTGCTTGGAATGAGTGCTGGTTGCATTTTGTTACCTTATATAGCTGACAAGACAGGTTATTATTTTGGAGTGACAATCGCTTCTGGATTGGCATTGATTGCCTGTTTTGGTTATATTTTAACTGGATTAGCTAGTATCAATAGTTTAGATTATATATGTATTATTATTGGTATTTTTTCAGCTTATCAGGTAGTAATGCTTTCTAAAATTGCTACTTTCGTTTCAGAAGAAAGAAGCGGTATGGCTGGGGCGGTTGCTAATATGATTATTATGGCTTTTGGTTGGTTCTTTCATAATTCAATAGGATTGACGTTAGATAGTATGTGGGATGGTGAAATGTCCGAGGGTGTAAGGCAATATACTACTGATGCATTTATAAAAAGTATCACTATTATTCCAACTGCAATAATAGTTGCAATAATAGGGTTGTTTGCAATAGCAATGTTGAGCTTTATAAAAGCCAAAAGAATTAGAAAAAGCAGTAGTTATTAACTTCTATGTTGTATCTAATGCAGACTAACTAATTTGACGAAATTATCTGTTTATTCCATTCTAGTGACTGGTGTTAGTAGTTTGTCTAAATGATATTCTTGACCAACTGCTGAATTTATAGTATCATCGAGATTGCGTATATCTTTTGATATTTAATTATATATAGAAATGACTTTAACAATAAGCGTGATTAAGAACTATTTCCGATTTATGGGCTATTGCTCATATCATGGATTTGTCACGCTCTCTGGCTCTTGCTCTACGGCCAGTTATTCATTTCAAAATATAGTTAATTTATCAAATAAAAAAATATCATGCAACAAATTAAAATCTCAATATTCCGAAGCGATCTAAGACAAAAATTATTCTCAAGTAATTTATTAAAAAAATTACTTTCATCTTGTTTTATTACGTTAGCTTTATTAATAAATTCAGTAATAGCTGCAGACAATCAAAAAGTTGTTGCTATAACTCAAATAGTTGAACATCCTTCGTTAGAGGAAGCAAAACGTGGAGTTTTAGATGTTTTATCGGAACACGGCTATATTGTGGATCAGAATTTAAAAATTATAGATCAGTGTGCACAAAATAGTATTACAAATGCAATTTTGATTGCTAAGAAATTTATCTCCATAAACCCTGATGTGATTATTCCAATTTCCACTCCTTCGGCACAATCGGTAATAAATTCAGTTAGAGATACTAATATCCCAGTGGTATTCTCATCGGTAACTGATCCAGTTGCAGCTGGGTTAGTACAGTCTCTTGAACAACCAATTGAGAACATTACTGGTGCAATCGATTCTCCTTTAATTTATGAAGAGATAAAGCTCATTCAAGAATTGTTACCTAATATAAAAACTATAGGTTTTATATATAATTCAGGGGAAGCAAATTCTGTAAAAACTATAGCTCTTTTTAAACAAGCAATAGCTGGAAAAATGAAATATACCGATTCGACTATTGTTAGTTCTAATCAACTAACTCAAGCTATAGAGTCTTTGGTAGGTAAAGTAGATGCTATTTATGTACCATCTGATAATACCGTATTTTCTGCTATGGCAAAGCTTGTGCAACTTTCAAATAAGTACAAATTACCAGTATTTTCTAGTGATCCTGATTCTGTTAAGCAAGGAATACTAGCTTGCGTTGGTTATACTCAATATGAAGTAGGTCGTACAGCTGGAACTTTAGTACTAAGAATCTTGGAGGGAGAAAGATATATAGCTATAGAAAAACCATCAAAGGCTAAAATTTTTATCAATAAAAAATCAGCAGATATTATGAATATAAATATTCTAAAAGAAATTGCGGGATTTAAACTAGAAATAGTGGAGTAAAAAATGAAAAAAAAGATAATAATAAAATTTTTATTACTTGTAACAATAGGCTTTGTAAACAAAATAACTTTTGCTAATGAAAAATTACTGATTACGGTAAATCAGTTTGTCAAACATGATGCTCTAGATGCTGCCTATGATGGTTTTTACAAGGCTCTCAGCGATAGGAAGGTCTTAGAGCTAGCAGAAATTATAGTTGCTAATGCTCAAGGGTCGGTGAGTAATAGTATACAAATTGCTAAGCATCAGGCATCTCTGATGCCAGCTTTTATGGTTGGAATTTCTACGCCTTCTGCTCAAAGTATTTTAAAATCTATAGATAAAGATAACTCAACTTTAGCTTTTGTAGCAGTGACAGACCCAAAAGCTGCAAATTTGATAAGGGATGGAGTTATAGGAGTTAGTGATGTTCCCCCTATAAAAGAGCTTCTTGAGATTATTCGCAAAATATTTCCAAATAAAAAGATTATAGGAGTAATTTATAATTCTGGTGAAATAAATTCTATAAAGATGATTGAAAAACTTGAGTTAGAGGCTCCAAAATTAGATTTTGAGATTAAAAAAATAGCTGTTAATAATTCTAGTGATATCAAAATGGCGATGACTAAAGTTGCTGATATGTCGGATATCATATATCTACCCCAGGATAATACAATTATCTCTGCTGTTGATAGTATTGTTTCTATAGCTAAATCGACTAAAAAACCTTTGATTGCTAATGACCCTTTATTGGTAGAAAAAGGAGTGTTTTTAGCTCTTGGTACTAATTATTTTAAGAGCGGTGAAAAGCTTGGTAACCTTATTGCAGATAGAATAGAAGGTAGGGAAGTGCTTGAAAAGATTATTAGTAGCGATAGTAGAGAATTAAAAATTAATGAGTCAGTGGTAAAAGATCTAGGAATAATTATTCCAGAAAATATAAATAAGGAGATAGACAAATGAATCAATTACAGATGCTTGGAGCGCTGGAAATAGGATTATTATATTCTTTGGTCGCAATTGGTGTGTACATCACTTTTAAAGTTATAGATTTTCCTGATTTAACAGTTGATGGAAGTTTTACCTTAGGAGCGGCTGTTTCATCTTCAATGATTTTTGCTGGGTATGATCCTTTTATAGCAACTTTTTGCGCCATCCTTTCTGGAGGTGTGTCTGGTTTTGTTACTGGGTATTTGAATGTAAGATGGAATATTTTAGGGTTGCTAGCTGGTATCCTAACAATGACGGCATTATATTCAATCAACTTGCGTATAATGGGTAGACCAAATATTGCGATTATTGATTCACCTACCATTTTTGCTAGTTGGAATATAATTTTAGTAACCTTATTTATATCGATCTTGATAATAGTTATTTTGCATCGTTTTTTTGTTTCTGATTTTGGTCTTGCAGTTAGAGCAATTGGTGTAAATCCACGAGTAAGTAGTGCTTATGGAATAAATGTTGGGTTCATGAAAATTGTGGCCCTAGCAATTAGTAATGCGATAGTTGCACTAGCTGGGTCTCTATTTGCTCAATCTCAAGGATTTGCAGATATCTCTATGGGTACTGGTACAGTTATTGTAGGGCTTGCTTCCGTAATAATTGGTGATGCAATAATTCACCCCAAAAAAATATGGATTGCTCTTGTGAGTTGTGTAGTTAGTTCCATTTTATATAGAATATTCATAGGACTAGCTCTAAATGCTAATGATATTGGGCTTGAGGCATCAGATTTAAACCTAATCACTGCTTTTATTGTTGTATTAACTATGGTAGCAACAAGATTTAGAAAAAGAAATTCAGCGAGATTAATATGATAGAATTACAAAATATTGATGTAATTTTCAATGAAGGTACTGAAATAGAGAACCACGTATTAAAAAATATTAACCTAAAGGTTTGTGATGGTCAATTTGTTAGTATCATTGGTGGTAATGGAGCTGGTAAGTCGACATTGATGAATATACTATCTGGTAACATATTACCCAACAAAGGTAAAATACTAATTGATGGTTTTGATGTAACAACAATGTCGACAGAAGCTAGATCATCTATGGTATCTAGGGTTTTTCAAGATCCAACAATTGGTACATTTGCTGATTTAACCATCGAAGAAAACATGGCTTTAGCTTTAAAAAGAGGGTTAAATAGGGGGATCTTTAGCAGTTTAAATGAAAATAGCCGAGATAAGTTTAAGTTAGTTTTGGCTACTGTGGGTATTGGTCTTGAAAATAGATTAAAAGACAAAGTATCATTGCTTTCTGGGGGGCAAAGACAAGCATTAAGTTTGATGATGGCAACGCTACTTGGTTCAAAGATTATACTTTTAGATGAACATACAGCTGCTCTTGATCCCAAAATTGCTAAACAAATAATGAAATTGACCAATGAAATTATAGGGCAACATAGGTTAACGGCCTTAATGATAACACATAGCATGTCACAAGCTCTTGAGCATGGAAACAGAACTATAATGATGTATCATGGTGAAATTGTTCGGGATATGGAAGGTGACGAGAGAGAAAAATTATCAACTAGTGACTTAATTAAGTATTTTGACTTATAGTCATTTGAGTTGAATTAGCATACGTTTTACCTCTAGATTTCCTAGTATTTTTAGTTTTCTCTCTTCGTGATTACTATGCAATTTCAACTTAAACAACATAGTTTTATTATTAGAATTAGCGTTATATATTACCTTGCTCTGTCTAATCCTTCTAAAGCTTGCTTAGCCGTAGATAACTTAAGATTTGAAGATTGTTCTGTTGTTTTTGAATTAATAATTGTCTCTACTATATTTCCTTCTGTTTTAGGGGAGAATTTATCTGCAAAACTCGCTTTTCCATTTGTAGATACTCTTTCAGCTTCTACTAAACGAGTTGCTTTTTGCAATTCATTGCTACTAAATGTTACTCTATCAACTTTGCCTGTAACTTCATCAATCTTGTCCATGGAAAATTCTGGTTTATCATTAGTTTTTCCAGTTTGTTTAAGATCCTTGATTTTACTTGCCAATTGACTGTCGTATTCAAGAGGCGTTATATTGCTATAAGCTTCTTGCATTGAGATAATGTTGCTATTTTTATCTTTGACAACACCAGATTTTTGGACGAAAACTTCGTTAAAGTTAGATAATGAGTGATCTGATGGGAGTTCCATTCCAATGCCTCCAGGAGCCAGTAAACTAAATGCTTTACCAATCAGTGGACTAAGGCCAGAAGCATATTTTGCAACTACTTCAAACATCATCTGAACAAAATTAGGATTTCTTTCCTTTTGTGAATGAGGTACAATGGTGTACTCGGTTCCAGATTGTGCATTTAAAGTGTTAATAATATTTTTTCTATTATTAAACTCACAAAAATTTAATTTTTTTACACTATCTTCTGGTAAACCAGCCTCTCTGTACATTTTTTCTACAATTGGTTTTGTCCCAGGGTTTTCAAAAGTAACAGCAGTGATCTGATCCTTCTCGCCCGGATTCTTTAAGCCTTTTTGTTGTAATTTAATATCCATATCTACTGCTTGCATTTCTGCCATAGCAGCGCCAAGTGAGTGACCAGTGTAATGAAATTTATAATCTTTTGCTTTCTCTCCGAGACTATCTAAAATCATATCATTTAAAATCTGAGCAGGGTTCATTTTTGCTGGTTTGTTTTGAGCAATTAGCAATGCATCATCATACAAATCATCAAAACCTTTTTGGTCAAGACCTGGTCTTGTTCCAGCTGTTGCGAACACTATTTCTTTAGTATCTTGGTTTAAAAATGCTACACATCGAAAAGATGCTTCCTTGCTATCAGATACGTGATCTGTCATTAGAAACATTTCATAACCAGGTGGTATTTGCTCTGCCATTTTTGCCATATCTTCATCGGTCTTTTTATAGGCAAAGTTAGTAAATATAACTCCGTTATGAGCTTTATTATCAAAAGCTTTCCAATCTGGATGTTCTTCTGAAATTACTCTCTGACCTTGATCTGTTTTTTTCATAAAATCTAAACCTAATACTGCATTTTCGTTTATGATAAACGATTAGTTATTAATAAAACGTTAAAAACAAATCAATAACTATTTATATTGCTTAGGTTGACTTGAATCTAGAGAAGTTAATTATTCGTTCTACGAAGAATTAGTTATGTATTGTTTAGCAACAAAATTCCCTTAATTGTTGTGGTATACAATAAAGCATCGTTATGTGTAAATATAATTATGTAGAGAAATTTAAAGTATTTATATAATATAATATTATCAGTTATTTCCAAATTATGGTTCAAACCGAATGATAAGCGATAAGATTTTAAATGTTTTGTTTTTATTTATATTGCTAGTTTATATAGGATATATTTTTTTTAGAAGACCAAGGAGTAATGCTATAAAGAATGTTATATTGTGGCTCAGTATTTTTTGTTTATTGATTTTATCTTATGCTTTTAGATTTGAACTTAATAATATAAAGGAAAGATTTATTTCGGTGCTTATACCATCATATAGCTGGACCAATAACAATGGTCAATTAGTTATTGCGCGATCAGGAAATGGGCATTTTTATTTGGATGCAATAGTTGGGCAAAATCAGGTTATTCACTTTTTAGTAGATACAGGTGCTAGTGATGTAGCTTTAACCAGAGAAGACGCAATAAAACTAGGGTTTAAGCCTGATAAGCTTAATTATTCTAGAAGATACAACACGGCAAATGGTATTAGCTATGCTGCTCCTATAGTAATTAAGAAGCTAATAATAAACAAGAAAACTTTCTATAACGTTGAAGCCCATGTGGCGTCAGAAGGATTGGATATATCCTTACTTGGTATGTCATTAATTGATAATTTTTCTAACTTCAAAATCACTAAAGATATGTTGATTTTAGAATATTAGCATTATAGCCATCTAATATTCTATTAGGTTTATATTAGGTCGCAAACATTTTGTAGAAATAATCTTGCTCGATGGGAACTTGGTTTCTTAAAAAATTTATTTGCTGATTGATCTGCTAATACTTTGCCATGATCCATAAAAATGATTCTATCAGCGATTATTTTTGCAAATTTTATATGGTGAGTAATAACGATCATAGTCATTTGGTTTTTTAACTGAGCAATAATTTCTATTATATCTTTGACCACTTCCGGGTCTAACGCAGAAGTAGGTTCGTCAAATAGCATAACTTCAGGGTCCATCATCAAAGCTCTAACTATTGCTACTCTTTGCTTTTGACCACCAGATAAATCGGCTGGGTAAGAATAAATCTTTTCTAAAATACCGAATTGCTTTAAAAGCGATGCTGCTTTTTCTTCTGATTGTTTTTTATGGGTCTTTATAACATTAATTGGTCCATAAGTCAGATTTTCAAGCACATTCATATGTGGAAAAAGGTGGAATTGTTGAAAAACCATACCAATTTTAAAGCATAATTTTCCACGATTCCGTCTTGTTAGTTTTTTACCATCTATTAAAACTGATCCAGTAGTTGGATTTTCTAAATTATTGATACAACGTATTAAGGTTGATTTGCCACTCCCTGATGCCCCAATTATGACTACTGTTTCCCTTTTATCAAAAACTAGATTAATATCAGTAATAGCAGATTGTCCTGCAAAACTTTTTGATACATTCTCAAGCACTATCATAGGGCTAATCTTCTTTCTAAAATTTTAGCAAAAGTGCTAACGATCATGACCATTATGTAATAAGTGGCTGCTGCTGTTAGCATAGGCGTGAAATAAGCGTAAGTCTCAGCAGAAACTGCTTGGGCTCTTCTCATTATATCCATACCTCCTATTATTGAGATTAAAGCCGACTCCTTAATCAAATTTATCAATTCATTTACTAAAGCTGGTAAAATATTACGTAAAGCTTGAGGTAAAATAATATCTTTCATTCTGAGTACTGGAGGAATACCAAGGGCTTTTGCAGCTTCTATCTGACCTTTATCAACTGCATTAATTCCAGCCTTAATGATTTCCGAAACATAAGCCCCAGAATTTAGAGAAAAAGCGATAACACCTGATACAAATATGGTAATTTTTAATCCTAGCAAACCTGGTAACCCATAGTGAATTATGGTTAACTGTACGAGCATCGGAGTGCCCCTGAAAACTGATGTATAGCTACTGGCGAATATGCGTAATATTTTACTATCAGCTGTCTTGCAAATAGCCAATATTGTTCCAATAATCATGCCAAAACACACGGATACGAGGCTATACTGTAAGGTAACTCCAGTGCCTTGAATTATGTAGTAAAGATGAGGCCAAAAAGCCACTAGGTCGCTATACATGAATCTGTAAACTAAAATCAGAGAGGAATAAAATACATAATCCTAAAGCGTAAATCATAGTATTAAATACTATTTGAGTCAATAATTTACTGCATTTTCTGTGAATTTAGACTATTATGTTTATAATAAATTTATGAATTTAATTGTTATTATTAATGCTAGAAGAATTTACGATAGAATTTTTGTTTCATTTAATGCTTGTTTTTGCAAGACTTAGCGCTGCTTTTAGTAAATTTCCGGCCATAGGGTCCAATTATATATTTACAAAAGGTAAGCTAGCTTTTTCTCTTATGGTGTCGTTAATAATTATACCAATAGTTGCGCCATATTTACCAAAATATAGCGATAATTTTGCTTTTAATATTGGTTATTTAGGAATTGAAATTTTTATTGGAGTAATAGTGAGTTTAGCAGCCAATATATATTTTCAGGCTTTGCATTTTGTTGGACAAATGGTATCAATGCAATCAGGACTCGGTTCGGCGGCTTTTTTTGATCCCAATCAACGTACTCAAGTAACTCTTTTTTCTAATTTTATGATTTTAATAGCAATAGTTTTTATCTTTGCTTCTAATACTCATCATATTTTTATTCAAGCAATTATTGATAGTTACGCTAAATTTCCACCTGGTGAGCTTTTAGATTTAGGTGATGTAAGTAAATTTGTAAGTTTTGTGGTAAATGATAGTTTTGTTCTATCTTTTAAAATAGCATCACCTTTTTTAGTTGTAAGCTTAGCAATATTAACTGGTAGTGGTATGCTTGCACGTTTGATGCCAAATTTACAAGTCTTTTTTGTGCTTACTCCAGCGCAAATTCTCGTTATGTTTGGTGTCTTTTATATTGTAATTGATGCAATTATAATCAAACTTGTGACAGCTGTTACTTATAGTCTAAATATTTCAGCTATTTGAATTTATATTGTCAACGTCAGAGTGTGGTTATATACTTAAATTTTTGATTATTAAATAACAAAGGGCAAATCATCATGTTAAAAGTTTCTTTTGAGAATAAAGATTTAGATAATAACGAAGCTATAGCGTTTATTATTGGGGATAATTTAAAGATGGACTCCGAAACTTTATTAACTGATCAAAAATATCATGGTCTTATTTCAAAAACTATTAAAGATGAAAGAATTTTTAAACCAGAATATGGCCATTCTAAGGTTCTAACTACAACAAACAAGGATGGAGAAATACGTTATCTTATTCTAATCGCATTAGGATCTGAAGATAACATTTCGGCAGTAAAAATTGAAGAAATAGGTGGCAAGATCCATACACTTGCAACTTCTTGCAAAGCATCTTCGGTCGGAATAAAACTGCCAAACAAAATAGGTTCTTTTAAACAAGAAAATATTGCAGCTCTGATGGGTGGGGGAGCCTTACTTGCTTCCTACAGGTTTGATAAATACCATACAATGAAAAGCAATGATGAAAAATTTATTACAGAAGATTTTGATATAGTAGTTGATAATCACGATGCAGCATTAAAACTTTTTGAGGAGCAAAAATCTCTAGCATTAGGCGTTTTCTTTGCTCGTGATTGTATAAATGAAGTACCAAATATTCTCTATCCAGAAAGTTATGCAGAAAGAATCGTGGATAAATTAGAGCCAATTGGTGTGGATGTAGAAGTGCTAGGCGAAAGTCAAATGCGTAGTTTGGGAATGGGGGCGTTGCTTGGTGTTGGTCAAGGTTCATCTAATGAATCCAAGATGGTTATTATGAAATACAACGGCTTAGATGATGATAGTGATCCAATATGTTTCGTAGGAAAAGGTGTAACTTTTGATACTGGCGGCATATCATTAAAGCCAGCTGCTGGTATGGGTGATATGAAATATGATATGGGTGGTTCAGCTGCAGTAGTTGGAGCAATAAAAGCTCTTGCTCTTCGTAATGCTAAAGTTAACGTTGTGGGGATAGTAGGGTTGGTTGAAAACATGCCAGGTGGTAATGCGCAACGACCTGGAGATGTTGTAAGAACTATGTCTGGCCAAACTGTTGAAGTTTTGAACACTGATGCAGAAGGTCGTTTGGTTTTATGTGACTGTGTTACTTATGTCCAAGAAAATTTTAAACCAGCGTGTATTGTCGATCTAGCAACTTTAACAGGGGCGATTTTAATTTCCTTAGGCAATACATATGCTGGATGTTATGCAAATGATGATGAGTTAGCGAATAAATTGATAGCATCTTCTTTTAAAACAAATGAGAAATTATGGCGTATGCCGTTACACCCAGATTACAATGAAATGATCAAATCACCTATTGCTGATATCGCTAATATTGGTTCTGAAAAAGGTTTGGCTGGTAGTTCGACTGCGGCGCATTTTATAGGCCGTTTTATTAAGGAAGGAGTAAAATGGGCGCATCTGGATATTGCTGGCGTCGCTTGGGATAGAAAAGGGGCCAATCCAATTTGTCCTAAAGGAGCCGTTGGTTTTGGCGTTAGATTATTAAATCAGTTCGTAAAAGATAATTATGAATCAAAATAAAAATCCACATATTTTTGTTGTTGGTAATGAGAAAGGTGGGGCTGGGAAAACTACCTGTTCAATGCATCTAATTATTGGGTTGCTCGACCGAGGATATAATATTGCAAGTATTGATGTAGATTCTCGTCAACATTCTCTCACTAGCTATCTAAATAATAGAAAGATTTACAATGAGAAAAATCCCGAGAATAATGTAATGATGCCTATGCATTTCCATATTAGGCAAAGTACCAAGCAAGATATTGAAAGAGAGCAAGAAGAGCAATTTTCCTTCGAACAAGCCTTAAATCAAGCAAAGGGTAATGCAGATTATATAGTAATTGACACTCCTGGAAGTTACACTCACTTGTCAAAAATTGCTCATTCTTATGCCGATACAATAATTACACCAATTAACGATAGTTTTCTAGATTTAGACGTGATGGCTAAAATAGATGGTGAAACTCTTGATATATCCAAGCCATCTATTTACAGTCAAATGATTTGGGAACAAAAAATGGAAAGAGCTACTAGAGATAAAGGATCAATTGAC
>JFJP01037950.1_pt1 | contig 20894 bp, 10 predicted proteins | sample 431651 | NCBI WGS metagenome assembly JFJP01 (sample SAMN02602958, study PRJNA72255) | Microbial mat metagenome, whole genome shotgun sequencing project. | biome: fresh water; feature: sink hole; material: water; isolation source: purple microbial (photo- and chemosynthetic) mats found in...
AGAAAAATGCAAACAAAGGTTTTTATACTGGACTCAATTTTGATTTCAAAAAAATTTCGTGCCCTTCGTGCCTTTCGTGGACAAATCCCCGCCTTCAGGCTGTTCCGACCTTGTTGATCGTCGGGTCATTGCGCCCCTTCAGGGCTTGGGAGGGTTAACGGCCGCGTTACGATGGGCTTCACCCATCGCTAGGATATTCCGCCCCTTCAGGGCTTTCGCGGCAAAACCCCGCGCTCGAAAAAGGGGCGTAGCCCTGGCATCTTCGTAGCACCGCGGCCTCGCCCATCCTCGAAAAAGGGGCGTAGCCCTGGCATCTTCGTAGCACCGCGGCATCGCCCATCTTCGAAAAAGCGCAAGGGTGCGAGTCGAAATCACGAGCCTACCGCGAAAGGCATCCCATAGCCGCAAAAGCATAGGCCGAGGCTGGCCGCGGGTCCGTGCCGCGCACGACTAACAACGCTCCAGCAGGAAGGCGTAGGACCAGTCCTCCAAAGGGCCGCCCACCTGGGAGTACCTTTTGACCTCGCTGGCACGGACCTGTGGCCTCGAGTCCCGGTTCAGGCCGAGCCACTCGATGGTCGCTTCGGCCCGCTTTTGCTCTTCTGGGCTTCTCAGCGGGTTGGGCTCAATCGTGCAATCTTCCCATTTGATCTGGAACCAGTGGTCGAAATCATACTCCAAGGCATCCGGCTTCAGCGGCTCCACCGGCTCGTCGAAGTCGTCGCGCTTGTAACTCTGGCATTGCTGGCACGATAGGAACAGGTTGGACCATTCGAAGGCCAGCTCCGGGAACTTCGACTTGGGTCTGAAATGGTCGATGCTGGGCGACACGGCGCCTTTTATGACGGGATAAATGTTGCAGTACGAGCAACGCCCTTGGCTCATGGCTGTCAGCAGCGGAACCAGTATCGAGTTGACCGCGAGACCTTTGAACTGGTGCCAATCCCAATAGCCGGGGTCCTTCTTTCGCTTGCGGATGAAATGTTCGGTCCATTCGGCCGAGTGCGACGCGAGGCATTCGGGGCACTCGCTCCGTTCGATCTTGTTCATAGCTCGAGCAGAATGCCGGTTTGACGCTGCATCTGGCGCAGTTCGCGCTGGACGATGACCTGCACCTCCTCGCTCATCTCCAAAAGCTGGTTGGATAGCTCCTTGAACCTCTGAAGTTCGGCCTCTGTGGCCATTTGCTTCTTGACTTGGGGCAGCAGTTCGTAGAAGTCATTGAGAATTTGCTGCGTCGGGTGGCCATAGGGACTGTCCTTCCCTTCGAAATACATCCTGAAAATGCTTGGGATGCTCAAGCCTTTGACGATGGGCTTGGATGTCGCTGTAACACGGCCCTCCTCGAAGCCCAAAACCAAGGCGTTGAACCCTTCCGCCGACTGGAGCGAAAGCATGTTGTGGGTGGACAGCACGAACTGTATTTTGGGGAAGTCCTTTTCGAGTTGGAGCAGCAGCCTTCTCTGCCAAACAGGATGCAAATGCCGATCGAACTCGTCGATCAGAATGACGCCCTGGCATTGGGCCAACACGTCCTCAATGGGCGGAACTTTTGGGAAGATGTTCTGCCGTGCCGCGAGGATGCGCACCATGATGTCGGAAACCAGCAGGACATGGTTCTTGTACCCCTCGCTCAAATGCTTGGTCTTCAACTTTTTGCCAGTTCCATCCTTGAAAAAGAAGCTGGCCCTTTCCTTCACCAGCGTAATCTGCTCGCCTTGGCCGACCAGCGCCAGGAAGTTGTTGATTTTGAGGAAGAGCAGATCGATGATGGCGGTCCTGGCCGGGTCCGGCTCCTTGCTGTTTTCGAGGTTGAGCATTTCCAGAAGCACGATGGGATCGAAAAAGTCATTCGAGTCGTCCTTGAAAATGGATTGGGTGGAATAGGCCCGCGCGTCGCCTTTGAGCAGTTGGCCGAGGATGCGGCTATGGTCTAGCCTCGCGTCCGTGTTGAGGTTGACGCCGTAGGCCAAGAGCAGCTTTTGCGGGAAATCGACGCGCTGCTCCTCGTTCAGCTCGTTCGGAAAAACATAGGTCCGCCGGTATTCGCCGCCCCAGCGCAAAGTAACCTCCGCCAAGGGCTTTTCCAGTCGGATGAAGTCCTCGAAATCGTTGGACTTGTCGAGGTTGTTGAGCGGCAGCAGGCCCAGGGTGATGGCCTGCAAGCTGGAGGTCTTTCCCAAGGCGTTGCGGCCGATGATGATGTTGAAGCGCTCCGACAGGTCAAAGCTCAGCTCCTCGAAGAGCTTGAAGTTTTCGATGCTCACCCGCGTGATTGTCGCGCTGCCTTGCCAGGCTTTCTTCGGCTTGTTTTCTTCTTTCCGCTCGCTTTCCGGCTCGTCGATGTAGTCGATAAGCTCCGAGACCGCGATTTTTAGTCCGATTTGCTCATCCAGATACAAATTTTCACCCAGAGTCTTGTATTTCAGCAACTTGTCGTAATCAATCAAGAGATCGGGGTGCTCGAAACTTCGTTCATGGCTTTTCGGAAAGATGAAACGGCGCTCGACAAATCTTTTGTTGACAGCATGCTTTCCGACGTCTTTTTCGTCCTTTTCCTGCAAGATTTGCTGCAAGAATGATGGCACCCACATCTCAATCGCTCGTCGGATACCCAACAAGATGTTTTTACTGGTTTTCGGCTCTCCAAAAACATGAATCGACAAGTGTCTTGCCCGAGAAAAGTGAAATGAGCCAACTGGAAACTCATCCTCTTGCTCAAGTGGCATTCGCAGCAGAGCATGATTTTGCTCTGAAACAACAAACAAGTGATCCTCCCTATGGATTACGGTTGAATTTGGAATTCCCCAAGCCCTTGTCCCTGAGGATTTCCCTGGCGAAAATTGATCCTCCAAAAGCATTCTGAGGGCAAAGAGAGTTTCATGACGGATTTCATGCGCTCGGTTCGGAAATTCTTCACCAAAAAGTGAGTAAAAAAACGTCGTTCCTTGAAGCGGGTTGTGTTTGACAGACAATTCTCTGAGGTTCTTCCAGCCTGCGACCTCCCTCGGGATTTCTTTGATATGGTTGTACTCCAGGTCCAAGTCTTCCAACTTGTCCAAGACCGACAAGCGCTCTGGAAAAAAGCCCAGTTGGTTGTATCCTAGTTCAAGGCGCCTCAGGTTCTTCAACTCGTAAACTTCCTCGGGAACTGAAGTCAGGCCACAAGAAGTCAAATTTAGCGACTTCAACCGTGTCAAAAGCCCAAGAGTTTGAAAATCGCCCAACTTTGTGTTCGCAAGGGACAAATAGCTCAAATTTGGTAGCTTCGCAAGCTGCGTTGGGACAGTTTTGATAGGACAGCCTATGAGAAGGAGATCTTCCAATTGGACAAGATTTTCAAACTCCGCAGGGAGTGAGCCGATTGTACTGCGCTCCAAGGAAACCCTCCTTAGGTTCTTGAGCAAAGTGAAACCGACAGGAAACGAACTCGTGCGACAAGAGCCAACGAGCAGCGTGCGCAATGCGGTCAGCCGCTCGATCTGGGGCGGGACCTCATCCAAGGCACAATCGGAAAGGACGATTCTTTCCAGGTTCTCCAATTTCGCGATTTCCAGCCAAAGCTCCTCGGTTAGCTCAAGCCCTCTCAAATACAAGGCGTGAGATTCACGAGCCTTTTCTATCGCTTCAAGGAATTTGGTTTCCATTGGGCCAAGGTCTTGTTGGTGAAAAGAGGAAAAAAACGTGCTGTCGCTATGCGGATCCAGGCGTTGAAAGATACGCCTTCGGGCGCAAAAAACCAAGCCCCCGCCCCCGCCCTAGCGCACCTTGATGCCCAGGACCAGGACGTCGTCCACCTGCTGGCCTTCGGGGCCTTTCCACTGGTCGAAGGCCTGGGCCAGGGCCTGGCGCTGGTCGGGGGCGGGCAGGGCGTGGACCTCGAGCAGCAGCTCGCGGAAGCGCTTCATCTTGAACTTCTCGGAGCTGTGGGCGCGGGTCTGGTCGCGGTAGCCGTCGGAAAAGAGGTAGAGCTGGTCGCCGGGGAGCAGGGGCAGGTGCCGGGCCTCGAAGGGCTTCTCGCGGAGATAGATGCCCACGGGGTTGCGCACGGGCTCGAGCTCGGCGAGCTGGCCGCCGCGGACCCAGAAGAGGGGGTTGTTGGCCCCGGCGAAGTAGAGGTTGCGGCCGGGCTCGTCGATCACGGCCAGGGCCATGTCCATGCCGTCCTTGGACTTGACTCCGGCCCAGGATTCCTGCCCGAGCATGCGCTTGACCTGGGCGCGCATGTGCTCGAGCACCTGCTGGGGCTGCTGGGGGCGCTCCCAGGCCATGCCGTTGAGCAGGGCCACGCCGAGCATGCTCATCATGGCGCCGGGGACGCCGTGCCCGGTGCAGTCGGCCACGACGAAGACGTGGTGGCCGCCGAAGCTGCCGGTCCAGTGGAAGTCGCCGGAGACCTTGTCGCGGGGCAGCCAGAGGGCGAAGGTGTCGAGGCCGGGCGGGCGGGCGGGCGGGGGCACGAGGGCTCCCTGGATGATGGCGGCGTAGCTGATGCTGTCCTGGATGTCCTGGTGCTGCTGCTCGATGGCCTTTTTCTGGCTTTCGAGCAGGGCGTTGGCCTTGGAGAGGCTGTCGCGCTGGGCCGAGATCTCGTCGTTCTGCTGCTCGATGGCCTTGCGCTGGGCCACGAGCTGCTCCTGGTAGCGGCGGGTGTCGCCCCGGAGCAGGGCCAGGAGGACGACCACGGCGCCGATGGAGAAGCTGAAGTTGGCCCAGTAGATGCGCTGCGTCCAGCCCACGAGCTCGGTGGAATAGGAGCTGAGCAGCCCGGTGTAGAGGCCCACGCGCACCAGGAAGAGCCAAAGGGCGACCCAGGCGATGCCCAGGGCGCGGGCCCCCCTGCCGCGGGTTACGAAGAAGACCATGAGCATGAGCACGAAGTAGTAGCCCTCGAGGGAGACCTCGCCGAAGAGGTAGGCGAAGCTGACCAGGAAGGGCGGGGCCGTGAACAGGGCGAAGAGCTTGGCCCAGTCGTGCAGGCCCAGGCGGTTGAGCAGCAGCACGGGCATGAAGACCAGGGTCATGGCCAGGTTGATCTTGGCGATGTAGGCCCAGCCGTCGAGCGAGAGCACCACGAAGAAGAAGATGTTGATGAACAGGGCCAGCAGGGCCATGCCGTTGAGGGCGCGGACTTCGAGCCGGAGCTGGTCGGGGGTGCCGGGGCCGACGCCGATGTCGAGGAAGTTGATCTTCATTCGGAATCCTCCTTGCAGTCGCATTCGTCTTGCTTGCGGCGGAGGCTGTAAACGCCCCGGCCCTCGGCCAGGACCTGGTCGGGCCGGCCGGGATGGAAGGCCTCCATGCGGGTTACGATGGTGCGGCTGCTGGCCCGCACCACGCGGCCCCAGACCAGCAGGTCGTCGGCCTGGCCGGGGCGGAGGAAATCCACCCGCATGTCGAGCGTGGCGATCTGGTCCTGCTCGGAAGTGAGCAGCGTCATGCCCGCGGCGCCTCCGGCGGCGTCGATGGCCATCGAGACCAGGCCCCCGTGCAGGCGGCGCACGCGGGGGTCGCCCACCAGGGCCTCCTGGAAGGGAACGCGGAGCAGGACGTAGCCATCCTCGGCCTCTTCGAGCCTGAGGCCCAGGTGCTTGTGGAAGGGTATCATCTCTTGGATGACCACACGGAAAAAGTCGATCGGAGCTTTCATGCGCGGTTTTCGTTAAAAGTTGGAACTTGGCACCCAGGCCAAGGCCGGAAAGTTAAGAAAGAATGGCATATCAACTGCCCTCGCGAAAATGGGGTTTAAAACTGGAAATGAAAACTATTTTCGCGCAGCGGGGGCCGTTTCCCGCCCCCCAAAAAACCGAGCATGGAATACAAGGACTACTACAAGATTCTGGAAGTGGGCCGCAACGCGAGCGAGCAGGACATCAAGAAGGCCTTCCGGCGCCTGGCCGTGCAGTTCCACCCCGACAAGAACCCCGGCGACAAGCAGGCCGAGGAGCGCTTCAAGCTCGTGAACGAGGCCTACAAGGTGCTCTCGGACCCGGACAAGCGCGCCCGCTACGACCGCATGGGCAGCAACTGGCAGCGCTTCGCCGCCCAGGCCGCCGAGCCCGCCGCCGACGGCAACTTCTCGGACTTCTTCAACCTGCTCTTCGGCGACAAGTCGCCCTTCAAGGGCAAGGACCTGCGCGGCAAGATCGACATAAGCCTCGAGGAGGCCTTCCGGGGCTGCGAGAAGACCATCCGCGACGCCGAAGGCAAGCTCATCTCCATCAAGGTGCGCCCAGGGGTGCGCCACGAGCAGGTGCTGCGCCTCAAGGGACACGGCGCGAAGTCGGCCCTGGGAGGCGCCGCGGGCGACATCCTCATCACCATCAACATCCTCCCGCACGAGCGCTTCCGCCGCGAGGGCGACGACCTGCTGCTCGAACTGCCCGTGGCGCTCTACACGATGGTGCTGGGCGGGCGCGTCAGCCTGGAGACCCTCGACGGAAGCCTGAGCCTGAAATTGCCCCCGGCCAACCAGAACGGCAAGCAGCTCAAGATCGCCAACCACGGGATGCCCCGCTTCAAGCAGGACGGCCAGCGCGGAGACCTGCGCGTCACCCTGCGCGCCGTCCTGCCCGAAAGCCTCAGCCCCGCCGAGCTCGCCCTGTTCCAACAACTCGCCCAGCTTGGCCAAGGCGGAGGGCCGGGCAAGCCCTAAGCCCCAGCCATGCGCCCGCGCCTGCTGCTCAGCCTCCTGCTGGCCTTTGCCTTCGCGAGAGCCTTCCCCCAACAGAACCAGTGGATGGGCTATGCCCCGACCCTGCTCCTGGAAAGGCCCGCGGCCGAGCCCTTCGCCTTCGATTCCACCACCACCGCCCTCAGCCTCGAAGGCCTGGACCTCGAAGCCTTGCCCTTCGACCCCGCCCAGCTCCCCGAGCTCCGCGAGCTGCGCCTGGGCCACAACCCCCGCATGGACTGGGCCGCCTGCCTCGAAGCGCTGGCCCGGATGCCCCGCCTCGAGGTCTTGCGCCTGAACGACAACCAACTGGCCCAACTGCCCCAGCAAATAGGCCTGCTGCGCCAGCTCAAAAGCCTCGACCTATCGGGCAACCCCCTCCGGCGACTGCCCGACGAGCTGCTTCGGCTGCGCCGCCTCGAGGCCCTCAACCTCAGCGGAAACGCCGAGACCGACTGGCCCGAAACCCTGGAGCTGCTCGGCCGCCTGCCCCGCCTGGAGACCCTCGTGCTCGAGCACTGCCACCTCGACGAACTGCCCCCGGAAATCGGCCGGGCGCGCCAGCTCGCCCGCCTCAGCCTGGCCGGAAACCGCTTGGCGACACTGCCCGACGAGCTGCGCGCCCTGCGGCGGCTCAGCGAGCTGGTCCTGGCCCGCAACCGCTTCCTCGAACTGCCCCCCGTGGTCGCGCGACTGCCCCGCCTGCGCGCGCTCGACCTCTCGGCCAACTTCCTCGAACGGCTTGGCCCCGACTGGCCAGGGACAGGCCCACTGGAAGAGCTCGACCTCTCGGGAAACCGCTACCTGCTCATGGACAGCCTCTTGCCCGAGCTGGCCCAGGCCCCGGCCCTGCGGCGCCTCTGGCTGGCCCACTGCGCGCTCGACAGCCTGCCCCCCGGCATCGGCCAGTGCGGGGCGCTGCTGCTGCTCGACCTGAGCCACAACCGCCTGCGCGCCCTGCCCGCCGACCTAGGCGAGCTGGCCGAGCTGCGGCAGCTCTGGCTGGGGCGCAACCAACTGCTCGATCTGCCCATCGAAATCGGCAGGCTGGGCAAGCTCGTCGAGCTGAGCGCCTCTGGCAACGCGCTGGCCAGCCTGCCGCCCCAGCTCGGCTCGCTGGCGGCCCTCGAGCGGCTCGACCTGGGCGACAACCGCGTCGAGTCGCTGCCCAGCCAGGCCTCCGACCTGCCCCGCCTCCGCCTGCTCGACCTCTCGCGCAACATGCTCGACCAGGTGCCGCCCGAGGTCTTCGGCTCGCGCTCGCTCGAAGTGCTGCTGCTCACCGAGAACCAGATCCGCCGTCTGCCCGAGGAGTTCGGGCAAATGGCCAACCTGCGGCACATCGACCTGTCGGACAACCAGCTCCGCATCCTGGGCAGTGAAGTGGTGCAGCTCCAGCGCCTCGAGCACCTCAACCTCCAGAACAACCCCTTCAACCCCATCCTGATCCGCAAGCTGCCCATGATCCTCCACCAGGTGAACATTTATTTTTAGGAGGCCCGCGCCCGCATTGGAAAGAAATGCTTTACCTTTGCCCACCGACAAACCCCGCAAAAAGCTCTTATGATAAGCCGAAGGTTAATTAGAGTCAAGGCCTTGCAACTGCTTTACGCAGCCGCGAACAACCCTGACAAACTCGTTTCGCAGATGGAACGGGAACTGGTCAAAAGCATGGAAAAGAGCTACGACCTCTACCACCTCCTGCTCTTGCTGCCCCTCGAAGTACACGAGTATGCCCTCAAGCTCATCGAAATCGGCAAAAACAAGCAAAGGCCAACCCCCCGCGACCTCGACCCCAACCTCCGGTTCGTCGAAAACCCCGTATTTGAGCAGATCACCCTCAACAAGAACCTCGCGACACGCGCCAACAACCTCGGCCTTTCCTGGAAGGAAAACCCCGAAGTCGGACGCAAGCTCTTCCTGGCCTTGCAAGAGGAGGAAATCTACACCCAGTACATGAACGCCCCGGAGGTCTCCTACGACGACCACAAGAAAATCGTCATGGAAATCATCCGGATGGGCTGCAAGCTCGAAGACACCGAAGAAATCCTCGAGGAAAAAAGCATCTTCTGGAACGACGACCTCGAGTTCGTAACCACCATGGCCGTCAAGACCATCAAGCGCTTCGACATCGCCGACAACGAGTACAAATCCCTCATGCCCCTGTTCAAGAACGAGGAAGACAGGCAGTTCGCCATGCGCCTGTTCCGAAAGGCAATGGCCAAGGAAGAGTACCTCAAGGAAATCGTCTCCAAGAACGTCAGCAACTGGGACGTCGAGCGCATCGCCTTCATCGACATGCTCATCCTCCAACTGGCCATCACCGAGCTGCTCGAGTTCCCCAACATCCCCGCCAGCGTTACCTTCAACGAGTACATCGAGCTGGCCAAGTTCTACAGCACCAAGCGCAGCAGCAACTTCATCAACGGTGTGCTCGACAAGATCCTCGCCCAGTTCAACCAGCAGAAAGTCATCTTCAAGCCCAACATCCCCGAGGAAGAAGCCGAGAAGCCCAGCAGCAAGGCCCCCGCAAAACCCCAGGAAACGCCCATCGCCAAGCCCGCCGCCGAACCCGTCCTCCCGCCCGTCGTCCACCCCAACGAAGCCCAGCCCGCGGAACTGCCCGAAAAAGACACGCCCAAAGAACCGGCGCAACCCGAAGCCGTCGTCGTGCCCACCCACGAAAACGCCCACGAGCAGGACGAACCAAGCCCCGTACCAGCCCAAGAACAAAAGACCGACAAGCCCGAAGACGCCCCCCAAGACCAGCAGGAGCCCCAGCAGGACGCCCTCGACAGCCCAGAGCATGAGGAAATGCCAGAAGATGAGGACAGCAAGGGCGATCAGGAGACTGCGGACGATGAGGATCAAGGCGACAAGGAGGACGATGAGGATGAGAAGGATGAGGACGATGTGGATGAGAAAGATGAGGAAGAGGACGATGAGGACGATGAGGATGAGGATGAGGATGATAAAGATGAGGATGAGGACGATGAGGATGATGAGGATGATGAGGACGATGAGGATGATGAGGATGATGACGATGAGGATGATGACGATGAGGATGACGACGATGAGGATGATGACGATGAGGATGATGACGATGAGGATGATGATGAGGACGACGACGATGAGGACGACGACGATGAGGACGACGACGATGAGGACGACGACGATGAGGATGACGACGATGACGATGAGGACGATGAGGACGACGATGACCCAAAGCCCGTGAAAGCCACGGCCCAGGAAAAAACCGCCAAGGAAGCCGCCGAGGCCCCGAAGGCATCCGCCCAGAAAAAAACCGCAAAGGAAGCCGCCAAGGCCACAAAAGCTCCCGCCAAGAAGAAAGCCGCCAAGGACGAGGAGGACGAAGATCCCGCCGAGAAGGCCTACCGCTACGCCGCCCGCGCCCTCAAAGACCTCGGGCCCATCGACGACCTGGCCACCCTCGACGACCTCGACGACCTGTTCTGACCCGCCCGAACCCACCAGAAAAACCTTCCCCCACCCATGAAAGCAACCGCATGGCCCCTGGCCGCCGCCCTGCTCCTGACCCTCGGATGCGGCAACCCCGAAACCACGCCCACGACCAGCACGACCGAAGCCATCGCCGAGCAGGCCGCCGCCGAAAACATCAAGACGACCGTCTCATTCGCGGAACCCGACCACGACTTCGGCACCATCACCGAGGGCGAGACCCTGCTGCACACCTTCGTATTCAAGAACACCGGCACCGCCCCGCTGGTGCTGACCAACGTCCGGGCCTCCTGCGGATGCACCGTCCCCAACTGGGACAAGGAGCCCATCCCCCCCGGCGAGCAGGGCCGAGTCGAAGTCCGCTTCAACAGCGAAGGCCGGAGCGGCGTGCAGCACAAGTCCGTCCGCGTTTACGCCAACATCCCCGAGGAGGTCATCACCCTCAGCTTCACGGCCAACGTCCGGCAGGCCGATTGAAAAAATCCTTTTTTCGTTTTCCGCTTGGACAAGTCAGGCAGTTTTTCTAAATTTGCCAGCCGTTTTCCAGAAACAGAACCGATTACCAATTGATTTCAAGCCCAATATCCCCATGAAAAAAGGCATCCACCCCGAAGAGTACCGCCTTGTCTGCTTCAAGGACATGTCCAACGAGCAGACTTTCATCACCAAATCCACCGTAAAAACCCGCGAGACCATCACCCTCGACGGCGTGGAGTACCCCGTGGTGAAACTCGAGATTTCCGACAGCTCACACCCCTTCTACACCGGCAAGGTGAAATTGCTGGACAGCGCCGGACGTATCGACAAGTTCAAAAACCGCTACGCCAAGCACCTCGAGAAAAAACCCTGAGCGGACACTCCGCCCAGATTCCTTTCCGGCAGAAGCCTGATGGACGCCCCGCGGCGACCTTCGGGCTTTTCGCTTTTCGAAGCGGCCCAGCCTTAGCGGCGGCTTTTTTGGGCAAATGCCGCGAAATCGCCAACTTTGGGCGAACAGGCGACCTATCCCCATGTACCACTTGATCGAGCTCCAGCAGACGGCCAGCACCAACGCCTACGCCCGCGAAAACCCCGAGGCCCTCCACCCGAGCCTGCCCACAGTCGTCTGGGCCCATGCCCAGAGCCAGGGCCGCGGCCAGATGGGCACGCGCTGGCTCGATGAGCCGGGCCAGAACCTGACCTTCTCGGTGGTGCTGCGGCCGGCCCTCGAGGCCCAGGAGCAGTTCCGCCTCTCGATGGCCTTCGCCCTGACGGTGGCCCGCGCCCTGGAGCGGCATTGCGGGCTGGCTGCGCAGGTCAAATGGCCCAACGACCTCTACCACCAGGGCCGCAAGCTCGGCGGAATCCTGATCGAGAACAGCCTGCGCGGAACCCGCATCGAGCAGGCCATTTGCGGCCTGGGCCTGAACGTCAACCAGTTGGCCTTCCCTGCCGAGCTGCCCAAGGCCGGGTCGCTGGCCCTGGCCACGGGCCGCCGCTGGGACCGCCCCGCCCTGCTCCACCACCTGGCCACGGCCATTGCCGCCGAACTGCCCCCGCTGCTGGCCCACGGGCGGCTGGCCGGGCTGCTCGAGGCCTACCACGCGCGGATGTACCGCTTTGGCCTACCCACCCGTTTCGAACGCGCTGGGCAGATCTTCCTGGCGACGGTCTTCGGCATCCTGCCCGATGGGCGGCTGCGGCTGCTCATGCCTTCGGGCCTGGAGGAGCTCTTCTGGTTCAAGCAGGTGGCCTGGCTCGACTGAGGCGCGCGGATACCCGATCATTTTTGGAAGGAATCCGATACCCCAAGCAACGATTCAGGGCTGGGCGGGGTCTCCCAAGCATCATGCTTCCTGAAAAAATCACATCCATGAAAAAGTTAGCCTTAACCTTGCTCGTGTTCTGTTGGATGGGCCTCGGCCCGCTTTGGGCCGCCGATTACTTCTGGGTGGGCGGATCGGGCAACTGGTCGGACCTGAGCCGCTGGGCCACCACTTCGGGCGGAACGGTCAAGCACCTCCAGTACCCCACGCCGACCGACCGGGTGTTCTTCGACGCCAACTCGTTCACCGCGCCGGGGCAAGTGGTAACGCTGAACCTCTCGAACGCCACCTGCGGCGACATGGACTGGAACGGGGCGGTCTTCTCGCCGAAATTCGTGAGCGCGCCGGGCTCCAGCCTCTCGCTCTACGGCTCGCTACGGCTCAACGCCAGCATGGACTTCGCCTACCAGGGCACGCTGAACTTTGAGGCCACGGACCTGGGCAACACCATCGACACCAAGGGCATCACCCTGAATGCCACGCTCTTGCTGCGGGGGGGCGGCCAGTGGACCCTGCTCTCGCCCCTGACCACCGCGCAGGAAATCAACCTGCGGCAGGGCGAGTTCCGCACGGCGGGCCTGGCCCTGGGCTGCGGCCGCTTCAACTCGCAGGGCACGCAGACGCGGTCGCTGGTGCTGGGCTCGAGCGTGGTTACGGTCGGCCAGAGCTGGACGGTGGCCCAGGCAGGCATGAGCCTCGACGCGGCCACGGCGCAGATCATCTTCCCCGGCGGGGGCAGCTTCGCGGGCGGAGGCATGAGCTACAACCTGCTGCGCTTCGGCGGCGCAGGCAGCATCACCAACAACAACCAGTTCCAGAGCGTGCAGTTCCTTTCGAGCGGGCGCGTCTCGGGCGACAACCATTTCCAGAACCTGGCCCTGACGGCGGGCGGGGTCTATACCTTCGGCGTGGGCAGCACCCAGTACCTCGACGGCAGCCTGACGGCCATCGGCACCTGTGGGAGGCCCATCATCTTCGAGAGCAGCACCGAGGGCACCCAGGCCCGCCTGTCGCGGACTTCGGGCACGCTCACCGTCGAGCGGGTCTGGTTCTACGACATCGCGGCCATCGGCGGGGCCAGCTTCGTGGCCAACGAATCGCTCAACATCACCAACACCACCGGCTGGACCATCGTGCCGCCCAGCCTGACGGACCTCTACTGGGTGGGCGGCAGCGGCAACTGGAGCGACCCGGCGCACTGGTCCACCTCCAGCGGCGGCCCGGGCGGCGCCTGCGTGCCCTCGCCCAGCACCAACGTCTATTTCGACGCCAACTCCTTCAGCGGCCCCAGCCAGATGGTAACGGTGGACCTGGAAATCGCCTCCTGCAAGAACATGGACTGGACGGGCGCGGCCTCCTCGCCCATGCTGATGGGCCTCGCGGGCGGCGACAGGCTGCGGATCTACGGCTCGCTGCGCTTCATCGCGGCCATGGACCTCCAGTATGCCGGCAAGGTGGAGTTCCGGGCCGAGGATGCCCGCACGATCACCAGCGCCGGGCAGGTTTTCAAGAACGAGGTGCGCTTCCGCGGGCAAGGCGGCTGGACCCTGCTCGACAATTTCAGCACCGGTTTCAACCAGAACATCAACTACGAAAAAGGCAGCCTGACCACCAACAGCCACCGCGTCACCTGCAAGGAGTTCAAGACCACCAGCGGCGAGGCCCGCGTCCTGAGCCTGGGCGCCTCCACCATCCAGTGCAACTACACCTGGACGGCCAACGCCACCAACCTGACCCTCATGGCCGGCACCTCGCACATCATCCTGCTGACCAGCAACGCCTACATGACGCCCGGCCAGGGCCTGACCTACCACAACGTTACCTTCGACAGCGACATGGGCAACTCCACGCTCTACGAGGGCAACTGCCAGTTCAACAAGATGGTCTTCAAATGCACGGCGGCCATCACCGAAAGCCAGCGCTACGACACCCTGGTGCTGGCGCCCGGCAAGGAATACACCTTCACCCAAGGCAAGACCCAGACCATCGGCCGCCTTTTGCAGGCCACGGGCAACTGCGACCTGAACATCCGCATGAAGAGCAGCGCCACGGGGCAGGCCGCCTTCTTCAGCAAGGCCTCCGGCCTGGTCGAGGTGGATTACGTGGAGATGCAGGACATACACGCCTCGGGCGGAGCCACCTTCAACGCCACCCACTGCCTCGACAACGGCAACAACCTGGGCTGGAACATCTGGCCCCTGCTGGGCCGCACGCTCTACTGGGTCGGCGGCTCCGGCTATTGGACCAACAGCGCCCGCTGGTCGCTCAGCAGCGGCGGGCCGGGCGGCGAGTGCCCGCCCAACTCGCAGGACGACGTCATCTTCGACCAGAACTCCTTCACCGCCGCCGGGCAGTCGGTCAACCTGCCTTTCGAGACCTGCTACTGCCACGACATGCGCTGGCTGGCGCCCCTGCACCAGCCGTCGATAACCGGAGGCCTCAACCTCGAAATCCACGGCTCGCTCCGGCTCGACAAGGGCATGGCCTGGAGCTCCTCGGCCACCGTCCACATGAAGGCCCAGGACGCCGGAAACACGCTCCGTTGCGACAGCGTTACGATCAACGGCAGTCTCCGCTTCGACGGCACCGGGGGGCAATGGACCCTGCTCGACCCGCTCTTCGCCCGCGACATCACGGTCCAGAACGGCAGCTTCCTGGGCCAGGGGCACGACATCAACGCCGCCAGCTTCGGCACAACGCTCAACGGCACCAAGTCGGTCTCCCTGGGCCAGGCCGACGTCTTCCTCTCGGGCGCCTCCAACGCCTGGAACGTTTACACGGGCACGACCACGCTCGACGCGGCCCAGGCCAGCATCTTCTTCAGCGACCCTGCCGCGCGGATGTTCAACTACGGCGGCTTCGACGCCATTTTCCGCAAAGTGGCCTTCGAGGCCGAGACGGGCTCCGTAACCTTGGAAAACTCCTTCACCCCGGCGCGCATCGGCCACGCCTCCTTCGGCGCGGGGGCGCGCATCTACGGCGAGAACACCTTCGACAGCCTCTACTTTTCGCCCAACGGAGTTTACCAGCTCGACCACCAGCGCGACCAAGTGGTGCTCGACCATTGGCAGGTGCGGGGCAACAACTGCTTCCCCATCGCCCTGCGCTCCACACAGGCCGGCGACCGCGCCCGGGTCTTCAAGTACGCGGGCGACGTCTCGGGAGACTTCATCGTCATGCAGGACATCGAGGCCCTGGGCGGAGCGGGCTTCTACGCCGGCAACTTCAGCACCGACGACGGCAACAACCTCGGCTGGGTCTTCGACAACCAGCCCGGCTACGTCTATGGCATCGGCCCCGACAGCATCGCCCTGCTGGGCCAGACCGTGGTCCTGCACACCGACAACTTCAACGGCGACGAGAACACGAGCTACCTCTGGAGCACCGGCGCCACCAGCGACACCCTGGCTGTCAGCGCCGCCCTGCGCGCCACCGTAACGGCCAACTACAGCAGCTCCACCAGCTTCGTCTGCGAAATGACCGACACCATCAGCGTGCATTTCGCCGAAATCCGGCAGCCGCGCTGCGGGGGCACGCCGGACGGCATGATCCGCCTGCACACCGACACGGGGCATCCCTTCCAAGTGGAATGGTCCACCGGGCAAGTCGGCGATTCCATCCACGGCCTTGGCCCAGGCGACTACGCCGTGGTGGTGCGCGACCAGGTCTCGGGCGAGACCTCCACGGCCACGTTCACGCTGCGCCAGCCTGACCCGCTGGTCTTCGGCCTGGCCGTCTCGGCCGGATGCCCCGGCCAGGGCAACTCGCTGCTCGACGCCACGGCCTCGGGCGGAACGGGCGAGCTCCAGTATTGGCTCAACGGCATCGCGCAGGGCACTACCTCCGTCTTCAACGGCCTGCCGCCTGGAACCTATCCGCTGGCGGTGCAAGACCAGAACGGCTGCCGGCTCGACACCACCGTGGTGCTGGCCCCGGCCACCGAGGTGCAGATCGCGGCCGTGGCCGCGGTGGACGATTGCGGCCAAGGCGGACGCCTGCGGGTCAGCGCGTCGGGCGGCAGCGCCCCGCTGGAGTACTCGCTCGATGGCATCAACTTCCAGACGGATTCCATCTTCGAGGGCCTGGCCGCGGGCAGCTACACGGTCCGCGTGCGCGACGCCCTGCGCTGCGCCGTGGTCAGCCAAGGGCCGATGAGCATCGGCAACTCGGCGGACATCCAGCTCGTCGCCCTCGCGGTAGCGCATCCCTGCGAAGGCCAGGACGATGGGCAGGTCTCGCTCCAAGCCTCGGGCGGCACGGGCGGCCTGAGCTACTCGCTCGACGGGCTCAACTTCCAGTCGTCGGGGCTTTTCCAAGCGTTGGGCGAAATGCCCCTGCGCCTGACCATCCGCGACGCCTCGGGCTGCTACATCGCGCTCGACAGCAGCATCGTCGCGTTCCCGGCACCGCAGGTGGACCTGGGCCCCGACCGCGTCCTGACCCTGGGCCAGAGCATCACCCTCGACGCCGGCAGCTTCGCGGGCGTCAGCTACCTCTGGCAGCCCGGCGGGCAGACTTCGCGGCTGATTAGCGTCAGCCAAGGCGGCACTTACAGCGTCGTGGTCACCGACAACCTTTCGGGATGCGTGGGCGTCGATACCCTGTCCATCCAGATTTCCTGCGAGCAGAACTTCGACCTCCGCAACTGGAGCAAGACCGGAGAAAGTGGCAGCGGAGCCTGGAACGTAGGCCCCGGCGGCACGCTGGTCGAGCAGGTGCAGGTGGGGCGAATGTCCTTCTTCGTTTCCAACACCAACCACTCGAACGTGAAGATCCAGGGCCAACTCCAGGTCAACGAGGGCGCCGACGACGATTTCGTGGGATGGGTCATCGGCTACCAGGCGCCGAACTCCGGCACCGCCACCGATGTCTATGACACCTACCTGATCGACTGGAAAGGCGGCCAGGAGCTGCTCAACGGCTACGTCGCGCCAGAAGGTTTCAGCCTGATCCGCATCAACGGCACGCTGAACGTCAACGACCGCCACCAGACCTTCTGGGGCCACAACGACTTAGGCGCCTTCGACGTGCTGGAGACGCGCCAGGGCGCGGGCATGGGCTGGAACAATTTCCAGACCTACGGCATCGAACTGCAATACACGCCCACGCGGCTGCTGTTCCTGGTCGATGGCGACACCATCTTCAACCGCGAGGGATGCTACCAGGATGGCAAGTTCGGCCTTTACACCTTCACCCAGACCAACGCCATTTTTAGCGGCTACTCGCACGACCTCCAGGCGGGCTTCGTTTCGCAAGCCGACGGATGCGGAACCGCGGCCGAGTTCAGCAGCCTGCTGGCGGGATGCGAGGCCAGCGCGGGCGGCATCGACACATGGGCCTGGGATTTCGGGGACGGACAGACGGGCACGGGCGCCAACCCGTCGCACGACTACGGCGCGCCGGGCACTTACCGGGTCAACCTCTCGGTCTCCACGCCCGCGGGCTGCTCCAGCTTGGCCAGCCAGCTCATCGAAGTAGGCGGGGCCAGCCTCAACCTGGGCGCCGACACCAGCCTCTGCGCGGGCGAAAGCCTGGCCCTGGCCCCAGCGGGCAGCTTCGACAGCTACCTCTGGTCGGACGGCAGTACGGGCAACAGCCTGACCATCAGCGCCGCGGGAACCTACTGGCTGCGGGCGACCCAGGGCGGATGCGCCATTTCGGACACGGTGCGCGTGAGCCTGCGGCCCCTGCCCGCGCTCGACCTCGGGCCCGACCAGCAGATCCTCGCCGGACAGTCGGCGACCCTCGGCCTGCCCGCCCAAAGCGGCTGGAGCTACCGCTGGGAGCCCGGCGGAGAGACTTCTGCCCAGATCGCCGCGGACGAGCCTGGCCAGTACGTGCTCTTTTTCCAAAGCGAAGCCAACGGCTGCTGGAACTCGGACACCCTGCTGCTCGAAAACCTCCCCGACCCTTGCTCCAGCCCGCTGCTGTTCCAGGGCTGGCAAAACGAGGCACTCGGCTACGGAACCTGGGCCACCAGCCCCGGCCTCGACTCGACCCTGCAACTGGGCGTCACGCGCATGTCCTTCCGGGTAGGCCCCGACTCGCTGGCCAACGTCTCATACCACGGCAAGATGAAGATCGACGACCGCCTGACCTCGGGCATCGTCGGGCTGGTCTTTGGCTACCTGGCCCCCGATTTGCCGGGCAATGAGGTCTATGACACTTACCTTTTCGACTGGCGATCTTCCGCGGCCACGAACCAAGACGGCCAAGTTTCGCCCGAAGGCTGGCACCTGAGCCGCCTCAACGGCAGCATCCCCGACGCCGTCCGCGGCTCGACCTTCTGGAGCCACGCGGGCAACAGCGAGTTCGTGGTGCTCGACAAGCGCACCGGAACCGGGACCGGCTGGCAAAGGGGCCGCGAGTACGACCTCCGCCTCGACTACAGCAACAGCCGCAGCAACCTGCTCATCGACGGCGACACGGTCTTCAGCATCGAGGGATGCTTCCCCGCCGCCCGCTTCGGGTTCTACTCCTACGTGCAAGATTCCCTGCGTTTCTACGACTTTGAAACGCGCTTTAAACTCGATTTCAAGACGGGCAACCAGGACAACTGCGGCGGCCTGGAGCTGGACTTCACCAGCATCGACAGCACCTGCTGGCAAGGGCCGCTGGACGTGGCGGACTGGCAATGGGACTTCGGCGACGGCCAGACCAGCAGCCTGGCCAACCCCACGCACCGCTACGCCGCGCCAGGGCGCTACCTGGTCAAGCTCAAGGCCGAGCGGGCCGACGGATGCCAAGATTCGAGCTGGCGCTGGATCAAGGTCTTCGAACCGCCACAAATTGAGCTGGCCGACCTCGAAATCTGCCCCGGCGACACCGTCGCGCTCGACCCGGGGCCTTTCGCCAGCTACCTCTGGAGCGATGGCAGCACCGCGCGGATCTTCCAGGCCTCGTCGAGCCGCGACCTGGCCCTGCGTGTTACCGATGCCAACGGATGCTGGGCCACCGATACCCTGAGCATCAACTACAAGGCCACCGGATTCGGCAGCAAGGAGGCCAACACCTGGTACTTCGGGCGGGAAGCGGGCATCGACTTCAACAGCCGCCCGCCCCGCCCCCTGACCGACGGCAGGCTCAACACCCTCGAAGGAACCGTTACCATGAGCGACGCCAACGGCAACCTGCTCTTTTACAGCGACGGGCAGACCGTCTGGAACAGGATGCACCAGCCCATGCGCAACGGAACCGGACTGCTCGGCGACAGCTCGTCCACCCAAGTCGGCGTCATTGTGCCCATGCCCGAGACGCCAGGGCGATTCTACATCTTCCACATGGACGCCCAGCCCTTTTTCAGCCCGCTCTACTACTCCGTCATTGACTTCGCTTCCGACCCGCTGGGCGAAGTGGTCTTGAAAAACCAGTCGCTCGGCTTCATCAGCGCCGAGAAGGTTACGGCCGTCCAACACGCCAACGGCCAGGACGTCTGGGTCATTGCCCACGAATGGAACACCAACGTTTTCAAGGTCTTCCACCTGAGCGCGTCTGGGCTTTCCCCGGCCCTCAACAGCGCCGTGGGCTCCGTCCACCAGGGCGGAAGCGCCTACGGCTACAACGCCATCGGCCACCTCAAGGTCTCGCCACAAGGCGACAGGATCGCCTCGGCCATCTTCTTCGATCCCGGACTGGTCGAACTTTTTGACTTCGACAAGGCCACGGGCGTGGTCAGCAACCCCATCCGCCTGGGCGATTTCCCGGTTTATGCCGCCGCCGCGGGCGGGCCTTACGGCATCGAGTTCTCGCCGCAATCCGAACGGCTCTACGTGAGCGTGTTTGGCGGATCGCTTTGGCAGTACGACCTGAGCCAGCCCGATTCGGCCTCGCTGCGCGACACCCGCGTCGAGCTGGCCAACGCCGGAAGCGAGCTGTTCGGCGCCGTGCAACTGGGCCCCGACGGACGCGTCTATCTTTCGCGCGCCGGACAGTTGCACCTGGGCGTGGTCAACCAACCAGGCCTACCCGGCGCCGCCAGCCAGTTCGTCCTCAACGGCTTCCACCTCGGCGGACGGCGCGCGACGGCCGGTTTGCCCAACCTCTACCAGACCTACTTCCGCGACGCTTCCTTCATCCAGGCCGACATGGCCTGCGTGGGGCAACCTCTGCCCTTCGCCATTTCCGACACCAGCTTCGCGCTCGGCGCCCTTTGGGATTTCGATGACCCGGCCTCCCCACAAAACACCGCCACCGGATTTCAAGCCAGCCACGCCTTCTCGCAAGCCGGCACCTTCGTGGTGCGGGCCGAACTGGCCTACGTCTGCTTCACCGACACCCTGCGCGACAGCATCTTCATCCCCGAGCCCCCCGTGGTGGACCTGGGCAACGACACCACCTTCTGCGGCAGCTTCGCCTTCCGGCTCGATGCCGGGCCCGGCTTCGACGCCTACGCCTGGAACCTGCCCGACAGCATCGGCCAGCGCCTGACCGCCAGCACCTTGGGCGATTTCTGGGTGGAAGTAACCGACTCCCTGGGCTGCACCGCCCGCGACACCCTGCACATCGACGCCGGAAGCCCGCCCGCCATAGATCTGGGCGCCGATCGGCTCATCTGCGCGGGCAATTCCGCCACCTTGGCGCCGCTTTCAGGCAGTTTTGACGCATTCCTCTGGAGCGATGGCTCTTCCGACCCCAGCCTTGTCGTCCAAGCCGCCGGCGATTACTGGCTGACCGTGGCCGACAGCGTCGGATGCCAAAACACGGATACCATTCGGGTCGAAACACTGCCCGTGCCCGTGTTCAGCCTCGGCAACGACACCGCGATCTGCCAAGGCGAAACAATCGATCTGCAAGGCCCGGGCGGATGGACGAGCTACCTCTGGCAAGATGGCCAAACCAGCAACCACCTGACCGCCAGCACCGAAGGCTGGTTCTGGCTCGAAGCCGCCAACGCCCTCGGATGCGCCAGCCGTGACAGTGTTTTTGTCGGGCTCATG
>JFJP01037951.1_pt2 | contig 20894 bp, 16 predicted proteins | sample 431651 | NCBI WGS metagenome assembly JFJP01 (sample SAMN02602958, study PRJNA72255) | Microbial mat metagenome, whole genome shotgun sequencing project. | biome: fresh water; feature: sink hole; material: water; isolation source: purple microbial (photo- and chemosynthetic) mats found in...
TATCTATAGTCAAGCATACTTCGGTTATTATGGATTTTTAGCCGGTCTTCTTGTGTTGTGTGTCGTCAGCGCTAAAGATCGGATGCTTGACACATTTTTAACCTTGGCGCCGTTGCGGGAATTAGGGCGTGTGGGACTCAGTCTCTATCTCGTCCATCCTCTGGTAAAAAATCTCATAGATGGGGTTACCACCACTTATCTTGGCTATAAAATTAGAGGGTTCCTGCTTTTTCTCGCAACCCTGCTGTTCAGCTATATTCTGGCTCGATATACCTTTTCTCATATTGAACAGCCGGGAATTTTGGCGAAATCTCGACAATAGGCAATAAAAATGGCCCGCTGATGGGAAGGCATGCGGCCGTCGAGAGTTCTGAAAGCCATTACTCGGAAAGACTCGGCAAGAGATCCTCACCAACCAGGAGATTGAATGCTCCCGACTGGATAAGATTTTGAGATTTTTGAATATCTGGGGAAAAATAGCGATCCTGGTCATAGAACGGCACAACATTTCGCACCTCTTTTTTTGCGCTCTCAAGCAGAGGTGACGATTTAAGAGGTGCGCGAAAATCCAGGCCCTGGCAGGCGGCAAGCAGCTCAATGGCAAGGACTCCGGCGGTGTTTTCCGCCATTTCCATCAGCCGTCTGGCGGCAAAGGTCGCCATGGATACATGGTCTTCCTGGTTGGCCGAGGTCGGCAGGCTATCGACCGAGGCTGGGTGGGCCAGGGATTTATTTTCACTGGCCAGGGATGCGGCGGTTACCTGGGCGATCATGAAGCCTGAATTGAGACCACCCTTCTCAACAAGAAAAGGTGGGAGTTTCGACATATGGGAATCGATAAGAAGGGCTATGCGCCTTTCCGAAAGGGCTCCGATCTCGGCAATGGCAAGGGCGAGATTGTCGGCGGCCATGGCAATGGGTTCGCCATGAAAGTTGCCTCCCGACATGATATCGTTTTCTTCGGCAAAAACCAGGGGATTGTCGGAGACGGCGTTGGCCTCGACGGCGATCACTGCAGCACCATTGCGAATCTGGGTGAGACAGGCCCCCATGACCTGGGGCTGGCAGCGCAGGGAATAAGGATCCTGCACAGCCTCACAATTCTTATGGGAGAGCTCGATTTCACTGTGTTCGAGCAGTCGGCGATAAACAGCGGCCACATCCTTCTGCGCCTGATGCCCGCGCACTTCATGGATCAGCGGATCAAAAGGTCGGCGGCTGCCGAGGGCTGCTTCCACACTGAGGCTGCCGCAAACCATGGCTGCAGCAAAAAGCTCCTCGGCGGCAAAAAGGCCTTCAAGGGCAAAGGCGGTGGAGGCCTGGGTGCCGTTCAACAAAGCCAGACCTTCCTTGGGACCAAGATTGATCGGACTCAGTCCGGCGCATTCCAATCCTTCGCGGCCGCTGATTTGTTTGCCCTGGTGGAAGGCCTGGCCTTCACCGAGGAGGATGGTGCTCATGTGGGCGAGGGGGGCGAGGTCCCCAGAAGCCCCAACTGACCCTTTCCTCGGTACGCAGGGATAAACCTCGGCATTCACCAGGCTGATCAGGGCCTGAATGACTTCCAGGCGGATGCCTGAATAACCCCTGGCCAGGCTGTTGATCTTCAGGATCATCATGAGTCGGACCGTTGATTCCTGCATATACGTCCCGACCCCTGCCGCATGGGAAAGAACGATGGAACGCTGCAGGTGTTCAAGTTCGTCATCGGGGATGATGGTTTTAGCGAGCAGGCCGAATCCGGTGTTGATGCCGTAGATGACCCTCCCCTGATTGATAAGAGTTCTGACCGTTTGCACCGAGGCCTGGATTTTTTCCTTACAACTTTCCAGCAGCTCTATTTTTATTGGATCTTTGGCAATACGCCGTAGTTGAGCGAGGGTGAGTTTGCCGGGGTCGATAAGCAGGGGTGTCGTCATGGTGTCTCGGTTTGCGTTGGTATCGAAAAGTTGCGGCCGCATGAATGCAGTCGGCTTTGCTGAAGATCGTCTTGATTGTATATACAATTGAAACGATGTGCAACGGAAATTGTTTCAGGCCGATAGCCCGCATACCCGTTGAAGCGTTTCAAGAATCTCCTGAACATGGCTTGTTGAGAAAGCCAAGGAACGGAAACCGTCGATTCGGGAAAGAAGAAGTCTTTTCCCGGGAAATTCTGGAAAGGAACGTAAAAATTGAGTATACTAGCGTATCGAGTTCAGCCTGCTTGAAAAAATAATGGCTGAAAACTCTTTCAAGTATTCATGTCACCCCTTTCGTTGACGGCATTGTCGGACCATTGATATAAAACATGTAACCACACTCCGTACCGAATCTCCCCCTCCTTATTGTTACGAGAAGATCAGATCATGTCAAAAAATTTGTATGTTGCAGGCACTGAGCCGCGCAGCGGGAAATCGGCTATTATTCTTGGCTTAATGGAACTTTTAACGCGAAACGTCAAAAAGGTTCTTTTTTTTCGTCCCTTGGTCGATGTTGACCATAGAGCCGGAGAGCGAGATAACACAATCAACCTTATCAAAAGTCAATACCATCTATGTACCAGCTATGAGGAGATGTATGCCTTTACCGTAGCGGAGGCAAATCAGCTTGTAGCCATGGGCAAGAATGCCGAGTTACACGAAGGTATACTGAATAAATATAATGCGTTGGCGGAGAAGGCAGACTTTATTCTCTGCGAGGGCATTGAGATGGGCGGAGCAGCCGCTTCCTTTGATTTTGATATCAACGTGGAGATAAGCAACAACCTCGGTTGCCCGGTTATCCTTGTTGCCGGGGCGAAAATGAAGCCGGTTGACGAACTTGTCCGTTCCATCAAGGTGTACCAGGATTCCCTTGGCGATCGTGGTTGTGATCTCATTGCAACCGTCGTCAATCGTGTAGATCCTGCCTCCGTCGAGGCCGTAACCAAGCGTCTGGCGGCGGAAAAGATATCGGATAAGCAGCTGGTATATGTCATCCCCAACAATGAAAATCTCGGCAATCCCTCAGTTGGAGAGGTGGCAAGGCTGCTCAATGCCGAGATCCTTTACGGCGAAAAGAATCTCACCCGCCATGTGCGCAGTTTTACCATTGCCGCCATGCAGCTTCGAAACCTGTTGGCTCGCATAGAATACGGGGCGCTGGTTATTACCCCCGGTGACCGTTCCGATGTGGTTCTTGCCTGTCTTGCCGCCGTGCAGTCGAAAACCATGCCGAAAATTTCAGGGCTTATGCTGACCGGCGGCCTGGTGCCGGAGGCTCCGATTCAGAAGGTTATCGAAGGTTTTCCCGATACCGTACCGATTATTGCCGTCAACGAAAATACCTTTCAGGCGGCCATCCGGGTTGACAATATCCATGCCTTTATCACCCCGGATAACACCAAGAAAATCAGTCAGGCCTTGGCGGTTTTCGAAAAATATATCGATATGGATCAGTTGAGCGATAAAATCATCGAGACGAAAACCACCATTGTGACACCGAAGATGTTTGAGTCGCGTCTACTGCAACGAGCCAAGGTGAAGAAACAGCATATCGTCTTGCCGGAAGGGGAGACCGACCGCATTCTTCAGGCGGTGGAGATTCTTTTACGTCGTGAAATCGTCGATATCACTCTCCTCGGCCGTGAGGACAGGATTAACGACCGGATTAGAAAGCTCGGTGTCCATGTGGAAAAAGCGACTATCATTGATCCGCGTACCTCGCCGTTATTTGATGAATATGCAGATACCTATTATCAATTGCGCAAGGAAAAGGGGGTCACACCGGATAGTGCCAGGGATATCATGGCGGATCTCAACTTTTACGGCACCATGATGATTTATAAGGGACATGCCGACGGCATGGTCTCCGGGGCAATGCATACCACCGCCGATACCATTCGCCCGGCCTTCCAGTTTATCAAGACGATACCGGAATGTTCAATTGTTTCAAGTGTTATGCTTATGTGTCTCAATGATCGAGTACTCGCCTACGGCGATTGTGCCGTCAATCCCGACCCGACCGCCGAACAACTGGCGGAGATCGCCATCTCATCGGCAAAGACGGCTGCTTTGTTTGGAATCCAGCCGTTGGTTGCCATGCTTTCCTATTCCTCCGGTAAGTCGGGCAAGGGTGAGCAGGTTGAAAAGGTGCGAAAGGCCACGGAGATTGCCCGGAAAAAGGCTGAGACTCTTTATCCAGGGCTGGAAATTGAAGGTCCGATACAGTATGACGCGGCGGTGGATATGGAGGTTGCCAAAACCAAGATGCCGGAGAGCAAGGTGGCCGGCCGGGCAACCGTGTTTATTTTCCCCGATTTGAATACAGGCAACAATACCTATAAGGCGGTGCAGAGATCGGCTGGTGCGGTCGTTGTCGGGCCGATACTCCAGGGTTTGAAAAAGCCGGTGAACGACTTGAGCCGCGGCTGCCTGGTGCCGGATATTGTCGATACCGTGGCTATTACCGCTATTCAAGCAGCGGAAAGAGCCCAATTGTAAACAGATTGCCGGACTCTGTCCGGCATCCAGTTGCAGATCGACTGGTCGTCGAATGTCTAACCGAGCATCACATTAGTTTTCCCGCCCTTTTGTCGGCCACCAATTGCCGCAGATAATCAAGCCATGCCTCCATACCCTCGCCGGTTTTTGAGGAGAGGCTCATGGTTTTCAGCTGCGGGTTAAGACGCAGGGCATCGCCGATCGCCTCGGCTACGGGAAAATCAAAGTAGGGAAGAAGATCGGTCTTGGTGACGACAAAGGTATGCGAACTGGTAAATGCCTTTGGGTATTTTGCCGGTTTGTCCGGACCTTCCGGCACGGAAACCAGGACCACCCGTTCATGCTCGCCGAGATCAAAGGTGGAAGGGCAGACAAGGTTGCCGACGTTTTCGATGACAAGCAGTTCGATATCCTCTCCTCCTGCCTCTTTTTGCAGACGGTGAAAGCCTTTGTGGGTCATGGCCGCGTCGAGATGACAGGCCCCGCCGGTGGTCAGCTGGATGACCGGAACTCCTTTGGCCCTGATGCGCATGGCGTCGCGCTCCGTTTCAATGTCGCCCTCTATGACGCCGATTTTTATTTCACCTCTTAAGGCATCAATGGTGTGTTCGAGCAGGGTGGTTTTACCTGAACCCGGACTGCTGATCAGGTTCAGGGCTACTGCCCCGACCTCGTTGAAGTGTTCCCGGTTGGCCTTGGCCAGAGCATCATTGGCAGCGAAAAGGCTGGTATGAACGGCGACTTTTTTGCTCTGGCCATGGCTGTGATGATGATCGTGATCATGGTCATGGTTATGATTGTGTTCGTGTTCGTGGTCATGATCGGAGGGGCTGGGGCAGCCGCAGGTGTCACACATGGAGGAACCTCATCTTGTCGTATTGAATGGTGGTTGTATTGCGTTAATGGTATTTCTATAGAACATTACTTGAAAAATTTAGAATCTGTTCGTTTCCCGCGGCGTCTCATTCCATTTCTACCTGGCGGAGAATGAGATCGTCTCCACCTTCGGAAAACAGTGTCGTTTCCCGGCAGACCGGGCAGCAGTCGGGGCGCGCTTCAGCAATTTCGATAACCTTGCCGCAATCGGAGCAGGTGTAGCGGACTGTTGGAATCTCGACAATGAGTTTAGCCCCGCGGATAATCGCTTCTTCGGCACCAATGATATCGAAACCGAAACGGAAAGAATCGACAACGACGCCGCAAAGAGGTCCAATTTCCATGGTGACACTGATGATTTTTGTCGCCTGATTCTCAGCAGCCAGCTCCTTCAATTGTTGCACCAGATTCTCCACTAACGATATTTCATGCATGATCAGCAGCACCTGAAGGATTTTTGTGAATAACCTCAACTCCGAGGTCGGCAAGACGTTGCAGAATCATTTCCGCCACCTCGACCTTCCTTGCGGCGACTACCTCCGACAATGCAATCGAGTCGCCAAGATCCTTGGGGATGACCGTATAGAATTCTACATGTTCGGGGGCGCAATCGCGAAGTTTTGAAATCTCTAATATTTCAAGAAATCCCAGTTGATGCGGCGACATCCGGGTATGAAACCTGCCGGCCTTAACATCGCTGAGATCGTAATAATGGAAGGATCCGGGTTCACCCTGTTTGTCGACGACGTCGATAACGAAAATCGGATCGCATTCCTCGATAAAAGCTGACATGTAAATGCCTGCGGTGCCGACATCCTGGATTTCAACCTGCTCGGGGAAGTCATAGTGTTCCTGCAGGTAGTGCACAACATGCACACCAAAACCTTCATCGCCGACGATATAATTGCCGACCCCGGCTATACCGATTTTCTTTTTACCAGTTGTCATTTTTATCCTTTAGTGGCGCTTAACAGATACGGGGGAGGGGGTGGCCATGCAGGGGTGTTACGATCCTGGTGCCGCCGATCGGGGTGTTTATGACGACTCGACCAGCCTTTCCCGCAGCAAGCTTTCCGATAATTGCCGCCTCCCGGCCTTCTGTCGTGGACTGCATAAGGGCCAAGGCCTCTGCCGCATGTGCACCATCAACTATAACCAGACATTTCCCTTCGTTGGCAAGATACAGGGGCTCAAGTCCCAAAAGCTCGCAGGCGGCCCGTACCTGGGGGCGAATCGGCAGGGCTTCATCACGAAGTTCTATCGATAAGCCGCTATTTTCGGCTATCTCGTTGAGGGTGGTGGCTACGCCACCCCGGGTGGGATCGCGAAGGGTATGAACAGCTCCCGGCAGATTCTGGAGGAGTTTGGCCACCAGAGTATGGAGGGGCATGGTATCACTTTGCAGATCGCCCTGCACGGCAATTCCGGCACGTCGGGTCATAATGGTGATGCCATGGTCGCCGATGGAGCCGGAGATGATGACCGCATCACCGGCTTTTGCGTGTTTCGAGGAAATATTTATCTCTTCCGGGACGAAACCAATGCCGGAGGTGTTGATAAATATCTTATCGCCTTTTCCTTTGGGAACGACTTTTGTGTCTCCGGTCACCACCGGTACCCCGGCCTTACGGCAGGCCTCGCTGATGGAAATAATAATCCGTTCAAGGTCATCCATGGCAAACCCTTCCTCAAGAATGAGGCCAAGACTGAGGCAGTAGGGGGCTGCCCCGCGCATTGCCAAATCATTGATGGTTCCGTGCACCGCCAGCTTGCCGATATCTCCACCGGGGAAAAAGATCGGATCGACGACATAACTGTCGGTGGTAAAGGCGAGACGGCCGGGTTTGTTGGCAATAATGGCACTGTCCTCAAGGCTGTGCAGAGTCTGGTTGTCAAGATACTTGAGGAACAGGCCGCTGATCAGTTGTTGACTGGCAAGGCCGCCGCTGCCGTGATCGAGTAAGATTGTTTTTTCGGACATGCCGATCGTATCCTTGGAGAAAGGTTCTGGTAAAAAACTCGGGTCTGAAAAAAATCAGACAGGAAAGGAGATCTGTGGCGCAGAAGATTGTTATCGATTCAGGAGGTACCTTCAGTTACCTCATCATCCTGGCCGTATTTATGATAAGCGGCACAAGTTCCCTCGCTTGAAACCATACAGGGGCCAACCGGGTTGCCGGGAGTGCACCGTTTAGCGAAAAGCGGGCATTCCCTTGGAGTGTTCAGGCCCTTGAGAATATTGCCGCATAAGCAGCCCTTCGGTTCCTTTGCTTCCGGCAGCGTTATTTTTAAACGAACTTCAGCATCATAGGCGGAATATTTTTCCCGTATTTTCAGACCGCTGAGAGGGATGCGCCCGAGTCCGCGCCAATCCATGTCGGTGGGCTCGAAGATTTCATCTACCATTTTAATGGCGCGTTGATTGCCCTCCCAGGCGACGGCTCGGGGATAAACATTTTCCACTTTTATGTCGTTGTCTCCGACTTGTCGCGCTAAAAGTATCAAGCTTTTCAGGAGATCGGCGGTTTCAAAGCCACCGACAACGCAGGCAAGATGATATTTTTTGGCGAGAGGCTCCCAGGCAGATGCGCCGATAATCGAGGAGACATGTCCGGGACAAAGCAGGCCGTCGATTTGTAAGGCCGGATCACTGAGGAGCGCCTCCATCGGTGCCGGCATGGTTTTTTGCGTTGAGAAGACTACAAAATTCCTGATATCACGATTTTTCGCGGCTAAAATTGTCGCTGCGATGCCGGGTGTGGTCGTTTCGAAACCGACACCTAAAAAAACCACAAGTTCATCTGGGTTTTTGGCGGCGGCTTCCAGGGCATCCATGGGGGAATAAACAATCTCTATCTTGGCACCCCTGGCGCTGGCATCAGAAAGGGAACCATTGCTGCCGGGAACACGGAAAAGATCGCCGAAGATGGCAACCCGGACCCCAGGCTGATCGGCCATGGCGATGAAGGCGTCCATATGTGAGGCCGAGGTGACACAGACCGGGCAGCCGGGGCCGGAGACGAGATCCATCCCCGGTGGAAGTATGGAACGCACACCATTGCGAAAAATGGCCATGGTGTGGGAACCGCACACTTCCATAACCCGCAGGGGACGTGTTACAGCTCGCCTCAGTTCTTCGACCAGAGGCATAGCCAAAGTGCTGTCGCGGTATTCATCGAGGTGTTTCATGATCGACCCTCAGTAAAGCAGCTCGTCGGGAGTTTTTTCCGCCAATTCGCGGAGCAGGGCAATATTTTTCAGTGCTTCTTCCTCAACCAGGGAGTGGATGGCGAAACCGGCGTGGATGATGACATAGTCGCCTACTGCCGGCCAGTGGTCGACGATGTCGAGGCGTATTTCCCGACTGATGCCGTCGGCGTCGACGGTGGCTATCTGGTTGGTGGTAAAATCATCGGGATCACCTTGAACGTTGATGACCCTCATGGGAATTGCGAGACACATGTCGCAGACCTCCTATTATAGTCTGACCAAAGGAAACGGCGCCGTCGTTAACCGGCAGCAGGTTTCCGGTAAAAGCCTGAAGATTGATGGATGCAAGAGAAAACAGGAGTCCCTCAAGCAGGAGACTGTTTTGCATGCACCCGCCGGAAAGAACAACTTGTCGTACACCGGTCTGCCGAGAAAGAGTTTCAAGGAGCATGGTAATACTGTTTATCAGCAGACAATGGAAGCGCCAGGCGATAGAGGCTTGCTGTCGACCTTCGGCGATTTCAGCAAGCAGCAGTTTAACAAATTCCGGGCAACTAATCTCCCATTTTCCGTTACTGAGACGGAGAAAAGACGATAAGTTGCTGTGCGAATGAGGCAAAATATCTTTTTGCCAATCTGCCGGGCGACCCATTCTCGCCAAGCTTTCCAGTTCCATTGCCGCCTGTCCCTCATAACTGATTTTTTGTCGGATGCCGAGAAGTGAAGCGACGGCGTCAAATAACCGGCCGCAGCTGGAGGTCAGGGGGCAGTTGAAACCACTTTGCAGCATGGAGACGATGGTATTGATTGTCGTCGGCGGGAACTGCGAGGCAATAGAGGGTGGCAAGTGATCGGCGACACCATCACCGCCGAAGGTTTGGTAAAGTGCGGCGATCGCCATGCGCCATGGTTCGGTAGCTGCCTTATCGCCGCCGGGGAGGCGGAGGTGACTGAGGTGAGCAAGACGGCGATAGGAGGAAAGCTCACTTAAGAGAATCTCGCCCCCCCAGAGCGTGTCGTCGTCGCCAAGACCGGTGCCGTCGAAAATGACCGCAAGAACAGGTTGATCCAGGTTGTGTTCGGCCATAACAGCGACGGCATGGGCATGGTGATGCTGGATTTTGTACAACGGCAGTTTCAGGCTTTCCGCATAGCGACTGCTCATGTAGTCGGGGTGGAGATCGCAGGCGACTGCTTCCGGTTGTATTTGCATCAGGGAACACAGGTGGTTTATCGATTCGACATAAAAATCGTAGGAAGCAAGGTTGTCGAGATCGCCGATATGCTGACTGGGGAAGGCGGAGTCGGCCCTGCCGAGGCAAAAGGTGTTCTTCAACCCGGCACCGCAGCCGAGAATAGGCGGGAGGTGTCTGCCGATATGCAGAGGTGCCGGAACAAGGCCGCGGGCCCGGCGCAGGACCAGAGGTCGATCTCCGACGACCTTGACGACCGAATCGTCCACCCGGGTGACTATTTCCCGGTTATGGAGAAGAAAAAAATCGGCAATCGATGCCAGTCTCGTCAAGGCATCGGTATTGCCCGTACAGATCGGTGCTCCGCTGACATTGCCGGAGGTCATAACCAGGGCGACAGGGCAATCCGTCATCTGAAAAAGGAGATGGTGCAGGGGGGTGTAGGGCAGCATGACCCCGATTTCACCAATCCCCGGTGCGAGGTTTTCCGCGAGGCTGGTTCCCTCTTTTTTGCCCAAGAGAACAATGGGGCGGGTGGATGAGGTCAGGAGTTCGGCCTCAAGGGTGTTGATATGGCAAAAAGCCTTGGCTGATCGAAGATCGCGGACCATGATAGCCAGAGGTTTATCGGGTCGGCCCTTTCGCCGGCGAAGAAGGGCAACGGCACCGGGAGAACAAGCATTCACCGCCAGATGAAAACCACCGAGACCGCGGATGGCAAGGACATGCCCGGCATACAACAGAGTCGCTGTTTGCTCCAGGGGATTTGTCGCGTCGAGTTCTTTGCCGTCAGCTGAGTGCAGTGAGACGGAAGGGCCGCAGACTGGACAGGCGTTGGGCTGGGCGTGGAATCTTCTATTGGTGGGATCGTGGTATTCACCTTCGCAGACGCTGCAAAGGGTAAAGCCGTGCATCGATGTTTGCGGCCGGTCGTAGGGAATCCGGTGGACGATGGTGAATCTAGGGCCGCAATTGGTGCAATTGATAAAAGGATAGTGGAAGCGGCGATCGAGGGGATCAAGAAGTTCCTGTAAACAATCGTCACAGAGAGCAACATCCGGGGGGATAGAGGTGTTGGCGCCGTTACCGGAAAGACTTGGCAGAATGGAGAAGGCCTTGGTCGGAAAAAGGCATTCAACTTCGGTTGTTACAACCTTAAAAATTCTCGCCAGAGGAGGCGCTTCGGCGGTGATGGCGGCGATGAAACAACGAAGCCTGTCGTTTGGTCCGGTGGCTATGATAACCACCCCGTCACCGGTGTTGGACACCGTACCGGCAATACCGAAACGACAGGCTAAATTGTAAATGAAGGGTCGAAATCCTACGCCCTGAACCGTACCTTGGACAAGTATTTCGACCCCGTGCTGCTTATGCTTTGTGCTTGAATTTGACACCGGTAAATATGGAGGAAACAAGTCCCTCAGGTGCTTTTAAATCGTTCCATATAACAAGATAGATATGGATGACCGCAAAGATCATAAACCACCACATAATGATATGGTGTATATACCGGGCAAACTGCTGACTGCCGAAAATCGTCACCCCCCAGCCGGCCCAGAACGAGGCCTCTGGATACAGCATGTAGAAACCGCTGACAATCATAAAGATCGCCGCGAAAAAGGTGAAGAGGTAGGTAAGGCCGGCCAGAATATTATGGCCGAGCCTTGAGTCATGTTTGTCGCTGATGTAGCTGTACTGCAACAGGGTCATGAACAGATTGTTGATATTTCTGCCGGTAACCGGCAGGATATCCATGACTCTCTCTTGGGCGTTGCCGAAGATGTAGAGAAAGAGTCTGATCGCCACTGCTGCGGAAAAGGTATACGCTGCAATAAAGTGAATGTAGCGCATAATTGCCATGGGGAAGCTGGCGCTTCCCTCAATCATGGTATTCGTCCATGGGTTGTTGATGTAAAACCCTGTTACTACCAGAAACACGATAGACAGAGCATACATCCAGTGAAACAGCCGGAGCAGTATGCTCCAGCAATAATGTTTTTCGTATGTTGCCATTCTAATACCTCCTGCGGTTTGAGCCGGAAAGAAACGTTATAAGTGTTTGCGAGCAAGGCTTACATTACTTTCACTTTCATTGTTTCTTTGCCTTCCGGATCGAGCATGTGGACGGCACAGGCTATACAGGGATCGAACGAATGGATGGTTCGCAGAACCTCCAGGGGTTTTTCCGGATCGGCGATGGGATTGCCGATCAGTGAAGCCTCGTAGGGGCCGAGTTGACCTTTATCATCGCGTGGGCCGGCATTCCAGGTAGAAGGAACGACACACTGGTAGTTTTTGATTTTACCGTTTTCGATAACGATCCAATGCGATAAAATTCCACGTGGGGCTTCATGTACGCCGACACCGCGTTGCTCACCTTTCGGATACGACCAGGGGCGGAAGATTTCGTAATCACCGGTAGCAATATTGTTGACCAGGAGATCCCAATGCTTCAAACACAGGTCTGTCATCATGCCTGCTCGAACTGCTCTCGCGGCATGGCGACCGATGGTTCCATGCAGGGCTTCGGGGCCGACTTTTGCCCCGGCGACTGCACTGACGCGACCAAGGAAGTCATTGACACTCTTGACAGTCATCTCATGACCTTGGGCGTAACCGACAACCATCTGCGCCAGAGGGCCGACCTGCATCGGTTTACCTTGGAAGCGAGGAGCCTTCAGCCAGGTATATTTGCCGTCGTCCTGGAAGTCGGTAAATTTCGGATCGGTGGTGGATTCAAAGGGACTCTTCGACCAATTGCCGTCATACCATGCTTTGGCGATGGATTCCTGAACGTTTTCCTTGAAATAGTTGTCGGCATGGACATTGATCGGCTTGATGCTCTTCAGGTCGCCGGCAAAGATCGTTCCGCCTGGTAAATCGGCTTTGGTGCCTTTGGCATCAAGGAACATATCCGGTGCGGCCAGATAATTGGTGACACCTGCACCGTAGGGAATCCAGCCGGCATAGAGTGCGCCGACTGCAACCACATCGACCATATAAACGTTTTTGACGAAGGACTGAACTTCTTCGATCAATTGTTTAATGAAATAGAGCCGCTCCATGGTGACGGCGGTCTGGTTTTCCGGATTGATGTTGGTGGTAACACCGCCGACGACCATATTCTGGACGTGCGGGTTTTTGCCGCCGAGAATCGCCAGGGCCTGGGTAGCCTTGCGCTGGTAATCAAGCGCTTCGAGGTAGTGGGAAACCGCCATGAGGTTAGCCTCGGGCGGCAGTTTCATGGCGGCATGACCCCAGTAGGCATTGGCGAAGGGGCCAAGTTGACCGCTATCGACCAGGGCTTTCACCTTGGCTTTTACCGCTGCAAAGCGTTTGGGACTATTGCCGGGCCAGTCGGACAGGCTGTCGGCAAGCTTGGCGGTGGCGCCTGGATCGGCACTCAGGGCGGAGACAACGTCAACCCAATCAAGGGCGGAGAGGGCGTAAAAATGGACAATATGATCATGCAGACAATGGATCGACTGCACGAGATTACGGATCAGTTGCGCATTGAGGGGAATCTCGATACCAAGGGCATTCTCTACCGAGCGAACGGAAGCAAGGGCGTGAACCGTCGTGCAGACACCGCAGATACGTTGGACGAAGGCCCATGCATCGCGGGGATCGCGGCCCTTGAGAATGTTTTCAAGACCGCGGTACATCTGGCCGGAGGACCATGCCTTGGTGACCTTGCCTCCGTCTACTTCGACATCTACTCTTAGGTGACCCTCGATCCGAGTAATCGGATCAATGGTGATTCGCTGAGCCATGTGTAAAACCTCCAAATAGTAACTACCAGGTAAAGGAAAATGGGTATTTCCCAGGCGCCGGTAAAAGTTTTATAAATCGTAAGTTCCGCATCAGGACGGCCGGAGATATTTTCGGTCCCGTCAAGTTTTACGGTCGACAATACTCGTCGTTTTTACTCTTCGCTTTTGCCTTTGATCAGCCGTTTGCCAATTCCCACGGCGGCGTGAATACCAACTGCTGCTGCGGCAACACCGAGAACGGTCTTGCCCACCTGATCTGCGCTGTCGATAATTCCGCTGGCGGGGATTTTTACCATTGGCAGTCTTTCATAAAATGGAGTCATGGTATCCCAGAAATTCGGTTCAGTGCAGCCGAGGCAGCCGTGGCCGACGCTTACCGGCCAGACGTCGACGTCATTGAAGCGAACCGCCGGACAATTGGCGAAAGTCTCGGGGCCTTTACAACCTACTTTATAGAGGCAGTAGCCGAGCTTATGGTACTGATCACCGTATTGCTCGACAAAACGACCTTCGTCGAAATGGGCGCGGCGCTCACAATGGTCGTGAATTCTCCTGCCGTAAGCGAACAGCGGGCGATTGAGACTATCCAGTGCCGGCAATCTCTTGAAAGTGAGGTAATGAAGAATGGTGCCGAGGAAATTCACCGGGTTAGGAGGACATCCCGGGATATTGACGATCGGCTTGCCTTTTACCAGATCCTGTACGCCGACGGCTCCCGTCGGGTTCGGGGCAGCGGCCTGGACTCCGCCGAAGGTCGCACAGGTGCCGATGGCGATGATCGCCGAGGCCTTGGGAGCAACTTTGGCGAGGATCTCCATGGCGGTCTTTCCGGCAATTTTACAGTAGATGCCGTTATCCTTGGTGGGAATCGCGCCTTCAACCACGAGAAGGAAGGGGTGCTTGTCGACGGTCTCATGTAAATTCTGTTCGGCCTGGTGACCGGCCGCCGCCATGACGGTCTCGTGATAATCAAGAGAGATTATATCGAGAAGCAGGCGAGCGAGGTCCGGATGTGAGGCGCGCAGGAGACTTTCCGTGCAGCCCGTGCATTCCTGGAAATGAAGCCAGATAACCCGTGGACGTTCGGCGGTGGCAGCCGCCTCGACGAGTTTCGGGATCATCGCATCGGACAGCCCCAATGCCGCTGCCGCCATTGTGCACCCCTTGAGGAATCCGCGCCTATCAACCTGCGGTTCCCGAGTTTTGTTTACCGTGTCTGCCATATCAACCTCCTATTGCTGTGTAACAACAAATGTGCGCCTATGCGCGGTTGCTCCGGCACGAGCAATGCCGAAGAAGTGAATAAAAAGAACAAAAAAAGACGGAACAAAAAAAGCCGGCCGGCTTTGGACTTTCTGTAGCTTGCCTCTGGCCGCAGTTGTGAAAAAGCATGGTGAGAGGCAGTGGCAAAATAATTGTGCAAACAGTGTGTCGAGTGTGCAATTCGCACAGCTGTGAAATTTTTTTAGTCACCATTGTGCAAAAAGTGCGTTTGTCGTGTTAGATAGGGTGCAATGTATGAGAAAAACAGCATGTCTCGGCAACAATAAGGCCAAAAAGTACCACCTTCGTTGGGCTAACGCAAGCGCAAATATTGCAATATTGTGAGCTTTTTGTTCGGTGTTTCTTTTTTTCGAAGGGAAGGGCATAGGGTACAGAGGTGTGCGACTGTGTAGCATGGGAGAAACGAGGTATCTGAAAATGTATTGCTGTTGAGCTCTTTCTGGGGCGAGGGGGTGAAAGAAGATTTGGCGGAAAAGAAGGCAACTACTTTTTAAAACCAAAAATGCCGCCTTTGGTTTTGTTGGAAAAGGACGGTTTGCATTTTGGGGCGGAGTGAGTTTTGTCCACTGTTTCAGTTTGGGCAAGTTGGGGAGGCAGTGCTGTCTTGGCTTGTGCTATGGAATTGCTGCTCAGGAGTTCATCGTCAAGAGACTCACCGGTCAGCGCCTCCATGTAGAATCGGTAAAAAAGTTGAGCGCGGGCATAGTAGCTTTTACGCTTCAACCATTTGGGCCAGCCGTTTGCTTCCTTGTTGTGAAGAAGTAATGCCAGATTGACAAGCAGGTTGACCGTTTCCTGGCGGAGTGAGCGGCGCAGATTAAGACTGACGCCTATGGTTCGGTCGATCTCATCACGGATTTGTGCTGCCAACTGGAACAGAGCATTGCTTTTACGGAATTCACTGAACAACTGCCAGCGACCATCAACCCAGGGAATGAGCAGGAGGGCAAAGAGAAAATAGTCGGGTTGACGATGTATATGGCGGCTGACCGCCAGGGTGTTTGCCCGGTCAATAGTCTGAAAAATTCTGGTCAGCAGGTTTTTAGAGGCATGGGGCGGATCGGAAGCTTTAACAAATATTTTACGGTAGAATGGAAAAAGACTGAAAAAAATACCGGAATCGTATGCCAGTTGAAACCATTGTGCCGACACACCATCATAAAGGTCTTTTAACAGTTCGTCACGCAGCCGGGATGGCGGGCAAAGGCAAAGCTTGTCGCTATGGCTGCAGATGGCTTTCCATGTTTCCGTTTCTATGAGGAAATTATTTCGTGCAGCATGGCGGATCGCCCGCATCATTCGCACCGGGTCACGACCGATGCGGCGAGCGGGATCACCGGCGATTCTGATGATACCATTTTCCAAATCGCTTGTGCCGTCGACGTAGTCGATGATGGTGCCCTTTTCAATTTCATAAAAGAGGGAATTGATGGTGAGATCTCGTCGGCGTGCGTCTTCGCTCAGGGTGCCGAAGGTGTTGTTGGCTGCGAGAACCTCTTCCGGGCCATCCATGTCGTGTTCGCTGAGGGAGCGAAGTGTACTGATTTCAATGGTTTTACCGCCTTTGAAAAACACCTGGACGAGACGAAATCTTCGGCCGATGGTGTTGCTGTTGGCAAAAAGCTTGCGCAGTTGCCCGGGTCGGGCGTCGGTACTGATATCGAAGTCCTTTGGGGCTTTTCCCAAGTAGAGATCACGAACACCACCACCTACCAGATAGCCGGAAAAACCGGCATGAGCGAGTTTTTTCAGGACAAACAAGGCGTCCCGATCGATTTGCTCGGGAGTTATTGGATGATCTTCGGGAAGGATGATTCGGGCGGTGATTGGCGCTGTCTGGGCGATTGCTGCTGTTTGCTCTGGGAGAGAATCCATGGGCGAATTGGCAATTTCAAGCAGCCGGGCTGAAGCCTAAGCCTTCTTTGTAAACAGCCTCCGCTTGTTCTTTGAACTGTTTGAAGATTTCCGCAACTGAAAGAATTTTGTCGATTTTGTAGGTGTTTTCTCCGGAAAAAATGAGACCGTCCCGGGTGTTGCCGTTGCGCGCCATCATTAACCGTTCATTGATGCAATAATGATGGTCGCACTTTTTCAAACATAATTGCGAACATTTTTTCGTGCTGACATCTTCACCGGCATTGACCGCCTGGACGAAGGGATTGTTGATGGCTCGCCCCGGCATTCCGACTGGGGAGGAAGTGAGGACGATATCTTCTTTTTTGGCATTGAGATAGGCCTGTTTGTATTCGTCGGAGATATCACATTCCTTGCTGAGCACGAACCGAGAAGCAATTTGAATGCCGTCGGCCCCATATTGATCCATCATTTCCGCCATTTCATAGCCGTTGGTGAGGCCACCGGCAGCAATGAGGGGAATATTTTTAATAACTTCACGTATAGGGGGAAATATTTCACGCAGTGGGCGGTCGGTGCCCAGGTGGCCGCCGGCCTCTTTCGCCTCAACGATAACCGCGGAAGCACCAAGCTTTTCAGCGAGTTTTGCCAGGGTCGGCGAGCTGACGATCATAACGATCGGGGTATTGCTTTCCCTGCCGATTTTAAAAATATCCCGGGAAAAACCGGCACCGGTGATGATCATGTCTATGCCGGCATCAATGGAGCTGACTACCAGCTGATAAAAATCCTTCATGGCGTACATAATGTTCACCGCCACAATGCCTTTGGTTGCCGCCTTTGCCTTTTTGATGTCGGCGCTGAGTTCTTCGGGGGGCAGGCCTGAACCGCCGATGACCCCAATCCCGCCGCATTCGGCAACAGGAACGGCAAGTGCGGAGGTGGAGACACGGATGGACATACCACCCTGAATCAACGGGAATGAAGCGGTAAAAGGACCGATTTTCAATGAAGGTAACTGCATGCGGCAAGAACTCCTTGTAATTATATACTTTGGCAGTGAGAAACCAGATAATGCACCGCTTGCCGGTATTTGTCAAGAACAGTGTGTGGTTCGATGTGCTTTACAAAATGGTTGGTGAGGGTATTGGAAATTGCGGCAAAGCTGAGAAAATCCCGCGGCAATGGGACTATTAGCCGGGGGGAACCTTGACAAAGCTGCAGCTTTGCGGTTAAGTTTGAATCTTTTTCGTCGCTAAGAAGGGAAAAAACAGAAAACATTTTAATGTTGGAGAGTTGAGTGAAAATTCAGGCCCTCAAAGGGTTTAAAGACATCGTTCCGGGGGAAGTCGAACTCTGGCAATATTTGGAAAAAGCGGCACGTGATGTTTTCGAGCGTTTCAATTTCTCGGAAATACGCTTGCCGATTCTTGAAGAAACCGAACTCTTCGCCAGATCCATCGGCGAAGCCACGGATATCGTCGAAAAGGAGATGTACACCTTTGTCGACAAAAAGATCACCATGCGCCCGGAAGCGACGGCGTCGCTTTTACGAGCCTATATAGAGCATGGTCTTTATGTGCAAAAACCGGTGCAGCGACTTTTCACCATCGGCCCGATGTTTCGTCACGAGCGCCCTCAGAAAGGCCGACTTCGCCAGTTTCATCAAATGGATATCGAAGTCCTCGGCTCGGAAAATCCGCGGGTTGATGCGGAACTTATGGCGATGGGGGCGATGCTTCTCGGGGAACTGGGACTCAGTGTCAGTCTCGAAGTAAATTCTCTCGGCTGCCCGGAGTGTCGGCCTGCTTATCGGGCCAAGTTGGTTGATTTTATAAATGAACGTCTCGATGGTCTGTGCGGCGATTGCCGCCGCAGGAGCAGTACCAATCCCCTGCGGGTACTCGACTGCAAGGTGCCCGGTTGTCGGCAGCAGATGCAGGACGCTCCGGCGTTGCAGGATCATTTGTGTGTTTCCTGTGCTGATCATTTTCAGAAAGTTCAGGAAGGGCTGCGGCAACTGAATGTGGTTTTCCGCCTGAACAAGTTCATGGTACGTGGATTAGATTATTATTGTCGCACGACCTTTGAATTTCTCACCTCCGATCTTGGTGCCCAGGCGGCTGTTGCCGCCGGTGGCCGGTATGATGGCCTGATTGAACACCTTGGCGGTCCAAAGAACAGTCCCGGCATCGGTTTTGCCATGGGTATGGAGCGGTTGGTGCTTCTCCTGCAGCAAAAGGAGGACAAAGTGTCGCTTGCCGAGACCGTCGATCTCTTTGTTGCCGGCGTCGGCGAGGATGGATGTCGCACAGGGTTTGCCCTGGCCCATGCCTTGCGGGCGATGCAGTTGAAGATTGCCATGGACCACGAAGGTCGGAGTCTCAAGAGCCTGATGAAGCAGGCGCATAAGGCCGGGGCCCGGTTCGTTCTCATTATTGGCGAGAGCGAACTGCAGGCGGGAAAAGGTCTGCTGCGCAATATGGCGACCGAGGAGCAGCAGGACGTTTTGCTGGATGTGGCCGAAATACTTGCCCGAATTCCAATGCAAGACCGGTGAAGGATGACGCTTAAATTTACTGCCAGGGAAAGGGCGCGGTGGAAATACCATTCACCCGGACTGGGAAATATTAAAATTAAATTATATTGAGTACTTATGGAATCGATGGGAAAGTTGTGCCGGACGCATTTTTGTAATGATCTCTCCATAAAAAATGTCGGCGAACAGGTGACGCTCATGGGGTGGGTTTTGCGTCGTCGTGACCATGGCGGGGTGATTTTCATCGATCTGCGTGATCGCCACGGGATTACCCAGGTAGTCTTTAACCCTGAGATTAATCCCGAGGTGCATGCCAAGGCGCATCAGATCCGCAGCGAATGGGTATTGGCGATTTCCGGTCGGGTGGAGGCCAGACCAGGCGATATGGCCAATGCCAAACTTGCCACCGGGGAGATAGAGGTTCTCGTCAGCGAACTGCGCCTCCTTAACAGCAGTGAGACCCCACCCTTTCCCCTTGACGAGGATGTCGAGGTGTCGGATTCCCTGCGGCTGCAATACCGCTATCTCGATCTGCGGCGGCCGGAGATGGCAGCCAACCTGGTCATGCGCCATAAGGCCGTTATGAGTATTCGCCAGTATCTCAATGATAACGGTTTTCTCGATATCGAAACGCCGATGTTGACCAGGTCGACCCCGGAGGGCGCCCGCGATTATCTGGTGCCGAGTCGGGTCAACGCCGGCAAATTTTACGCTCTGCCGCAGTCACCGCAATTGTTCAAGCAGCTGCTGATGATCGCCGGCATGGATCGGTATTACCAGATCGTCAAATGTTTCCGCGATGAGGATCTCCGCGCCGATCGTCAGCCGGAATTTACCCAGATAGATATGGAGCTGAGTTTTGTCGACGAGGAACAGATCATGGCCATCAATGAAGGGATGATTGCCACGCTGTTCAAGGAAACCCTCGGCCTTGATCTGCAACCGCCGTTTCCACGTCTAACCTTTGCCGAGGCCATGGATCGTTTCGGTACCGATCGACCGGATGTCCGTTTTGCGATGGAATTAAAAGACCTCACTCCCATCGCCGCCACCTGCGGCTTTAAGGTGTTCCGGGATATCGCCGATAAAGGCGGCACCGTCAGGGCGATCAACGCCAAGGGCTGTGGAGATTTTTCCCGGAAAGATCTGGATGTTTTGACCGAATATGTTGCCCAGTTCGGAGCCAAGGGGCTTGCCTGGGTCAAAGTTAAGGAAGGCGGCGAGTGGCAATCGCCCATCGGTAAGTTTTTCACCGAAGAGGAACGGGCAGCAATTGCCAAGGCGACCGATGCTTCTGCGGGGGATCTTCTTTTTTTTGGTGCCGATGTGAAGAAGGTTGTTTTTCAGGTCCTTTCCGAACTGCGGGTGGAACTTGCCCGACGCCTCGACCTCCTGAAAAAGGACGACTTCCGCTTTACCTGGGTTACTGATTTTCCCCTTATGGAATACGATGAAAAGGAAAAACGCTACCAGGCCCTGCACCATCCCTTTACCGCCCCGAAGGATGACGACATCAGTAAACTCGACAGCGATCCCGCCGGTGTTCTCAGTCGTGCCTACGATCTGGTGCTGAACGGCACCGAGATCGGCGGTGGCTCCATCCGTATCCATCAAAAGAATCTGCAGGCAAAGGTGTTGGAGGTGCTCGGCATCGGAGCCCAGGAGGCGACCGAGAAATTCGGCTTTCTCCTCCGCGCCCTGG
>JFJP01038072.1_pt1 | contig 20894 bp, 15 predicted proteins | sample 431651 | NCBI WGS metagenome assembly JFJP01 (sample SAMN02602958, study PRJNA72255) | Microbial mat metagenome, whole genome shotgun sequencing project. | biome: fresh water; feature: sink hole; material: water; isolation source: purple microbial (photo- and chemosynthetic) mats found in...
CTCATTACCAAACTCAATAAGCTTAGAGCGTATAATAAAGCATTTGTTTATACTGGCTATACAGAAGGTTTTCTGGGTTTGAGAAATACACGTCCCAACGAAATACTATCATTTGTACGTCAGAAAAGAAAAAATCTTGTGGCTTGCGTTTTTAATTTTTCTTCCAAAGAACAAACATTTAAAATTACCGATAATATTACGGGAGATTTTAGAACCTATCTGGGTGATGAAATTGAATTTAAAAACAATGCTGTGATTAAATTAAAACCTTGGGGTTATTCTGTGTTGATTTACAACAAGTAATTACTGTTTCCTATTCTATTGTCCTCAATTACAACCTTTTTTTGCCAATTGATAGTTGTTCAAAATCAGTTTAAATAACATCCAATACTATTTACGCAAACGTTTGCGGAGTAAAATGATAAAACTCAATCTTGTTTTATTTATTTCATGTGCATATAATACTATTTTTGTCTGATACTCAATCATTATAGCCATTTTTCTATAAGAAATGAAAATCAAATTATACACATGAAAAAAATCATTTTTACAGTATTGGTGTTGCTAATTTCGGTTAAAAGTTGGGCCCAAATTATTATTAGCACGCCGCAGTTTATAACTCAAACGAGCGGTGGAGTTATCGAATTGGTATATGATGCTTCCATGGGAACAGCGGGGCTAAAAGATTATGTTGGCACGGATGGAATTTATGCACACACAGGAGTAATTACAAAAGCTAGTGCAAGCGGAAGTGATTGGAAACATGCTCCTACCTGGGGTGATAATTCTGAAAAATATAAATTAACCTCACTGGGTAATAATAAATGGAAATTTACGATTACTCCCGATATGACTACTTTTTATGGTTTAACCGCAGGAGAAGAAGTCACAAAATTGGTTTTTGTTTTTCGTAATGGGCTGAAAACCAAAGAAGGAAAAGACCTAGGTGGAATAGATATTTTTGTAAATGTTTATCAAAGTGGTTTAAATGTTGCTTTTTTAAATCCAGTTGGCAATCAGTCAATTGCATTAAATTCGGTTGTTAATATGGAATTTAGTTCATCGGTTGCGTCCAATCTTAATTTGATTGTCAATGGCGTTACTGTAAGTTCCAAAACAGCAGCCACTTCACTCATATATTCAAACACTTTTTCTACTACTGGCGACTACACATTTATTGCCGAAGCCACGGCGGGGGATGAAACGGTTCGTGATACGGTGCTTATTTGTGTTCCAGAAGCTGTAATTATACAGCCCCGACCAGCAGGATTAACAGATGGAATTAATTATGGTACGAATAATACTTCGGCTACCTTAATAATGTACGCGCCCGGAAAATCGAATGTATTTTTGCTTGGCGAGTTTAATAATTGGACACAGTTAAATGCTTATCAACTGAAAAAAGACGGCGATTATTGGTGGATCACACTCACGGGCCTCACACAAGGTCAAATGTATGGTTTTCAGTACTTAGTGGATGGTGTTTTGCGTATAACAGATGCATATACAGAAATGGTTTTGGATCCTTGGAACGATAAATGGATAAATGAAAAATTCAATATCTATCCAAATTTAAAGGCCTATCCTACTGGAAAAACAGAAGGAATTGTAGCCACGTTGCAAACGGCAAAAACTGCTTACAAATGGGAAATTCCAAATTTTACTATGCCAAACAAAGAAAATATGGTAATTTACGAATTGCTGTTGCGTGACTTTACGGTCGAAAAATCATTGGATGCTGCCATTCTTAAGCTCGACTATTTGAAAAATCTTGGAATAACAGCAGTTGAACTAATGCCGATACAAGAATTTGACGGAAATAATAGCTGGGGTTACAATCCAAACCATTATTTTGCGCCCGATAAAGCTTACGGCAGTCCCGAAACTTATAAAAAATTCATTGACGAATGTCATAAGCGTGGTATGGCGGTTATAATAGATATTGTGTTAAATCATGCCACTGGAACGCATCCATTTGCTAAACTTTATTGGAATAGTATCGACAATAAAACGGCCTCTACTAATCCATGGTTTAATGTTGACGCAAAGCACCCATACAGTGTTTTTCACGATTTTAATCATACTTTTACGGGTACCAAAGAGTATTTTAAACGTATGGTACAATATTGGATTACTGAATATAACGTAGATGGATACCGATTGGATTTAACTAAAGGGCTCACTCAAACTCAATCAACTGAGTCAACAGCAAGTAATTATGACCAATCACGAATTGACAATATATCAACTTATTACGATGCCGCAAAATCTGTAAAGAGCGATGTAATGTTTATCTTGGAGCATTTTTGTAACGACGCTGAAGAAACTGTTTTGGCCAATAAAGGAATGTATTTATGGCGAAATGTAAACAATGCATATTCCCAATCCGCAATGGGATACTCGTCCGAGAGTGATTTTGGGAGAATGAACTCTTCCCCTCGCCGCTGGGTGGGCTATGCCGAAAGCCATGATGAGGAACGTAACTTCTTTAAAGCCAAAATGTATGGAGCTGGCAGTTTAAAAACAGATTCTATAGCGAGAATTAATCGTGTGCCCTTAAATATTGCATTCGCAACACTTATTCCCGGTCCAAAAATGATTTGGCAATTTGGTGAGTTTGGGTTTGATTATTCTATTGATTCAAATGGTGGACGAACAAGTGAAAAACCAGTTCCTTGGGGTTGGTTGAACCTAGCTCATCGTAAAGCTGCAGCTGATGCTTCTGCTAAAATAATAACCCTGCGCAAGCTTTATCCACTAGCATTTACAGAAGGCAGCTTTACTTACAATATTGGAACAAATGATTGGTCATCAGGACGTAGAATTGCCTTAACGCATCCCAATTTGAATATGGTAGTGTTGGGAAATTTTGATGCATCAACATCAATTACGGTCAATCCAAATTTTCTAAAAACGGGAGCATGGTTTAATCTTTTAACTGGTACGGAATTGAACGTAACCAATACCCAAATGTCAATTACCATCCAGCCTGGCGAAGTGTTGATTTATACCGATTCGGTTGGAGCTAATCAGCCTGTTGTTCAACCAGATTGTGCTGTTTTTCCATCTATTACCAAAGGAATGGTTTATATTACAACGGTCAGCAAGGTAGAGAATGTATATCTCTATAACTTGCAAGGTTCACTCATAGGAGCATTTGCAAATACCAATGAAATAGATTTGTCTAACACCAAAAGTGGACTTTACATATTGGAAGTGAATACTTTAAATAGTAAAAGTCAGTATAAAATTATTAAGGAGTGAGTTTCAATTACAATGTATAGAAAAGGCATAGCTAAATAATAGCTATGCCTTTTTTAAATAAAAATATTTTTTTGAGTCTGTTTTTAGTCAGCAAACAATGCATATGCAGACATAGTTTTGTTCACTCTCTCTTTTACTGATTTGATAACCGCTTCGTTATCAACGTTAGAAAGTACCATTTCAATCATTTCGGCTATTTCCAACATCAACTCCTCTTTAGCTCCACGTGTGGTGATAGCTGGAGTTCCTAAGCGGATACCCGAAGTTTGAAAAGCTGAACGGCTATCGAACGGCACCATGTTTTTGTTAACGGTAATGTCGGCTGCTTCCAATGCTTTTTCTGCTACTTTTCCAGTCAATTCAGGAAATTTAGACCGCAAATCCACCAACATAGAATGGTTGTCTGTTCCACCCGAAATAATAGAAAATCCACGTCCAATCAGTGCATCGGCCAAAGCAGCAGCATTTTTCTTCACTTGCGCTTGATACACTTTATATTCGGGTTGCAAACATTCGCCAAATGATACCGCTTTAGCAGCAATAACGTGCTCCAGCGGACCGCCCTGAATTCCTGGGAAAACAGCAGAGTCGAGTAGGGCAGACATCATTTTAATTTCACCTTTTGGCGTAGTTTTACCCCATGGATTTGGAAAATCTTTGCCCAGCAAAATAATACCACCACGTGGTCCACGCAATGTTTTGTGAGTTGTAGAAGTAACGATATGTGCCCATTTCAAAGGGTTTTCCAACAATCCAGCAGCAATCAGTCCAGCTGGATGCGCCATGTCAATCATCAAAATTGCACCTACTTTGTCGGCTATTTCGCGCATGCGTTTGTAGTCCCATTCGCGCGAATAGGCCGAGCCACCGCCTACAATAAGTTTTGGTTGCTCGCGAAGGGCTACTTCTTCCATTTGGTCGTAATCTACACGGCCAGTTTCTTGTTTCACGTTGTATTCGCATGGTTTGTAAAGAATACCCGAACTGTTAACCAACGAACCGTGCGACAAGTGTCCACCGTGCGAAAGATTCAATCCTAGGAATTTATCACCAGCATTCAAACAAGCCAAAAATACAGCTGCATTGGCTTGTGCGCCAGAGTGTGGTTGTACGTTTGCCCATTCGGCACCAAAAACTTCTTTCAGTCGGTCGATAGCAATTTGCTCGCTTTCGTCCACCACTTCGCAACCGCCATAATAGCGTTTGCCCGGATATCCTTCGGCATATTTATTGGTTAATACAGAACCCATTGCTTCCATAACTTGGTCACTTACAAAGTTTTCTGAAGCAATTAATTCAATTCCTTTCATTTGACGCTCTTTTTCGCGAGCAATAATGTCAAAAATAACTTGGTCTCTTTTCATTTAATTTTTGTCTAAAGTCTAAGGTCTAAAGTCATAAGTCTTTAGTCGGTAGACGAATTATTATTTAGTTTGTTTTTTTATTATTTAATTTTATTTAAAGCCATTCAAGCTCCGTATTTATAGCATAAACACCTCTATCTACTCTTACGAAAGCCATTTTGCAATTTGAAAATTCTTCTCTACTCCATTCATTTGAGGATAACACACTGTTGATATATGACCTTTTTTTGCGAAAAGCGGGTAAAATTTCGTCTGGAAACTGATTTAAATACTCTTCGAAATTATCCATGGAAAAAACAACAATTTTTCTTTCTTCAGAAGTTCCTTTTTTGTAAATAGTTTTGCGCCAATGTACTTCCTGCATAGCTCGCATAAATACCATCAGAAAGAAAAGCATACTGTGCGAATTGGTTTGCAACTGTTTGTTCGACACTTCAAAATCAATTTTAATAGGCACAAATAATTTCCAGTATTTTTTCAATAGTTGAGTTGCTTCCATTTTTTTATTGTTTTTGAAAAACTGAGAAATCAAATAATCGAGTGCTGTACGCCCTTTATTGTCCTTAAATTTGATGTCTGTTCCGAGTTTCAGAAACTCATTCATCATGTCTGTTTGACCATGTTCTAACGCTATCATCAAACCATTTGCGCCGTTTTCACTTTCGGTAAAATCTACGCCGTACTTGTTAACATAGCGCATGGTTTCGGTTTTTTTATTCAGCCTGATACTTTTTGTATATTCCTTTCTATCAAACCTAATCTCTTTCATTAATAAAATGGCTCGTTGAAACTGAAGTTTGGATAAATCCTCCACCCAGTCGTATCGCTGATGCGCCACCGCATACTGAAATAGCTGTTTCCGTTCCCTTTTTACTTCATTTTCTTTTTTGGCAGGGTCAAGTGCAAGCAATTTTATTATTTCAAGTTGCTCAGAACTAATGTATTCATAACCAAGATATTTGGCTCTAATTTGCTCGGCCTGTTCATGTTTTCCTTGCTCTTCCAGTCGTTTTGCTTCTGCAAGCCATTCGTCGGCTGTCGATTTTGATTCTTTTACTTTAATTTCTTCCACCGATTCTTGCATTTGCAGCAATTTCATGGCGGGATGTTTTGCCTGTTTTTCAAATACATAAATGTTTTTCATGGCACGCGTTATGGCCACGTAAAACGAATTGATGTAAAACTTGTAAATCTCGGCATCCTTGTCGGTTTTATCTCCCGACCGATTGTAAAGCAACTCTTCTTTTAGCAAATCGGCTGGAGTTACTCCTTTAATAATTTCACGAAATTCAGCTTCATTATTAGAAATGAAATTGAGTAAAATTACATTTTCATATTCCAATCCTTTTGCCTCCTGAACGCTGAAAATCAATGGTGTTTTAAAGTTTTTGCGTGCCTCTGCTTTGTGCTCGTTCGAGGGTACAATGATGGCAAATTGTGTACTATTTTGCGTCCTGCGATTCAGTTCATTTTTCTTTTTTTCATCATCGGCATACAGCATTACCTCGCCTTTATTTTTGCTTACCGTACCTATCAAATAGTTGCTTTCTCGGTCGATAGAACCAAAGCGTGTATTCTTGATTTTCAACAGTTTATTTCCCATTTCCACCACTTCCAAACTGTTTCTATAATTAGTTTGAAGTATCTTTATTGGACTTGAATTATCGCTACTTTTGTAAAAAAAAGTTTTAATCTTGCTCCACGAAAAGAAATTGGGATGAACAATTTGATTGCTATCGCCAGTTAAAATAAAATGGTTTGGATACTTGAGCGACTGTAATATAGCTTTTAGTTGAATATTAGTGATGTCTTGTACTTCATCTACAACAATATAATCGTAGCGATGTTTTATTTTTTCCAAATAATCGTAACACAACACATTGCTATCGTATAAATTACTTTCCTTCAGCCAATCCAAATATTTTAAAAAAAGTGGGTACAACCGTTCACGCTCTTCAGTAGAAAAGATGGATTGCTTAATACCCAATTCAATATATTCTTTTTTTGATAAATAGCCTGTATCTATTGGTGAACCAGTAATTACCCCTTTAAACTCCTCAAAAACCCGATATGGTTCGTTAATTTTTACGGTTTGAATATGTCGGTTGAACCAGCCTTCGAAATGCCTGAAAGTAACTTCCTTGCCTGCGGGTTTGTCCCAACTGGATAGATATTGATGCAGCGACATAAATTCCACATCTTGTTTCTCATTGTTGAAACCATTTGAATAATAAATCTTTGACGCATTTTCTACCAAAAAATCTGACAGTGAAATGTATGCCACATCGCCATGCAAATCTTTTAATTTCTCCAGAATCAATGCCGTTTTTCCACTACCAGCCGAGCCAACTATGATTAAAGGCGGAAAAAGGGAATAAATATCGTCCTGAATTTTATCAAACGACATGAATTTATTGAGCAAATGAATTTTTTTCGATTTCTCGTTCAAATAAATCAAATCGTTGCTCGTAACATCTATTTCGTTGGGCGACAGAATACTTACAAACTTCTCTTCATCAGGTATATTAGCCCCCTGCAGAAAACGACTGTTCTGATAATCATGATTTTTTATCACTTCCAACAATAGCAAATACTTCAGATTTTCGTACTGAACCATCGTGAAAAGTAAGCGGTCGCGTATGTCGAGCCGAGCACGGTAATAACCCGTATTAGGCATCTTTTTTACATCGGCACTTTTAAAATCACCCTCTTGAAGATATTTTAAAGTTTTAGAAAAAGTTTTTTCTACTGCTTTTATATTCAGGTCATTGAGATGTAGAATTGGAATTTTCATTGAAATATCTAATGGCTAATTATTTATATGTTATATGTTGAAAATAATGTATATCAATACTAACTTTATTCCCCTTTAGGGGCTAGGGGTCTCTTCCTCACAGTCCAACCAAATTTCCCAATCTCTTCTCCCAATTTATAATAATGTCCATGCGAATAGGCAATAAGTTTCGCTTTGGCCAAATCGAAAGTATCTGTTTCAGCATCAATGTATTGTGTATCTGCTTGTACATTAATGACTTCAGCAATAAACATATCGTGCGAACCCAATGGAATAATTTCTTTTACCCTACATTCAATACAAAGTGGTGATTCTTTGATTATGGGTGCATTCACCATTTCACCTTTTATGGGCGTCAACTTCATTTCTTCAAACTTATTATGGTCTTTTCCACTTTTTACGCCGCACCAATCAGTAGCATGAGCCATGTCTTCGTTTGTCAAATTGATAACGAATTCCATGTTTTTTTTGATAATCTCGTAAGAATGCCGCTCTGGTCGCACCGAAATATAACACATCGGTGGATTGGTACAAATAGTTCCTACCCAGCTAATTGTCAGTAAATTATAATCTTCGGGCGTACTTCCGCACGAAATCAAAACGGCAGGCAGCGGATATATCAATGTTCCCGGTTTCCACGAAACATGAGATTTAGTATTTGATTCTGAAAGTGAATTTTTATTGGCCATTCTATTTTGGTGTTTTTTACAGAGACAAAAAGATATATTTAATCATTTGACTTGTAATCAATTTTTAGTTTTTTCTGAAGTTTAGTGCCCTTTGCAGTAAGTTTGTATTTTTGCAATTTACTTTTTGGTTTATTGGGTATTGTCATTTCTACCAAACCAGATTTTAACGTTGGTTCCAAATAGCTAATAGAAAAATTTTGCCGATGTTTTAAGTCTAATTTTTCCATTAATTCCTCTCTACTCATCTCACTTTTCATAATCCAAACCACCCTATCTGTCAGTTCAAAAAGGTTCACATAAGCTACTTTTAAAACTGAATTATTTGTGTCATCATGTGCGGTATCATGTGCGGTATCATGTGCGGTATCATGTGCGGTATCATGTGCGGTAAAATTGCTCGTATCATTTTGATTATGAGATAGTCGCCAGATAATTACTTTAAATCCTTCGCTCGTATTGAAGTCAGGTTTTTGTAATCCGGCGCGCTCTGTCAACCGAATAATTTCAGTTGTTCCAGTGCCAAATCGCTCTATTAATCCGGCTTGATAAAGTACCTCTGCCAAATTAGGATTATATGGAAATGAGCTATGGTCATGCTCTAGTTTTTCTATGCTCAACTCTTTGGGTAAATGTCCAGGATTTCTTACTTCCAATCTATCTTTAAACAGCCACACCTCCACGCTCCCGTTGCTCATATAATCTCTATGAGCTATTGCGTTCACAATAACTTCGGTGATCACTGCCCGTGGTATTTCATAAGCTATTGGTGCTTGAATACCTTTATCTCGCACCCCTACCGAAACACTAATTTTAGCCAATACAAAATCAACAGCTTCTGATACTTGTTCAAAAATACTTCCTTTGATAATTTGATGGTTAGGTATTGGTTTTTCTACATTATAGCCATGAAAATGAGCACATTTAACAATGGCTGAAGGAAAAAACTTCTGTGGATTATCGGAAAATGCAAGAAGAGCGCTGTTTCCAATTTTATCGGATGAGGACAATAGATTGAGGTGAGTTAATACTTTTTTTATCGAATTTCCCCTTCGAAATGGGAAATTACGTCTTTCCACTGCAATGTCCATAAAATCATTCACCATCTCGGTATCAATATCACTCATATTGGCGGTTGGATGCACGGTTGCATCAAATGCAGTGGTCAATAAGAAGCCAGTCTGCTGTAAATGTGCTACAAAAGCCCTATTCACCTCCTGAATCAAATCAAATGTCTCGTCGAAACGCTTATAAGTAACATGATTTTCTACTTTCTTCAGGAATAATTTTTCTTTCGAATGTATAGTACCCAACGGTTTCTCTTTGATAAATGCTAACGCATCAACCCTCGCAGTTAAAGCAGTATCAAATTCAAGTTCAGTGGCTGAAACTCCATCTTCATTTATACTCCCATATTCATTTCCTATCAAAACAATAAAAACATCCGCATTTTTTACTTCATTTAAATATATTTTTTCTGCCGAATTGGAAGACGCAGGTAATTTTTCAAAAAGTATAGCCTCGAAATAGACCTTTAAAAAAGGGTCATTTTCGATATGCCGATAAAGTGTTTCTCTTTCTTCTGAGAACTCACTCTGTACACTTGAAATAAATACTCTTAGTCTTTGCATTTCTTAAAAAAATATCTTTATTTTTCTTATTACCCTATTAATTTATCATCTAATCTTCACCTCATCTCGCTTCACTTCTCGCTCACAGTAATGGCATTTCAACATTATTTCGCCTTCATTGTTCATCACATGAAAACGGGTTGTTACAGGCTGATTGTTGGTTATGCAATTGGGATTGGCACATTGCACTATTTCTTTGATTTCTTCGGGTAATGTCAGCGGTCGTTTTTCCACCACCTGATAGTCGCGAATGATATTGATTTTGGCAAAGGGAGCAATCAACGCTATTTTATTGGTTTCATCCTCGGCAAAAGCACGTTCGGAAATTTTGATAATGCCTTTTTTGCCCACTTTTGCGCTGTCGAGGTTATTACCAATGGTAATTTGTTGCTCGCAATTATCTAAATGCAAGATAGATACAACTTTATATAATTTATCTGCCGGAATATGGTCAATCACCGTTCCATTGCGAAGTGCTGCTACTTTTAACTCTTTTTCCATAAGCCCCATTTAATCCCCCGAAGGGGGAATTTTAGTTAGTTTTCTTTTACTAATCTTTATACTTAATTGTAATCTGCACTCTTAAAGTCCCCCTTCGGGGGATTAGGGGGCTAGCACCTTACTCACTATTGCTTGCCTCACGTACAACCCATTTTGAGCTTGTTTGAAATAGTAGGCTTTTTCGTTGCTGTCCACATCCGGATCTATTTCAGTAACACGTGGCAGTGGATGTAAAACACGCAAGTTTGGTTTTGTGTTTTCCAGCATTGAATTTTTGAGTGTATATACGTTTTTTACCCGTTCATATTCCATCAAATCCTGAAACCGTTCTTTTTGAACCCGTGTCATATATAGTATGTCTGAATCATTGAAATTATCTGCCAATTCAAATACTTCAGTAAATGGGATGTTATTTTTCTTACAAAAAACCTTGTATTCGTCAGGCATTTTCAATTCGTCTGGCGCAATAAATTTGAAAGTGGGATGAAAATGCGACATCGCCATAATAAGTGAATGTACTGTGCGTCCGTACTTTAAGTCGCCCACTAAGCTGATGGTTAGGTTTTCTAGCGTTCCTTGCGTTTTCAGAATCGAATATAAATCGAGCAAAGTTTGCGAAGGATGTTGATTGGCACCATCACCCGCATTGATAATTGGAACTGGCGAAACTTCCGAGGCGTATCGAGCGGCTCCTTCCAACGGATGGCGCATCACGATGGCGTCGGCATAGCAACTCACCATGTGGATGGTATCGTTCAGCGTTTCACCTTTCGAGGAGCTACTGGTGGCAGCATCCGAAAATCCAATTATCGAACCACCCAAACGAATTACCGCCGTCTCAAAACTCAAACGAGTTCGCGTAGAGGGTTCAAAAAACAAAGTGGCAATCACCTTTCCGTCCAGCGTTTTTCGGTTGGGATTGGTCTCAAAATCGGCTGCCGAATCCAAGATGGCCAAAATCTCTTCTTTGCTGTAATCTGCTATTGATACTAAATTGTTGTTGCTCATAGGTATTAGCATGAAAGCCCCAACCCCCAAAGGGGCATAAAGGCCAGGTTTTGATTTTTTCACTTAACTCCTTATTCTGTATTCCTTATTCTGTAAGGCAAGATGCCTAAAAAAAAACCAACACAAATCTGATGTAGATTTATATTGGTCAATTATTTTTTAATGGTAATTGTTGTAAGCAACTAATTAAAAATAAGCTGCTTAGTTCAAATGAATATTTAATGTTCTTCGTTTTCATTGTTTTGCAAAGATAGTTGATTTATTGCAATAATGAAATAGCGAAAAATGGATTTATTGCATTCTCAAATACTCTTCAATGATATTTTCTATCTTTTAGCTCTTCTAATAGCCGATATAAGTTCATTGTGAAATATGTCTGCCTCTCTTTTATTTCTAATTGATTTAGAAAGACTATCCTCCGTAGTCCGATTGATAGTTATATTATTGCTATCAAACTTCATTGAAGTTGATAATGCTTTAATACTATCTATTCTATTTTGAATATTCTGTTTCATAATGCTATTGTTAATGGTTTAATGAAAAAATATAGTATCTATACAAATTTGATGATTTTCGTTCGGTATCAAAAGGTTCGGGTCTTGGTTTAAATAATGGATTTCCTTCTACATCTCTTTCTACATCGTTACTTCTAAGTAATTTTACATACCAATCTACACCAATTGTGATTAGAAATTCCGATAGTTCTTCAAAATTAGACTCAAACATTCTGTGATATAAATACGCCCTTGTATCATTTGAACCATCAATTCCTATAGCTTTATCTTTGTTTTCTTGCAAAAAAATGATAGCAAAAAGGATGATGGTTGAGAATACTTTATTTTTGTTGACATGGTGTAATCTTATCGAGTCATCAATTTGACCATTTAACCCCAAAGGTCCAAATGCTAAATTATAAACTTCTGGTAAAAATTCATCAGGATGTTTTGTAATATGAACTTGTAATTCGATAGAAGTTCTATCTTTTAAATTCGAAACAAATCTAAATTCTGTAAAATCAGATTTTACATATATCGGTTGTATTGTATCTTCAAAATTTATTTTAATCATTAATCATGACTTTTTATTTTAATTCGATTTAAACTAAATTGTCACTGAGGAAATAAAAAACTAAATGCTTATTATAGTTCTAATTATCTGTATAATTGACAATTGTAATTTTTTATTTTTAGATGTTTAATGTTCTTCGTTTTCATTGTTTTGCAAAGATAGTTGATTTATTGCAATAATGAAATAGCGAAAAATGGATTTGTTTTAATATTCAAGTAGTCTTTTTATGCCAATGGTCTTTTTTTAATCATACCACCTTTTGCATCTTTCACGCTGTGCATAATTATAAATGCATCCTTGTCTATTTTATCAATTTCGGTTTCCAATTTTGACAATTCCAATCGGGTTACCAATGTGTAAATGATATTGGTGTTTTTCAATGTTTCACCTCTTTTGGCAAATCCTTTTTTGCCTGCATAAATGGTGCATCCTCGGCCGAGTTTTTCTATAATTGCCAATCTAATTTCTTCGTTGTGTTCCGAAATTATCGTTACTCCAATATATTCTTCAATACCCGAAACTACAAAATCAACTGTTTTAGAAGCTGCCAAATAAGTTAATATTGCGTACAGCGCAATAACAATTGAAAAAACGTAAGCTGCAATAGAAAATATCAAGACATTAAATATCAGTATAATATCTCCTATGCTTAAGGATGTTTTTCGGCTAATATATACTGCCAATACCTCAGTTCCATCAATTACCGAACCTCCCCGAATGGCTAATCCAATTCCTAATCCTAAGAAAAAACCACCAAAAACAGCAATCAGCAATTTATCATCTGTAACTAACGTGAAAGGAACGAAATAAATTAACAGGGCGAGCAGTATTATTGCCAACAAACTTTTTATCGCAAATCGCTTACTTACAGTATTGTAGGCCAGTATAATAAATGGAATATTTATTGCAATAATGAGATAGGATAAAGGTATATTTGTCAACTCTGCTGCAATAAGCGAAATGCCTGTTACTCCGCCATCTATGAAGGAATTGGGCAATAAAAAACCTTTCAAACCGAAACTTGCTGATATAACACCAAGAAGAATGAAGACAATATCTCTTCCATAATGAGATAATTCCACTTTTAAATTTTCAATTTCGTGGTCTAACTCCTCGGCGGTTATTTTTTCTCTTTTCTTTCGTAATTGGTATTTTATAATTCGTTGAATTATAATATATTGTATGAATGGATTCATGTTTTGTTGGATATTTGTTTTTTTTTACAAAGGTAATGATTTTTAAATACAACTCTATGTCTCAAAATCAACTCCTATGATTTTTTCAAGTTTTAATTTTAGTAGTTCTAAGTCTTGTTTTCTAATGCTTAAATTCATAATACATTTGTTATCATAACTTTGATTCATAATACTTGTATTCGTATCTTTTATCACTCGCATTACATCGTTCATTAATATGTAGTCGAAATGGATAAAAAGAGTTTCGTCAACCGTTTTCTCTATTATCTCAGCCAGATTGAGAGCATCCGAAGTGGCTTCTTTATAGGCAGTTACAAGTCCTCCTGTACCCAGTAAAATTCCTCCAAAGTAGCGAACCACAATCACTAAGATATTGGTCAGCTCGCGCGAATTAATTTGTCCCAGTATCGGTTTTCCTGCTGTTCCCGAGGGCTCTCCATCGTCATTGGCCCGCCAATCTTTTCGGTCTGCACCTATCATGTAGGCATAGCATACATGGCGGGCATCGTAATACTCTTTCCGATAGGATTTTACAGTCTCCTTCACCTCCTCCAAACTGGTTATAGGTATGGCAAACGACAGAAATTTGCTGCCTTTTTCTTTGTAAATTCCTTCGGTAGAAGCACTAATGGTTTTGTATTTGTCGGACATGATATAAATCATTCGGTTCAGCAATAGAGTTGCAAATGTACTATTTTTAATGGTTTTAAAATACCAGATGTTAGATTTTTTTTTACACAGTATTGACTAGAAATATAACAGAAACTTTTTTTGATACGATTTTCTTTGTAGATAAACCATTATACTGTGTAATGAAATTAGGTGCATTTTTTATTTTAGTGCTTTTTGCAAGATGTTATTTTGTGATTGATTTGTTGTCAGGTAAGTTTTATTGATAAATGAACATATTCAGTTATCTTTGCACTTCCAAAAAAGTTACAAAAGTTTTTTATGAAAGAATTTCTTCAAGATAATATATTTACAATTATTTCGGAAGCCGCAGATGAACAGCAACAAGAATGTTATGTTATAGGGGGTTTTGTACGTGATATTTTTCTCAAACGTCCCTCAAAAGATATTGATATAGTGGTAGTTGGTAGTGGTATAGCACTAGCAAAACGAGTAAAAGAAAAGTTAGGCAGTAAAGCTAATTTGACAGTTTTTAAAAATTATGGTACGGCTCAAGTTAAACTAAACGATTTGGAAGTCGAATTTGTGGGTGCTCGTAAAGAATCGTATCAACGTGATTCGCGCAACCCAATAGTGGAGGATGGCACCCTGGAGGATGACCAAAATAGACGCGATTTTACCATCAATGCATTGGCAATTTGTTTAAATAAAGATCGGTTTGGCGAGCTTGTTGATCCTTTTGGTGGTATTGATGATTTAAAAAACTTTGTAATCCGTACACCGCTTAGTCCTGATATTACTTTTTCGGACGATCCACTCAGAATGATGCGTGGAATAAGGTTTTCGGCGCAACTTGGGTTCTTTTTGGAATCCAATACTTTTGATGCTATTGCCCGCAATAAAGATCGTATTGAGATAATTTCCAAAGAACGAATTGCCGACGAATTAAATAAAATAATGTTATCGCGTAAGCCATCGGTAGGTTTTATTTTGTTGGAAAAAACAGGATTACTGGAGCTTATTTTTCCAGAAGTGCTGGCACTTAAAGGTGCTGAAACAAAGGATGGGGTGGGGCATAAGGATAATTTTTATCATACGCTGGCAGTGCTCGATGGTTTGTGCGAACATACCGATAATCTTTGGTTGCGCTGGTCGGCGTTGCTACACGATATTGGCAAGCCCCGTACAAAGCGATTTGATGCACGCATGGGCTGGACATTTCATAATCATAACTTTGTAGGTGAAAAAATGATTCCGGAAATTTTTAGAAGAATGAAACTGCCTACTAATGAGAAACTTAAATACGTTCAGAAAATGGTGACATTGCACATGCGCCCCATTGTGCTCAGTGAAGAGGAGGTAACCGATTCTGCCATACGTCGTTTACTTTTTGATGCAGGCGATGATATTGATGATTTGATGATGCTTTGCGAAGCTGATATTACTTCAAAAAATCCAGAAAAGGTCAAGAAATTTAGGTCCAATTTTCAGCTTGTTCGCCAAAAATTGAAGGAAATTGAAGAGAAGGATAAAGTTCGAAATTTTCAACCACCTGTAAGCGGACAAGAAATTATGGAAACTTTTAATTTGCCAGCAAGTGCCATAGTTGGTGATATAAAAATGCGAATTAAAGATGCTATTTTGGACGGAATTATTCCAAATGAATATGAAGCAGCAAAAACATATATGTTGCAAGTGGCTAAGGAATTAGGGGTAATGCATTGATTATTAAAACAATCCGTTTTTTTTTTATCAAATGCTTTTTGCTTAATTGACTGTATTTTCTGAAAGAATCAAGAATAGAGCTTGCAAAATTTACTTTAGCAAATTTTAAAATTATCGAATATGAGAACTGATAATGGGCTTACTAAAAATACTCCCAACATTCTAATTGTTGACGATGTACCTATGAATTTATTAATTATCTGCGAGATTCTTAAAAATTCTAATTATAATATTTTTACTGCATCTGATGGATATTTAGCATTACAGGTTTCGGAAATGGAAAAGCCAGATTTGATATTGCTTGACATTATGATGCCGGACATAGATGGTTTTGAAGTATGTAGAAGATTAAAAGCGAATGAAAGCTTATGCAATATACCTGTTATTTTTATAAGTGCCTTAAGTGATTCCAAAAATATAGTAAAAGGTTTTGAATGTGGGGGAGTAGATTATATAACTAAACCTTTTCAGCAAGAGGAGGTTAAGGCACGTGTAGAAACCCATTTGAAACTATATTATCAAAGCAAAGAACTTAAAGAATTAAATGATAGTTTGCGTCTTTCTGAGGAGCAGCTGCAAAAATTTTCGTTGCAGCTTCAGTCGATACGTGAAGAGGAGCGAGTTTTATTGGGTACAGAAATACACGATAAGATAGGGCAGATGTTGGTGGCGCTCAAAATAGATATGGGAATATGGCGCAAGAATGTTTTGTATAAGCTGGAAAATGCTATTTCGCCTGACATTTTGACCAACTTCAATGAGTTGGTGAATATCGTTGATAATACAATTAGTACAGCTAGAGAAATAACGAACGATTTGAAATATGATGACCTTGAGATACTTGGTTTTATCGAAGCTGCAAAATCGTACTGTTCTAAATTTCAAATAGCTCACAATGTGAATTGTAGTTTTGAAAGTACAATAACCAAGATTATTATCGACGAACAGCATAAAATTACATTATACAAAGTACTGCAGGAGTTACTATTAAGCATCAATAAGTATGCTAATGCTTCGTCTATAAAGGTTACTATTCAAATTAATAATCAAAACTTAGTTATCGAAATAGAAGATGATGGAGTTTCATTTTACGAAGAGAAAATGAAAAGAAAGGATGATTATGCATTTTTGAGCATAAAAGAACGGGTTATCTTACTGAAAGGAACGATGGTTTTTGATACTAAAATGGACAAAAGAAATTTAGTTAGAATTGAAATTCCACAGGTTTATGAATAACAGATACTATCCAAAGAAATTAAAACATTAGACATTATATCGATTAAATTGCTACGCAATTAATAATAAGAAGCTTAACGCTAATGGAACATCCCGAGAATTGGGAGACTATTGAAAATACTTAGAAACACTTAGTGAATTTAAACCAAATATTGACCACTAAGAATAAAACATAAATGTTTTATATTGTGATAATACGAAACTTAAAAACATTTATGTTTTTTCTTAGTGTACTTTAATTATCTGGAGTTCTTAGTGTCTCTTTGTGCCCTTAGTCCTAATAGCTTCCCTATAGCTATCGGGAGGGATAGTGGTGAATCTTAATTCTTTCTCCCGCCCGCGATAGCTATCGGGGGCTATCGTGGATTGAGCAGAATAAAACATTTAATCAATATAAACTCTATTGTTAAATACAAACATGAAACAATTCATTTCAATTTCACTGCTTCTTATGTTATCAAGCAATACTTTTTCAAAAATAATTTATCCTGTCACAGCCAAACAAGATGTAGTGGATACGTATTTTGGTGTTCATGTAAATGAACCTTATCGCTGGCTCGAAAACGATACTACAGCTGAAACCGCCAAGTGGGTAAAAGCTCAGAATAAGCTAACGTACGATTATTTGGCTAAAATTCCTTTTCGTTCCGATTTGAAAAAACGATTGACAGAATTGACCAATTATCCCAAGTATAGTTCCCCTTTTAAGAAAAATGGACAGTATTTCTTTTTCAAAAATAATGGTTTGCAAAATCAAAGTGTACTTTATCAACAAGCTAGTTTGACTGCCAATCCCGATGTTTTACTTGACCCTAATTTGCTTTCTACAGATGGAACCGTTTCGCTGTCAGCCCTGTCTTTTTCCAATAATGGGAACTATGTTGGTTACGCTATTTCCAGAAGTGGCTCCGATTGGAACGAGATTTTTGTGATGGATCTTAAAACACGAAAACTATTGCCCGACCTTATTAAATGGGCAAAATTTACTGGAATAGCTTGGCAAGGGAATGGATTTTACTACGGCGCTTATGATGCGCCCATAGAAGGAAAGGAGTTTTCAAACAAAAATGAGTACCACAAAATATATTATCATACTGTAGGTCAGTTACAAAGTGAGGATAAGCTGGTGTATGAAAACAAACAATTTCCGCTTCGAAATTGTGGCGCAAGTGTTACCGACGATGAAAAGTTTATGATTATCACCGAAACGGAATCTACTACTGGAAATTCGCTGTATATTAAGGATTTAACCGACCCAGATGCATCGCTAGTTGAGCTATCGTCTGGTTTTGAAAACGATTTTTCTATCATCGAACATTTTGATGGTAAATTATATTTGATGACCAATTGGAAAGCACCAAAGCAAAGATTGATGGTTATTGACCCCAAAAAACCGAAGCGTGAAAATTGGAAGGAAATTTTGCCCGAAACGAATGATGTGCTAGAAAGTGTATCAATTATAGGCGGAAAAATTGTAGGCGTTTACATGAAAGATGCTACCAATCACGCCTATAGCTTTGATATTAATGGAAATAAATTATTCGAAGTACCATTGCCAACTTTGGGCTCTTTGTCATCCTTTTCGGGTAATGTAGATGATAATGAAGCATTTTACACTTTCACATCTTATACTTTTCCACCCACCATTTATCGTTTTGATATTGCCAAAAGCACATCGGATGTGTTTCGCAAAGCCGATGTTTCTTTCAATTCTGACGAATATACAAGTGAACAAGTTTTTTATACTAGCAAAGACGGAACAAAAGTACCCATGTCAATTACCTATAAAAAGGGAATGAAGAAAAACGGTAAAAACCCATTGATGCTTTACGGTTATGGTGGTTTTAATATCAGTTTAGATCCCTCTTTTAGCGTGGCTCGTATTCCGTTTTTGGAAAATGGAGGCATTTATGTAGTTGCTAATATTCGCGGTGGTGGCGAGTATGGTGAGGCTTGGCACATGGCTGGCACAAAATTGCAAAAGCAGAATGTGTTCGACGATTTTATTGGTGCAGCCGAATATTTGATTGCCAGCGGTTACACTTCTTCCAAAAAACTGGCCATAAATGGTGGTTCCAATGGTGGTTTACTCGTTGGGGCTTGCATGACACAACGTCCAGATTTATATGCAGTTGCCATTCCCGAAGTAGGTGTGCTGGACATGTTGCGTTACCATCAATTTACCATTGGTTGGGCTTGGGCTACCGATTACGGAACAAGCGCCGACAGCAAAGAAATGTTCGCGTATTTGAAGGAATATTCGCCGTTGCACAATGTAGTAAAAGGTACCAAATATCCTGCCACCATGGTGATGACGGGCGACCATGATGACCGAGTTGTTCCAGCACATTCATTCAAATTTGCTGCCACTTTGCAAGCTGCTAATTCGGGCAAAAATCCATCACTTATACGTATAGACACCAAAGCGGGTCACGGTGCAGGCAAGCCAATTGGCAAAATTATCGATGCGCAAACTGATATGTGGTCGTTTGTGATGTGTAATTTGGGTATGAAACCAACTTTTTAGTTATCAGTTGACAGTTATCAGTTGATAGTTATCAGTAATAATATATATTTTACAGTTGATAATTGATAGTTATTTTAATGTTTATCAATTGATTATTGCTTTTTTCTTCATTATACAATAATAAACTCTTATTTTTTCAACCAAAAAATTTGTCAATTGGGCTTAAAAGACTATCTTTGCACCGCTTTAGAAAAAAATGGCGAGATAGCTCAGTTGGTTAGAGCGCATGATTCATAATCATGAGGTCCCGAGTTCAGAAATGTGCTTCTTTTTTTATTTCAAAATGGTTTGAATTTAGGGTTTGCTTTGTTTTTTCGCAATAATGCCCTTTATATAAACCTAAATTACCCTTGAAGTCACAAATTATAAACTAATTAAAAATTTTATGTTCGAAAAAGGAACTTCTATTCGCATTGAAGTAGCCGACCCAACACCACTTGGGCTTACAGGCTTGGCTATGGTTACTCTCGTAGCTGCATCTCAAAAACTAGGTTGGACTGATGGTCTTTCTGTTTTAATTCCTTGGGCATTTTTCTTGGGCGGTGTGGCTCAAGTAATGGCGGCTATTTATGATTTTAAGCACAACAACTTATTTGGGTCAACTGCATTTGCTATTTATGGCTTGTTCTGGATTTCGATGGCGGCCACTTGGTTGATCAAAACGGGTGCTTTTGGACAAGGATTGGCCGATGGTTTTGATGTTCGTCAATTGGGAGTTACAATTGGAGCATTGAAAACCAATAAAGTACTCATTGCAATTATGGTGCTTATTGATGTGTTGTTTATTAGCTTAATGATGAGTTCATTTGGTATGGGCGAAATATGGCACGAAATTGCAGCTTGGACAGAATTAATTATCTCATTACTCGGCTTCTATGCCGCTGGAGCCAATCTGCTTAACAAAATGTATGGCAGGGCTATGCTTTCATTGGGGCGCCCTATGTGGAGCTAATTATTTGATACAAAAAAAAAGAGGTATTAACTTTTATGGTTAGTACCTCTTTTTTTTATTTTTTTTTACCGAAATAATCAATATCATAACTGAGTCTTTTCCAATTATTATATGTTCAAAATATGATTTAGGTTTCTTTTTGTACTTCTTTTTATTTTCTAGTCAATAAAATTTCTTTTCCAACAATTTCAGCTGCATTTGCCACACAGCGAGTACAGGGGCGCATTTTGTAATACGCTTCATTTCGCTCGGTCGATTCTGGGTTTTCAGGTGCGTGTTTTATTTTCAGCAAATCGGCGCAGATATACGAAC
>JFJP01014027.1_pt1 | contig 20892 bp, 23 predicted proteins | sample 431651 | NCBI WGS metagenome assembly JFJP01 (sample SAMN02602958, study PRJNA72255) | Microbial mat metagenome, whole genome shotgun sequencing project. | biome: fresh water; feature: sink hole; material: water; isolation source: purple microbial (photo- and chemosynthetic) mats found in...
CGCGCCTTCTCGAATGCGTGGCACAATCGCTCGAAACTCTACCAATTTTTTCCTATCAATTGAATCAACCCGCCTTAATTCTTGCGGGTTTTTCGCTAAATCCGACCACCAGCGTCCGTCATCATCTCTTACCGCTTTTCCTAACCACTCACGCCCTTCTTCTGCCGTGTTAGTCAAAAAATAACGAGTGACTGGCCAGGTTTTGAAAATCTCAAACAGGTATGTGACGTTGGCGGTTTCCGTTTCTTCTAATTCAAATTCAGCGTCACCGTTGGCGATCGCAAACTCACGGGGTTCTGTTGTGTGAGCTTCAAAATTGTCGGCAATCACCGCATCCAAAGTAACACGCACAACGCCGTTTATTAACCCGCGACCAGAATCCCTGATTTTATCTGCTTTAATTTTAGTTGCCATTATTGTGTTTCTCCTTACAGCCTTTGCAGTCTTTACAACCCTCGCCACAATTTACGCAGCCACCCTTTTTCCCGGCGGCTTTGTCGATAATTTTCTGGACGTTTTTTTCAACAATTCGTGCGTTCATAAGCCTCCAATTAAATAAATGATTCTGGTGTTACAGAAAAGCTGTAACTCTCTCGACCAACCGATAGAAAAGCTTGAACCTCTCTCAGTTTTGGCAGTTTGTAAGGCGCACCCAGGGTTACGTTGCGCGAGGCGAAATCGACGGACGGCTGGTTGGCTTCCTCTAGCTCTGATAACGTAATTGTTGCCGAAAGTACGGACAAAACGGATTCGGTTTTTCTAGCAAAAAATTCGACTTCTTTAATTCTAATCTCTTTCCGCAAAGAGCCGTCAGGTTTAATATAAATTCCTAAATTCTTAAAAATATTACGGGCTATTTTATCAGGAGATTCTAAATTGGAAACCTCAGCGTAAACTCGCACGGTAACATCAACCAATACTACCGGCTCAACTTTTAATGCAATATTGATTAAAGATTTATCCTGTAAATGTCTCTGAATTGAATTTCGCTGAACCAAATTAATCGGATTGCCGACGGCATCTAAAGCATAGACGATAATCTCGTTAATTCTTATCGCTCCTTTGATGGCGATCGCCACCGCTCCTTTGCCTAAATATTCGGCGGTTTCCTCTTCATAATCTGATAGCGATATCAATCCCCGCCGCCGCAAACTAGCTAACGTCCGCAATTTTGCTTCATCCAGCGTTTCTGGGTTCACGCCACCTTGAGCGGATTCGGGGTTATTGACCGACAACAAAAACGGCAAGGGCTGGTAAGCATTTTTAATCGTATTTGGGGGCAAATTACCGACAGCACCCATCTGCAAACATTGAGCCCGCACTAACCGAGCCGTAAAACCAGCCGGGATAACTAAATCGGTCAATATTTCAAACGGAATGCCCCGCTCAGATGTAACCACAAACCCCCGCTCAATCACGTAAGGATTATCAAAAGTCCGGGCTAACCGGAACTCTAACATCACTTCAGCAGCAGCCCCATCTCGCATTCTCATGCCCAGCATTTGCAGCCAAGCAATCATAAACGCTTCAGGGATGAGATTGATGGTTTCGTTTCTCAACTCCGCCAAACCCAGACCAAATCCTTCGTAAAGCGCGACTAATGGAGAGCCGGCAGAAAAATCGTTGAGAGTGCCACCCGACGCTTCGTAAGCGCGGCCGTACATCCACCGTAAAATTTGCTCCTCATTGCGGGGGTCAAGAGTAGGCGAAGGTACTAATTTATATTCGTATCTATCAGTAAGTCCGGTGTCGCCTAGCATGATTTGTCATCCTCCGCGCTGAAAGCCGGCATCTGTTTTGACCAGGTTAAAATCCCCGGCTTATTTCCCAAATCCGTCACCGCAAACAACCGAATACTGCCAAGCCGGAAACACTGCGACTCTTCCGCACAATCCCCAACAATCCCGTTACCTTTTTCATCGGTAACAAATTCCATCTGATAGGTTTGCCCCCAACTCCAAAGCCCCTCGGACATCCCTAAAAATTCTTCCTCGATGATGGCGAGGGGGGAAGCTTCGCACAAACAAGTTCCTAAACCGTTTAACGCCGCCCTGACTTGATTAAGCAAGCTGTAAATCGGTAAATGGGTGCGGATGTCTTTGGCTTCCACGATTGCCGTAAAATTTGCTTTAGCTCGGCGATTTAACAAACCTCTGCCTGACTTAGCGGCATCCAAATTAGAATATTCTACCCGGCGACAACCGACGGTGATAGTGGCATCCGCTCGAATCATGCCCCGCATTTCTGGCCCCAACGGTGAAATCGCCACTGATACTCCTTCAGTCGCTTTTTCGATGGCCGCCATCATTGCCGATTCGATTATTGCGATGCCATCGGCCGGCGTAGCCATCGCATCGGCTGGTACTGCATCAATATCTTCTACCTTTGACATGAGGCGAACTACTCCACTCTATTTTGTTGATTTCTCCTACCACCGTCCCACCGTAACTTTGTGAGCGATTCTGACCTGACGTTGGACACAAACGACCATCAGCAGAAACCAGGGCTAAACTGCCTTTTGCTATCTGTTCTAACTGTTTGTAAGCCCGTTTTGCGGCCTCAATCACATCTTCCCTTGGCTTCAATAAATCCAGGCGATACCGAGCCAAATCTAAAGCCAATTGAGTAACTAACGAAGGATAAGGTTGGGGTAATGGCAACTGATAGCGCGTACCAATATAACCATCTATTTCTGGCCCTACAACTTCAATCGCTCCGGCAATTACGGAGTCAATCACTTCCCCCTTATTTTTTCCGGCTTTCCAAGAAGCAATATTACTTAATTCTATTGCCTCTTGTTCCCCAAATTTTTCGATAAATTGAGCGACTGTTGCGTACATATTACGGCTTGACTGGATTAATTACTAATATCCCACACTGCTTTTTAGTCACCACAGAAATGCAGTTCATCATTGCATTAATGTAATCGGTGTACGTCTCATCGCACCGCCTCACGGGTGAAACAATTGGGTGCGTCCCGCCTTCATCCCCATAAACGAAATTCATCCCGTAGGATAAAACTTTTTCGTTAATTATTGAGTTTGCGTAGGGAGTGATATTGTCGTAATTCCGGTCTAAAATTGGCGGGTGAATATAATATAATCCCAAGAAATTACCCCAGACAAAATCTGAAGGCGCGTTAGCCGAAAATCCTACCTTGATTGTATTTGAGCCGACCGCAACCTTTTTAATCCCAAAGATTGTTTGCAGTTTCTCTGCGTTAATCACGCGCAAAGAATCGTTTGGCAAAACATCTTTAATATTCTGGTTGTCGAATAAACCAGTCATCACCTCATAACCCATCAACATCAAGTTAGGCTCGACACCAATATCCCGGAGCATTTGCTCTTTCAAATCCATCACAAATGGCACGGGGTCAATATTAGCCGCACCGTCCCCCCCTAAATAACTGCCGGGAGCCTGAACCAAAACATTTGCTGGTAAATAATTAGCTGGATTTTGTATCATCAATGCTTGGCGATATTCCTCGCCGAACATTAATCCGTATATCAATCCGCTAATATCATCGGACACAGATTCGCCTGTTTCGATGGCCTCTTCAACAGCCAAATTTGACCTCAAACCGTGCAGCTTGAGAGTATATTCTTCTGTGTGTCTGCCGCGTGGAACTGTTGCGAAAGGAGCGCCGGGACTTCTTTCTGTATTAAATAGCGTCTGCCCTAACTCAACCGGGTAATCAATCACATACCCTTTTAGCTTACTTTTTCTGACGGGAGGGAAAACATAACCGCCCACAAAAGCGTTAGTTTTAAAGTCTCTCCCAATTCGAGAAAAAACTGCATCAGCCTCTCCAACTTTAAGGTTTTGTAAAGACTGTGGTGTTATTACAATTGGCATAATTCACCTAAATTAAAATTACTTCTACTAACGCGGAATCCCCTACTTTGTTGTAGGAATGAGGGGGCAACACTCCCAAATGGTCGGCTTTTGTACCGATAGCCGCCGTTCCTTGGGGGCCAGCTTTTACGTAAATATCCGAGGCTTTTGTGACAACGGGAACCATCGTCGGGGTTGATGATGTGTTGATAACAAAATCCTCCCATACCCCCATTTTTACCTTCGATTCAACACAGGCAGAGCCGTTAAAAACGACTGTCACTGCCTCCCCTTTCTTCCCGTTGGTTAGGGATACCCCAATCACTACTGGGTCAGCCTTGGGATTAGCGGCATCGGCCATATAGCCATTATTGGATATAAACCTGAATGCCTCAATATCCTCACTTGCGATTACGCTACGGGTATCGTCGCCGATATATTGCGTCATATTTTTCTCTCCTTAAACGTAGCCAAGCCGTTGAGCAGCTTCGCTAAATGGGATGGCGTTAGACTTTGCGTAAGCCTCAATCTGAGATTCGGCTCTCAAAGAAGCGCCTGTATAAATCGAGTTACCGGCTTGAGGTTGAGGTGTCGCAATCGCACTCACTGACTGATTAAGCAGAGAGAAATTTGTCGTTTGCTGATTGGAAGCACCTAAATGCTTAATTAAATCAATAGCAAACCGATACTGGTGATTCTCCAATCCTAATAGCCATTGATAAATCGCCGGTTGCCCAGCAGCAAATTCCAAATTATCTGTAGGGGCAGCATTGAAAGAGATTGGCAGATTTGTTAAAGAGCCGACTGTCGCCGCAATTTCCGAGAGCCTGTTGCCTCTCTCTAATTGCAGTTTCAGAATCTGGTTTTGTTTTTGGAGGTCTTCGACCACATCCATATTATTAGAAAAGTTTATAGAGATAATCCCATCAATGTTAGTTTGAGAAAAGTTTTGCGACAACGGTAATAAATTGCTAAGCGCTGGGGGGGTTTTCCCTAACACTGCAATATGTTTCAAGTATCGGGTTCCCGGCGTGGGATTACCTGTAGAATTAGATTCAAAAAATGATGCTGACAACCCAATCAACTCCCCATTTTTCACCATTTCTAAATAGCGTGGGGACACTGGGTTGATATCGGCAACCATCTCACCATTAACGGCTTCCACTGAATTAACCATGCCAAAAGCCAACTCCGAAAGAGCTTTTCTCATGTAAGCTGTCAACCCGTCAGTCTGTCCGACAGCCACCGATTCAATTAATGGGTCATGCCCTAAAATTAGTGGGGCGGCTCTTAGTCGCGGGGAATAGTTTGCCGCAATTGTGGCTATCTCTGAGTGGCTAAATTCCACTGGTTGACCAGAGAAAGCGGTATGTTTGCCGGCGCGAAAAAATCTTAATTTCATTGATTTACCTACGAAAAATTATAACGTTCTACGGTTGCCGTAGAACGTTATTCTAACAAATTAGTTGTTGTTAGATTAGACGCTGACACTTTCCCAATCCAAGTCCAATACATCACAAATGGCTTTGAAAGTATCAGTCTCTACCGGGCATCCTTTAAAAAACCAGAAGACTTGAAGATAGTCGATATTATTGCTTTGACTGAAATTGCAGAGGTCAGTGTAATTTATCCTCATCCTGCGACGGGATTCTGCTATCCATTCCTCCGAAAGTTCTAATACATTGCCGAATGTTAGTTCCATATTATTCATTTTTCCCAACACTACGGTTCCCCATCATTTTCATTAACCGCCATCTCATATTCTCTTCAGAGTTCATTTTTTCCGATATCTTGTTGATGACTTCCTCCGGCGCACAATTCATTTTTCTACCATGTACCTCCAAGGTTCGTTCGTCAGGCTCCCAATCAGGGAAAGCTTGCATTACAGCGCTTAGTTGACAGGTAGGAATCAATCCTGTTTTTGAATCGCCCCTAAGTCTTAATGCGGTTGCAATTCTCATCCAAATCATAAAACAATACTCAGGAAATGATGTCTCCCTTACTACATCCTCATGTATCAGATTAGATTGTCCAACAACCGTTATCAATCTAATTAAAACATTTCTCTTAACGTTCACTGGAAGAGATTGGAAATCCTCCCATATTTGGTTCTCAACTGCTTTTCTGTCCATTTGTTTTACCTGGCTTCTACTGGGCTTGGATGCCCTTCTATTTCAACATAATCCCCGTAACACTCATCGCACCAATTCTCAAAAACGTCCCCGGCTCCCATACACCAAGGCATGAGCCGATGACATCTGTAGCACTCGAAAGTTTCGCCCGGTAAACATCCAGAGCAAAAAATTCTGGTTTCGCTGTTTCTACTGTGGCACAGTAACGGCTTTTGTCCTAAAGCACTAAGCACATTCTGAGACAAGTTAAAAATCCGTTTATTCATGTTAACCATCTCCTTTTAACTAGGTCGCTTCCAATCCTGATAATCTGAATAATCGGATTTTCTTAAACTCACTAAATTAGTTTTGGGTTGCAATTTAGCCGCCTCAAATCGCTCTTTAGCAGCCGCCTCTTCCCCCTCAAAAACCAATTCTAAGTTAATCCTTACCTGCCATTTAATTGTAGTATCTATCACTACTTTAGGCAATGGCTTTTTCCACTTGCCTACCGACAGATTTAGCGGCGCTTTTTTGAGAGGGTCGAAATTGTCATCAATCCACTTTTCCGCCTCCTCTGACACGCCCTCCAGTTTCAGAATATACCTTGGTTTCGTGTGGGTTTTTTCTACTTTCCCAAGCCTTGCAAAAGTATGGCTTTTGGTCAGGAAATATAGCCAGCCTTCCAACGTGCCTTTGTTGTTCCCGAATAGTTCCATAACGCTCACGAAAGTGATTTTTCTATCCAATGAGGGGGTATCCAATTATTGAGTACCCCGATACCATTAGTAGATAATCTGGTCGTATTTCCCCATATCATCTACACAAAATCCTTCCACCGGATTATCAAGTTCCAGCCCGACAAATTTCTCTGGAAACGCGACAGCTAGTGACAACAAATGGCTCATACTCCCCACAATTCCAGTTGTCGGCTCCGAACAGCCGCAACCGATATAATCCTCACGAATCCGACACTCATCTTCATCAAATCCAGCGGTTTCGTTCGCCGCAATAAAAGCCTCAGCCAATTCTTTTTGCATTGTTTTATCCTCGTTTTTTGCAGATTTTAATACCGATTGATTGCTCTGTAAGCCCTGTCTTCGGCATCGCTCAATTTCCTCTCTGAATCGTCAAGTTTGCGTTTTAGTTCCGACACCTCATCTTCAGCATCGCTCAATTTCCTTTCTAGTTCCGATACCTCATATTCGGCATCGCTCAACTTCCTTTCTAAAACAGCAATCTTTTCCTCCAACTCCTCACACTGACTACAATAATCAGTCATCTTTCCATCCCTCTTGAAATTAACAGCGAACAACTAATAACTACGACGCGGCTATGGCGTACTCAACTGCGAAATAACGGTGTGGCTGAACGACAGTAATTCTCTGCGGGACGCTTTATTAAGCATTTTGACAGCCTCAGAAGACCTCTTTGTTAGCAAACCGAAAGCGACATTCTCAAAACATTCTTGAGTCGTCAATCCTGGGTTTCTCTCGCCCACTATCAGCCACTCTGTAATGAAGTTCAGCATTTCCAATTTCTCTCCCACCGTCAATTTTTCCAACCGTGAGCCGTACTGCTCTACGATTCGCTCGAAAACGCTATTTTCTGCCATACAATTTTTTTACCTGTGAGTTTTTCCGGGTGCGGCTTACATTCGCTTTCTCAGGGCTGGGTGTAAGCCGCTTTTTCATTTCCTTACTATTTATTGTAGCAACCCCTTACTAAAATGTCAATAGTTTACACGGAAAATGTTGCACTGTTGTGGGTAAGGCCAAAGGGTAACATCACCAAAAAAGGCACGGTAAGCGGGAAGCTCAGTGTCTTTAGACCTGAGAGTTTCAACAAAAAAAAGCGCCCAACTTACCAGGTCGGACGCTTCCTTGAAAACGGTTGCGCTGACACATCAAGCCGCCTCAAGGAATTACTTTGATTTTTCGTGTCGCCTTTTTTAGACGATTCCCTTAATTATAGCAACCCCATGCCAGAATGTCAATAGGTTGTTACAATTAAAATATTAAACTACCACACTGAGCAACGAAAAAGTCCAACAGGTTTGAATGGGCAATTATTTGGGACACCCTAAAAACCTTACCAGAAGGGAGCTTCAGAGCTTCAGGAGCGTTATTCGGGACACCCTCAAAGGTTGATTTCCCGTAATTCGCCGCCCAATAAAAAAGCCCGCCTAAGCGGACTCCGGTAGTACCAGTATCTTGACTTTCAATGTGTTGTGCGGTATATTCAGATAAGTTATCCGATATTCTCACCAAAGGGAAATTTATCTTGACCGCAGCAAGGCTTGAAGCAACACGAACAATAAATAAGGATAACTACATCATTACATCATTTATTGTTCGTGTCAAGCCTACGAGAAAAATTACCAGGTGAAAGCCATAACAAACAAACACTACCGAGGAAAATATGAATACAACCACTATTATAGACCCAAAAGTGATTGAAAAACTAAAAGATGACAATCAAATTGAGGATGTCATCGACCAGTACGTAAACCTGAAACGGGTCGGCAAAGAACTCAAAGGCTTATGCCCGTTCCATGATGAAAAAACTCCCAGTTTTACCGTCAGCCCATCCAATCAGCTTTACCACTGCTTCGGCTGTGGGGAGAGCGGCGATGTACTCACCTTTCTCCAGAAACATCTCAACATAGAATTTTTTGATGCGGTGAAGAAACTGGATGCCAACATCGAAATTGGTGGTGAGAAACAATCCCGCACTCCCAAGAAAACCAAGCACACCCCCAAGCAGATTTCCATACCTGGGAAATTGATTCACCAACCCGAACCTGTTTGGGACTGTCCGAAACCCCAGCCTATCAGTGATGAAAATTGGCGGCTAATTTCTCAGGAAGAGAAAGTGCCTCGCGATCGCCGCCAAGTTTCAGAAATCGTCTACCACTATAGTCCAGCCCAGCAAGTCCGCCGATTCCAATGGGCGGCCGCTGACAAGCCCAAAGGTCGGGATAAAACTATCCGTCCTTTTCACCTAAATGATGGTGAATGGATTCCGGGCGCTGGTGAGAACATTTGGCCAGCCTACAGATTGACCGAAGCAATGGATTTCATCTCAAATCAATCCGATGCGGCTATCAATATATTGATGGTTGAAGGGGAGGCTAATGTTGAACTTTGCCGAGAAATCGGGTTAGTTGCTGTCAGCTTGAAAACCTGGAACTCAGAGGGGGTCGGCAATTTAATCAAGTCGTTGCAATCAACAGGCAAGAAAATAGTCCTGGGTTTCCTGTACGACAATGATGAGCCGGGAGTCAAAAAAGCCGATGTAGTGAAAGAATCCTGCGACGGATTAGGGTTCCCCTGCTTATTAATCAATCCGAAGAACATCACCCCGAATATCATAGAGGGTGGAGATATTCAGGAAATCGTCGCCGCGATAGGGCCGGAAGAAACCATCAAACGATTAGAAAAACAGTTTGCTAATTCAACAGTATCAGTAGGAGCCGAGGGCAATAATTCAAATTCACCCGACAGCAACTCAACCTCAAAAAGACCTAGTGCCGACGCAATGGGACGGGAGATTGCCGAGGATTATCGGAACAAACTGGCATTCAACAACGATACCCTCTGCTGGTATCGCTACGAAGCTGATAACCCCGGCGTTTGGAGTCCCGAAACCGACGAGTTTATCGAGTCGATTGTTGACAAAATTTTAGAAGGTAAAGGGCTGGTTGACTACAGTTGCGCCTACACTTCCAACGTAGTCAAAAAACTTCGACACGCATTAATCGAGCGGCGGTGGCCAGAACGGCGTGATTTAATCCCCTTTGAAAATGGTGTCGTAGTAATCGCCACTGGGGAGTTATTGCCTCACTCACCCGGATATAAATTGACCTGGGCATTACCCCGCAAGCATGACCCAGTGGCTACCAATTGGCAAAAAATCTCGGACTGGATGGAGTTTGCCACAGCCGGTAATCAACACATGAAAAATATCTTGCTGGCATTCTGTAACGCTACCCTTAAAGGCCGCGCTGACATCCAGAAATTCTTACACTTGATGGGTATCGGCGGCTCAGGCAAAGGGACATTTACCCGCTTATTGGTTGACCTGATTGGCACAGAAAACACCCACACATCAACCCTAGAAGAATGGTGCGGCAACCGATTTGAAGCCGCCCAAGCTTACCAAAAACGCCTAATTATCTTCCCAGATGAAGATAAGGGTGCGCGATCGCTGGGTAAATTCAAATCTCTAACCGGTGGCGATTTCCTCCGGGCTGAAGAGAAAAATAAAAAGCCGTTCAAATTCAAATTTGAGGGGATGGTTGTCGTGGGCTCCAATTTCCCGATTTTTGGTGGGGATAACTCCTCTGGGATTGCACGGCGGTTAATTTCTGTGCCCTTCAACGCAGTCGTTTCCCAAGCAAAGCGGTGCGATTTAAACGAAACTTTCCAGTCCGAATTAGCCGCATTCACCAACCATCTATTGTCCCTCGATGATGCTTGGGTGAGCAAAATTTTACGGGGCGTTATGGATATTCCAGAGGTCAATCTGCAATTCTGGGAATCCAAGATTCGTGAGGACTCGGTAGCCGGATTCCTCAACGATAAACTCATCTACGACCCGATGGGGCAAACATCAGTAGGCGATAGCTCCGATAATTCTGACACTCTGTACGGGGCTTACCACGCTTACTGCCAAGCTCAAGGGCATAAACCCCAAGCCGTTAAAAATTTCTCACCTAACCTACTGGAAACAGCCGGGACAGTTTTGGGCTGGCAAATTGAAAAAATCCACACCAAAATCGGCAAAGTAATCCGAGGCATACGATTAAGAAAGCCAGACACCGACGATTACATCCCAACTTGGGATTACGAGCTATTCTCTCGCTGTCAATCGCAAAAATCAGACGGTGAACAATCCTTTAATGATTCGGTGACTGTTCAGAACCTAGACAGCGTAAGCATTTCAGCTAAGGTGAATGATTTTACCCCTACTCAGTCAGAAAAAAATCAAACAGAAAAACAGAATTTTCCCTTGGTAGAAAAAGAGGGCGGTCAAGCAGTAGCAGAAATTCACGCTGATGTAGACCGGAATCATTCAACATCTCTGAATCCCTTACTAGCAGACAGTTCTGAACAGTCACCGGCATCATTAACCAATTCTTCACCCACTGAATTGTTGGAAGAAGCTGTCGACTTTATCCGAGATGCGATCGCCGAGAATGACGTGGAGTATGCTCATCAGGTCAACGAGATGATTAAAGGTCTTTGCCGGGATGGAGTATTTAACCGCAAACAACTTTGGAACGCCTTAACCAAAGAAGAGCAATCAGCTTTTTCAATTTTGTTAGGCTAACAGCCAACAGTTAACAGTCAAAATTCTAATGGCAAAAAATAGCGTGGCGTATTTCGGCAGAAATAGGCAAGATGTGACTTGAGTATCTCTCGATTGCCAAATTGCCAAAATGGTAGGCCCAACAAATCAGAACAACATCACCAATCCGCAGATAGTCGGCCGCACATTTGGCGGAGGGAAAACACCGTTCACGAATCCTGCGGTTCCCGTACCGATATCGTGGTTTAGGGCGCTACAAAATATTCAGTTTGATGGGGTTGACGCTGACGGTCACTACCCTAAAATTGTTGATGATTTCCTGTCAGATGAGCCCAATCACGTCAAGCCGACGCTGACTAGGATTGACCGAGAATTAATCGTTACTTCCCATGTTGGGCGGTACGTTCATATTAACGAAGGCAGAGTTTTAGCCGCTGGTTTGGTCTGGGAAATTCCTGATACTTTGTTGGAGTGCCCAGATGATGCCGTTGGGTTTATTGCTGTTACCCGAACGGGCAATGTTATCTGGACTTCTGGACAAACCGGAGCCAACCTCGTAATTGCCAAGGTAACAACTTCCTCTGGATTCATCGTTGATATCGAAGACCTCCGTTGTAGATTTACAATGGACGGTTTCGGTGCGGGGTATTGGTATGATTTTTTCTCTTTAATAGAAGATTTTTTGCGGGGGTTGCAGTCAGGTGCAATTTCCGGTATTCCTTACGGATTCTTAGTTTTAGACCCCACAGGGCGGAAATTAACAATTGCAGATTTAAGAGAATATTTTAATTTTGGTCAAGGAACTGGTGGCGGCTCAGGTGGGACTGGTGGCGGCGGTTCAGGTGGTATCGGGGGGATTTCTTCTGAGGAATTAGCCCGATTATTATCAAGATTAGCTGACTTAGAAAACTTTGAGAATGAGGCTTTAGTTCAGTTAGCAGCCTTAAGATTAGAATCTCTAAAACTTTTATTGCCTGCCAATAAAAACTCTTTAGTCGGCATATCGGAAGATGGGACGCGATACGTCGCTGTACCTAAAAAATCATCGGCATTGTCAGATATGCCGTTAGAAGGAGGGATATCAAATTTTGATACTTTGGTGCGGTTAAGCGATCGCTACGTACCATTACCTTATTCCCAACAATGGAATTTAATCGAATTATTTGAAGGGAACCAAACTTTAACTCCCTTTTCCCGGAATTATATTGATACGAACATCAGCATTTCTAAGCCAACTCGGATGTATTTGAAATTACCAAATACAGCCGGATTATTGGAAGGCTGCTGCGTCACAGTGCGGGGTGATTTCTCAGGGAATAAATCAGTTGTTGTGCAAGGTAATGGTTTACCAATTAACGGCAATGTTGATGCCGGAGGTTCAGGTCGCGTTTTATTTTCAACTGCCAACATGGAAGTTGATTTTATCCTTTTGCGGGGGGAAGAAGGTTGGAAAACTGCAACGCGCCCGATAGTATTTTATCCTCAACCATTTGAGGATGACACCGGTGTGATTTTATTGCCGATGCAATATCAAATTGACACCGCATCTCGGTTTTTCCCGTTACAAATATTCGCCGCTGACCCGGCGTTATTGGATAGCGACAATTTAATTGCTGCATTTGTTCGCAACCAATTAAAACTTTATTTGATTAGAATTGCCGAGAAAGACGTACAAGAATTTACTTTACCTTTCCCACCCCAAGGGGCGATAAACCCACAGGGGCAACCCGGCTCTATACCTTACGCTGCCAGCAATTACACCTCATCAATCGTGGATATTCACGAACATTTGGGCGGCGCAATTGTTGGCGCAAATACCACGAATGCTTACGGCAATCCTTTGAATAAGGAATGTTTCATTCACTTAATTAAAGCTGCTCAAAACGGCAGTTCTGTTTCGACAGAAATATATAAAAGTGAATTAAAACAGCCGGGAGCAAACTATCAAATTCCGTCCGGTGTTACTCACGTTACGATTGCCGATGCCCGGTTCCGTAAGCTGGTTGGTAAATGCGTTGACACAGAAAAAGGGTTAGTGTTAGCGGCTTTAAATTCGTACCAAGATACGATTCAAGTCACGAACGGTTTACCTAGTTCCGACCCAAATTATCGGCGGGTTTTCCATCAGTCAACAATTGAGCGTCCAGCTTTGATGTTTTTGGAAGCAACGGAATCAGTAATATCGGCTATCACTCAAGTCGAAATACCTGATTCTTCAGCCGGAGAAACAATCGGTAAACCGGATATTGACCCGATTAAATCGCTGATTTATATCCCGTCAGAACGGCGGAATCTAACTTATCAAATCAAATACGAAGTGGGAGACATAAACTCCCTTAATCCTGCTAGATTGACAGTAGAGCGGTACATTACTGGCTCGACTGGCCCATTAGCTTGCTATTGGAATCCGCGAGGATATTTGGCTGTTTTGTGTAAAAACAATACAGTTGATTTTTACGCAATGACGACATCTTTACCGCCGCGTCGCTCAACAACATTCCCCAACGGTGTCAAAGCGATTGCTTACTACAACGAGGAATGGTGCGTACTTTCTGATAAAGCTTTGATATTTTTCGAGCTTGATGGAACGCCTAAAAATATTTCTGTTCAACTAACAGGAATGGGTGAATCCTTAACCTCAATTTTAGGTAAAGGAATCGTCGTCTCATCCGCGAATCCCTCCACTGGAGGGGTTGTCGAAACCGTAATTTAGTAATTAAAACGAGGAGCTTTTATGGCTGTTAAAGGACAATCACCGTCTCAACGATTAAATTCTAATACTGCCCTAGCTTTGGGGACTCAGAATGGGGCGATTTTAATTCAAGATGAAAATGGTACATTAGGCGGGATTAATCCGCCGACGGGTGGGCAATCGGTATTATCTTTTAATAACGGAGTTCCTGTTTGGACGGGCATTGAGGAGATTTTAGAAATTCCCGCGCCATCACCAACACCAGCAGTTTTTTCTATCGTGAATGGTGCTTTTCAATGGGTTCCTCCTCAATCTGGCCCGAAGGGTGACAAAGGGGATAAGGGCGACCAAGGAATTCAGGGGCTGACTGGGCCGGCAGGTCCAATGCAGACGATAATTCCGACCCAACCCCGTGCGGATTTTGGAAGCAACGAAGGAAATTCAAATGGATTTTACGAAAACGACGGGAATGGCACTAATTTACCGATTCCTGGGCAGTGGAGCCATTTAATCGAATGCCGGCACTCAAATCCTGGTAATAACTTTGCCCTGCAAATTGCAGGAAGTTTTTTCGACCAGCGATTGTTTTATCGAAAAACGGCTAACAATGGGGGTACGCTCTGGCAAGAGATTTCGGAGAAATACGCTCCGAATATAGAGGCTAGAGCCGCATCAAATCCGGGATTTCAGTGGCATAAACCGGGCGTTTATGGGGCTGTTTTGAATTTGGATAGTACCAATTGGTTATCAACTCAAGGCTGGTCTGCCGGAGGTGGATTTACCTCAATGCGTGTGGGAAACCTACAGGTAAATGGTGGATTGTATTTTCCTGATGGTTCGGTGCAGACTACGGCGGGGACTAATGGTTGGTCAGGTTGGTTTACTATTCCAGGAGCTAACGCTAGTCAACTGCTTCGATTCCGAATTAGCCGCTTTTTAGAGCTTATTCAATTCTCTATGGCTGGTTCTATTAGTGTCTCAGGCAATAGTGTAGTCATCGGGCAGTTTAATTACAGCGGGAAAGGTTTCAATTTCACTTTGTTTGGGGATGGTGCTGGTAATAGTGCCTCAATGTGGGTCAAGCTTTGGACTGCTGGTTCAACCGAGGTTAATAGTGGCCATATCTTGCTTCCCGCCAAGACTGCCACTCCTACCCAAGACCTTCCCGTTTTTCTTCACGTTCCTAGCGCGATATCTAACAGAGTATTAAGTTATGCGGGAAACATAACTTTGCCCATTTTATTGGTGTAGAGCGGGGTTCGTACAACCCAAATGGTCTAAATGGTGTGTTTCGTTCAGCATGAAGAAGGTATGACCCAAAACAATTTCCTCGCAAACCTATTAAAAGGCACTCTTTCCCTCACAAAAACTGTCAACGTGAACGAAGTTTCTGGTGGGTTAGAGAAGAAATATTCAATATTAATCCAAGGGGATGCAGGCAAAATCGCCGCTCTCACTCCAGCCGAATTAATCACACTTCCCGCAACTATCGCTGCTATTGAAGCCCTGATTAAATTAGGAGCATATAACCAACCCGTCGCTCACTGGGATGGGACTTACGGCTGGAAATTTCTAGGTGATTGGGGTGCTAGTGATGGCGCAATTTTAGTCCATCGCGCTTTTGTCTCGGATAGAGCCGCCGTCGCCGATAGAGCGCTCGTTACCGATAAAGCCGCCCTCGCTGACAAAGCGACTGTAGCGGATAGAGCTTTGACAGTTGGTGATGCTGCTGGGAATCTAACGGTTCCCGGAGTTATCCAGTCAATGCTTGCTTCTAACCCTGGATTCCAGTGGCACAAGCCCGGAGTTTTTGGGGCGCAACTGCTATTAGACGATACGAACTGGCTATCCACTCAAGGTTGGAGCGCCGGGGCGGGTTTCACTTCAATGCGAGTCGGAAATCTACAGGTTAATGGCGGTTTATGGTTTGGCGATTATCTTTTTCCGTTAGGCGGCTATAATCAACCGACTGCTCACTGGGACGGCACTTACGGATATCGGCATTTAGGTGATTGGGTTGCTGGAGGGAACGGTGTAATTCTCGTACACCGGGCGGCTGTGGCGGATAGAGCGCAAACCGCCGACGGTGCTGCCGGGGGATTTATCGCGATGGGAGCTATTCAGTCTCAAATGGCTTCTAACCCTGGTTTTCAATTTCATAAGCCGGGAGTATTTGGGGCAGAGTTGAAACTAGACGACACTAACTGGTTATCTACCCAAGGTTGGTCATCGGGAGCGGGGTTCGCCTCATTACGGGTAGGAAATCTGCAAGTAAACGGGGGGATATTTTTCCCTGATGGTTCCGTACAAACTACGGCGGGGGCGGCTGGCATTGATTGGGGGGCTGTGGATGCAAGAATCGCGGCCGCCATTAACGCTGCTACCGCCTCAATATTGGGGCAGGTCGATGCCAGGATTAACGCTGCAATGGTACAAGTCGATGGGAAAATTGCGGCGGCTATCAATGCGGCTATGGCGCAAGTCGATGCGAAAATTGCGGCGGCTACTGCATCAATATTGAGTCAAGTCGACGCGAAAATTGCGGCGGCGATCGCGAACTCTCCATCTCCATCTCCGGCTCCCGCTCCTTCGCCTACCCCAGTATCAATCGGTAATATTTTGGGGCCCATAGAACTTTCTTTTCAAACCATAGCGGCTAACCAGGGAGACGTTGACCCGATTGTGCGGATAAAAATCACCAGCCTAAAACCAATCTCTACTTGGAGGGAATGGTTGGCTGCGGGCAAACCCTTGCGATATTACATTAGGGTGCTATCAGATTATCCCGGTGACAATCGCGTGTACTATTTCGACTCACCACACGCCGACCTTTTTGATGCGAACGGCAATTTCCACAATAATATTCAGCCTGTTGACAGAGCCTTTAAATGGTTGAATGCAAATTACACCGCGAGTATATTCGCCATCGGTGATGGGCAAACAAGCCCAGTGTCGAGCAAGGGCTTTGCGTGGGGATAAAATTTTCACACCTTTTATTTCTGATAAATAAAAGGTGTGAAAAATCAATTAAACAGCGGTCAATTCTTCATTTGATTGGGGGACGGGGACATACTCTAGCGGTGTTAGCTCAGGGTGTGTAATCACAGGCAATTCAACGGTAGTATTTTCATTAATAATACTGCCGTTTTGCAAATTGCTGACAGCTTCTTCTGCTGTTTTGCCAGCCGCCACAAACTTCAAATCTTCAGTCATTGCCACAAACAAATCTTTTACTGGCTGGACACCAGCTTTTAACTCACAGTCAACAATTTGAGTGTGTTTTGTTGCGTCATTTTCTACCGTAACTACTGTCAGTTTCATGTTTTTTGGTTGGATTATTTTTCGTTTTTATTATAGCAAATTTTCTGGGAAATACTGTATAAAAATATCGTTTGCAACGCCAACAAATTTAATTAGGATGTGGGTACGTTAACGTCAATAAATAAATAGTATGGCTTTGCAAAATCCAATTGGAAACAAACTGCAAGGAACTGTGGTAATAGAAAATTTGCCGACAACAACAGGACAGGATGGCTGGGGTTTTTTAATGCGTGCCTCCGACGGCACACTTAAAGTTTTGCCAACGGAAGGACAAGCCCCCTCAGCAGACAAATTATCATCCGTACCCCCGAACACAATTATCGGGAATAAGGAAACAACAGCCGGGGACAGTCAAGCATTAACGCCGGATGAAGTAAAAACAATGTTGGGATTGGAGGATGCAATCGTCCCCGACCCCGCGACCGGCATGATTGACCCGGCATTATTGCCCCCGGTCGTGCTGCCCTCGAATCTGGTTTACACTGACCCGGACCCAGCCTCTCCCGATTTTGGTTTAATTCCAGTCGACGTTTTGCCTCGTTTGGTGGTAATCAAGGATGCAACAGGCAAAATTCCGGCCGCTGATTTACCACCATTAGACCCTTCTCAACTGCCTGCGGAAGTGGTTTTGAAGGATACCACCACAGGTTTAATTGACCCGGCAGTTTTACCAGCAAACGTCCCTGGTGGCGTGCCGCTGATTGATGCGGCTACTGGCAAAATTGACCCCGCTTTTCTACCCGCTGCTACACCCGGCGGTTCAGGCGTATTTGCTACCGCCGCCAACGAAGCCGAGCGATTAGCGCTGCCTAACCCCCAAGTAGGCGATACCGTTAAGCAGGCGGATAATGGCGAAGTTTACCGATTGACCGAACTTCCCGCTACTTGGGAAAAAGTAGGAGACGCATTTATCACAGCCTCCGATGTGATGGCCGGTGTATTTGCACCAGAACGTTTAGGTGTAGCACCCGGCGGCGCGATGCCTGACGATACGATGATTCTGCAAGGTGATGGCCAATGGGTTCCTAAATCGACCCTTGCCCCTGAATCGGCTGTGGTTTTGGTGACTACTGCGGGTGATTACACAGCCACGAAAAATGCGACGCACGTTATTACCGCGACTGACTCAACACCTGCTGCACCAGTAACAATTACTTTGCCTTTGGATGACCCAGCGATCGCGCTAACTCCTGCCAGCTATAACGATAAATTCGTATTTCACGGCGGCACTGACAAGCCATTTTTCGTGAAAGTACCAACAGGCGTTACTGTCTGGTTCCCTAGTGGTGATTCCATGACGAACGACCAGTCTTTCGGGACGTACACTGCTGATTATGGTGGCATTCAAGAGAAATACGTTTCTTTTGAGCTAAACCGCATCGGGTTGAACGCTTGGATGATGACCCGTTTGAATGGCAACCTTTGGTAATTTTCTCCTGATATTTTCTCCTCTCCATCTACTTTTAAAAGCGGGGTTTTATCCCGTTTTTTATTGCAACAAAAAAGCCGAGTGATTCAAACCACTCGGCTTTTTTGGAACGCCATACAATTTTATTCAAAAGTGATTGTGATTACAACAAATCCGATTTTAATTGTAATTTTCACTTTGGCTGCTGTCTTTGGGCTTTCCGTTTTCATTTCAGGAAATGTCAGCCCTTCCACGCCTTCCAAATCAATATCGAAAGGCTGAGGAGTTTGAGTGTACGCGATTGCGAACATCACGAATTTGAATGCTGAAGCCGGAAAATCTGACTGAGGAAATCTGGGCAATGGGAATCGCAATTTAAACCCACCGCGAGGGACTGGGGGTTGTGGGGGTTGTGGAGTTGTTGAACCGGGAACGGCTGTTTGTTGCATATAATTTTACCAGTTATTATCTCTATTTCTATTCGTGTTTGCCATTTTCTACAACGGCTTTTTTTCCCACGAAAAAGCCGGTAAAGAACATTTACAGGCTTTTCCTTTTATGTTGGGTTAATCTGTGTAACCAGCGGCGATTCTGATGTTGTCGAATTGCTCATAATCGCTCAAACTTTGTAATTGTTGCTTACTTTGGTGGCGTAATTTTCGATTGGCAATTTTAAAGTAAAATCGCCGCTGCGAACCTCGACGACAGCCACCACAACTACAAATACGAATTGGGTTAAACTTCATTTTATTAGTTCCTAAAAAGAACTAATAAAATGACCCTCTACCTTTGAATCCACCTGCTACAATCATAATTTCTATGTTATTGAGGCTAAAAACTTACTTGCTTCATCCAATTTTTCCTTTTCCTGCTGTATCAATTCTTGATACTTTTCTATTGACAACCTTTTTCTTTCTGGATGCGGTGTCGGAAGAACATCGTAATCCTCCGCGTAATAACACTCATCCACATAAACAACCCGATTGATATCTGGGTATATTTCGCAGTTCCCTATGATGGGGAGACAGCGCTCAATTTTATATTTTTGCTGCTTTTCCTCGTGCCTATCTTTGCAGGGATATATTCGTCCCCTTGAAAATAGTGGGAGCCAGGGAAGCCGTTGGATAAATAATCCACTACTTGCACTGAATCTGGAACCACGCCATCAAACCTGTATTTTAAAAATTCCGCAATCTCTGAGATTGAAGAAAATTTTATTTTCTCGTTGTTCCACCCTTCTAATTTCTGAGAGCAGAACGAAATGATTTGTTGAATTGAAAAACTTTTTACGACTATTTGCTGCAACATAGACAGTTAGCGTCAACAATTAATGGTGGGGGCGCTACTCCCCCCAAAGCGCTAACGATTACGGTATCTGTAATTTGGGCGGCAGTTCGGACAATAACCGCCCAAAGCCCTCGTCATTTTGCCGCACCTGAGACAAGGGAACCGGAATCGGAAATGGACAAAGGGACAACATCGCCAACTCGATAACTTCTATCACCAATTGAGCTAACGATTACAGCGCTGTTTTCTGGCCTTAATTTCGGGTCAACAATCCCCACCCACCGAACCAAGTTTTTGTAATGCAACGCACAACGCACCGCTACAAACTGCGGAAAACCTGACAGAATTAAACCTTTAGCACCGACCAAATCAGGAAACTCAATTTCATTTAATTCCTCTGCCAATTCATTCTGGGAGCCGACTGCATTGATTTTTAGCAATACCGCCAAATCAGATTCTCGTTCTACAGTCAAATTAATCATTTTCCATCTCCATCTATTTGTTCCTGAAATAGCACAGGATTTAAGGCGACATCCTGCACTCAGGCTCATTATTTCTAATCTATTGCCTGGATTCCTTAACCCATGATTCTGCTCTGCTGTCCCCTTGCTACGCTACGCGGTTTACGGCTCTAGGGTAATGCCGAATTTCATCCACTTACGCTCTCGAAAGCACTCTTTCACATGGGTTGCAGATTGTGAAAAAACAATCTGGGAAAGATTCGCAAGCTACCCGGCAAACATACCGATTACCCGCCTTTTTACGGATTCCCCAAACAGCAAGTATCAGGCTTAGGAATCATTAACCTGCATTCCGACTTGCTGCTATATTTGTGACGTACTCCCCACATCAACCGAAGCGGTATGATGTGGGCTTCTCAAGAGTCCGGCAAAGGATATCAAGAGCTTCCTTCGAGGTACTCC
>JFJP01001969.1_pt1 | contig 20889 bp, 19 predicted proteins | sample 431651 | NCBI WGS metagenome assembly JFJP01 (sample SAMN02602958, study PRJNA72255) | Microbial mat metagenome, whole genome shotgun sequencing project. | biome: fresh water; feature: sink hole; material: water; isolation source: purple microbial (photo- and chemosynthetic) mats found in...
GTTTTTGTCCGGCGCGAACGGGTGCGCGGCGATCTTGCGCTGGATGTTTTCCCAGTTGAATTCGGAACGCGGGATCGGCCCGATGATGCCGAAGTTGTTGCGCGTCGGCATCAGGAACACCGGGATCGCGCCAGTCATGATGATCGCGTGCAGGATGGATTTATGGCAGTTGCGATCGACCACCACGATGTCGTTTGGCGCCACGGTGGAGTGCCAGACGATCTTGTTCGAGGTGGAGGTGCCGTTGGTGACGAAGAACAGGTGGTCGCACTTGAAGATGCGCCCGGCGTTGCGCTCCGACGCCGCCACCGGGCCGGTGTGGTCGAGCAGTTGGCCCAATTCCTCGACCGCATTGCAGACGTCGGCGCGCAGCATGTTTTCGCCGAAAAACTGGTGGAACATCTGGCCAATGGGTGACTTCAGGAAGGCAACGCCGCCGGAATGGCCCGGGCAATGCCAGGAATAGGAGCCGTCCGCCGCGTAATGGGTGAGGGCGCGGAAGAACGGCGGCGGCAACGAATCCAGATACGACTTGGTTTCGCGCATGATCAGGCGGGCGACGAACTCCGGTGTGTCTTCGAACATGTGGATGAAACCGTGCAGCTCGCGCAGAACGTCGTTCGGGATATGCCGGCTGGTGCGCGTCTCGCCGTAAAGAAAGATCGGAATATCGGTGTTGCGGTGGCGGATTTCCTGCACGAAGGCGCGCAACTCGGCGATGGTTTCCTCGGTTTCGCCGGAGGAGAAGTCATCGTCATCCACCGACAGGATGAAACCGGAAGCGCGACTCTGCTGCTGCGCGAAGGACGATAGATCGCCATAACTGGTGACCCCGAGAATTTCCATGCCTTCTTCTTCCAACGCCTTGGCCAGGGCGCGAATGCCTAGTCCGGAAGCGTTTTCGGAACGGAAATCTTCGTCGATGATGACGACGGGGAAGCGGAAGCGCATGGCTTTTCCTTGAGCGGTAAAGTGTAAAAGGAAGGGGTTTGTAAAACGACGGCGCAGATTATAGGGAGGCCAATCCAGTGCAATGTTAAATCTTGGCGGACCAGTCGCCTTTCTCTCACGCCCGGCCGCAGCAACTGCACATCTTCCGGTTGGTTCGTTTGACCAGGCAACGCTTGGGCGCCTTGTCCGATCTGGTCAAATCCATCGTAGGCGTCGGGTTCACGGAGGCAAAAGGTTTCGGTCAAGCCGTCCGCTCGCATCGCGTCAGCGTCCACCTGGGCGACCGCACTGCCGCCGCGATTGACAGCACCATTTCTGTTTCACGTACCGGTGCGGGTCTGGCACGCAGCATCGGAAACGCTTTGGTGGAAAAACCAATGGACAACGCGCCCAAGGTTTGCGAACACAGCCATCAATTAATTCCCCGTGGCTGGCAGGAAATAGAACTCGCCGATGGACTGGTCATAAAGCGCCGGCACCTGCTCGTGATTGACGTGTCGGGTCATCTTCACTACCTGATCGCGCACATTGCGCAACACTCTGTCGACGGACACGCCAGGTCGGTTCATTTCTTTCAGCAGGACACGCGTGAACACGCCGTTGGGATCACGGTCGCCATCGTCCAGGCGATCCAACGCCTGCTGCCCGGCCCCGGCTGAATACAGCACCATTTGGCCAGTGGCCGGGTTGACAGGAATGAGTCCTCGCCCGCCCAAAGCTCTGCCCTGGTTGCGGAATGGGTTGTTGCGACAGGCATCAACGATGACCAGCGAAAACCGCGCCTTTTGTTCCTGCATGTCATCCAGCACGCGCTGCAATGACAGCGCATCATCCTGAATCTGCTCCTGGCTTTCTCCAGTGATGTCTACCGGCAGCAGATAATTTGCCGAGCCGAACTGAACGCCGTGACCGGAGAAATAGAACACTGCCTCGTCACCACCGGAAATGCGTGCCTTGAAGTTGCGCATGGCTTCCTTGAGTGCCTTGTCACCAAGATCGTATTCTACGGTGACATCAAAGCCCGCCTTCTTGAGCGCCACCGATACTGCTCGCGCATCTGCTCGAGCATTGCGGAGTGTGCTGACGTGCCGGTAATTATCGCCGCCAACAACCAATGCGAGGCGCTTGCCGCTGCCCCGAGGAATGGTGCGTTCTTCAAAACGCTGGGTTGCATGTTCCTGACGTGGCGCAGCCGTTGGCGGCGAGGCTGCCATAACAGGAGCCATAGAGGGCGTGGGGGGTATCGGGCTGGGAAAGGCAGTGTCGATAGGCGCAGTTCGGGCATCCAGCGGCAGCAATTCATCGTCAGATACTTTTGCTGCAATCAGTTTCGATTCATTGACGCCCATCCGTCCGGTCTCTTCGTCGACTTGATGTAGCAGGCTTCTTCCTGTCAAAAGACCAATTTTGGCCTCTTGCCAGATGAAATAATTTTTTCCGGCTTCCACCGTCAGCGTCAGTTTGGCAAGGTTTTCTGCGCTGGATTCTATGGTGTACTTCCCTGGCCTCAAGCTGAGCCTGAAATATTTATGGCCTGCTGTCGTGCCGAGAACCTTTCCGTTCACGGAGACGGTCATCGGCACTGCGTAATACAAAGTTTCATTGCGATAGATATATAAGGATGCCTTGTGCGGCGAGGTATTGAAATCCTTGGCTTTGGAATCCTGGGCGACCGATGCGACCGGCGAGTAAGCACAGCCAGAAAGCAGCCAGATGATCACAAAAATGAATAATCTGAGGACTGGTTTCATGGTTACTCCTGTTTCATTGGTTTCTAAATCAAGCGACAACACTCATTACTTAAGGACGCTATCATCCATTTAGCAAGGAATCCGGCTGATGAAATTCCTGAAATTCCTCAGCAACAATTGTCACCCCCGCGCGAATGTTGAGGTCAATGCGGCGTGGAAATCAACCTTATGCAAGCGATGGGCAGCCCACATCGTGCGAACCACCGTGCTGACTGACCCGTTACAGGCGTGAATTTTGGACCTTGGGATCGATCAAATACCAATACAGGCGCAGGCATTTACGGTTATGCCTGCTCAAACTGGGCGGTCGCAATTGCGACCGCCCCCTAAGCGACTGTCCATAAATTATCTGGGCAGTGATGGGTGTGCTGGTGGGATGCGGTGCAAGGCGCCGGTCGCGCAGCATGGTCATTCCCTTCAAGCGACCGGCAACGCAGCACACCTGGCATCAAATTCAAAGCAGGTCATTGCTGTTTGAGGCGATGTCTAGTGAGCCGATCAAAACCAGTTCTGGTGTGTTTGCGGCAAGTAAGGAACCGTCGCTTAAATCATTTTGAAGTAGCTGATTGAGCCAGCTTGCAACGTTATCGAGGCTGGCGTTCTTGTTGCCGTCTTCATTCAGAAACCGGCCCCGGGATATTTCAAATCCAATGTGATAAATCCCATCGGCAACGCTGTTGACGGCGTTTTTGTCGAACAGCTGACTGCTGGCGCCATCGTTCTGTACTAGATGGAAGCCGGTTTCCTGGTTGTCCTCGTCATTGCCATGCAGGGTTGTCCAATCGATCAGATAGTTGCCACGAATGTAGGCATTCATTTCAACCAGTTCGCTGGCATCGATAGCCGACTCATCTGCCACGCCGGTCGCTTTGATCGCGGCCACGATGATCTGATTCATCTGGTTGGCGGCGGCCGCGCCCTGGTTGATGTCGGTGGTGGATAAGCGGGCGTTCAATCCCGCATCGTTGGTGATAATGCTGATCAGTTGATCCAGCCCGGTGCCGGTTGTGCCCTCGACGTAAGGATTGAACAGCGCGTTATCCAGACTGTCGCCGGCCAGATCGGTCGCCAGCAGGCTGCTTAGCCAGGTCGCAACCGATGCGACGCTGGCATTGGCATTGCCATCTTCGTTCAGGAGTCGATTGCCATCGATGTTGAAGCCAAGGTGATAAATCCCATCGGCCACCGTGTTTACGGCGTTTCTGCCATACAAGTCGGTGTTGGCGCCATCGTTCTGCACTAGATGGAAACCGGTTTCTTCGCAGTCTTCGTCATCGCCATGAAGCAGCGTCCATGCGCTGGCGTGATTGGCTTGAATGTAGGCATTCAAGTCGCGTACATCGGCGCTGCTGATGTCGCCGTTGTTGGCCACGCCGGTCGCTTTGATCGCTTGCACGATGATCTGATTCATCTGGTCGGCTGCTGCCGCGCCCTGGTTGATCTCTGCATTGGAAAGATTTTTGCTCAGCCCGGTGTCGTTGCCGATGATGCTGATCAGTTGATCCAGGCCAGTGCCGGTTGTGCCTTTGAAATAGGGATCGACAGCGGCATTGTCCAGGTTGTCGCCAGCCAGGTCGTTGGCCAGCAGGCTGTTCAGCCAGGCGGCCGCTGTTTCCAGGCTGACATTTTGATTGCCATCTTCATTGACCAACTTGCCATCGGAGATGGCAAAACCGAGGTGGTATATACCGTCCGCCACCTTGTTTACCGCGTTTTTGCCGAACAATTCAGACGTGGCGCCATCGTTCTGCACCCGATGGAAGCCGGTCTCCAGGCATTGTTCGTCATCGCCATGCAGCACGGCCCAGTCACTGGCGTGATTGGTCTGGAGGTAGGTGTTCAGATCGCGGATATCGGCGGCGGTAATATCGCCGTTGTTGGCCACCCCGGTTGCGTGGATCGCTTCGATGATGAGGTGATTCATCTGATCAGCGGCGATCGCGCCTTGGTTGATGTCATCGCTGGATATTTTGCTGATGAGTCCGGCATCTTGGGTGATGAGGGTGACGAGTTGATCGAGTCCGGTTCCTGTGGAAGGAACTGCAGTCGTAATGCTGCTGGAAGGAATACTTGAGGAGCTGTTGGGTGTCATTGCTTGACCTCCGAATGAATGCGGCTGAGAAAAGCTGAAAAACACAGGCCCACTATGTCGGCCCGATAAAACGCCGGGGCATCAATGCCTCATCGGTAATGGGGGGCTATCAAGGGAAATGGTCTGTCGGCATCGCGTTACGCCTTTCAAAATTGAAAAGTGGCAGAAAACGCCTGGCGTAACGGATTGCGACCACGGGAAGTGTTCCCGTATGCAACCCCGCTATCCAGACTGAACTGGACCGGAGGCTTTGCGACCCTTGGTTACCCAAGGTGTGCCAATCGGACTGACGAATTATCAACACATTTGATGAGAATTTGAAAGTATTTCTTGCGGCTGATGTTGTTTTTTTACGTTGAATAGGGTGTATTGGGCATCAAGCTTGATTCGTCGATGCTTGCATCGGCAGGTTGAACACCATCCCCCAATTTCGTTACTCTTGTGTTGCGATCCAAAGAAGTGCGTCAACAATAAACAACCGGGGGTAAGCAATGAAATTGACCAATCTATTTCGCAAAATATTTGCCAGGGTGTCGGTGCAAAGAATTTTTGCGTCGCTCATCACTGAAGGTGATGTTGTCGAGACAGAGCTGGCGGAAAACCGGCGCAAAAATATTCGGGTCGATGCACGTAAAGGGACGCGTGTATTGATCATCGATGATTCACCTACCGTGCTGGCTTTTCTGCGCAAGGTTTTTACTTCCGCCGGCTATGAAACCTTGGTGGCGGGGAATGCCGAGCGCGGTTTGCGGATGATGCAGTCTGAAAAGCCCGATCTGGTTTTTCTTGATGTCGTCATGCCCGGGATGAATGGTTTTGCCGCCATGCGGCAGATTCGGCATGACCCGGAAGCGCGGCATGTGCCGGTGATCATGATGAGCGGCAACGAGGAGATTTCGCAGCAGTTTTACATCATGCGCATCGGTGCAGACGGTTTCATGAAGAAGCCATTTTCACGCTTCGATATCTTCAGCCGGATCGAGCGGATGCTGGACGACAACCTGGTGCCACGCCGTCTGAACGCCTGAAAACGGGATTATTTCCAGCAATGAACTGATTTTTCGATCAGATATCCGGTTCAGTAGGCTGTTCGGCTTGGGGCTTCACTTCCAGCAACGCTTTCACCACCGCGCCCGCCAGCATCAGCCCGAACAGCGGCGGCATATAGGAGATGGTGCCGTTTACCGCTCTTGCCCGGCCGTGGCTGACGGCTTCCGGCGGCAGTGGTGCTGCGCCGGTTTCATCGGTCCAGGCGCAGAGCACGCCTTTATGTACGCCGCGTTTGCGCAGGCGCTTGCGCACGATACTTGCCAGCGGGTCGACCTCTGTCTTGCTGATGTCGGACACCTTCACCCGCGTCACATCCAGTTTGTTGCCGGCGCCCATGCTGGCGGCGACGGGTAGGCCGCGTTCACGCGCGGTGACGATCAGCGCGATCTTGCAGTTGAGCGAGTCGATGCAGTCGATGACGTAATCGACATCGTTTGGCAACAGGTCGGGGATGTTTTCCGGCGTCAGGAAATCGGTCAGGATCGTCAGTTGGCAGGCCGGGTTGATGTCGCGGATGCGCGCTTCCATTACCTCCGCCTTGCGCTGGCCGACGGTGGACAGCAGCGCGGGGAGTTGCCGGTTGATGTTGGAGATGGCGACGACATCCATGTCGACCAGCGTTAATCGGCCGATGCCGGCGCGGGCGAGCATTTCGGCGCACCAGGAACCGACGCCGCCGAGGCCGGCGAGAAAGACATGTTTGTCGGCAAGTTTCTGTAAACCCGCCTCGCCGATCAATATCTCGGCGCGTTCGAATTGCGGCGCGACGCTCATGAAAACGCGGGTAGCAGGCTGGCGACCATGCCGGCGAAAACCGCCGCGCCGAACCAGTTGTTGTGCAGGAAGGCTTTGAAACAGCGCGCCGGATCGCGCTCTTTAATCAGCAAGTAGTGGTAGCCCGCAATGCCGGTGGCGGCGGCCAGGCCGAGGTAATACGGCCAGCCGAGATGCAGTTCTGTGCCTACCCAGCCGAGCAGCGCGAGGGTGATGCCGTAGCAGATCATTACTGCGGTGATGTCGTGCCGGCCGAAGGTGATGGCGGAGGTTTTGATGCCGATTTTCAGGTCGTCGGCGCGGTCGACCATGGCGTATTCGGTGTCGTACGCAACCGCCCAGAACACGTTGGCCGCCATCAGCAACCAGGCGATCGGCGGCACCGCATCAAGATGTGCGGCGTAGGCCATGGGAATGCCGAAGCCGAAGGCGATGCCGAGATAGGCTTGCGGAATGGCGAGAAAGCGCTTGGTGTACGGGTAACTGGCGGCGAGGAAGGCGGCGACGACCGAGAGCTGAATCAGCAACAGATTCTTCAGCGGCAGGATGAGCACGAAGGCGATCAATGCCAGCACGCCGGCCAGGATCAATGCTTCTTTGCCGCTGATCCGTCCGGCCGCCAACGGCCGGTTTTTTGTGCGTTCGACATGCGGATCGAAGTTGCGGTCGGCATAGTCGTTGATGACGCAGCCAGCGGAGCGCATCAGCACGATGCCGATGACGAAGATCCACAACACCATGAAATCCGGGCTGCCAAGGCTGGACAGCCACAAGCCCCACAGCGTCGGCCAGGCCAGCAGCAGGATGCCGATCGGCTTGTCCAGTCGCATCAGCTTTTCGTATTCGGTAAGGCGTTCGGTAAGCGTCATAGAAGAACGGTTCAAGACAGTTTCAGGGTTTCAGGCAGGAAAACTTCAGTGACCAGAATCGGGTGATTTTGCAGCGCGAACATTGACCGCCGCGCCCACAGTGTGCGCGGTGGTGTGTTCAGATGCCGGGCTGCGTCGCGGTAAAGCGAATGGCGTCGATCCAGATGCTGGTATTCCAGCGCCAGGCGTTGAATGCGCGGATTGGTGAACAGCGCGGCGCCCAACGGCCGGTTGCCAAGCCCCGCCAGTCCGGCCCAGGGACCGATCAGGCCCGTCAACGGAATGATGCTGTGCGCGAAGATCAGCGGGGTATCGGCATCCAGCAACAGCACTTCGCGGATCATCGCCAGGCGGCTGGGCAACAAATCGAGCGTGCCGCATTCGTCTCGGTTCGGTCGCCCGATTGCCTGTTTCAAACGGATGACGCGAAACGCCGGGCAAGACTGCTGCAAGCGACGCGTCAGCGAGCCGCGATCGGTCAGCCAGTGGCGCCACGCGCCTGCTTGCCATGCCGAAGTCAGCCAATCTGTGGTCATTGGAGCGTCTGTTCAATACGGTTATTGGAAAACGCGGATTATCCCGCTTTTACGGCCCGGGACTCTCCCGCTTTTACGTGCAGTGAATGGCTTGATCAATATCGCCACGGCTTGGAGAATTCGGGCTTCAAGTCCAATACATTGCGTGCCATGAAAGATTTGTTTTCAGACTCGATCAGCGTTACCCCCAAGCAGAACAGCGAGCGTCTTTCGAAACCGCAAAAATTGTTTAACTCGCTGATCGACCGGATCGGCAAACAGCGCGCGTTGTTGGCCGGTTGGGAAGCTGCCATGCCGCGATTCCAGCAGCATTACGCCGCCAATATGCAGCCATTGATTGAACAGACGGAGGCGATGCGCCTGGAATTCGTGCGGCGTCTGGACAAAGCCTTTTCGCATAAAGGCCTCAACAAAACCGAGCGTCGGTTCGTCCGGGATTTATTGCATGATCTGGTCTCCGAGTTGGCCAATGAAACGGACAATGCCGAGATGAAAACGCTTTATCGCAAATATGCCGGTGTTGATTTCGATCAGGAAGAGGCCGAGATGATGGCCGGAATGAAGGCGATGTTGGAACATGAACTGGGCATGGATCTGGGTGATGACCTGGACATGAGCTCGCCGGATGTTTTCATCCAGCAAATGCAGGCGCGTCTGGCGGAAGAACAGGATAAACAGGTGCAAGCCGAGAATGAACGCCGCGCCAAGCGCAAGAAATCCGCGAAACAGATCGCCAAGGAAGAAAAGCTGCTTGAGGAAGAGAAGCGGGTGAATTTGTCTTTGCGCGAGATTTATCGCAAGCTGGCCAGCGCCCTGCATCCCGATCGCGAGCTCGATCCGGCTGAACGCGAACGCAAGACGGTGTTGATGCAGCGGGTGAATCAGGCCTACGACAAGAAAAATTTGTTGCAATTACTGGAGCTGCAACTGGAGATCGAACACATCGACCAGGCCGCCATCAACAGCCTCAGCGAAGAGCGCTTGACGCATTACAACAAGATTCTGAAGGAGCAACTGGCTGAACTCGAAGAGCAAGTCCAGTTTGTCGACTACGACTTCAGAATGCGTTTCGGCATTGACCCGTTTGCTTCGCTGAAGCCCGATTCAATCATGCGGATTCTGGAAAAGGACATTGTGCTTGCGCGCCAGGAATTGCGCGACATCGAGTCGGACGTGAATGCCACGGAAAACCTCGCAACGCTGAAGACGCTGATAAAAGAAATGCGGCGTCGGCAGCGCGATGAGGATTATTTCGACGACATGCCATTCTGACGCAAGCCACTGAATCTGGCGGGCTTCCGAACCGCAGCGTTGTTTTGGATGCGGGGTGGGACGCAAACACCGGAAACCTTACAGCGATCGAAGACGGCGCTATTTATCCAAGCGAAGGATAAGCGCTTCACGATTGCGGGGTGCAACCCTCAGCTTTCTGATCCGGCAAGATGCAACTTAATCGGCGATGCCGTAGCCGCCGTCTTCTATCGCGCTGCGGATGGCGGCTGCATCGACTTGGGCCGGGTCGTGTTTGACTTCGACGCGACCGCTGGCGAGGTCGATTTCCAGGTTGCTGATGCCGGGCAGGGCGCTGATCAGGTTTTTTACGCTGTTGACACAGCCCATGCAGCTCATGCCAGTGACTTCAAGAATAAGGGTGTTCATGCGCTATCGATGCTCCGGTTGTTGTTCATTGCGTCGCTTAAGCGACCATCCGCGCCATACAGGCTGCGCGTGGAGGCGCTTTGCAATACTTGCATTGCGGCATCGGTGCGACGCATCTGTTCTTCGATCAAGCGACCATTGACTCGGTTGAGGCGAGCGGCTTCGTGGGTCAGTTTTTCCAGCTTCAGCCAGGCCAGACTAGGACTTTTGTCCGCGAATGCACGTAAACGCAATGCTGGCAGACTGGATTCTGCGGACAAACCGAGCTGTTCGGCAAGTTGGCGCCAGCTTTCGGCCAGATTCTGGCTAGCGCCATGGCGTTGGTGAGTCAGTTGGTCGAGGCGTTCTGAATTGCTGCTGGCGAGGGCAATAGATTCTTCTTCGAGAAGCGCGAGAAACGTCTCAAGTTCTCGATTCAGGGTTTTCAAGCTGGCTTCAAGGGTGTTCATTAGCGAGATCGACGGCCGATATTGGCGATGGATTCTTGAATCAAACCTTCCGCGACGGCTTCTTCGTCGACTTTGAAGTTGCCGTCCGCGATGGCTTGGCGGATAGATTCGATTTTGGCGGTGTCATTGATTTCGAGTTCGGAGAGTTCACTTTCCAGATGACGCATTTTCTCCGAAGTCTGGGTCAAACGCACCTCGTCGCTCACCGCCGATTGTTCGCTTGATGCGGGCTTGCGCGCGTTTTTCGACTTGACCGCTTTGACTTGCCCGGCGGCAGGACTTTTGCTGACATGATCAATTTTCACAATCGCCTCCTTGTTTGCGCCAGCCTCTATGTCGGCGAGCTTGTTTTTCGGGCTTGAGTCCATCTTGGCGTTAAATCGATATCGGCAAAAAATGCGTTGGCTTGATATGGATTGGGCTGAAATAACCGAAATTTATTTGACCGCGTCGAGAAAAATCTGGACTTCCTCATGCAGATTGGCTGCCAGGCTGGTGCAAGTCTGGATGTCGCCGGCCTTGGCCGCAATTTCGAGTTCTTTTGCGCGCTGTTCGCCGCGCCGGGCAGAGAATGTGGCAAATACGCCTTTCAAAGTATGGCCAGCGCGTAGCAGGCGAGGCCAGTCGTTGGCGGCCAGGGCGCTGTCGATTTCTTCCAGGTAGTTGGGGGCGTCGGTGACGAACATGTCGATCAGTGTCGTGAGCAGTTCTTCATCGTCGGCGATGCGGGAGAGCGCATCCGCTCGATCGTAAACCTGTAGTTTGTCGACTTTGGATGTGCCCTGAATATTGGCTGGCGCGGCGGTCATCGGTTTGTTGCTGGCGCGCAGTATCAAATCAATCTCCTGATAGAGCGATTCCGGTTTCACTGGCTTGGAAACGTAGCCGTCCATGCCGGCATCGATGCAACGTTCGCGGTCGCCGGTCATGGCGTTGGCGGTCATGGCGATGATCGGGATACGCACACCCAGACCGCTTTCCAGTTCACGTATGGCGCGAGTGGCTTCGAGTCCGTCCATATCCGGCATCATCATATCCATCAGAATCAGGTCGAAGTTGCCATTCCGCCAGGCTTCAACGGCAAGCTTGCCGTTATCGGCGACCTGGACGCGATGTCCCTGTTTTTCGAGTAATTTGATGGCGAGTTTCTGATTCACCAGATTGTCCTCGGCCAGCAAGATGGAGTAGACGGGCCTCGACTCACGCAGGCTGTGCTGGGTGATCAGGGGGCTTGCATGGTGGGTATTTCCCATGGATGTCTCCAACGCTTCACGTAGTTCGGTCAGCGATATTGGTTTGGTCATGTAGGCGCTCAGGCCAAGTTCTTTGCTGCGCGCGGCATCGCCACGAACGCCGGCGGAGGTCAGCATCATCAAGGTTGTACCGGAATGACGCGGATCGGCGTGCAAGGTTTCCGCCACCTTGAAGCCATCCATCTCGGGCATACGGGCATCGAGCAGGATGAATCGATACGGGTCGCCGGATTGTTGTGCCGCATCCGCCATGCGCAGTGCGGTGGGGCCGTCGAGAGCGCCTTCCTGGCGCATGTGCATGCGTTCGAGCATCAACGAGATTACCCGCAGATTGGTCGGATTGTCGTCGACGCTGAGGACGTGCAGGCCTTTCAAGCAGGCTTCCTGGCGCCGAACTTCTTCTGGTTCGTGCGCTTCCTTCAGCCAGATCTGGAAGATGAAGCGAGAGCCTTTGCCGAGTTCGCTTTCAACCCGGATGCTGCCGCCCATCATCTCGATCAGTTGCTTGGTGATGGTGAGGCCGAGGCCGGTACCGCCATATTTTCGAGTTACCTGGCCATCGGCTTGCGAAAAGGCGGAGAAAATCGTCTGCTGAACTTCCGGCGCAATGCCGATGCCGGTGTCATAAACCGCGAATTCAAGGCAGAGATTGCCATGTTCACTGCGCGATTCTTTTGATCGACCGCAGCCGGTAACAGCAAGCCCGACTTCGCCGTGTTCGGTGAATTTGACCGCATTGCCAAGCAGGTTAATGAAGATCTGCCGCAAGCGCGCGGGATCGCCGGCGACGAAACGCGGTGTGTCCTGGCCCAGGTCGTAGGTGAGTTCGAGTTCTTTCAGCGAGACGCGCGGGAAGAGCGATTTGAGGGTGTCGCCGATCAGATCGATAAGGTCAAAGTCTATTTCCTGCATATCGAGTTTGCCGGCTTCGATCTTGGAAAAATCGAGTATGTCGTTGATGACCGTCAGCAGATGTTCGGCGGAAGTTTTTACCAGGCCGAGGTATTCCCGCTGTTCGCGGGAAAGGTCGGTTTCCAGGGTGAGGTCGACCATGCCGATGACGCCATTCATCGGGGTGCGGATTTCATGGCTCATATTGGCGAGAAACTCGCCTTTGAGTCGATTCGCCGCTTCCGCCGAATAGCGTGCGATCTGTAAATCTTTGTTCAGGTTGGAAAGCTGATCCTTTTGCTGTTCAGAGTCCTTCAGCGCGCGAGTCAATTCGGCGGTGCGGCTTTTGATCATCAGATCGAGTTCGGAAGCGAGTCGGCGCAGGCTTTGATTGCTCTGATAGAGATCAAGTGATTTGTCTTCCAGGATGCGCTCGGCTTCCTTGCGTGCTTTGCGCTCGCGCTCGAAACGTTGTTGCCAGACGGTATCGGACATGTTTGAGGCTAGCGAACAAGAATGAAGCGCGCTTGCGCTCCCTGAGAATCGGGGGCTGTGTCGCGCTGCAAGGTTGCTGTTTCGCCAAAATATTTCATGCAGCCCTCGATCAATCCATGCGCCAGATCTGCGAATGGGTGTTCGGAGAAATAAGTCAGCGTTAGCCGCGATGGGCTGGCTTCGACTTCGAAAGTAGGCAAATCGGCGTCTGGATAAAGTTTGCGCACTTCGGCATGGATGATGTTTTCGATACCGGAAAGAAACGCGAAACTGTCGTGGATGCCTTCGAAAAATCGTGGGTAGGCCAGCGCGAATCGGCCGAATAGATGGTTGCCAAAAGCGCGCACCAGATCGGGCACCGGGGTTTGTGTTTCCTTTGACAGGGCAACGACCAACGCCACCATTTCTTCATGCGGATAGGTGCCTACCGAGGTATATGAGCCGGCGGAAGCGACTTTCGATTCGAGAATGATGGCGTCAACCATGTCGAGCGACCAAACGTCTTCGACCATTTCCATGAATTCGGTGAATACCAGTCCTTTCATTATTTCTCTCCAGGGCGGTGGGTGGGGGCTGTTTGGTTGCGGACGGGATCGGTGTTATTTACGGCCGAGTCGATCGCGGACTTGAGTTCTTCGAAACGAATCGGTTTGACAACATAGCCGTCCACGCCTTGCGCCAGCAATCCTTCTTGATCTGCCGGCTGGGTGAGCGCGGTGAGGGCAATGATCCGGGTGCTTGCGGGCGAGTTGGCGGCGGCTTCCATTTCACGTATGTGTGCGATGGCGCTTGGGAGATCGATTCCAGGCATCATCATGTCGAGCAGAATTACATCGAATTGACCCGGCGCAAAGCTGGAAAGTGCTTCAATGGTGGTGGCGGCAAGACTGGTTTCATGCCCAAGTTTGTGCAGCAGGGTGACCAGCAGTTTGCGGTTCACCAGGTTATTTTCGGCCAGCAGGATTCTCAGCGACGCGCACCCGGCCATGTCTTGCAATGGGGCTGCCTGGTCTGCCGATTCGATTGCTTCCGCCTGAGTCGCAATCGGCTGATAGGGGATCTGAAAATGGAAGCGACTGCCACTCCCGAGTTTGCTTTCCACCCACATGTTGCCGCCCATGAGTTCGATCAATTTGTGGCAGATGCTGAGTCCAAGCCCGGTGCCGCCGTAATTGCGTGTGATGGAGCCATCAGCTTGGGTGAATGCGTCGAAGATCGCCCCGAGTTTTTCCTGCGCGATGCCAATGCCGGTATCCGTCACGCAAATATGCAGGCAATTCGGTGCGCTACAGCCGGCGTTATCGGCGCTGATGTCGATGCCGCCGGCACTGGTGAACTTGATCGCGTTGCCGATCAGATTGATCAGTACCTGGCGCAGGCGAATGGGGTCGGCGTGGATGGTTTCCGGCAGATCAGGCGATATCGTCAATGCAAGCGTGAGCGATTTGTCTTTGGTGCGCTTTTCCAGGCTGCGCACGGTATCTTTCAACAAGCTGGCGAGGGTAAAGGCTTCGTTTTCGATGGTGAGTTTTCCGGCTTCGATTTTCGAGAAGTCGAGAATGTCGTTGATCACCGACAGCAGGTGCTGGGCGGAACTGCGCGCCATGCCGAGATACTCGCGTTGTTCGTCGTCGAGATCGGTTTCCAGCGTCAGATCGGTCATGCCGATGATGCCATTCATCGGCGTGCGGATTTCATGACTCATGTTGGCGAGAAACTCGCTCTTCATTCGGTTGGCGTTTTCCGCCGCGTCCCGCGCATGGCGCATTTCCGCTTCCGCCAGCTTGCGCTGAGTGATGTCGCGAACCACAAGAATGCGGTAAGGCAGGCCATACAGGGTGAAGGGTGAAAGGGTGGCGTCGGCGGGGAAGTTCTGGCCATCACGATGCGTGGCCAGGGTTTCGAGAAATTGTTTGTCGGGATGCGTCGTGCCGGTGATTTCTGCCCATTCCGGCAGCAATGTGACGGCGGACAAGCCGACCAATTCATGTTCTGGCCAGCCGAACAACTGACATGCGGCGCTGTTGGCGCTTTCGATCATGTCGTCGGCGTTGACCGTCATCAGTGCGTCGGAAATGTTGCCAAAGACCGCTTCCAGGCGTTGTTTGGCGGCAGTGACCGACATTTCTTTGGTGTAAAGCCAGATCGAGGTTTCGTTGAGCGCATTCACCAGCGCCTGGATTTCTTCCTGTCCGTCGTAACTGGGCATGGTCTCGCCGAGGTTGCTGGTCAGTTCGCCGGCAAATTTCGAGGCCTTGCGGATGGCGGCAATCGGCCGACGAAGATAGATCAACAACAGCGTGACAGTGAGCGTACTGGCCAAAATAACGGCAAGAAAACCGCTTTGCATGATTTGCAAAATACTGTCTTTCAGTTGTTCGGTGCTGATCTCCGCTTGCAAACTGCCCTGGTAACCGAATTCATCCAGAGCGCGCCAGATCATCAGGCGCTCGGCCGACCAGTTGAAAATTTTCGTGTCCAGCGGTTTGCCGTGTTTGTCGATCCAGAAAAATTGAGTGCCGGCTCCCTGCGGGGGCGTTTCGGTGAGGGTGTCGAAAACCGCTTCGGGTGGTTTGCCCGAGGCATGGATAACCTGGCTGATCAATTGTCCATGCCGATTGAATACTCTCAGGGCGCGCAGTTCTTCGCTGTTTGCTGAAAGCAGCAACACCCTTTCAACTTCGCCGTAATCACGCGTCAGCAGGGGGGAAGAACAGGTGATGGCGAGATTGGTAAGCAGGTTGGCATTACGACTCATCAGCGCATTTTGTTCGCTATGGGTCTGCTCGTTGGTTGAATAAAGGGTGTAAGCGGAAATGCTGCTGACCAGCATCGCCGCCATGAACATGCTTAATTGGGCGGTGAACTGACGCGGCACAAACCGACGGGTGTAGCGCTGGACTTCGCCAAGAAGACGTGAATACATGGATTTCATTGCATGCAAGGCAATCAGGCTTGGTTCACAGCGGGAAAAAAGAGGCTGCTACTGGACCGGCTGTTAACGGTCGCACTGACACAGGGCCGGCTATTTACGGACCACATAGCGCTCAAGTTTGAGTTTTTCCAGCGGTTGGTAGTCGCGCGCATAGTCGGCGCGGATGATCTGGTCCAGTTCGACATCGGCAAGCAGTTTCCGCCCTGCGTCGTCGCCGCTGATTTTGAGTAGCGCGGCAGTAATTTTTTCACGCGTCGCGAGGGGCACTCTGGGGTGCGCCGCAATTGGGTGCGGCGCCACGCCGGGCGTGGTGTAAAGCACGCGCAAGCGGTTTTGCAGATTGCTCGATTCCTTCTCCAGGGTGGTTCTGATGCCACCGCCGGCCTCGGCTTCTCCCATGATTACGTGTCGGTAAACGTTCTGATGCGTGCCCACGTAGTCGGTGATGAAATCAAGCCCTTCTTTTTCGCTTAATAGCGCGCGCATATAAAGTGAAGCGCCAAAAGCATTGGGGGCGGGAAACGCCAGCCGCTTGCCGTTCAGATCGTGCAGGTGCTTGATCTTTCGGTTGTTGTCGACGACCAGAATGCCAAACAGGGGTTCTGTTCCGCGCGCCAGGGGAAGATAGCCATGCGCTTTCGAGGCCATCATCATGTGATAGGGATTCAGGTAAAGCAGGTCGGGCGTGCCGGTTAGAAAATCGGTTTCGAATTGCGGCATTTTGTCGACCAGGCGTAATTGAAATCCGAAGCCGGTTTCGGCTTCCAGTCGACGCAGCAAAGGCGACCAGCGCAGACCGATATCCACTGGCGTGAACTGTGGTACTACCGAAAGGGTGAAGGTCTGGTCGGCGCTGACCGCCGTGTTGGGCAGCAGTGCAAGCAGCAGCGAAAAAAGGCTGGCAAAAAGTTTGAGCGGCATTTTCGAGTATTCAATCGTCCAGATGCGCCATGTGCGGTTCAATATCCTGGAAGCTGGCGCGGATGACCAGCGCTTCCTGGATACGGGCGATAAAGGCTGCCACGCATAGCGGGTCGAAATGCGTGCCGGCGTTGCTGAACAGAAAATCCATCGCATCCTCGACTGCCCAGGCTTTTTTGTAAGGGCGTTCTGTGGTTAGCGCATCAAATACATCGGCCACCGCGACGATGCGACCGTAAAGCGGTATGTTTTCGCCGACCAGACCGCGCGGATATCCGCTGCCATCAAATTTTTCGTGGTGGGTATAGGCAATTTCAGCAGCAACATCGAGCAGCGAGGAACGGCTTCCACGCAATATTTCCCAACCTTTTTCAGCGTGGGTTTTCATGATCTCCCACTCGGTCGGGTCGAGTTTTCCCGGCTTCAGCAGAATGTTGTCGGGTATGGCGATCTTGCCGACATCGTGCATTGGCGCGGCGCGCAGAATGACTTCCAGTTCAACTTGCGGCAGGCCCAATTGCTTGGCGATCAGCTGCGAATAGTTGGACATGCGATGAATATGCGCGCCTGTCTCCGGATCGCGAAATTCCGCCGCGCGTGACAGCCGGGTGATCATTTCATGTTCCCGATCGAGGATTTCGCTGGTGGCTTCCGCTACTTTTTCGGCCAGCCAGGCGGCGCGGTCGGCCAGGGCTTTCTGGCTGCGCCGCAATGACATCATGTTGCGCAAGCGGGCGCGAAATTCGGCGTTGTCGATCGGTTTGGTGAGGAAGTCGTTGGCGCCGACTTCGAGTGCGGCATAGCGGGTTTCTTTCTCATGGTCGGCGGTGATCATCAACACCGGAATATCCTGGTTTTTCGCCGGTTCGCGGTAGCGGCGGATGAACTCCATTCCGTCGGGCGCGGGCATCATGTAATCGACAATGATCAAGTCGACTTCATTGTCAAGGCACCATGACAAGCCTTCAGCTGAATCCTGAAAAGTCAGTGACTTGTATTCTGGGTTTGCCCGCTTGACCAGACTTTCCATCAGCTTCAGGTTCACCGGATTGTCATCGACGATAGCGATCAGCATAACTGCGCTCCAGGGAATAAGGAGCCTAGTATCGGACGGCAAAGCGAAAACTTGAGACGCCTGTTTTGACGAATCGAAGCACAGGCGCGTCGGGTACGGACTATTCCGGCTTGGTTTGCCGCATTGACGGGCGTTTTTCGATGGTGACCATCAGTTGCATCTCGGTGCGGTCGCGCAGCATGCGCAGTTGCGCCACTTTGCCCGGCGGCAATGCCGCAATGAGATTGAGCAGGGAAGCGGAATCGGTCACCGGCTTGCCACCCACCGCGACCAGAATGTCGCCAGGACGAATGCCGGCGCGGTCGGCCGGGCCATTGCGCAGCACGCCGGCGATGAGGGCGCCGTCAGTCGATGGCAGGTTGAACGATTCTGCGATTTCCGGGGTGAGTTCCTGTACTTCGATGCCGACCCAACCACGGGTGACCGCGCCCTTCGCAATAATCTCCTGCATCACCTGGCGGACGATGGAAATCGGAATGGCGAAGCCGATACCGAGATTGCCGCCGGAGCGGGAAAAAATCGCGGTGTTGACGCCAACCAGGTTGCCCGCGCCATCCACCAGCGCGCCGCCTGAATTGCCCGGATTGATGGCGGCGTCGGTCTGGATGTAGTTTTCAAACGTGTTGATCCCCAAATGGCTGCGTCCCAGCGCGGAAACGATGCCCATGGTGACGGTCTGGCCGACGCCAAATGGATTGCCGATGGCCAGCACGACATCGCCGATACGCTGGCTGTCGCTCTTGGCGAAAGTGATGGCGGGCAAGTCCTGGCGCTTCACTTTGAGCACCGCCAGGTCGGTTTCCGGATCGGTGCCAACCACTTCGGCATCCAGCGTCTTGCCATCCGGCAATGCGACCTGGATTTCGTCGGCGGCCTCTACCACATGGTGATTGGTCAAAATGAAGCCGTCTTCGCTGACGATGACGCCAGAACCCAGGTTTGATACACGCTGCGGGCGGTTGTCGTTGGCAAATCGATCCCCAAAAAAACGTCGGAAGAACGGATCATCCATCAGCGGATTACGCTGCACGCGGACCTGCTTGCTGGTAAAGATATTCACCACCGACGGCAGCGATTTCGCCGCCGCATCCGCATAGGTTGAAATCGGCTGTGCCGAGCCGCTATTCGAGACTTCACGAATACTCACCGCCGCGCCTTCGAAAGGCAGCAAGCCGGGGGCAACGCGATCTAACGCAAACAAAGCTGCCGCGACGACCACCAGCGCGGCAACAAATTGGGCAAATACGAGCCAGATTTTTTGCATGGACATTCGAAAGCAGGCATAGAGAGATTGGATTCTAGCAGTCGGCAAATTTCAGAAAGCGCGGTTTGGCATACCGAAAGTAGGTTCACCCGGTGGCGGTGGATCGAGGTCTACATCTGGCGGAACAAATGCGCGTAGCTGCGGCTGACCGCCAGGGCTTCCGGGCGGTCGCGCAGGGTCAGGGTCAGACGACCGAGCAGATCGCGTTTCGCCGCCTTGATCTGGTGTACGTTGACCAGGGTGCCGCGATGCACCTGCCAGAACAGATCCGGGTCCAGTTGGGTGGCGAGTTCCTTCAACGATGTGCGCAGCAGAAAGTCGCCATCCAGGGTGGCGACATTGGTGTATTTGTCGGTGGCCTGAAAGAAGCAGACGTCTGTCACCGCGATCAGGCGGATGTCTTGCCCGACCTGGGCGCGCAACCAGCGCAGCGGTTCGGCTTTGGCGGCTTTGGCACTATTGGCCACAGCGCCGAGCAGACTTTGCAGGCGGGCGAGCACGTCATCGGCGGCGGGAGTGTCCTGGCGCAGCCGGGCAAGACATTTTTCCAGGCGTTCGTCGGATACCGGTTTCAGCAGATAGTCGGCGGCAGCCTGCTCAAACGCGGCGACAGCGTGTTCGTCGTGCGCGGTGACGAACACCACCCGACATCCCGGCTGCGCTGCCTGTGCGGCTGCCAGTCCGGACTGGCCCGGCATGCGAATGTCGAGAAATGCAATGTCCGGCGCCAGTTCGATCAGCGCCCGTTGCGCGGCGAGGCCGTCGCCCACCACGCCGACGATCTCCAGTTGCGGCCAGAAGCGTGCCAAGCGCCGAATCAGGTCATCGGCCAGATGCGGTTCGTCTTCGGCGATCAATGCGCGCATGGCAGTTCCAGTCTGGCGGTAACGCCACCAGACAGCGGGGTGTTCAGGTCGAGGCGAGCGGCATCGCCGTACAGCGCCTGGAGTCGGGCGCGGATGTTGGTGAGGCCGGTGCCGTTGATCGATAACGCCGATGTTGGCCCCGATGTCTGGGCCAGCCCGACCCCGTTGTCGCTGACTTCGATATGCAGAAGGTGGGCCTCCAATCGCGCGCTGATGCGCAGATGGCCGCCGCCAACCTTCGGCTCGATGCCATGCTTGATTGCGTTCTCCGCCAATGGCTGCAACAACATGGGCGGAAACGGCTGGCTTCGGCATGCGGTATCGGCGTCGATCTGCCAGGTCAGGCGGGGGCCGTAACGGTCGGCGAGAATTTCCAGCCAGTTTTCCAGCAGCGCCAGTTCATCGCCCAAACTGGCTTGTTGGCTGCGTGTCCGGACCAGCGCGACGCGCAGCCAGTCGTTCAGGCGATCGAGCAGCCGGCGCGCGCGGGGCGGGTCGCTGTCGATCAGGCTGCCGACATTGGCCAGGGTGTTGAACAGGAAATGCGGTTCGATCTGCGCTTGCAACAGCTTCAGGTGTGCTTCGATTTCGCGGCGACTTTGCTGGGCCTCGACCAGCCGGCTCTGGCGCACCTGATTGTCGAGTTGATGCACCCGCTCGGCGAGCAGAAAGACGGTGACGCCGAGTAGGGCGAACATCATGCCGATGGCGAAGCTTTGCCAGAACAGTGCAGCGCTGAGCGGTTGGCTGACCAGCAAGTGTGCCAGCGCGCTGCCCAGCATCACGCTCGCTGGCAGCGCCGCCGCAAGCAGCAGCCAGCGTTGCCAGCCGGGTTCAAGCCGCAGGATCAGCGGGCTGTTGACCAGTGCGATGCAGCAACCGATGCATTGCGAGAACAGCAGATTGATCCAGAACCCCTGGCCGAATTCGATCACCGTCAACAAGCCGGCAATGGCAGTGTTGAACAACAACAGCAGGGCGATGGCGATCAGCGCGAGTTTCATGCCGATATTCTCGATAGCGGTTCAGGGCAGGGCAAGACGTAATCCGAGGCTCAG
>JFJP01037952.1_pt1 | contig 20888 bp, 19 predicted proteins | sample 431651 | NCBI WGS metagenome assembly JFJP01 (sample SAMN02602958, study PRJNA72255) | Microbial mat metagenome, whole genome shotgun sequencing project. | biome: fresh water; feature: sink hole; material: water; isolation source: purple microbial (photo- and chemosynthetic) mats found in...
CTTGCGCCTTTCCTGAACAATGGACATTTTTCTGTTACCTTCAAAATTTTAAACCAAAAATTGACTCTCCCGGCTGCCGCCTTGGAAATCATCTCCTTCTGATCCTCAGAATATCAAAGCTCTCCCATTAATTCAAGGCAACAGTTTTTGAGATTCCGGGGTTTCTTTTTTTATTGGATTTCAGACGGGATATCCTGAAAATACCTGGAAAGAACCAACAAAGACCGATTCAGATTCTCAAGATCAAAAACCTCAAGGCTCACGACCCCCTTGAAGGTTTCAAGAACTTTTCTAATTTTCCTGATCTCGTCTTCAGACAAGGCATCAAGGGCTTTGTGATCTCTTTTTTTTACCCCTGAACAATCAACGCCGTGCAGATGAATAATGGGAATCCGAGATTTGTGGGAGTTAAAGGTTTGAAGAAGATCATGACCGTATCGGATCTGATGTCCGACATCCACACAGACCGAAAGGTGGAACTCATTGATAAGGGGCTCCACATACCTGAAAGGGTAGTCCAGGGTCTCAATGGAAATGATTCCGGGGTCATCAATACCGGACAATAATGCATTAAGTCCATTGCGGGTTGTATTTACCCAAGCCTCCATTTTCTTTTTATTCTCCATATCCTGCCGGATATCCTGAGGCATATCAAGATGAAGTGTATAGGTGGATGGATTTAAAGGGGCGAACCGGTCAATAATGCTTAAAAGCGTATCTGCAGCCACCTGTCTTTTTTGGGCTGACTCATCAGAAAGGCTCACATCCGTAGGCAGGTGAATGTTATAGGTCAGGTTCAGATCCCTGGACAAGGATAAAAGCGTTTTTACATCCTCTTTTGAAGGAAGGACATCCGGAGGGTCACTTTCAAAAACGAGAAGCTCTATTTCATCGAAGAAAGGACCCAGCTTTATAACATTGGGGATGATATGGTCCGGAACAATAAAAGAGGTTGTTCCAAGCCTGAAAAGCCTTGGTAATAGGATAAAATCCGTTGATTCTATACCGGACACCTTTTTTGATCCAGAACCTGTCGGATGGCTTTTTCAAGTGCCATAATTTCAAAAGGTTTTTTTAAATAATTCTTTGCAGATTTGATAATCGGGTCTTCAAAGTGATTTTTATCGTGGCCCGAAGAAATGATCACTCTGACATCCGGGTCTATTTTCAACATTTCCCTTAATAATTCCCTGCCCGGCATTTTGGGCATGATCATGTCCAGCAAGACAATATTCACAACGTCGACATTCTCTCTGAAAAGGGCAAGGCCCTCCTCACCGTCGCCTGCCAGAATGATCCGGTATCCAAAATCTTCCAGGGCGCTTTTCAAGGATTCCCTGACGGAGATATCATCATCCACGACCAGGACGGTTTCACTCCCGCCCTGAATATCGGTGGGGGGTTCTTCCAGACCGCAGGCATCAGCCGCCCTTGGCAGAAAAATGTGAAAAATGGTTCCCCTGCCGGGAATTGAATCAACCTCAATATGACCGTCATGCCGTTTGGTGACGATATCTTTTACCATGGCAAGGCCAAGCCCCTGGCCATTGTTTTCCGGGCCCGTCTTTGTGGTGAACAAAGGATCAAATGCTTTTTCAAGAACCTCTACGGGCATGCCGGACCCGGTATCCTCAAACAGGAATTCATAATACTCCCCATCAGAGAGATGTTTCAGTTCCGATCCTTTTCGTATTTCCGGTTTAGCACTCAACCGGATATAATCCCCTTTTTTCAATCCTTTTGCTTCAATGGCATGAACCGCATTGGTGGCAAGGTTCATGAAAACCTGATGCATTTCATTGATATCGGCGCAGACAAAAACCCGGCCTTTTTCAATATCCAGTTGTTTTTCGAGTAATTTATCCGTTGTTTTTTCGAGCAGAAAAAATACTTCCTCAGCAACACTATAAATATCAATATTTTCTTTCGGTGAAGCAGCCCTGCTGGAAAGATTCTGGAACTGCTTTACGGTTGCCGCTCCTCTTTTAACCGAGTTAATAATATTCTGGATATAGGTTTTCTGGGAAGGTGAAAAATTATCATTGGTCAGGCTCAAAATATTCAGATAGGCCATGATCCCGGAAAGGATATTGTTAAAATCATGGGCTACGCCCTGGGCCAGTGTTCCCAGAGAATCCATCCGCTGACGCTGTCTGAGCTGTTTTTCAACCAGAGAGAACTTTGCTTCAAGAGATTTGAGTTCTTTTTCCAGAGGGCTGATATGGCTAATCCTCTGCTCCAGTATGCTGATTTCATGCTCCAGTTCTTCGTAAGTCGATTTTACCATTTTTTTTCTTCCTGCAACCATAAATTTATATCAACGGTATCCTAAAAAATAAAAAGAATACAGCAGGAAATAAAAAGAGCTGACCATGAGCCAGCCATCATCAATCTGCATGCCTGCACGATTTTTTGCCTTTCCGGGTCTTTGAATTCACTACCGATAAACGGCTTTTCAACAAGAACGCCGTGATAAACATTCGGGCCTCCCAGTCTGACTTCAAGGGCTCCTGAAAATGCCGCCTCAGGGTATCCGGAATTGGGGCTTTTATGAAACGATCCTTCAGAAAAACCTATCCTCAAAGCCTTTCCCCCTGTTTTAAATGACAAAAGAAAAGCGCTCAGACTGATAATAAAGACGGAAACCCGGGCCGGGATAAAATTAGCCACATCATCCATCCTTGCGGAAGCCCTGCCGAAAAGAATATAGGATTCATTCCGATACCCCACCATGGAATCCAGGGTATTAACCATTTTATAGGCCAGGGCAAAGGGGACGCCGCCAATCATGGCAAAAAATAAGGGAGACAAAAACCCGTCCACAAAGTTTTCCGCAGTTGTTTCCACGGCTGCCCTGGCTACACCTGCCTCATCAAGGGCGTTTGTCTGTCTTCCCACGATCATGGAAACAGCCTGTCTTGCACCTTCCATGTCATGGTTCTTAAGAGCATGAAAGACCTTTAAGGCTGCTCTTTCAAGACTTTTTGATGAAAAACAGAAAAACAGCAGGATCACCTGGACACCATATCCAAGACCAGGATGAATAAGCATGGAAATCGTGATGACACAAAATGCCAGAGCCCAAGTGGAGAGTATCAGGAAACCGGCAAAAAAAAAGCCGGATACCAAGAGATTTTTAAACCATTTTCGGAACCGGTTTTCAAAAAAGGCAACAGCCTTTCCCATATAAACAACCGGGTGGGGCATTATTCCGGGATCGCCAAGGATAAAATCCAGGAGAAAGGCGCCAAGGAGCACCTGCCAATGAAGCTCAATCATTTTCCATCACCTGCCGGATCAGACTTGAAAGATGGTCATTGGTATCTCTCTTCTTTAAGGAAAATCTCACATATTGATCCGACAAACCATAAAAATTGGAACAATCCCGGATCAGTATCCTGTGCCGACCGATTTTTTCACAGAACTGCCCTGAAGTCAGCCCTTCTTTCAGGCGTGCCAGAATAAAACAGGTGGAGGAATCAAAAAGCTCGATTCCCTTCACCTCCTCTATGCTTTCCATAAATCTTTGCCTTTCCGCTTTGACATAGAGTCTTGTTTTCCTGAAAAAAGGTTCAATGGCTTCCGGATGATCAAAAATATGTTCAATCACAGCCTGGGCCAGGGCATTTAGGCTCCAGGGCTGATAATAGGACATGATTTTTTCAACAATTTTGGGTTCCCCGCTTAAAAACCCTGTACGAAGGCCGGGAATCCTGTAGATTTTCGACATGGAAGAAAGAACAATAAGATTCTCATACCCTGTTTCCGACACAAGAGATATATCTTCGGCATTTTCAACAAAAGGGAGATAGGATTCATCAATGACAAACAGCGTATTTTGATGTTTCTTCAGCAGATACTCAATCTTGTCCCTTAGCATCAGAACACCGGTGGGATTGTCGGGATTGCAGATAAACACCGTATCCACCCTTTCCGCCATCCGGGATATCTCGTCCACATCCTGTAAAAATGAATTTTCTGCCTTTGCAAGACAGTGCTCGACATCAATATGGTACATGCGGCAGGCATCCTGGTAATCCGAATAGGTCGGGCCTGCAATCAGAACTTTTTTTGAGCAGAGGGCAAAGGGAAGGGTATAGATAAACCATGTGGTGCCGTTGCCGGCAATAACCCGGTTTTCATCAATGCCATGGAATCGTGCAAACCCGTTTCTCATGGAAGCGGCGTCCGGCTCCGGAAGAGACCTTATTCTCATCACATTTTCACAGATGAAGGGTTCGATTGTCTCGGGCGGTCCCAGGGGATTCAGATTGCTGCTCATGTCAATGATCTCTTCAACGGCGCAGCCAAGTTTTTCGGCAAGCTTTTTCTTATTTCCGCCATGACCGGTAATCATGGATATTTTCCTTTTAACCGATCAATGCTCCGGCTGCCATGAACAACACGGCTTCCGTGATCTCGTTCATGGCCCCCAGCATATCTCCGGTAATACAATTCAGCTTCTTTTTATAAAACCCCAGTATAAAAAACAGGGTAACAACAAAAACAATATTCAAAACCAGGCCCTTATAACCCAAAAAGAAAGAGATGACCACAGGAATCACCATGAAAACAAAATCTTTCAGGCCAATGGGTTTTTCAAACAGGTCAAGCCCGGTCCCGGCTTCCTTCCTGCCGTATTCCAGAAATCTTATGCCGAAGATCATGGATGACCTTGAATAGGAAGGGATGATCAAAAACAAAAGTAGGGCCTGAAATGACGGCACACCTGTTTTTACTGAAAATATTCCGGCTGTTTTGACTGCAAGGATGGAAAATACAGCCACAAGCCCCATCATTCCTGTTCGGCTGTCCTTCATGATTTCAAGCATCCGTTCTTTGGGTCTGTGGCTGAACATTCCGTCTGCCGTGTCGCCCAAACCATCCAGATGAAATGCGCCGGTAATGACCACAAGAAAAAGAACATCCAGAACCGACACCACCGATGCCAGCCATAAATTTGAAACCAAGCGATCAAACAACAAAAGAATCCCTCCCACCATCAGTCCGACCAGGGGAAAGAACCGGATCATGCCAAGGGGGGAATAGGCTACACCCTTTCCTGCCGGAAGGATGGTAATAAAGAGAATGGCAGATCTGAAATCCGTGAAAAATTTTTTCATGACTCTTCTTTTATAGTCTGAAAAAAAATGCCCCGTTTTTCGCTTTTCCCGACTATTTTTTTTTCCTGAAGAAGGGTGTCGATGCAGGTGTCAATCATGTTTTTTTCAACCCCCAGGATCTTTAAAAGATCTTCTTTTGTGCAGGGTCTCCGGTGAATGGTTTCAATAATTACGCCCCTGATCTCTTCCCTCATTATTCCGGCTTTGACATCCTCTCCAACCCTTGCAATGATCTCAGTGTTGGGAAAGTCAAAAAGGGCTGAAATCCGTTCAAGATTCGATCTTGATGCAGGTTTGATATCAGACAGGGTTCCAGGCCTGTCAAGGGTATTGATCTGGAGTCTGTCCGGCTTGATTCTATGTATAGCCTCTTTAAGTTCCATAAGATCGGATGTCTCGTCATTAATTCCCGGAAGAATCATGACTTCCAGCCAGATTTTACCCTTGAATGCCTTTGCAAAAGCTTCAATTCCTTTTGCAATCTCCTCTGCATCAGCGCCCTTGTGAGGCCGATTGATTTTTAAAAAAGCTTTTTTTGATACCGCATCAAGGGAAGGAAGAACAAGGTCTGCTTTCAAAAGCGCCTGCCACACAGAAGGATTGAGAATCAGGGTTGAATTGGTCAGTACGGCTATTTTGATATAGGGTCTCTTTGATCTGACATGATCGATCACATCGCCCAGGCAGGAGTTCAATGTTGGCTCACCAGACCCTGAAAACGTGATATAATCCGGATCGGAATGATGTGTCAGAAAATGATCAAGCTCCTTTACTACATCATTGAACGGGACATACTCTTTTTGTTCAAGGGTAAGTTCCGTGGTTTTCCCGCACTCGCAATAAATGCAGTCCATGCTGCATGTTTTGTGGGTAACAAGATCAATCCCAAGGGATATCCCGAGCCGCCGTGAAGGAACCGGTCCAAAAATATAATGATATTGCATCTTAAATCTTTTCCGTATTCACCCTGATTTTTTCCCTGGCTTTATCTCTACATCAATCCCGGCAATGGTCATGACAACCCTGTCTGAGAGTTTAGCGATACGCTGATGGATAGTTCCTGCAAGATCTCGAAATTCCCTTGCAAGTCTGTTTTCAGGAACAATGCCTAACCCAACCTCGTTGGATACCAGAAAAACAGGACAGTTACAGTTCAAAAGGGCATTTTCAAATTTTTCAAGAAGCTCAAGAACCCCTGCAGCATCATATGAATGGCATAAAAGGGCGGATAGCCAGAGGGTCAGACAATCGATCAGGATCACACCGGCCTTGCCTGAGTATTCATTTATTTTTTCATGAATCAGGACCGATTCTTCAATGGTATGCCAGTCTTTTCCCCGTTCTTTTTGGTGTTTTTCCACCCTCTTTTCCATTTCCGGGTCCAAAGGAATGGCGGTAGCAATAAAATATTTATGATTTGCAGCGACCCGATTGGCCTGATCCAATGCAAATGAACTTTTTCCGCTTCTACAGCCACCGATCACAAATGTTATATTTTTTTTCAAAATCTTAAAACCATCCGCTGATGAAATGATCCGGGTTAAAATTTTTTTCAACTTATCTTATTCTTCAAGGTATTGGCAACTTAAAAATCAATTCTGGAATTAAGCTTTACTTTCGTTTATGATTGATGTACGCCTTTTAAGCAATAAATTCAATTTGCTTCAATTTATTATGGAAACTGTTCAAAGGAGGTGGAGATGATTAACAGGAATACGGTAAAGATTCTCAGCCTGAAGCCTGTTACCCGCACCATGTGCTATGAATTCTATACCAAAGTCAATACAGAGCTCACCTCATCTGCAGCAATCAGAGAATCAGTCTGCTGGTGGCAGGATGATTCGGAAAAACTCAATAGCCTCTGGTGGGTGCTGAACTATTATTCAGACCGGCTTGATCCGGACAGAAATTTAAGAGCTTTTGTTGAAAACCAACTTGACTCTCTTGCACAGAGGAAACAAGCTTCAGTTCAGGCATAAACAAAGCTTTCCAACCCTTCACCAGTTTACTCCATCAGTTTTCCGTATCGTTTCCGAACACCCCGGATATCAATCATTTTTGTATTATTCCATTTGCCATAGAAATCTATTGAAATGAATTCTTGCGAATGATAAAGGCATTTTCTATACTGGCATATGTTCAATTTTTTTGAAACCCGGATCATATCGGAGAACCCATGACCCAAAACGCTGAAAAGATTGCACTTGTCACAGGGGCAGGAAAAGGAATCGGCAGAGCCATTGCCATGGAGCTTGCCGGCCAGCAGATATTTGTCTACATCAATTATCTGTCTGACAGGATGTCTGCTATCCAGACCCTTGAAGATATAACTGCCTTCAACGGGCATGGGGCTCTGTTGCCGTTTGATATTACAAGTTCTGAAGATTCAAAAAAAGCGGCTCAGACCATCCTGAAAGACAAGGGAAAAATCGACATCCTTGTCAATAATGCAGGCATAAGGAATGATGGGCTTTTAGCCATGATGAAGGAAGACTCCTGGCAAACCGTCATCAATACCAACCTCACAAGTTTTTATAATGTGACAAAACCGGTGGTTAAAAATATGCTCAAAAACAGGTCCGGCAGGATTGTGACCATCACATCCGCCGCAGGGCAGATGGGAAACCCAGGCCAGGTAAATTATTCAGCCGCCAAGTCAGGGCTGATCGGTGCCACAAAAGCCCTGGCAAGAGAGGTGGGAAACAGGAATATTACGGTAAATGCAGTTTCACCCGGATTTATCGAGACACAGATGCTGGATGGAATGGATATGAGTCGGACTCTTGATGCCATACCAGCCAAAAGGCTTGGCAGACCGGAAGAGGTTGCACATGCGGTTATGTTTTTGTGTTCAGACAAAGCTGCCTATATAAATGGTCAGATCCTTGGGGTTAACGGTGGGCTGATATAAGGCGCAGGACTATACTGCCTTATCCAGAATTTTTCTCACGGCCCTGGCAAATTCGTTCAGAGAAAACGGTTTTTGTATGAACCCGTGACATCCCTGATTCAGAAATCCTTCAATTTTATCATCAACGGTATAGCCCGTGGATATCAGAATTTTTGCATCAGCTTTTATTTCCTTGATTTCAAGGAATGCCTGTTTTCCATCCATTTTCGGCATGATCAGATCAAGCACGATGAGCGAAATCTGATCTTTATAGGTTCTGAATATCTCGACAGCTTCCAATCCATTCCTTGCAATCAGCGGTTTATATCCAAGCTTTTCCAGAAAATTTCTTCCAACATTGACGATTTCTTCCTCGTCATCCACCAGGAGGATGGTTTCCGATCCCTTCTGCACCTGTTCAAAAGGCCGGGATTCTTCTTTTAAGTCTTTGATGTCAATAGTATTGGAAGCTGGCAAACAGATGTGAAAACTTGCACCTTTACCCTTTTCGCTCTCAACCAGGATAAAACCCTTATGATTTTTGACGACTCCAAATACTGTGGACAGGCCAAGCCCTCTGCCTTTTTTATCATCCACATCTTTTGTTGAAAAAAACGGGTCAAATATCTTTTTCTGGATTTCTAAATCCATGCCGATGCCTGTATCTTTTACCGTCACCTTGATATATCGCCCGGGTTGGACTTCAAAGGGATAATGATGGCCTTCATTAATAAAAATATTCTGTGTGGTGACAAAAATATCCCCAGGTCCGGGCATGGCCTGGGAGGCATTGATTAAAAGGTTTAAAAAGACCTGCTCAAGCTGAGTCTGGTCTCCATCCACAAGATGAATTCCCTTTTCAAAGTCCTGATGAATGGTAAGATTTTTGTGGATGGGTTTGAAAATCTCCAGGGTCATGGCAATTAGTTCATTGACGTTTAATACCGAAATCCGATATTTCCCCCCCCTGGCAAAACCGAGCAGACGACTTGTCAATTCTGCAGCGGTTTTTACAAGCCGGTGGATATGTTTGGAGTGAGCCGCCACTTTTTCAACAGCAGACAGATCAATCTGCATTAAAGACAGATGGCCTTGTATCCCCATCAGTATGTTATTAAAATCATGGGATATCCCTCCTGCTAAAACCCCGATGGCTTCCATTTTCTGGGCCTGCTGAAGCTGAAGCTGAAGCAGCTTTAGCTCGGAAATATCCGTAATGATGACGATGATGCCTTTTGAAGGGTCTTCCACATCCAAGCTTGAAGCCCTGATCATGCAGGTTAATATTGTACCGTCTTTTCTGCGAAGTTTGGTTTCCAGAAGGCTGCTGCCGAGCTTGTTCAAATGGGAATTAAGATCTATTTTGATCCTCTTATATTCTTTCTGATCCACAAAAAGAAATTGTACATTTTTCCCTTTTAAGGATTCAGATTCATATCCCAGCATGTTATGGAGAACATCATTGGTCCAGCCAAGAACTTTGTTTTTGACTATCGCCATACCTACCGGAGAAGAATCGAGGATGATTTTCATTTCTCCCTGGGTCAGATTCTGCTCATTCACATTAGAAATCTTATCATGAGATGTCAGGGCTCTGATATCGGCCTCAATAGCATTTTCCGGATAATTATTTTTCATATAATAATAAACTTGTTGCTGATTTCATAATTTGACTGCCTTCCGACTTCTTGATAAGTATAGCAGAGTTTTAAACTTAATATAGGAAAAGAAAAAAAAGAATGCCACAAAAAAAAGAAAATTTTTTAGTTCAATATGCACCAGCCGCCACAAGCGGTCTTCTGTTGACCCTTTCATTTCCAAAGGCCGGGCTCTCATATCTTGCCTTTTTTGCCCTGATCCCATGGCTGGTATCTCTTGGGCCTCTGACATTAAAACAATCTTTTTACAGTGGTTTTATCGCCGGTCTTTTTCATTTTATCACACTGATTTACTGGATCGTCCCAACCATCCATATTTACGGCGGGCTTCATCTCACCCTGGCCAGCTCCACCCTGATCCTCCTGTGTTTCTACCTTGCCCTTTATCCTGCAATCTTTGCTTTTCTCTTGAAAAAACTCAAGCCCAACCCTTTTTTTACACCTCTCCTGTCAGCCTGTCTCTGGATTGGTCTTGAATATATCAGAACATACGCATTCACGGGATTTTCATGGGGAAGCCTGGGTTACAGCCAGTATTCAAATCTTATGTTCATTCAGATTGCCGATCTATCAGGGGTTTACGGAGTATCCTTTCTCATTGTTCTGATCAATTATTTTTTTGCCGATCTTTTTATTATTTCAAGAAAAAAAAATGAAGAAAAACGATCCGTTATTGCCATGCTTTTTCCCGTGATTCTGGTTGCATCCACTCTTTTTTACGGTCATCAGAGACTTGCAGCGATTGACTCGCTGATGATTTCAGCTCAAAAACCCGTCATTGCTGTTGTCCAGGGCAATATTGAGCAGGACCTGAAATGGAGTGATGAATTCAAGAATAAAACCGTTGAAAAATATCTTCTGCTTTCAAAAGCAACGTTGAAGGATCAACCTGACTTGATCATCTGGCCGGAAACCGCCCTTCCGTTTTATTACGGCTATGAACGGGTATTGTCGGACCTTGTGGATCAGTGCATCCGGGAATCGAAAACCAATTATCTGATCGGCAGCCCAGCTTTTAAATCCGATGAAAAAGAAACCCTGTATTATAACCGGGCCTTCATGCTGAACCGGTTTTCCATTGTAACCGCCACCTATGATAAGAATCATCTGGTTCCTTTTGGAGAATATGTCCCCTTTGGAAAATACCTGACCTTTCTTGGAAAAATCACAGCCCAGGCCGGTAATTTTTCCACAGGGGATAAATCCTATGTTCCACTTGATTTCAAAGAACATAAAACAGGGGTTCTCATCTGCTTTGAAATCCTGTTCCCGAACATTGCTTCAGGATTTGTAAAAAACGGGGCCGATATCCTTACCACCATTACCAATGATGCCTGGTTCGGACAGACTTCTGCGCCCATGCAGCATTTTTCCATGGCTGTATTCAGGGCCGTGGAAAACCGGCGGTCTGTTGCAAGAGCTGCCAATACAGGGATTTCAGGATTTATTGATCCCAAAGGGCAAATTCTTGAAACAACCCCTCTGTTCACAGACAGGGCGATTACACGAGAAATTCCGGCTCTGACCCTCATTAGTTTTTACACCCGATACGGGGATATCTTTACTGTCGGCGCCATGGTTGCTTTCTGTCTGGCTTTCGTGGTAAAAGGCATAAGAAACCCGTTTAGGAGAAATGAAAAATGAGCGCAGAAATAAAACAGACCATTCAAGCCATTCATTCAAAAGTCATGAAGCTCAGGGAGTATCTTTGACCTCCCGGTTAAGCAGAACCGCCTCCGGGAACTTGAACACCTGATTTCAAAAGAAAATTTCTGGGCTGATGCAGAAAAAGCCACTGAATTTTTAAAAGAGAGAACAGTTATTTCAAACCTGGTGGACACCTTTGAGGCCATTAATAAAGATATTGAAGACGCAGAAGTCCTTTATGAGCTTTCCCTGGAAGAATCCGATAAGGACAGTGAATCGGAAGTGGCATCTCTTTTGGCTGATCTGGAAAAAAAATTAAAAAGATTCTCCATTGAAATCACCCTTGACGGTGAAGACGATGCAAGGGATGCTCTTGTTTCCATCAATGCCGGAGCTGGTGGAACAGATTCCCAGGACTGGGCTGAAATGCTGTTTCGGATGTATACAAGGTGGACCGATAAAAAAGGATATAAATATGAAATCCTTGATTATCAGCCGGGAGATGAGGCCGGAATCAAAGGAGTCACCCTTCGCGTATCCGGCATCAACTGTTTCGGGTTCATGAAGGTTGAATCAGGAGTCCACCGCCTGGTGCGGATTTCACCCTTTAATGCGAGCGGAAAACGTCAAACATCTTTTGCTTCAGTCTTTGTTTATCCTGAAATAAAAGATGAAATCATCATCGATATTGACGAGTCGGATCTCAGGATTGATGTCTTTCGTGCCAGCGGGGCAGGCGGCCAGCATGTCAACAAGACCAGTAGTGCGGTCCGGATCACCCATCTTCCCACTGGCGTCGTGGTCCAATGTCAGCAGGAATCCTCCCAGCACCGGAACCGGGAAATTGCTTTTAAGGTCTTAAAATCAAGGCTTTACCAGCTTGAAAAACAGAAACAGGACAAAAAAATGCAGAGCCTCCATGACGGCAAAGACGATGCTGCCTGGGGAAATCAGATCCGATCTTATGTGCTGCATCCTTACCGTCTCGTCAAAGACCATCGCACCAATTTTGAAGTGGGGGATATAGACAGGGTTCTCAACGGCGACCTGGACCCCTTTATCGAAGGGGTTCTGTTGTCGTGAAAATAGATCCCTTCCTCATTATTGAAAAATTTTATCAGCCCGGAACAAAGAGTTACGACATCCTTGTGGATCACAGCCGGATTGTGACGGAGAAAAGCCTTGACATTGCCGGGCGACTGCCGCATCTGAACCCGGATCTGGGATTTATTCAGACCGCAGCTATGCTGCACGATATCGGCATCTTTCTCACCCGGTCCGAATCCATCGGCTGCTTTGGCAAGGCGCCTTATGTCTGTCACGGGTATCTTGGCCGCGAGCTCCTGGATGAGCTCGGATTGCCGCCTGAATACGGGCTGGTCAGTGAACGGCATACCGGAGCCGGGATCACAAAGGAAAATATCCGCTTGAACAACCTTCCTTTGCCGGAAAGGGATATGGTTCCCATCAGCATTGAAGAAAAAATCATCTGTGCCGCAGACAAATACCATTCCAAAAATCCAAAATTTTCAGACAGAAACATTACCACGGCAGAGGTGATTGAAGAACTTCAAAAGATACACGGCGATCATGCCGAAAGATTTACCCTCTGGGCTGAAGCATTCCGATTGTGATAAGACTCATGAAAACGCATTGCCTGTGATTTTTGCCACATAATTTCTTGTTTCTGCAGGCATTTTGCTCCGACGGGAATCCAAATTCCCCATGCCCCAGTTGTAGGCAGCCAGGGCGTGCGGCACGCTTCCATCATAGCGATCCAGAAGTTTTTTCAGATACCGCGTTCCTGCCATGATGTTCTCAGTCGGATCCAGGGGATTCTTTACACCCAATTCCTTTGCTGTTTCCGGCATGAGCTGCATCAACCCCATGGCCCCTTTGGATGAAACCGCATCGGGATTAAAACTGCTTTCCGCTTCTATCACACCCCTGATGAGGTCGGAATCCACACCGTAGCGAGACGAAGCTTTTTGGATGATTCCGTCAATATTATGATTACCGAAACCATTCGTATCAGGTTCCACTGTTTTTTCAACAGTCCGGTCAGATGCCTGAGCCCTCGGCTGCTCAATTTCTGACGGAGCCTGTCGAATCCTTGACAATAGAGATTTTTTCTTTTCTCCACTGGGAAGGATCGCTTTGAGATCCTTCATCAAAGAGTCCTCAACCTTATCTTCCCCTTCAGCATCGGACATGATTCGCAGTAAGCTTTCATTCATCTGCAGCTTCATCCTCTGGCATAACTCCAGGGCTTTTTGGGCTTTTAAAGAGGATTCCGACTGATCCGGCAGAATTGCTGATGATTCCGCACTGCTTGAGATTTTCTTTAAAAGACAAAGAAAAGAGTCTGGTTCAACAGCACCCTTTATTACTGCGCCTTCTCTTCCCGTGAGTGTCCCTGAAACTGGACGAAATCCGGAATTGCCGATTGGATTATCAAAATGAATACCCATAAAAAATCGCTTTCCCACTTAAAATCATAAATTCACTTCATCATGATAATCCGTCATGGATAAAATAAGACGGTTATCCTCAGAACGAGAGACAGCAAGAAGCATACCATCCGGTAAAACGAAAAAAAGGGCTTTCAGTCTAATCTGAAAGCCCTTGAATTTTCTGGTAGGCACGAGCGGATTTGAACCGCTGACTTCTACCGTGTCGAGGTAGCACTCTACCAACTGAGTTACGCGCCTGAATCGTTATGTTCTATTAACAAAACACTTTGTTTGTGTCAAGAAAAAGTAAAATTTATTGTGGTGCCGGAGCCTTTGACCCCTCTGCTGCCGGTGCCTGTTGTTTTTCAATGAACCGAATAGTGACAAGAGTATCAGTGACGTCCGTGATTTCAAGACCAAATGAATCAAATGTTTTGAGCATGACGGCATTGGCAAAACGGGACGGATTCCCTTTATACTGGATTTGAACAAGAGAGCTGTTTGATCCAATTTCTTTTTGCAATGTGTTGATTATTTCCGGCATATCCTTGAATCGCTGCTTTAATGCGATAAATCGGGGAAGAAAATTGTCCCCGGAAAGTTTGAGATCAAAGGTTTGTTCTTTTCTTAAATTCCGGCTCCAGTATGAATTGATTTTTTCAATCAGGTCTTCGGCCGACACCCCTGCTGCCTTGACAAGGGCCTGGGTGTAGCCTTCCTCATCCGTATTGCTTTTGGCCACGGCCTGAACTTTTGAACTGATGATTTTTTCCCCAGTGTTGACATCATAGGCCTGAAGCAGGATTTCTGCATCAAAGGTTTTTTCTCCACCCATACGGTTGGTGGCCAAAGATGAGGCTGCATTTCCAAAAATAATCATGTCTGCCTTCATTTCTTTGCCAAGGGTTCGGGCAGAATTGATATCATCCACTGAGATAAAGGTGATGTTATAAAAGGAAGGGTCAGGGCGTTGCGGGCCATTTCCAACCAGCATGAATCTGTTTTGGATCATTTTCCCGGCAATGGTTTCTTCGGCCAAAGATTTATAGGAAGTGGAATCCTTACCCCACCAGTATCTGGGCAGGTCATCAGACGGTGTTTTCTCAGAAATGAAAAACATAATGAAAGGCTTATCTTTTCCGGCATCCAGTATTTTTGCATCGGTCAGCGTCTTTTGAAGCATCTCAAGATTGACCCTGGATTCCACAGCGACAAGAAAAGCGCTTTTATGTTCAATCTCACCAAGGGACCGGTAAGTGATAATAAAATCTGAAGGATGCGATAGAATTTCAGTGTACAAAAAATCCAGGTTAGAGGCCAGAACCTGGGGTGTCATCAACTCTGAAAAAGCATTTTGAACCGCCGCACTCAGGGCATCGGATACGGCTCCCTGCTTTGCCTGCTGGATATTATGATTGACGACCATTCTTTTTCCCGTGGTCACAGTCATGAAAATTCCGGAATCCTTGGCTGCAAATGCAAATCCGGTGAAGACCCAGAAACTGATGAACAAAGCCATAAGGCCTGCAATTCCTGTTTTTTTAAACATCCTTTTTTTAAACCTTTCTTTCAATGGAATACCCTGCGATCATGCACAAAAGCTCTTTGGATGGACCCTCTTCAAATCTGTCCAGGCATTGGATTGCTTTTTCAACATGATCCTGTGCATATTTACGGGTATACTCGATTCCCCCGTACTTAACCAATTTTTCCTTGAACAGCTCAAACGGCTCCGGACTGACCTCATTATCGGCAATAATGCTTTCCATCCAAGTCCTGTCTTTTGGAGATGCGTTGTCAAGACTGTGAATCAGGGGAAGGGTGAGTTTTCCTTCCCTGATATCTGCACCCGGAGTTTTCCCCAGTGCTTCTTTGGTGCTTGTGTAATCTAACAGATCGTCAGCCATCTGAAAGGCCATGCCGGTATGGAACCCATATTGTTTCAAGGCATCTTGTTTTTCCATGGATGCCTCTGCAAGGATGGCACCGCTTTGACAAGCGCCCTGGATAAGGACTGCGGTTTTTTTTTCGATGATATCCAGATATTCTCCTTCAGTAAGATCAAGTTTTCCTTTTTTTTCAAGCTGGTTGATTTCTCCCTGGGACATGTCCCTTGTAATGCCTGCAATAACGGAGATGATCTCCGGCTGCCGAGTCCTCGCGGCAATATCAAGAGACAGGGCCAGAAGAAAATCACCGGTCAGAACAACTTTCGGGGCCGACCAGTGGATATGGGCCGCTTTTTTCCCCCGTCTGGTGTCGGCCTTGTCCACCACATCGTCATGCAGAAGGGTAGCGGCATGAAGGTATTCAAAAATGGTTGAAAACTCTATCTCAAATCCGCCGGTATAATTGCAGAGCCTTGCGCTATGAATCATCAGAAGCGGTCTTAATCGCTTTCCGCCGCTGAAAAGAAGGTGGGAAGCAATCTCACGGACCAGTTCAAGGTTGGGATTTAAATGATTCAGAAGGGCCATTTCAATTTTTTCAAGGTCTTCCTTCGTCATTTCAATGATTCTATGTTTCAGATCCTTTTTCATTCAAGTTCTCCGGCAATATCATATTCAAACGCATCCGTTATTCTCACCTTAACAAAGGTCCCTGTTTCAAGCCCGTCTGAATAAATAAAGGTCACCCCGTCTACTTCCGGAGCCTGGAACATAGTTCTGCCGATATACACCCCAGGTTCTGGATTTTCTTCCACCAGAACGTCAAATACCTTTCCCACATGCTTCTCATTAATGGATTGTGAAATTTTGGCCTGGGCTGCCATGATCTTGTCATGACGAATTTCTGCGATTTCAGACGGGATATGATCCTTGAAAACATGGGATTTCAAATCTTCTGAATCAGAATAAATGAAAACACCCAGATGATCAAACCGGATATCCTTGATGAATTTCATCAGAATGTTAAAATCCTCTTCTGTTTCACCGGGAAACCCCACGATCAGGGTTGTTCTCAAGGCCGCATCCGGGTCAATCCATTTTATGGTTTCAAACAGGGTATAAAGATCCTCTGTGGTATAAGGCCGCCCCATTTTTTTTAATATACTGGAGGATGCGTGCTGGATGGGAACATCATAATAGGAAGCGATATTTTTGTGATTTTTTACCGTCTGAATTATAGGTTCCGTCAAGGTTTCGGGATGGGTATATAGGAAGCGTATCCAGGCATTTTTCTTGTCCAGTGCTTTCGCAAGGCTCGACAGCACCCGCTCAAACCCGCAACCGTCATCCAGGTCCCGTCCATAATCCGTTGTATTCTCAGCCGTCAGGATGATTTCCTTCACCCCTCTTGCCACAAGGCTTTCCGATTCCTTTACAATATCAGCGATAGGTCTTGATCGCTGGGTGCCCCGAAGTTTTGGAATAATACAATACGTGCATTTCCTGTTGCACCCTTCCGACACCTTGACATAGACAAAATGATCCGAGAGAAGTTCTCGTTCTTCTGAAATATCCTGAAACGCTCTCTTATTGGGATCAGGAAAAAGGGTTAAGGGGGTTACTTCCCTGTTTTCCACCACATCCACAATATGTTCACAGGCTGTCGTACCGAGAAACGCATCCACTTCCGGCAGGGTTACCGTAAGATCTGGATCATCCTTATACCTTTCAGCCAGGCATCCTGTTGCAATGAGCCGTTTACAGACCCCCGTTTTCTTATATTCCGCCATTTCCAGAATCACATCAACAGCCTCATCAGAGGCTGTTGATATAAATCCGCAGGTATTGACAATGATCACCTCAGCAGCAGCCGGGTCATAGGTCAGGCTGTGGCCTTTTGCCACGAGCCTTCCCAGCATGATCTCGCTGTCCACCTGGTTTCTTGAGCATCCCAGGGTTTCAAGAAAAATGATCATAGACTTTTGGCCATCAGGTCCCCCAGTTGCTTTGAGAATCCGGCCGGATTATCGAGCTTGCCGCCTTCGCTGATGACGGCAATATCATAGAGAAGCTCACTGTAATCCTTCAGGACTGGATTGGTGGTATCGGTTTCAAAGATGACTTTCATTTTTGCCAGAACCGGATGATTGACATTGACCTCCATCACCCGTTTCTGCTCCGGACTCTTCTGGCCTGAAGCCTTGAGGATTTTTTCCATATAGGCGCTCATGCCCCAGTCATCACCGGACAGGCAGGAGACAGAATCCGTAAGCCTTGCAGAGACCACTACATCCTTGACTTTGCCTTCCAGTTTGCCTTTCAGGAATGATAAAAGTGCAGAATATTCATTTTTCTTTGCATCGTCAACTTTATCAAGATCCAGATCCCCTTTTTCCGCACTCTTGAGTTTCTTTTCCTTGTATTCATGAAGGGACTGAGTCACCCATTCATCAATGGGGTCCACCATCAGAATAACCTCATAATCCTTTGCCTTCAGGGATTCAAGCAGGGGAGAATTGATGAGGGAAGTCAGGTTTTCACCGGTCAGATAATACATCTCTTTCTGACCTTCCTTCATATTGGCAATGTATTCATCCAGAGTGACATATTTGCCGTCGGATTTTGTGGTCTTGTATCTTAAGAGAGCGGCAAGCTTTTCCTTGTTTTCAAAATCCGTGGGGATGCCAGCTTTCAGGGCCTGGCCGAACTCAATATAGAATTCCTCATATTTTTCCTTTTCCATGCCTTCCAGGACGGAAAAAATCTGTTTCACCAGGTTTTTCTTGATATTCCTTACCAGGCGGTCTTCCTGGAGGATTTCGCGGCTCACGTTCAGGTTCAGGTCCGGGGCATCCACAATGCCCTGAACAAAGCCCAGATATTCGGGCAGCAGCTCCTTGCAGTCATCCATGATAAAAACACGCTTGCAATATAATTGCATGCCGTGCTTTCTTTCAGGTCGGAACATATCAAAGGGAGCCTTGGACGGGAGATACATCAGGACATCATATTCGGTCACGCCTTCAAACCGCTTGTGGATGATTTCCATGGGTTTGTCCCAGTTATGACTGATATGTTTGTAGAACTCTTCATACTCTTCGGGCGTAACCTCTTCCTTGGCCTTTGACCAGATGGCTTTCCGGGAATTCAGTGTTTCATCTTTTCGGATTTTCCTAAAGGTATCACCGATGGGTTTGCCATTTGAATCCTTGATGATTTCATTTTCTGGGATGGGTTCGCTGGCTTCCACATTCATGATAATGGGATAGCTCACAAAATCGGAATGTTTTTTGACGATATGCCGGATGGTGTATTCTTCGGTAAAATCCTGTTCCCCTTCTTCCGGATCTTTCAAGAAAAGGGTAATGGTGGTCCCCCGTTTTTCCTTTTCGATCTCCTGGACATCATAGGACCCTTTACCGTCGGATTCCCACCGGGTACCCATTTTTTCACCCTGAGCCCTTGTATCCAACATTACCTTGTCCGCCACAATAAAGGCCGAATAAAATCCAACGCCAAACTGTCCGATGAGTTCAGGTGTCAGAAGATTTTCTTTCTTTGAATTTTCAATGGCTTTCATAAAAGCGGCGGTTCCGGACTGGGCAATGGTTCCGATATTCTCATTGACTTCATCCAGAGTCATCCCGATTCCATTGTCGGATATCTGAAAGGTTTTTTTCTCAGGATCAAGGGAGATCCGGATATGGTAGTCATTGTCGTCGGAAAACAATTCCGGCTGGGTCTGCTCTTTGAATCTGGCCTTGTCAAGGGCATCCGAAGCATTTGAAATCAGCTCCCGGACAAAAATTTCTCTGTTGGAATACAATGAATTGATGATCAGGTGCAACAGCTGCTGCACCTCTGCTTTGAATTTGCGTGTCTTTTTTGTTCCCATTTTCACTCCTGTTTTCGAATTTTACCGGTTAATAATTTTTCTAAATAATTATGGCAAAATCAGAAATGTCAAGACATGTATCATGGAAAGGCTATGACCTTTTTCTTCAGGGCAGAAGCCGTCCATCTATGAAGATGAGCCCTGCAAAAATAAGGGCCATACCGGCAAAGGCATTCCATCCGGGAGTTTCGCCAAGAACCATCATGCCGAGGAAAATGGCACTCACAGGGATTAAAAAGGTCACTAGAAGGATATTGGTGGCCCCGGCCTTGGACAGCACATAAAAATAGATAATATAGGCCAGCGATGTGGAAACGGCGGCCAGCCCGAAAAGGGCGGCAAAGGTTACGGCTGTCGGATGAAGGCTCAGGGGCTGTTCAACAATGAAGGCAAGGGGAATCATGATGGTGGCGGAGCCTGTCAGCATGCCGGTGGCTACGACCACTGGATCGATATCCCTGAACCTTCGGCCGAAAATAGCAGCCAGAGAATAAAGAAGAGCAGCCCCCAGGACGGCTGCCTGACCGGCCGTCTTCATGCCGATACCGCTTAAGGAGTCTATCCCCATCAGAACGGCAACCCCGGCCCATCCGAGGAGGACCCCGGCCAGCCGGTTTTTTGTCAAAGGCTCGTCCTTTGTGAGAAAATGGGCCAGAATAACACTGAAAACCGGGGTGGTTGCATTCAGGATGGAGGCGAGGCTGGAATCGATATGGGTCTGTCCCCAGGTGATAAGGGAAAAGGGAATGACATTGTTCAGGGCCCCGAGAGCAAAAAGGGCTCCCCAGATATGGAAACTCCGCGGCAGTTTCCGGCCCGTGATGATGACAAATGCCATAAGAAGCATAGATGCCAGTCCCACCCGGCAGGCCACAACGCTTAACGGCGTCATGCTTGCTAATGCAATTTTAACAAAGAAAAAAGATGCCCCCCAGATAATGGAAAGAAACCCGATCAGACCCCATTCTTTGAACCCCATCACCTTATTCATTTGATATACTTTTCCCTTTTGGATTAAAAATTGTTGATGTGCAGCTTTTCCCTCAATATCGGGTACAATAAACCAGTGTAAAAAAATAAGCCACCCGAATCTTGCGATTCAAACCCTGTCGCCCCAGCAGAGAAGAAGGGATAAGGGTAAAAATTTTGCAGGAAAATCACCATATTGAATTTTCCGGCAATACCTGTTATGAAAAGGCTTTAAATTTTTAAAAGGAATGAACCTTGCCATGCATTATGAAGGTATGATGATAAGACCGCCCAGCGAGGCAGACAGTATTTTATTACAGGTCACCCTGGGATGTTCACATAATAAATGTACGTTTTGCAGCAC
>JFJP01027100.1_pt1 | contig 20886 bp, 16 predicted proteins | sample 431651 | NCBI WGS metagenome assembly JFJP01 (sample SAMN02602958, study PRJNA72255) | Microbial mat metagenome, whole genome shotgun sequencing project. | biome: fresh water; feature: sink hole; material: water; isolation source: purple microbial (photo- and chemosynthetic) mats found in...
CGTTGATACACTTTCAAATAAAATAATAAACTTACTCAGTGTTCGATTCGATGAAACATTCTCATGGATCTATTTTTCAAACTATATTTATTTTCTGGTTTCAATTTATTCTGGAACAAATTTCATTAAAAGCTTTTTCTTGAATATTTTTTATAAATTGATCTGCAAAAAACCAAAAAAACCCTCTGAAATTCAGATGAACTTTAATGAATTAAAAAGTGGATGTGTTTTTGAAGCTAATATCATAATATTTATGAGAATGATTCTTTTGAAAATAAGTCCATATTATTTCCTTTTTTCTAATAAATTTGAATTATTCGCTGATTGCACTTTGGAACTTAAATCAGATTCACCACAAATCAACAATGAAAATTTGATTGTAGTACCTGCTTTGATTGTTGCATTATTCTTAATTTTAACTGTAAAGAAGAAAAAAGTATGGATCCATCTACAACCTGAAGAATTTGGAAACATTACTAGGCTCATGGCATTTTTAGGGTTGTTCTCATATCTTGATTATTCAGTGCAATTTTACGATAGTTTGAAAGTTTTAGATAAGTTTTTAATTGATTAACGGTAATTATTAATTTTATATCAAAAAAAATTATTTTTTGTTTAAAAAAAAAAGAAAATCATGATTTTTTTTTAAAAAACGCATTAACATAAAGATTTATGAATATTGCTCTTATTATTACTCATTTAAAAATTCCTTTGTCCCAAGACCATCATCTGTTGTTGTGCAAAAGCTTCCTCAAACTCCTCATTTCCTTCCCCTCCGAATCGAATGAGTTTGCTTTTCCTTTCATCAGATTTTCCCTTTAATCTCTCCATGAGTTCTTCCTCCATTTTTTTTTTCACAACCATCTCCTCATCAAATTTTTCTCCTACTTTTCCTTCATTTATTTCTTTAGCCATTTGTATAACAGAGCTTCTCCTTTGTAATTTCTTGTTCTCAGGGTCAAATTTCAGCAGTTTTTTAAGTCTATTTTCTTCTTTAATGAAATAAACCCCTTTTTCTTTCAAATTATTTTCTGCTGCCTCTTGAATATAGGCCTTATCATCATTCTGATTCTGGATATTATCTTCTAAAAATAGTTCATCCTGGTTCTTCTCAGCACAACACATCATTAATAACAGGTCCACCTCATCAGAATGTGTATTATTTACCATAAAGTTCTTTAAAGTCTCCACGTTTATCTCTTCATTCAGATCAAGAGCCATCGCTTCAAACACGAATTTTGTGAAGGTGTATGCCAAATCATCGATAAATAACTCATCACTGCTTTCTAATAGTTTCTTCAGAGTTTGTGAACAGAGATATTTTATCTCCGAATAGGTAAGACGACCATTACCTTCACTGCCCATTAACTTGAAAAAAAGGTCTAGTTTAGCTTGAAGGGTCTTCGCACGAACAGAGTTCACAATGTTCAGGTATTGGGACCATCGCATTGTCACTTAATTATATTAAGGGTTGATGAAATAATAAACAAATTACAAGAATTGTTGTTCAATGAGAACATTTTTCTAATAAGTTCTTCATGAGCGCTAGCGAAATTCTCAGAAAGGCCTTTGCGGAAACTGTTAATATCAATGCCCTGATCAACATCTGTAATAAAGAAAATTCAAATGAGAAATTTATTTGCGATGTTTTACCATAATCATTCAACCCTTGGTCTAAAGCATTCATGTGGATGAGGGCTTTGAATTTGGAGTAGAAATTGTGGAGTTCGAATCTTGTGAAGATATATTCACTTTCGATCTTGGGGATGTTCAGTTGGAAAAGGGAAGGGTATCTATTCTCAAGATTTTCGATAGTTTTATCACATTTCTTTGAAATTCTAAGGAGAAAGAGAAAAAACTCAAAAAAACTCAAAAATCCTAAAAAATTCAACCTTTTGGCATTTTCCTCCATATAGTTTTTTTCCTCTTTCTTCGCTCCCTTCTTCAAATCGCTGACAATATTGACTAAATTTTCACCTCTAATCTTCTTGTTAAAGCTAATCTCATAGCTCTTTAATAAGAACCCTAGCTTCTTCCCAACAACCACTTTCTCCTCCAAACTCATCTTATTCTCATCAATAATATACTTCATTTCCAAATCATTTGGTTTAATTTTACAAACCTCTTCATTGGAAATTTCTTTGATTTTCTGATAAATGTCCTTCATTGTTTTATCCATTATTTCTTTATAATGATTATAAATCATTTTATCTTTATCAGCACCCTGATGGCCTTTTAAATCGAGTGTTTTCAAGTAATTACTCTCCATATAGTCCAATGTGTCTAAAATAGTGTTTTTTAGCTTTTTACACGTTTCAAACTTGGCTTTTTTCAAGTTTATAAGCCCATCATCTCCTTGAAATTTCTCAAAAATCACATCAATTTCGTTCTTTATCAAGGAGAATTTATTTCGATCATTGAGAAAAAACACGATTTCCTTGGGTTTTTTCCTCGTATTCATGAATTGCATCAGAAAATTCACTTTTCCTTTATTAAGAGTCGTTATTTTATGGAATTTGAAGACATTTATCCAAAAATTGCATTTTCCGAACAAATCCACAATAAGAAAATTGCATTCAAATGGGATCTCGGACAAATAGTCGATAGGTGTCCCGTTTATAAGAAAAACGTGATGGAGATCAGTGTTTAGATTAAGTAAAGATTGAGCCTTTTCAAGCCAAGACATTAGGTCAGTTCTTAGTGATTGTTTATCGAAGATTTTGCGCTAATTGTGTATAAAAGTGTATAAAAGTGCATAAAATGATATATATAGTGAAATTACTGTATATATATAGAGGATTTAATGAAGAAAATTGGAAAATTATTGAAAAAATATGGAAATTGTGAAGAAAAATGAAGGTAAAATTATACATAGATGGGGATAAGGATTTGTGTGACTTTTATACTGCTGAATTTACTGAAATTGCCAAAAATAATGAAGACTTTCCTGAACTTTTCGATCTCATTCATTGTTTTCTTAATGAAAAAAGTCAATTTTTCAACATTTTCAATGATATTTTCCACTTTTTTTTCACTGTTTTTCAAAGGAAAAAATATTGGGTTTTTTATGATAAAAAAATGAACTTTTTTTTTTCGAACTCCAAATTATTTGAAATGTGGTCAATTTTCGCTAATTTCCAATTTTTTGGCACTTTACACGGGGATTTCTTGGTAAAATCAATGAATTTAATGTCTTTATGGTCATTTGGATCGATTATAATACTGGCATTCCTGATTTTCTCGTGTAAAAACCCTTTTTTTTCTTTGGTTTCACCAGATAAAAGTGAGAAAAGTGAATCGTCGTTTTTCTTGAAAAAACTGGTGTTTTTTTTCTTTATTTGTAAAGAACTGTGATAATTCAAAGAACTTCTATTGTTTTTTATGAAGGAATTGTCTTGATTTATAGCACTTTTGTTGTTTTTTAGCAAGGAATTGTCGTTATTATTGGAGAAATTCACGATTTGGGTAGTTTCATTGGATAAAAACTGGTTTTTATAAGTATTTTGGCTTAAATTGCGTGATAAACTGTTCTTCACGTTTTTTCTGAGTTTTTTCAAGTCTTTTTTCAAATGAAGAAAGCGGAAGTTTTTCTTTGAAATATCACATTCTATTTGTGAAAGAAACTCGCTTTCGGAGATTTCTTGCACTGCTGCGTATATATTCTTCGTTTTAATGCCATTTGATAGGTTATTTGAAAGGTTTTGCTTCATAATGCTTTGGGCTCGACGTTTCTTCACCGAATTCTTTGATTTTTGAAAGTTTTCTTCATTGCTTTTTATTTGATTTTTAAGGTTTTTAGTAAGGTTTTTAGCAATGAAAATTCAATGAAATTCAAAGGAAAAAATCAATGAAATTCAAAGGAAAAAATCAATGAAATTTCAATGAATGAAATTTCAATGAATGAAATTTCAATGAATGAAATTCAAAGGAAAAAATAAGAAATATTGAAGAAAATTCAATGAAAACGAGTGAGAACTGAAGCAGGACTCTGATAAATTGGAGTTTTCGGGATTATCAATGATTTGCTTTAGAAAATCATCATCTGCCATGATGTAAAAGCACAGTATAATTAAATATTTATTCAGATTTTATTTTATTTATTTTATGAATAATTTTTAGTTTTTATGTCTTTATAAAGTAAATCCTCATAAAATTCTCTTTAATTACCAATTCCTTTATAAACTTCATTAAAAACGCTGAATTCCTTCAATAAAACCTCTTCTACTTCATAATCAATCATCAAACGATGCGATTCCTCATCAATAAGCCTATAAAGAATCCACGATGATTTTTCTAGATTTTCCTTTAAAAAACCATCGATTTTCTTGAGAATTTTATTGTAAAAACCATTGAATTTTTCGCATTTTACCAGTTTTAATTTAAAGAGTTTTCTTTTGATTTCCCACTCTTTTTTCAATGAAGAAACATCACAAATATCATCAAGAACTTTCCTTTCGAATTTCTCCACGTTTTTCTGTGAAATCCATGAAAATCGCTCACAAATCACTGCCAAACGCTTAAAACTGATACAATCGTGTTTTTCCTCATCAAAACAGTCATTTTCCTTTATAAAAGCCTTTGTAAAATCATTTAAATTTCTGTTTTTTTCTAGATTTCTGAATAAAAAGTTAAATTCCTCTAGATTTAAAGCTTTTTTATCATTGAAATCAATTAATGTGAAGATTTGGTGGAATTTGTGATGATTTTCATTACGAATCCAAAAGAGTTTTTCTATAACAAAATCAAGATCTATCACATATTTTCGAGTGATTATCGGGTCATTTCGCTTATTTTCCTTCATTTTATTGATAAAATCCTCAAGTTTCAATGGATAATCACCTGAAAAAAGCTTCGATTTGAAATAAAAAGTCAGGAACGATATAGCAGGATTTAAACCGATTAGAATGGAGTCCTGGAGAGAAAGCATCAGATTTATCCCAGGAATCGTGTTTTTTAAAGGAAATTCAGGAATAATATGAGGTTTTTCGTCTTTTTTGTCAGTTTTTTCAATGCTTTCATGATTATTTTCAATTTTTATTGAAGAATTTCCATTTTTCTCAGTAATTCCTTCAGTAATTCCTTCAGTAATTCCTTCAGTAATTCCCTCAGTAATTCCCTTAGTAATTCCCTTAGTAATTCCCTCAGTAATTCCCTCAGTAATTCCGTTAGTAATTCCCTTAGTATTTTTCTCAGTAATTCCCCCATTAATTTCACCAGTAATTTCACTATTATTAATTTCATCAGTAATCCCTCCATTAATTTCATCAGTAATTCCCCTATTAAATTTGCCATATTTCCCTATTTTTATCGTTAAATCATCTAATTGCTGCACGCAGTTCAAATAGAACAAAAGATCATTCCCATCGATATTACTTTCAAAAACCCCTAAAAGTTTGAGAAACATCCTAATCCTATGATTTTCCTTATAAAAAACACTAGATTGTATGAGTTTTAACATATGAGTCTCAGTGTTTTCTTTGGAAAGTCCATGTCTATTGAATAGATATTCATAATAAATAAAGAACAAAGGATTTAGAGCTTTTTCACTGAATTTTGGCTTAGAAATCCTTTTCAAAAACTCCACGAAAAGTGGTGAAATCGCTTTAATAATCGTATTTTTCGATAAATTTCCAATGTTTTTCGCATGTAAAATTTCGGAGTTTTTCGTGATGAAAATCCTGGTTTTTTCAAGGAATAATAAGCAATTTTTATAATGAAAAGACTGTGCTTTTATCATGATTTTCCCCTTTTTGAGGTGTTTATAAGCTTCATTCAGCCAAATAGCCTTTTTATCATTAATTTCCTTTATTTTCTCTAATGGAGATTTATATAGATAAAGAGCTTCTGGGAGAAGCTCATTGGTTAAAGAGACATTTCTCTTGCGAATGTCCTTAATGAAATCTATGCGATTTAGCTCGGAATCGTCGAAAATATGGGTTTTTTTCTTCTTTTTAGGGAGATTCGAGGGTTTTTTGGGTTTTTCATTTGATTTTTCATTTTTTGACTTTCTTTTAATTTTCTCCTTTGAAATTCCTTCATTGGAAATTTTTTCATTGGAAATTTTCTCCTTTGAAATTTTCTCCTTTGAAATTCTTTCATTTGAAATTCCTTCGTTGGAAATTTTTTCATTTAAAATTTTCTCCTTTGAAATTCCCTCATTTTCATTTGAAATTTTTTCATTTAAATTTTTCTCCTTTGAAATTCCCTCATTTTCCTTTGAAATTCCCTCATTTTCATTTGAAATTTTTTCATTTGAAATTCCCTCATTTGAAATTCCCTCATTTGAAATTCCCTCATTTTCATTTGAAATTCCTTCATTTTCATTTGATTTTTCCGCTTCCTCCTGTGCGATAAACGTGAAAAACTCATCGAATTTCTTGGAGATTTTCTCGTATTTTCCTTTGATTTTCTTATATTCCGTTTCAATTTCTTCTAAATCTAGTTTTTTCTGTATGATTTCGATCTTTTGATCCAATATTTCCTTTGTTTTTCCCTTATCTCTCTCATAAATAAGCATAAGAAATTGTTCATTAATTCCCTCATTATTTCTAATCGATTCATGTGTAGAAAACCAATCAATATTTAAAGGAATTACTGAGGGATTTTTATTGATGAATTCATTAGAAATCCCGTTCAAAATATTGTAAAAACACTTCATTTCTGATGAATAAAACTCGATTATTTTACTCAGTGAGAGCGAGTGGAGAGAGGTGTAATGGTCCAGGGAAAGGAGAGTCTCTTGGTTAAAGGTGTGAAGACGATTGCGGATCAAGGAGTGCATTGGTGAGCCTATATATATATGTATATGATAGTGAATAATGATGAAAAATTAAGAAAATTCATCAAATTTTAATAAAATTCATCAAAAATTCACAAATTTTAAGAAAATTCATCAAATTTTCATCAAATTTTAATAAAATTCATCAAAATTCATCAAAAATTCATCAAAAAATAAAAATTTCCCAGCCCAAAACCCAAAACTACCCAAAACTACCTTGCATTGAGCTCCCCATTCCGATTCCCATGCCAACTTCCCCTTTCTCCTTCTCCTTCTCCTTCCTGATGCTCCTCTCCATTTTCTTCTGATACAAGATCTCTGATTCGATCATCTCTTCATTCCAAATCGAGTCCTTCAGCTCCTTTTGTTCCTCAATCTCATCCCACATCACCGTCTGAACTTCCTTTTGTAATTTCTCCACTAATCCTTCAGTATCTCCATTGAAATCGCTATTTTCCTTGAAAAAATCATCAGTTCCTACAGCGATTTCCTTATGAAAAAGTCCTTTAATTCCATCAAATTCTTCATGATATTCGACCTTTAAATAATCTAGGTATTTCTTTGGTTTTTCAAGGATATTAAAGCTTAAATTCGTGAATTCCTTCATAAATTTATCAGTATTTTCTTTTAATTCATTGATATTTAGCTCTCCACTGGTCATTTTCTTATAAATCCCCTCTAATTTAATGGTGTTTTGTTCAGGTTTTGTTGAAATTTCCCCGAGATTTGATCTTTTTATTTGATTTTTCGTCAATTCTTCAACAGCTTTTTGAAAGATTTCTCGTTGTTTTCTAGGGGAAATATCGTCGATTTTTATCAGTTTATTCTTTAGAAAATCTATCAGTAAATTCTCGTAATTTCCCTTTAATTCAGAAAAATCAGCTTCAAGCAATTTTCGGGCTTTTTCTGTTAAAACCTGCTTTTCTTTATAAAAACCACAATTTTCTTCGGATTTTTGCAAAGAAATACAGGTTTTTTCTTGCTCTTTCTGCAGAATCTCGATGTTTTTCGTTAAAATATCGTATTTTTCTTTGTAAATTTCCTTTAAATTTTCAAGGGTTTTTTGGAAAATTTTCTCATTGTTTTTGCTTGATTTCTTGAGTTTTTCCAGGTAAATGTTCATTAAATCGACGTTTAAATCCCAGACTTGAGCCAGAAAAACGCCTCTTTCATTACATTCCTGAGAAACCTCACTCGCAAGGCTCTGAATGCAGATTTTACACGCATTTTGTAAAGAAAATAACTGTTTTTCAACCTTTAAATCGTTATTTTTATCGTTTTTATGGTCTTTTTTATCGTTTTTATGGTCTTTTTCTTCAATTTCTTCGTTTTTATGGTCTTTTTCTTCATTTTTTTCATTTTTATGGTCTTTTTCAAAGATTTCATGTGAAATTTTATCAAGAAATAGTGCCATTTCATAAACAGCGAGTCTTTTATTAGGGTTTTTCTCCATATTATTCTGTGTTTTATGCGAGATTTCTTGCAAAGAGCTGAAGAAATCTATGTTATTATAGGAGAAATCGTCTTTTAGTAGAAATCTTCTGAACTTCGAGGTAAGATTATCGTTTTTTATGGATTTTTCCTGGGGTTTTTCAAAGAGTTTCATGTGAGAAAAATCACAAAAACTCGATGTGGGGAAATTATCAATAATTTCCTTTAAACGCTGGTCTTCTGGGTCTAAAGAGAAGGGTTTTATGCCTAAAAGCTGAGAAATCTCTTGTTTTGTCACGATTTTCTGGTGATTTGGCTTAAAAGACTTATGGTATTCCAAGTAAAATTTGGAGATATTTGGCTGAAAAGTATCGAATAACGATTTGTCTTGTGATTTATCAAGGGAAAATATAAGGGATTTTTCACGTTTTTTCTGAAGAATCTTGCTTTTTTCATTAGATTTCCATTGATTTTCATTGGAAAAAATGATCAGTTTTTTCTTCAATTCTGGTGTTGAAATATGGTGATTTCTATTGGATTTTATATGAGATGAGTTTTTTGATGAGTCTTTATGAATGGAAGGGACTGATGGAGTGCGGTATATGGGGATTTTAGCAGTTGAAAGAGAATGGGAGTGGATTGGAGGAAGGTTTGATGGACGGATTATTAAAGATTGGTCTAATGGGGCTTTCATTGGAATTTTTTTGTTAAAGAAAAAAAAGTTTTATTTTTTTTATATTTTTCATTCATTTTTGAATTTTTTTCATTTTTTCTTAATTTTTCGAAATTTCTTTACATTTAAGAGAAAAAATGACTGATAATGAAGAAATCCAGGATTATAAATTGATTATGTGGATTGTTTTTCAGGCGATTATTGGGATTTTATTTGGAATTTTGATGTTTCTTTATCGAAAAGAAAAGAGAAATTACGAGAAAGAGGTAAAATTTTAAGAAATTCATAGGAAATAAGAGGTTTTTCTTTTATAAATAAAGCTTTACGATTTCACCTATGTTGAAAATATTCAAGAAATGAATGATCAGAGTATTTTATAAGTGCTTTTTTGTTAAAATAATGATGGTTTTTTAGATCAAATTAACAATCCTTTGTCAGATCCTTTGATTGGAGGAAAAAGATAAAGAAAAAAATGATTATTTAATTATTTCTTTGGAAAAACTGCATTTTTTTAATTATTTTTATGGAAAATTTGTCTAATTTTTAAAAAAAAAATTCAAATGAAAAATTTTTTTAAAAACTTAATGATTGAAAAAATTATCATTTGTATAATTTTTTTTCAATCTTTGAAAAACCTTTTAAAATCATATGAAAAATACCACTATTACCTCGAACCCCACCAACCAAACTGAGGAAAAATCTGCTTTTTGCAAAGTCTTTTCCTTTTTATCCAAATCCCAGAACTTTAGATCATCTCTTTGCAAGCTTTTTCTTTTCAAACCTCCAAGTCCAAAAGGTTGAGATTTTTCACATAAGTTCCATTTTTTCATTTAAAGCATAGGCTATAAATTTGAGAAAACTTCATATTTCAACGGTGAGATCAAATACAAATTCTATATCCATGCAAGAAAAGGCGTTTATCGAACTCCTATTGTCCCGCCTAATCTAGAAGTCTCTTCTTTTTGTCTGCAAATAAAAAAAAAAACAACTCCTGATATTTTGCCTGTGATCTATTTTAAGAATATTAAGTAATAAATTTCTTATAAATTCACAATAAAATCAAATAAAATAAAGCTGTGAAGATAAATTCCTTGTGATTTACAGTCATGGAAATGCATCAGATCTTGGTGATGTTTTCGAATTTTCCAAGAATATTTCATTATTATACAAAGTAAAATAAAAATGAACCAATAAAAACAAATCAAATTTTCATTAGATTCATGTTCTTTCTTATGATTATAGAGGTTACGGCATCTCCCAAGGCCAAACCACTGAACAATCGACTTATGAAGATTTAGAGTATGTTTTATCCTTTGCCCAAGAAAAACTTAATTACGAGCTTTCAAACATAATACTATGGGGTTTCTCTTTAGGCACAGGGCCTACAATAGAAATAGGCTCCCGTTATCAAAATTTAGGTGGTCTTATCTTACAATCTCCTTTAGCTTCTTTGATGATATGGATGGATAAGAATGCAACTTCTAATTATCAATACTCAACTGATGATATGTATTGCAGTATAAATAAGATAGAAAACGTAAAGGCAAAGATCTTTATAATTCATGGCAAAAGAGATCGAACGATTGATGTAAGACATAGTAATTTACTATATGAGAAATATGTGAATTTCTCTAAGGAAAATAATCAAATATGGCTTGTTTTGGCTGAAGGAGTAGGACATAATGATATTCAATTCCTTATAGAAGATGATGGAGGAATTTTCTATAAAAGAATACATAATTTCATTGAATTAGTCAAATATCCTCTTCTTCTTAAAGAAGCCTCACTTTTCATGCATAAAAGAGGAAGAGCTATTCAAGAGGAAAACAGAAGAAGCTTTCTTAAAAAAGAAGAGAAAAGCCTTAAGATTTCTTATGAGATGTTACAAATAAATGAACATATCAATCCTTTTGCATATCATGCTAAAAACCATATTTTATCACTATCAACTGGATTTTCTCTTAATGAAAACAACTCGAAAAATGAAGAAAATTTACTAGAAAATATTGAAAATTCTTTTATGGATAAGAAAACTCAGAGTTTTTTAGAGAAAAAATGCATGAGAAGTTCAATTAAAAACACCATTAATTTCCCTTTTGGAGAAGGGATTAAAGAGATGGAAAACGATGGAAAAAAATCATGGATTATGTACGGATTGAACGAACAGAGCAATAGAGAGAAATTTGAAGGAATTGAAATTTATAGAGGAATTGAAGATTTAAAGCTTTGTTTGAAATTCAATTATTTCTGAGTTTCAATCGGATTGTTGTACATTTTTTTATTATTATAGATAAATGTCTTTTGATGCTTGATAATAATTTCTATTTAAGTTGAATATATTAATTAATATCGACCTTTAATTAGTTAAATGATGCAAAAAATTTATTAACAAAATGAAAAATTTTTGGAAAGTGCAAAAAATCGTTTTCCAATTTTTTAAAAGTTTATTTAACAAAAAAAATGTAAAAAATAGGAAAATTGATAATTTTTCACTCTTCATCATAAAATTTATTTTTTTAAAAAACTATTAAGTTCAACCTAAGTTTTTATTCAAAAGTTTTCGGTAAAAAAATAAATTATCCCCCTAAAATTATCTAAATTTCATTTTTAGAATAAAAAAAATAGACAAAGCCCACAAAAAAAAACTGTAAAAATTAATACTCTTTATTTTCCAGTTTCCTTATATTTCTCTCCAACTCTTTGATTTCTTCATGTAGCATGCTTGAATAGCACCCTTTATCCATCTTAAATTTTGTTGCCAGCACATTATTATGAGAGCTTACCAACCCACCATAATCGGGTAATAAACTCTCATTTTTCGATTCCTCAAGCCACTTATAACAATTTTTCAAAATATCTTCTTTCTTATAAAGAAAATGTGTTCTAATGATATCTTCAAATCCTTTAGGCATTTTCTTGATTTGTTCGTTCATCGCATATTTCACATTAGCATATTTCACAATATTAGTATATCCTAGATTTAGCGCCTTATTTCCTGGCGAAGTTTTATCGGAAGCATATCCAGGTTCATTAAAATAAACCCCATCTGACATAACAATTGATTGAATTGATAAGAGAATTTGTAAAATATTAGAGTTTTGACTGTTCCATTTCTCAATATTATCACCAGACCAGGTTCCCAATAAAGAAAGGCATATATATCCATTAGTATAAAGATTAGGATTAAATCTGATGCTATTCATTCCGGTAGTGATTAAATTCATTTTAGGAGGGCTTGATGGATAAGTATCGTCTAAAAATATATCGTAAAAAAACAAGCCATTAGCGTAAGGAGTATCATCAGAACCAATAATAAGAGATTTCATTAAATCCATGCGAGATTCGTCGTATTTCAAGAAAATCGAATTTGTGTAATTTAAAGGTAAATTTTTCGATAACATCTTAATCTCACTGTTTATTCGCTTGTTTTTTGAGGCTGATGGACTAGAGCTCTTGCCTTTTAACAGCCCGTTATAGAAATGGTCGAAATCTGATGTATTGGATTTCTTCATATTAACTGAACCGATCATATAGGGCTTTAAAGCCTCAACATATCGTGAACTGTTATTCTTCTGATCAGTGGGTTTGTAGAGCATTGGAGAAAGGGTTTTATTAAATTCTGAGAAATTCTTCAAGTAAGAGGGAAGGTTCTCGCTAGGAATTTGACAGTCACTCTCCACGGGATTTAGCTTGGGGTTTGGCTTGGAAATTTTCTTTATTTTGCCGCATGAGCATCCCATTTTTAATGTTTAGTATATTTTGATTTGCTTATTGTAATTTTTTAGCACTTATAATATGTTCTGAATTTTGAAAATGGATAATTTTTTTAGATTTTTTAGAAATAGAAAAAACAGAAATTGCAATTTTTGAGAAAAAATAGACAAAATTTAATTTTTCAATTCGTTTTTGTCAAAAATCATTGTTTCACTGTATAAAATTTAGCAACAAATTTTATCATTCTTGTTCCGATTTCAGTTAAATTATAAAAAAATTCATTTTAATTTGAAAATTAAAAAAACAAGAAAAATGGATAACAATGATTATACAGACAGAGTCTCGAAAATCTTCCAAAGAATCAATAATTTACAGGTTGATAGCATTTAATCCCCAATTTTTTCATTGACTTATGATTTTTTTTTGACGGGGGCGACAAAGACAAATGTAGAAGATGAAAAATTGAGCAGATTTAAGACAATAGAGAATATTTTAGTGAATTTCAATGAGAACCTCAATAGTTTATCAAAAGCCAAAAGTGAGAAATTTCAATTTCTTGTGGAAAAAGTAAAATTTTTCAAATAATTGTAATTTATGAATGTAATTTTTAAAAAAGCTGAAGACAATGGAACAGATTCTCGAAGAAGAAGTTCACAAAAGATCAAAAAATGGTATATCTATAGTTTAAATGACTATTTATATTTAATTTCCCTTTGTTTAGAAAATGATGTAGTAAATAAAATCAATCTCCTTGAAAAAAAAAGCAAAAAAACCTTTGAAATATTTGCAAAAGTAATGATTTTCTAATTAAAAAAAACCATTAATTAAATTACATAGGAAAGGCTTGAATCAGACAAAAGACTCGTCAATAACATTTTAACACAAATTGAAACGCTTTCTGATGATATTAATAAAGAAAATCAAGCGAAAATGAATTCTGATGTGTTTTTGCAACAATATCTTGAAGAAGAATTGCCTCGATTGAGAGATGATGTTGCCAATGAAGTGATCGTTCGGAGGGAAGTTGAACAGAAAATTATCGAACAGTTTATGGAACAAATTAAAGATCTTAAACAAAATTTTGAAGAAGAAAAAAAAGATAGAGAGCTTAGAGAAGAAGAATTGATCACGATTTTGAAAGCCACTTCTTTGAAAATACAAGAAAATTTGATCCGAACACGAAAAGATAGGTTTTTTTTTTTAAATTTAAATGAAAGGGTTTGATTTTTTTTTTTTATTAGAGAAGCCAATGAGGAAAATGTCGTTAAATTAGTTGAACAGATGATTGAAAAATTGAAGACGGAAGTTACTGAATTGAATTTCAACTATTAAGTTAAATTTAATCATACCAAAGTTATTTCTAGTTTTCTTTTTTGATTTTGTGCTTCGAACAAAAAAATTTTATAAAGATTTTTGATCATTTTTTTTTTTTTCTTTCAAATTTTTGAATTTCCCAACAAAAAAAATTTGAATTCAAATACTTTTTTTTTTTTTTTTTTTATAAACAAAAAAATACAAAAAAAAGTCGTTTTCAAAATTTTTTCTTCATAAAAATTTTTCAAATTCTTTCAATTTTCTTAATTTTTTTCTCATTAATTAAAATCTATTTTTTTTCTTTCACTTTATTTCACATGCGAAAACGGCACAATGATTTTTTTCCACCCACTATGATTTTTGGGCAATTTCCTAGCAATCATTTCTGCAAGCCACACAATATTTCTAATTTCTTGTTCCTTCAATTTCAAATATGCATAAAACACTGCATAATGTGCCTGTTGATCAAAAGCCAATGCGTATCTTCTAGCTTCTTCATCGAACATAATATCATCCAAACTTCTTGTAGCAACAGAAAAGTCTTCTTTCTTCATTGGATCCGGTGCATCCTTAAGTATTTCTCTATAATTATCAATACCTTTCACATAGTCTCTAATAGCATCAAGACTCATGGCATTGAGTAATAATCTTTGGCAATCTGGGTATAAATACCCCACAGTAGGACAAAGGTTTTTCCGGGTTGTGATGATTTTTATAGCAGTATTAAAATCTTTATTTCCTATTGAATTATAAACTACCTGAATAGTTTTGAAATCTGCTTCAAATTTTAACAAATCGTCCATTATTTCTCGTGAGGTGGGGTTCAGTGTTTTTTGACAAAACTCATGGAAATCTTCAAGCCACATTTTCTTCAAACTTGTTCTGATGAACTCAGGTTTCATTTCTTTGAACAATGCTTGAATCTCTTGAATGTTTCGATTTTCTATTCCTTCCATAGCATCTTCTAAAAATCTCATAAAATAGGGTCCTACAGGGGTATCAATAAGCACATCTCTATACAATCCTGTATAATCATCTCCTTCTAAAACTTTGATATTCTTCATTTCAGGGAAATAACCCAAAGGGTCTGCATTGGCGATCAGTAGATCTGCATCCACTCGATTCTTCAAACCTTCAATTATATTCACCACGTTATCTATCATGTATTTGCAACCAATCAAATGGATAAACTCAGCAAGAGGGTTCACTGTTTGTGCGGCCACATATTCGAATTCATCAGCCAATTTCTTCTTTAAGCGGTAACGAAGAACTGATACTTGTATATTTGGATTCTCCGCCATTAAAAATGGACCATAATCAGTTTCTTCTAAGAACTTTTTGAAAAAAATAACAAAAAATAACAAAAAAAATTACCGATTTTAGCTCTGCTAAGGTTGAACAATTCTTCATTTGATTGTAATGGGCTTCAGAGAGAAAACCTGCCCGAAGACCACGGATTATCGCCTCAGCGTAGCCATCATCAGGAGCAAATAGACATAATTCCATTTGAGGGAAGAAAAAATGTGAAGTTTTAAAGGGGTTGGGTTTTTTTTTATTTATTTGAAGAAATTAAAAAATTTAAGATTGGGAAAAAAAAATTTTTGCATTGTAATGAAAAAAAAAAAAAAAATATTTAGATTTTCAAAACAACGACAAAAAAACTTATATTTAAAAAAAAAAAATAACTATTTTTTTTGTAAAATTCAAAAAAATTGTAAGAAAAAAATGCTTTGAGCGACTAAAAAAACTAACTTAATTATCGTTTCTTCAGTTACGATTTACATCTAGTTCAATTTTGATTAAAAACGAACCCTACTGGATATAAATCTCTCATTTTATTCCCAAATTATTTAAAACATTATAATATCTTTAATTTTTTTTTTTTTGACCTAATGTCTTTAAATCAAAGCATTTCAATCAACAATCATGTCATAAAGCCCATAGAGCTAGTTCTGAATGGAGTATCTGAAAAAGACGTTTATGATGTTAAAAAGGACCCCCTTGAGATTTTTCTCAAAAAAACGGATGAAAACGAACAAAAGTCTTATGAAAGTCGTAGGTTCAGTCCAGAAGATGGTTTGATCTATTATTTGAGCAAAAAACCAGGCAAAGTTGAATATTACGATATAGAGACCAAGGTGGTTCGAAAGCTTCGTATGTTGATTTGTGTGACTATGTACAATGAAGATCGTGGTTTACTAACAAAGACTCTTGAAGGTATTTATGATAATTTAGATTCTTTTTGTGCACATGGTATGTGCGCTGAGGATTTAGCAGTGGTTGTCCTGAGTGATGGTATTCTAAAAATGGACCCTAGTGTGTTAGAATTCCTAAGAGATCATGATAAACAAACAGGAAATCCATCTTTAACAGTTGATACAAAACTTAATGAGATCAAAAAAGGATGCGAAGAATATAAGGAAGAAGGAAAAAGATTAAAGGATGATATAGAATTTCTTAAAAGGTCTAAAGAAGTTGAAGATGGTAACCATTTGCCAAAAAATATAGCGAAAAAAACTGCCTTATGCTATCAAATGAGATGTTCCTCAAAAGATTTCGCTGAAACTCACATGATTGGCAATAAATATTACGATGAAAAACTGAATATTTTGTTCGCGATCAAAATTTTAAATAAAGGGAAATTATCCTCGCATTTATGGTTCTTTCAAGGCTTTTGCAAAACTTTTAATCCAGACTATTGCACAGTTCTTGATTGTGGGACAAAGCCTGAAAAAACAGGTGTTTTTAATTTCTTTCGAGCCTTAGAAGCTGATTCGACAGTTGGTGGGGTTTGTGGTTATATGGGTGTTAGAGTCGACAGCAGTTTCCAAAAAATTAAGCAACTTCCTTTCAAATTCAAAAATGAACCTGATTCTTTATTCATTTTTAGGTTCTTCCCTTATATTTTCAACTTTCTTTTCATTATTTTAAACTGGATAATGACATGTATAGAAAACGTTTTCTCAATCCAAAAAGCCCAGGAATTCGAATATGCTTTTGCCCATATCTTTGATAAAGCTTTCGAAAGCTTTTTCGGCTTTATTTCAGTCTTACCAGGAGCCTGGTCAGCTTATAGATGGGACGCCCTTTGTGAAGATAATCTGTTGGAAAAGGAATATTTCAAAACTGTTATGGATCCTGATTATGAATTTAAATCAATAAGAGAGGCTAATAAGATTCTCGCTGAGGATCGGCTGTTGTGTTTAGCAATCTTCACAAAGAGAAATCGGGCTTATACATTGAAATATTGTCCTGATGCTGGAGCTAAGACAGATCTTGTGGAAACAGTGCCGAAGTTATTGATGCAAAGGAAACGATGGATAAATGGTACATGGTATGCATTGGAACACGTTATTCATTATCAGAATCAAATTCGTTTTTCCAAGCATTCAAATACTATGAAATTATCTTTTTCCTTTTCAATGATAATGGCAAAAATCGGTATGGTGGTGATTTATTTAATGATGACCTCTTATTATATTACTTTAAAAGTGTTGATGTTCGCTTATTTCGACCAAATTAGCATCATCAATAATCCAGCGGCGTCAGTAGCAGGTTTTTGCCTTTTCTTTTATATCGCAATGATAATGTCTCTATTGTTTATGTCATTACAATTCAAGGCTACTGATAAAGATTTGGAGTTCTTCTTTAGATTAATCTCACATTTGCTGGGAATATTCATGCTATTTTCCTTTGGAGTTATGATGCTTTTGCTCTTTAGTGAGATTTTTTCTGATCCTGTGGGTTATTTCGCCAATCAAAATCTTATGAGGGTTCTGGTTTTGATAAACGCAGGATTTTATGTGCTTATAACAATTGTGAACCCACCATCGATAAAAACAGTGGTGTTTTGTGTTCCACATTATCTATATTATATGCCAACTTATCTACATATTATGGTGGTCTATGCATTTTGTAGGATAGATGATCTTTCATGGGGGACAAAAGGTGCTCATACTACTGATCCTACAAATAAATCTAAAGAATATAAGGATTTTAAAGTTGCTTTTGTGAGTACTTGGCTTTTGTCTAATACTGTAATTGCTTATATTGTGATTGTTGTGACAAGTAATCCTGATAATCAAGATATTTTTCTGACAGTGCTGATTTTCTTTATCACAATGCTTGTTTCCATTAAAGCCTTCTTCGCTTTTATTTACGCTATCAAATTCTATTTGTTTGATCAAAAAAAATACTATTTCCATCTCAAAGACAACAAAAACCATTATCTCAAACAAACGGAAACCATTAAAGAATATTATGAGAAAACAAAAATTACAGGCTTTGTTATTGAAGAAAGTTTGATAAAGAGAGAAAGAAAGATTGGAAAAAAAACAGGAGTTGATGCTCCGTCAGGCATCCTGGGCTCTTCAGAGGAATTGGATAGCGATAAAAATGAAAATCCCTATAAGGACAAATTTTTAGGATTTGGTATTTATGAAGAGTCGATTTTGAAATAATTTAAAATAAAATATTTCGTTAAAGACAATTAAAAAATTTTAAAAAAAAAAAAACATTAAAATTTAAAAAAAAAAAAAATTCAATAAAATGACGTAGTTTTTTTTAATTTTAGCAAAACTGAAATTTTTAATAAGAAAAAATAAAAAATCTTTAATTTTGAAAAAAGTTTGAATTCCCTTAAAATTTTCATTCTTAAGAAAACCAAAAGTTTTAAAATTTATTTAAACCCTCATTTTCACAAATATTATGGAGGTCGGAACCATCCAAAACAACAAAGGGAATCTTTTCCTAGCTGAGTTCCTCGGCTCACTTTTCTTCATCAGCGCCATATTTTACACGGCTCTTTTCCACGGCAAAGAACCATTGACCACAGCTGTTGGTGTTGGCATAGGTTTATTCATAGCGATAACGGCATTCGGTAAATACACAGGTGGTCATTTTAACCCAGCAGTTTCCACAGGTTATTTCTTTTTCATTCAAACTGAGAAACTGGCCCATGCTTACACCTATTTCACTCTAATGGCAGGCCAGTTTTTAGGGGGGATGGCAGCAGGTTTATTGTTATTTATTGTGACAGGATTTGATAATCCAGTGCTATTGCCTAAAGAAGATAATATATTGGGGGCTTTCATTGATGAGAGTTTTTTCTCATTCATGTTCATGACTGTTATTTTTTGTATTAAAAGCAGCAAGCATAATTTCACACAAGATTCAATGCTTGGAGGTTTGACTGTGGGTATTACTTTGTCAGGATGTGTGCTTTATGGAGGACAAGTTAGTGGTGCTTGTTATAATCCTGCTGTTGGGTTTGCCTTGAATTTCTGGGCAACTATGGCTAGAGGAGATACTGCCTATATGAAGTATTTGTTCATGTATATGATTGCACCAACGATTGGTAGTTTGGTCGCAGGATTCTTGGTGAGATTCTATATTGATAGTGCTTTCACTCCACATGTTGAACCTTTGCAACAAAAGCTCAATGAACCTTTCTTGTATAGAAAAGATAATAAAGATCTGGAGTTGCAAACCACAAAAAATTAAATTATTGATTTTAAGGGAATTAAAGAATTCTTTCCAATTCAGAAAAAAATATGGATTTCTTAAGAAAAAGAAAAAAAATTTAGATTTTTTTTAATAAATGAATAGAAAAAAAAATCATTTTTTGTTTAAAAATAAGAAAAATTAATGAAAGAAAAAAATTGTTTAATCAAAGCTTGATAAAGTTGAAATCTTCCACAAGAGTTGGTTCATCCTCATCAATTCTGAAAATAAAAAGTTAATTTAATAAAAACTTCAACAACAAAAAAACTACCCATTTTCTAACGGTTGGAACTCAAAATTGAAAAATTCTTTGATCATTTCCTTTAATTTTAAGCATCTTCCTTTTAATTTTTTATCAGCCTCATCATTCAACCCAATCTCCAAAAAATTCTTTAGACATGTTCTCATGAAATTATTGCATGTTATATTATCATAAAAGAAATCTGTTGGCAATTGCTTCAGCTGATTATAAACAACAGGCACAAAATCAATGAAGATTTCTTTCTTTTCCTTCATCCAATCATCACAAGATGTTAATAAAATAAACAAATTTTTCCATTGATTTAATGAATCCAAGCTTTCGCCCATCAAAAAACAAATAAAAGAAGCCTGAAACTCCCCAAACAAAATCTTATAATTATTTCCATATTCTTTTGATAGAGTTTCTTTCAGAATTGTTGATTTGTCAAAATTCATTTTGGTTAAATTTTCTCCAATAAGTCCATAATTAGCTTTTCTTTTTGGAATATCAGTGTAAGTGATATTACCACCAATTTCTAAAAACTCTTCAATTTCCTCAATTTTTTCTTTTTTTTCTGGAGGATATTCTTTGTTTGTGTCGAAAATCTTTGTTTCTTTGCTCTTTTTTTAAAAAAATACATGATTATTTTCAATTAATATTTAGTATTATTTACATATAGTCGATCCAAAACTTCAGGACTTATATAATTAGAAACTTCTTTCCAATCTTCATATTTTTCTAAGGGATAAGCCCCTAAATATCGATCAAACTCATAATTATTCAGAGCATTGGTATATTCTAAATTACATAAAAACAGTAGTCATAAAATATTACGTATTTCATTTTCTTGAGGAACTTCTTGAAAATCTTCTATTTCTGTATCCCATTTTTTTATATAAATCCTCTTTTATCAAAATAAAGCTTTATTAAAAAAAATTATTTACTTTTTTCTCAGAGATATTTATAAAAAAACTAAGTTTGAATTGATATTTCTCGTCTTTGAAAGCGTAATAAATGAAATGGCTTCCAGGAGGGATCAATTTGACACCTTTGAATTTAGTCCCGATTTTCCAATAAGTATTATCCATTCCTTTTAAAAAATTAATTAATTAATTTCACTTATTATCAGAGTTTTGTGGAAAAATGAACCAAAATGCATTTCTGATGGGATGTCCAACAAGAGCAACATACCCAATTTATTGACATTCTCATTAGCGAATGCTTGATCCATTG
>JFJP01012193.1_pt1 | contig 20883 bp, 19 predicted proteins | sample 431651 | NCBI WGS metagenome assembly JFJP01 (sample SAMN02602958, study PRJNA72255) | Microbial mat metagenome, whole genome shotgun sequencing project. | biome: fresh water; feature: sink hole; material: water; isolation source: purple microbial (photo- and chemosynthetic) mats found in...
GGTCCGCCAACAAAACTGCCATGGGGAATTCTCATTAATAACTTCCCCAGCCGGTTGCCGCAATACAGCGACCTGACCCAATACCCTTTGGAAACCACCCGTTTCCACCCAACATTCGCCTATGAGATGATTTTGAATATTTTGTTGGGGTTGTTACTGCTTTGGATCTCCCGTCAATATGCAGACAGGATGAAACCTGGCGCGATCTTTTCGGGCTGGTTGGTATTCGCGGGGTTGGCTCGTGCCTTCATTGAATTTTTCCGCCCGGACCAACCGCGCATCAATGATTCATTTGTCACTTACTCCATGCTGGTTTCCTTATTAATGGCACTTGCAGGGGTGGTGATGCTGCTAATCCGTTATGGAAAATTACAACTGGCTTTTACAAAGAATTGGGAGCAGGAATATCAGATCAAACCGGTTGAGAAGGAACCGCGTGTTCGTGTGAATCCAATAGCCGAGGATTACGTCCAGGAAGCTGAGGAGAATGAAGTTGTTCCAAAAGAGGAAGTGATCTCCAAACCGGTAAAGAAAAAAACGGCTGCGAAACCAAAGGCCAAGACAACGGTTAAATCAAAACCATCAACAAAAAAAAGCACAGCAAAACCGAAAGAACCCAAAAAATAAGACCAAAAATGCCCGCGAATTTTTTCCCGGGCATTTTTATTTTCCCAAATCAAGTTGGTATTTAATATGAACTGCCATGATAAAATCACGTTATGAATCGCCTTGTCACTTTATGCCTTTTGTTGGTCACCCTTTCCCTTGCCTGCTCCACAACAACACCTGCAACTTCTGCGCCGCAAGATCAAGCCGCACCTTCGGGGAGTGTCCTGTTTCAGGATGATTTTACACGCCCGGTCTCAGGCTGGAGGCGGTATACTTCCGCCGAAGGTACGATGGATTACGACGCGGCCGGATATCGCATTCTGGTCAATTCTCAAAACACAAATTTTTGGTCGAGTCCCCAAAAGAATTTTGCCGATGTCCGCATGGAGGTGGATGCAGGCAAGCTCGGTGGACCTGATGAGAATCGGATCGGCCTGCTCTGCCGATTTACCGGAAACGACTATTATTTCTTCATGATCTCCAGTGACGGTTTCTACGGTATCGGCATTTTCACAGGCGGACAGGGCAGGCTGCTCGGCCAAAGTGAAATGCAGCCTGACAGCAATATCAAAAAAGGACTGGCTGTGAATCACCTGCGGGCAGACTGTATCGGTGACACGTTGACGTTTTATGTCAATGGGGTCAAGGTTAACTCGGCGCAGGATGCCACACTAAATGCGGGGGATGTCGGTTTGTTGGCTGGCACATTTGACCAGCCTGGGGTGGATGCGATCTTCGACAATTTTGTGGCGTTGAAGCCGTAAAATCTGCGCCGAAATCAGGATGAGTGTCACCTAGTGAAATATCAGATTAATTGTATAATCTTGTATTACATTGTGCGATATTTCACATAAAATCAAAAGGAATGGAACATGACAGCTCAACTTATTGACGGAAAATTGATTGCTCAACAGGTACGGGATGAGGTCGCAGCGATGGTTGCAAAGCGCACGGCGGCCGGTAAGAGAAAACCGACCCTGGCAACCGTGCTGGTTGGTGACCGCCCTGATTCGGCGGCTTATGTGGCTTCCAAAGGCAAAGCCTGCCAGGAATTAGGCATGGGATCCATCAGTGAGCATCTACCTGCCAATGCATCCCAGGAAGAGGTCGATGCACTGGTCAAAAGGTTAAATGCAGATAAAGGCGTGAGCGGAATCCTTGTGCAATTGCCCATGCCCTCCCATCTTGACGAAGAGCGCGTTCTTTCTCTTATCAACATCGAAAAGGATGTGGATGGCTTCTCTCCGCTCAACATTGGACGCCTGGCACAAAAAGGACGTGAGCCTTTGTTTGTGCCATGCACACCGTTTGGCTGTATCTATCTGCTCGAAAAATCAGGCGTAAAAATCGAAGGCGCGAACGCGGTAGTACTGGGACGCTCAAATATCGTCGGTATGCCCGCCGCCTTGTTGTTGATCGGCAAAAATGCCACCGTAACCGTATGCCACTCACGCACCAAGGATTTGCCTGGCACTGTCAGGCAAGCTGACATTATTATTGCTGCCATCGGCAGAACCGAAATGGTTCGCGGCGACTGGATCAAACCCGGCGCAGCGGTCATTGATGTCGGCATCAATGCGGTGCCAGATGCCACCAAGAAGAGCGGCCAGCGTTTGGTGGGTGATGTTAATTTTGCCGAAGCGAAGGAAGTTGCGGGGTTCATCACCCCTGTCCCCGGCGGCGTGGGTCCCATGACCATTGCCATGCTGATGAAGAACACCCTGCGTGCGGCGGAAATTCAAGAACCATAATATTACTCAGCCTCCCGGCATTACAAAACCTCCACCCTTTTGAGTGGAGGTTTTTCTATTCTTACCCTTGACATAATAATAATCTAATGCTATTATAAACTTATTAATAGTATTCACTTCGTAATACAGGAGTCGCCATGGTTGATACTTCCTTTGCCACCCGGAAATTCCAAAAGGAATTGAACGCCGGCACATCATCGCTGGTGTTGTTGAATGTGTTGAGCCGAAGTAAAGAGCCCATGTATGGCTATCAGATCGCCAAATTGCTTGAAGAAAATGGTCCCGACCTGCCGTTAATGAAGCAGGGGACTTTATATCCTGTCTTGCGGTCATTGGAGGAAAACGGACTTCTGAGCAGTGTCGTTGAGCCTTCGGTTTCCGGTCCCCCACGCAGGTATTACACCATCACGCCAGAGGGACATGAAGCATTAAAAGACTGGCTGGAAATTTGGAAGCAGACGAAGAAATTCGTAGACACGATCTTGAAAGGATGAGAACATGTTTAATACGATCGATGAATATCTTGATGCCTTGAAAAATGAAATGCAGGGGAATGACCCGGCGCTTTTGCAGGATGCGCTTGCCGATGCACGCGAGCATTTATCCACTGCACTGGCTGTGGTCCGCGAGCAAAACATCGGATTGAAGGAAGCCGATGCGCTGAAGCCCATTATCGAGGAATACGGCACACCAGAGGAGACAGCCTCCGCCTACAAGGAAGTGGAACGGCGCACATCGCCCGCATTGAAGCAGCCGGTAAAATCTCGATCCTGGTTTGTGCGCTTCTTCGGTGTTTATGCGGATGCCCGCGCATGGGGAGCTTTACTTTACATGTTGATCGCCTTCGTGACAGGTGTGTTTTATTTCACCTGGGCAGTAACGGGACTCTCGCTATCCATCTCCTTTGCCATCTTTATTTTTGGCCTGCCGTTTGCCCTGCTATTCCTGCTTTCGGTGCGCGGACTGGCCCTGCTCGAAGGTCGCCTGGTGGAAGCCCTGCTTGGTACGCGAATGCCGCGCCGTCCATTATTTTCACATCAAGGCATGAAGTGGTTCGACAGGCTGAAGGCGCTCCTGACCGACAAAGTGACCTGGCTGACTCTGATCTATATGTTCGTTCAATTTGCGCTGGGGACCCTATATTTTATACTGCTGGTGACCGTGTTAAGTTTCTCTCTTTCATTTATCGCGATCCCATTCTTACAGGCTTTCTTTAGGGAGCCCTTCATCAATCTGGACGGCGCCCGATATTTCATTCCAACGTGGTCCTATCCGTTGTTCATTCTGGCGGGCCTCCTATTATGGACATTCTTCATGAACATTGCTCGTGGGATCGGTCACCTTCACGGGCGACTTGCCAAGTGGCTGTTGGTTTCGGAGTAAGTTAAAACCACTTGACGAAATATCCGCCCAAGTATACAATCCGAGCCGTTCTCAAATCCGTGCCTCCGCAAGGGGGCACCTTTTCTGCTCAAGAGCAAAAATATGACCGACTCAAACCAAACCCCTGAAAATGACCTGCCGCAGGTAAGCAATCTCTCGCAAGTGGATGTGGAGACTGTCCAAGCTGGACTGGTGCGGATGCATCAAAGTTCGGCACAGGTGATCAACGGCGAAGATGTGGAGTTGAATCAGAGTGCTGCGTTGGAAGTAAATGCCGGCAGCATCAGCGTACGTCAATCCATCCTGGCCTTTGCCCACGCAGATGTGGTCTCTGTGCAGGAGGGTGCGGTGCTGGCTGCCCGGGCTGAGAAAATGTCCATTAATGGAAACGCGGGCCTGGTTGTAGCTGGAAATGTTGAGTTTGGTAATGCTTACACGGGCATTTTGGCAGGGCAGGAAATCCGGGGGGAGCGGATCGAGTCAGTCATCCTTTTAGCCCGCAAGGTTGAAGGGAATGTAACCACAGTGATCGATTCCCGCGGCGCATTAATAGCTGGCCTGGTTGGCGGGTTGTTTGCCGGGATCATGCTGCTGGTGGGACGCAGGCTATTCGATCGAAAATAAGTTAAATGTTTAGCGACGCGGTCGCTTTTCAGAAATTCATATGACAGGGCGAAGGTAACCGTGAATTACACGGTGAGAGGCGCCCAAGGAGTAAAGATGGAAAAGATAGTATTAAAGGCTGCAAAACGAAATGTGATCGGCAAGCAGGTAAAGGCATTACGCCGTGCTGGACAGTTGCCGGCGGTGATCTATGGCCGTCACGTTGAACCGATCTCCATTTCACTGGATGCTCACTCGACCGGACTGGTCTTTGCCAAGTTGACATCCTCCACGCTGGTGACAATTGATGTGGAAGGCACAGAGTACGCCGCATTAGTGCGCGAGAAACAACGCAACTACATCAAAGGCGTTCTGACGCACATTGATTTTCTTGCAGTGGACCTTACAGAAAAAATTCGCACGAAGGTTCAGCTTGTGTTCGTTGGCGTTTCTTCTGCGGTGAAGGATTTCAGCGCAGTGCTTGTGCACCGCATCGAAGGCCTCGAAGTGGAATGTTTACCCACCGACCTGCCCGAGCGTATTACTGTTGATATTTCATCCATTAAGGAAATCGGCAATAGTATTCGTGTACGCGATATTCCCCTTCCTGAGAACGTCCTGGTGACGGCAGATGAAGATGAAATTGTGATTATTGCCACCCTGCCCAGGGAAGAAACACCTGAAGGCGGCGTTGTTGTTCCTGGTGCTGAAGCCGCCCCGGGTCTTAGTGTTGAGCGCGGCAAGAAAGACGAAGAAACCGCAGAGAAGAAATAGTCCTTTGCATACCAAAAGACCCCGTCACCACTTGGTGGCGGGGTCTTTTCTTTATACTGATCCAAATGATCACTGAATTATGGATGAACCCACCAGAAAAAGGTTGAGCCGCTAAACGCACAGAACTTGCCGAGATCTTATGAGGAGCTGGCAGATCTTAGCATAAGTCCTTCATCTGCCCTGCGGGGTGGATATTTTCAACAGCGCTTATGGATATAACATTAGCTCCATGGTGTGTACGTAAATAAATTGTTTTAACTCAGGGTCGCTTGGGAGGTCAAGGTTATCCTGGTGAATGGAAAGCCGCACCAGCGTCGGTTCGGTGATCTTATAGGGCAGGGTGGTTTCAAATGATTCGGTGTCAATTCCCTTAAAGTCAAGCACTCGGGATGAAATAATTTTTCCGTCAGGTTGGATCAATTCCAGAAAAACAGGCTGGGTATTGACCGGCCAAAAACGTCCTTTTAGGTCCACCACTCCCCCAAAAATTTCATCTCCTTCCTCCAGACCTTCATACATGACCCGCTCATACATCATGTTCCCGATCGGGGTGATCTGGTTTTCGCCGATGGAGTACAAAAGCACTGGCATGGTGTTGAGTGCCTGGATCCGCCCGCGGTCATCTTTTGAACTGATACGAATGTAGCCCCTTTCGGATACTGCACGTATCTCAAAAGCAAGTTCAAAACCTCGATACACACCGCCGTTCGGGTCGCGCGTGACACGCTCCAGAGTGCGCTGCAGGATCCGCCCGTTTTCGCCAAGGAGCTCGACCCGCACCAGTTGGCTTTCGCCTGAAACGAGCAGGGCTTGCAGGTTAATAGGCGAGGTCAGGCTGGACATGGGACCTGGGGAAATAAAGCGAATCTGCGCAAAATCGGTAAAACCAGCTTCAAAGGTTGGTGTAGGAGTGGGAAGCGGAGTGGTAGGCAGGGGTGTTTCTGTGGGCACGGGCGTTTCTGTGGAGAGAGGCGCATGTGCGCTGGCTGTGGCAAAGGCAGCCTGCCCGGTCAATACAACCACTGTTGAAATGTGATTAGGCGGGAGAGGCGTGGAAACAGGGACTGCCGATTGCAGGCAGGCGGATAAAAGTGGGATGGCGAATGCGGCGATCAGGATTTTATATTTCATGGGTATTTTAAATCAACATCCCGCAGAATCATCGGTTGAAAACCCTGCGGGATGTTTTTTTTACAGTCCGTAAATGGCGCTGAATTTATTCGTCAAATAGCGGACATAAGCAGCAGAGTCGATCTTTGACCCGGTAACCTTTTGCACCAGGTCCTGCGGATCATATTTGCGGCCATGGACGTGGATCTTCCCCCGGAGCCAGCTGAGCAATGCGTCAAATTTACCTTTGCGGATCTGATCATCAAGATCCACAATGTCTTTGTTGATCTTTTCCCACAACTGCGCCGAGACGAGATTTCCCAGGGCATATGTCGAGAAATACCCCATCAACCCGCTTGACCAGTGAACATCCTGCAAAACACCCTGCGCATCATTGGGCGGGATGATACCAAGATAGTCGTTCATCTTTTCATTCCAGATCTCAGGCAAATCCTTCACTGCAAATTTTCCTTCGACCATGCCGATCTCAAGCTCGAGGCGCAGCATAACATGCAGATTATATGTGGCTTCATCGGCATTAACGCGGATGAATGATGATTCAACCTTGTTGATGGCTTTATAGAAGGATTTAACACTCACACCATCCAGTTGAGCAGGGAATGTCTTTTTTAATGCAGGGAAGAAATGCTCCCAAAATGGAAGAGAACGACCTACAAGGTTTTCCCACATACGCGATTGTGATTCGTGTACCGCAAGCGAAGTACCGCCCGCCAGCGGGGTGCGCTCGTACGCGGGATTACTACCCTGCTCGTACATCGCATGTCCCGATTCGTGCATTGCGCTGAAGAGCGTGGCAAGTGGATTGCCATCTTCAAAACGGTTCGTGATGCGCGTATCATCCACGCTGAAAGTCGTCTGGAATGGGTGGGGGGCTTTATCCTGCCTGCCACGAGTCCAGTCATAGCCGAACTTGGTAATGACGGCTTCACCAAAATCCCAGACTTTCTTCTCATTATATTTTTTCAGAAGAAAATTATCCTTTACCTGTCTGGCAGATTTAATGGCTTTGATCAGTTTCACCTGTTTCGGACGCAGGGCATTAAAGATCTCCTGCACTTCGGCGGTCTTCATTCCCGGTTCATAGTCATTGAGTAATGTATCGTAGGGATGGTCGGCAGGCGGGAAAAAGGAAATGTATTCCTGTACCAGTTCCACGACCTGCTCAAGATGTGGACGAAAAATGGAAAAATCCGATTTGCTTTTCGCTTCGATCCAGGCTTCAAAAGCCTTCGACGTGGCAATGGCTTGCCTGGCAACAAATTTGGCTGGCACGCGTGTGGCTTTATCATAATCACGCGCCGCTACGCGTATCAGTGCACCCTCATCCGTGTCTGCATCTGGAAATTCATTTTTAAGATCTGCGATCAATTTTCCGACTTCATCTGAAGTCGATTTTTCATGGGCGATCTTGCCCAAGGTGGCAAGTTGCTGCCCGCGCGCCTCGCTTCCACCTGGCGGCATATTGACATTCTGATCCCAGTCCAGAACACTTTGGGCATGCTGCAGGTCTGAGACCTCTCCTAAGATTTCCTTAAGTTGATGCAATTTTTCAGACATAAAAGCCTCCTGAATTCTTATTTGGTTTACAGGTATATATGGTGAATGGATTGATTTTATCGTAAATGCACCGAAAGGTGATAAAAAAAGGTGACAACCACCCTACACGGCAACTGTCACCTGAAATTCACATTATGGACATTTCCGATGCCCGCCAAGACCATCTTCAAGGATTTCGACATCGGAACCTTCCCGTATGGAGACGTTCACCACTTCGGGGTCTCCGGGGACATCAATATCATAGACTGTGTACTCGCCGGGGTAGATCCAAATTTCGTTATCCGGGTACTGAAAGGAGGGGTAGACCACCATTTCCCCTGGCATGACATACATGCGGTGATAGGTGCAATTTCGCAGGTATGCAGCCTGAGGCCATTCAGTGGTTGTAAATTCCGGCAGATCTTTTATACTGCCTTCGAGTTGTGAGTAATCGGTTTGAATGGATACCCAGCCTGTCTCATTGGAGTTTGGAATTGTGACCTGCACCCAATCTGAAAGCACATCACGCGCGATGGCCTTTGTGCTTGTATTTTTATAAAGCACGCCAACCGGGTTAAACGCCATATCCGGTCCGCGGCGGACAAACAGATTACCATTGACCACATTGAGTGTCACATTGGGTAAAGCAGTGGCTGTGAATAACACCGGGACGACAGGCTCTAGTGTTTCTGTCGGCATGAGGAATAGGGTGGGTTCCTCCTCCACCATAGGTGGCGCAATATCCTGGACTGTGGGCAGCGCGGGAGGGGTATCCACCGTAAACTGCATGCATGCCGGTGAAAGAAAAACAACCAGCAGGGTGATGGATACGTGCCTGAGTATCTTTAATGACGTGGTCATTTCCCTGCCCTATTCGTGGCGAAGCGCTTCCACGGGTTCAAGACTCGCGGCGCGGCTGGCAGGGTAAATGCCGAAGAACAGCCCAATGGCTGCCGAAAAACTTGTCGAAAGCAGGATGGCATCCGTACCAACAATGGGCGTGAAGGTGTTCCCTGTGGCAGTGGCAACCTTGCCAACAACAAAAGCGATCAACCAGCCAAACAAAATTCCGATAATCCCGCCAATGAAACTGAGCAGTGAAGACTCGGTCAAAAATTGCATCAGGATATCCTTCTTCCGTGCACCCAATGCCTTACGCAAACCGATCTCACGCGTACGCTCCGTAACCGAAACCAGCATAATGTTCATGATGCCGATGCCGCCCACCAACAGGGAAATTCCGGCGATGCCGCCGAGGAAGATCGTCAACACACCAGTGATGGTTTCAAAAGTTTGCAAAAAGTCCTGCTGAGTGAAGACGGTAAAATCATCATCACCAATTGGAGTGCGGTGGCGCTGGCGTAAAATGTTCGAGATCTCATCCGATGCCAGGGTTACTGCTTCGGCGCTGGTGGCCTGCGCAAAGATCACATCCACCTGGTCACGCGAGTCTCGTTTGATAAGGCGGGCCTGGGCTGTGGTGAAGGGAATGTAGGCGGCATCATCCTCACTGCCGAATGCCCCGCCGCCCTTGGCAACCAAAACACCGATCACGCGGAAGGGCTGTCCTTCGATACGGACAGTTTCGCCCACGATCCCGTCATGATAGCCAAAGATGGCATCTGCGGTCTCGGGGCCAAGAATCACAACCGACATGCGCCCGTTGATATGTTCCCCATTGATGAAGTCGCCCTCGGCAAGTTCCATATTACGGACGATTGCATATTCAGGCGTAACACCAGAAAAGGTCGTGGTGGTGGTTTCACCCGCGTATGTAATGGTCCCATTGCCCTGAATGGCAGGAGCAACCCCCGCGACAGAAGGCGCGGCAAACGGGTCAGCAATGGCTTCAGCATCGCCCAGGGTCAATGGACGTTCATTATTGCCGCTCCTGGCAGTTCCGCCGCCCGGTCCACGCGCCTGGTCGGGACCGCCGCGGAATACGAATAACAGGTTCGTGCCGATGCTGCTGATGGAACCTGTGATGGATGCCTGGGCTCCATTTCCAACCGCGAGCATGGCGATAACTGCGGCAACACCGATAACGATGCCCAGCACCGTCAACCCGGAGCGCATTTTATTGCCGTTCAAACTTTCGATGGCTTCAAGAAGGGCTTGTGCGAAACTCATTATTTGCTCCCTTCCGCTTCTTTATAGGTCAGGTCAAGTTCGCCATCGCGCAGGCGAATAACCCGTTGGGTTTGTGCGGCGATCAAAGGATCGTGGGTGACAATGATAAGGGTCGTCCCGCGATCCTTGTTCAGGTTCAACAAAAGGTTCATAATTTCCTTGCCGACCTTGGAATCAAGGTTGCCAGTCGGTTCATCTGCCATGATGATGGCAGGGTCATTGACAATGGCGCGGGCAACCGCCACACGCTGCTGTTGTCCGCCTGAAAGTTCATATGGACGATGGGACATGCGGTCGCCCAGTCCCACCGATTCGAGAGCGGCTTTTGCACGGTCACGGCGTCCTTCGGTAAGGCCTGCGTAGCGCAATGGCAGTTCCACATTGCCGACAGCGGTCAGGCGCGAGAGAAGGTTGAAACTTTGAAAGACAAAACCGACCTTGCGGTTGCGAACACTTGCCAGCTGGTCGTCGTTCATGTCAGCAACCGATTCTCCGTCCAGGATATATTCGCCAGAGGTGGGTCTATCCAAACAACCGAGGGTGTTCATCATGGTGGATTTTCCCGAACCCGAAGGTCCCATGATGGAGACGATTTCGCCGCGCGCAATGGTAAATGAAACACCACACAGGGCATGAACATCGAATTCGCCCATCTTGTATGTTTTTGTGAGGTCACGCGCCTCAATTACCCAATCCATGCTAGCCTCCAAACGGCCCCCCCATGATCGAGGGCGGGTTCAAGATAATCGGATCACCTTCTTTTATATCACCCGCCACGAGGACACTGTTTAACCCATCCGTTGAACCAAGAGAAATCTTAATGGATTTGGGTTGTCCATCCACCAGCAGGTAAACGACACGCTCTTCGTTCACCAGCCGCACAGCACGGTTGGGGATTAATAGGATATCCTTTACTTCCTCAACAATAATGTTAACCGCGGCTGTCATGCCAGGTTTGACAAATTCATCCGGGTCTGTCAACTCGACTGTGACCGTGAAACTGACCACGCCCTGCACCGTATCTCCCGCCTGGCTGACTTTGACCACTTTACCATGGTACGGGTCTGACCTGCCTAGAACCGCATCAAAGGTCAGGGTGGAATCCTGGTCAATGTACACTGTGTTGATATCCACTTCCGAGACTTGTACATCCACCAGAAGATGGGAAAGGTCGTCGATGCGGTATGCCACCGCACCCGCCGAGACCTGGTCGCCGGCGGCAGAATCAGATTGGGTCACTGTACCGGCAAAAGGCGCGATGATACCCGCCATATCGAGCGTGGATTGGGCGGCTGCCACACGCGCTTCGGCGGCGGCCACATCAGCAGGATCCACTCCATCCTTAACCCGTTCATAATTACGGCGGGCATCATTTAACTTTGCTTCTGCCAGTGCCAGTTTTTCGTCAGCATCTGCGATGGTTTCTTCATCAGCATAGCCTTTGGTATAACGGACTTTGGGAATGCCGTTTAATAGGTAGGTATCTGCGATCGTGATCTTGCCGTTCAACCCAAGACGATAGTCGTATGCCTCTTTATAATCTTCTTCTGCAGCATCAAGGGTGCGCAATGCCTGCGCGCGGGCTGTATCTGAGTTCAGTAGATCCTCCAGAGCCTTCTCGGCGCTGGAGAGGTCGGCCTCGGCAAGGATCACACTCTGATTGAGCGAAGACTTGGCAAGGCTGGCAAGTGTCTCATTCTTTGCGACCTTATCTCCCACACTGGCATTGACCTTTTCCACAATGCCGGTTGTTTCCCAGATGAGGACGGCACTTTGTTTGGCGCGTACACTACCGGTGGCCCCAACTGTCGCCTGCAGTGATCCCCGTTCCACGTTGGCGGTCTGGAATGCAGAGACCTGCTGGTTTCCATTACGAGCAACAAGGAACACGGCAACAAGCAGGACGATCACGATCACACCTGCAATGATCCAGGTCCTGCGTGAAAATTTCGAAAAAAATTGTTTCATAAATGTTCTCCAAAATGCGTTCAAGCCGCGTTTTTTCCGCGGTTGTGGGCTTAGTATATCGAATCAATGTGTAAGAAATATGTAGATTCTATAACCTGTCAATTCTAATTCAAGAATACGAATTTGAAGGCGGGGGGATGCACGAATTAATAGAAGTCTAATGGGACCAATAGTGGTCAATCCGCCTTCTGGAAAGGCTTTTACAGAGAGTACCCTGCTCCGATATTCCAAAGCAAAGGGGCCCTTTAATTTACAGGGGGCTGGAAGACCTGGCTTTGTTATAATCCAGCCCATGTTTCAACGGATCGTTCGCGGAATTGAGCTGACACTCATCATTTTTATCCTTGCAGTGGTTTTCAGTTACAGCACACCATCCAGTGCAAATGAGCAGGAGAAGGTGCGCGCATATACGCGCCAGATCGAATTCAACTACCTTTCGTGGATGGGAGAAGCCTTACTGCTCAAATTGCGCACCGCTTCTGTTGGCGTGCCGCACATATTTGACCCCGCTGCCCAAAAGCAGATCATCACAGAGCACCTGCAGATCATACAGCAAATTTTGGACAAGGAGTACCAGCTCGAAAAAATCTATGCCGACGCAACCATCACGGATAAGGAACTCGCGTCCGAAGCTCTGCGCTCTGACCTTGCCGGGTTATATACCAGACAAACAAAACTTGCTCCACTGGCAGAAGCAATCCTGCAAGAGCAGGTGAGCCAGGTTCTGGCGGATATTGGTCTCACTGTGATGGGTCAGCCTGTACCAGCGGTTTTGTATCACTCCACCCCGCTGCCCATGGCGTTGATCATTTCACCACGTGATCACATCGAACAGAATGCCAACATCTCCATCGAAACCGAATTAACAGTTGATGAAATTTCAGCACTGGAAAGCCGTGTGGATGAAGGGCTTAACGTGTCGTCGCTGGTTGTAAATATCGGTGGCGTGGGTGTATACCCAACCATGGTCATGCGCAGCACCGACATGAACTGGCTCCTCAGCACGGTGGCGCATGAATGGATCCATAACTATCTCACGCTGCGCCCGCTGGGAATGTTGTATGGCGAAACTCCAGAACTCCGCACCATGAATGAGACGACGGCATCCATTGCAGGAAATGAAATTGGAAAACTCGTTATTGAACGCTTTTATCCCGAGTTGGCCCATGCCCGGCTCCTTGATTACCATCGAAAAACAATCCTGGTCTCTGCTCCATTGGACCACCCCGAACCCGGTGATTTTTTGCGCCCTCCGTTCGATTTCCGCGCCGAGATGCACGAGACCCGCATAACAGCCGATACCCTGCTGGCAGACGGAAAAATTGAGGAAGCGGAAGCCTACATGGAATCGCGCCGCGTCGTCTTTTTGGATAATGGGTATTTAATTCGCAAACTCAACCAGGCGTATTTTTCATTTTTTGGAGCCTATGCCGATACCCCCGGCGGCGCAGCGGGAGAGGACCCTGTTGGACCTGCTGTGCGTGCCCTGCGCGCCCGAAGCGAGTCGCTGGCGGATTTTGTCAATACCATTTCCTGGATGACAGATTTTGAGCAACTGAAGAAAGCGGTTATTCCGTAAATCACGCTTGCCGCCAGGGCAGGTACTTTGGAAATGCAACCTGCCGCAAGGACCTCCATGAAAACATATTCTTATTCAATTTTATTTTTTATCGCCATTTTTATTCTGAGCGCCTGCGGCGCGCAAGCGACGCCAACCCCCACGCTCGTTCCTGTAAAACCTGCACCCATGGCTACGTCAACTTCCGCGATCAGTTGTTCTGCGATCAGCGCCGAGCCGACTTCCGCGCCAAGTACTGAATCTTACTTCCCGCCTGTCAGCGGGGCGGATTTTTCTTTTGGCCCGGCAGATGCACCCGTGACCATTGTCGAGTATTGCGACTTTCAAGCAGAGGGCTGCCGCAATATGGCAATGATCATCGGGGAGTTGATGCGCAACCACGACGACGTGCGCTTTATATTCCGCCCCCTGCCATTGATCGATGTTCTCGACAAATCAGACAAGGCGGTTCTCGCGGCGCTGGCGGCAGATGAACAAAATAAATTTTGGGTAATGTATGACCTGCTTTTCGTCAAACACACAGAATGGGTAAGTCTAAATCCCGAAGCGTTCAATGCCTGGCTGATAAAGGAAGCCATCGTGCTGGGTATGGATGGTGCAAGGCTGGAGGCGGCGATTAATGCCGATGAAACAGCAACCAGCATGAGGTCGAAGTACGATGCGGCAAAGAAGTTAAATCTGCCAGCCGTGCCTCTGGTCCTGATCAATGGCTCGCTGCAACCATCCTATCTTCTGGATTATCAAAGCATCAGTGATGCAGTTGGATTGATCGCGCTGGGTCAAAAACAATTCAGTCAATGCCCAGCTTTTAGTGTGAACCCTCAAAAACAATATATCGCCACGCTTCACACCGATAAGGGTGATATTGTGATCCAATTATTCGCAGACAAAGCGCCGCTGGCTGTGAATTCCTTTGTCTTCCTGGCGCGGCAGGGCTGGTACGATGGTGTGACGTTTCATCGGGTGATCCCTGGCTTTGTGGCACAGGCAGGCGACCCAAGCGGCACGGGCAGGGGCAACCCCGGATATTTTTTCAACAATGAAATCAGCGATTTGAAGTTTGACAAGCCTGGCATGGTGGGCATGGCAAATAATGGAGCCGATACGAACGGGAGCCAGTTCTTCATTACCTTTGCGCCTGCCGCGCACCTCGACGGGGGATACACCATCTTTGGTCAGGTGCTTAACGGCTTGAATGTGGCTGAACAATTAACACCGCGTGACCCCGACCAGGGAGCAGTACTGCAACCCGGCGATAAAATTCTAAGCGTGGAAATAGAAGAGAAATAATGCAAACAAATAAAATTCACTGGGGTTCCCTGCTGGTCCTGATCTTTCTCGGCTTTAGTGCATTGTCTGCTGTGCTGGTGGCGTTCGGTCTGGGTGTCAATTCGCTGATCAGTCTTTTTTCGAACGCGGGCGATCCAGCCGGGCAAATGATCAGCGCCTTTAACTTTGGTTTTGAAGGCGTGGTTCTGTTCCTGTGTTCGTGGTTCGTCCTGCAAAAAACCATGGGACGCGAACAAGCCGGGAAACCATTGCAATTCCCATTTGCGGGCTGGCAGGCAGCGGCACTCATTGGACTGGTGATCCTGTCGATCGCAATTGGCACGGCAGTCGTCTTCATAGAAGTTGACTGGCTGGCATGGCTCACCCTGCCTGTCTTGACTGTACCGGCAATCGTTGCACCCATTTGGCTTTTATTCGGCATCGGCTCAAATGGCATTAATCTTGGTCAGCGCTGGCGGGTCTTTTCCATATTTGGGTTGAGTATGACTCTCAGCCCACTGATCATTATTGTGACGGAACTTATCCTGTTGGCGGGCGGAATAATTCTCGGTGCGCTATTTATTACCGTGCAACAGCCGGATATTGTGCATGAGCTTGGACGACTCGGCACGGTGCTTCAAAATGAACTCGATCAGGAAGCGATCCTGAAATTGCTTGCGCCTTACATTTCAAACCCGATCCTGATCGCTGCGGTGGTCGGCTTTATTGCCGTGGCTGTACCGTTGATCGAAGAGCTGTTTAAGCCACTGGCGGTGTGGATCTTTGCGGGGAAACTGGAATCTCCCACCCAGGGATTTGCCATGGGGTTATTAAGCGGGGCGGCATTTGCCATGATCGAAAGTTTGAACGCAAGCGGCAGCGGAACCGAGACCTGGTCAGCCATTGTCAGTGTCCGCGCCTTTACCAGTCTACTGCACATCATGACCTCCGGACTGGTCGGCTGGGGGATTGTCTCGGCGTTTCGCGAGAAACGCATCCTGCGGCTCTGTGCCGCATATTTCAGCGCTGTGGCCATTCATGGTGTCTGGAATGCCTGTGCCGTGGGGGCGGGGCTTTCGATCGTTGGAGAATTCATCGGCAAACCGGAATGGCTTCATACAGTCCTGCCAGCCATGGCAGGCGGTATGAGCATCCTGGGAGTTGGAATGTTTTTTGTGTTATTCGCGTCCAATAAAAAGATCAGGATTTCGTCCTCATCCGCCCTGCCTGCCTTACAGCAGGAGGAACAAGCCGGGGTTGAGGAGGTACAATAAACCCATGAGTTATTCATCCACTGCGCGTGAAGGTGATCTTGCCCAACTGGTCGGCTTGACGCATAAACATTTCATTTTTTCACTAAAATCAGGCGGCGACCTTCAAACCCATCGCGGCGTGCTTAAGCATGATGACCTGATCGGCAAGCCTTACGGCTCGCAGGTATTCAGCCACACGGGCGCACCCTTCTTTTTATTACAGCCGTCCATCGCGGATATTCTCAATGACCTGCCGCGTGCCACGCAGATCTTATACCCGAAGGACCTTGGCTACATTCTGGTGATGATGGGAATTGCGCCCGGTCAACGCGTGATGGAGGCGGGGACTGGTTCAGGCTCAGTCACGATCGCAATGGCAACCGCTGTCGGAGCAGATGGACAAGTGATCTCCTACGAACAAAAACCCGACACACAGAACCTTGCCCGGAAAAATGTGGAGCGCGTGGGGCTTGCCTCAAGGGTGGAGTTCAAACTGCGCGATATACGCGAAGGGTTTGATGAGACTGACGCAGATGCCTTTTTTCTTGATGTTCAGTATCCAAATGAATATATTGAGCAGGTGCGTGCCGCGCTTAAACCCGGCGGATTCTTCGGCACGATCATCCCCACATTCAACCAGGTGGAGAAGACCCTGACTGCTTTAAAGAAACATAAATTTGCATTTGTTGAAGTATGCGAGGTCATACTGCGTCACTACAAAGCCGATCCTGCACGCATCCGGCCGGTGGATCGCATGGTGGCACACACCGGTTACCTGATCTTCGCCCGCAGGATCGAACCCAACACCGATCCGCGCGGAAGAGAATTGGAAAACGAAGTCAGTATCGAGAATTAGAACCCGCTGTGTACCACTCAAAAGGTCCCCCCGTGCATTCCAATTCATGCCCATGAAAATCACACAGGAATACATATCAAAAAAGTTAACAGAGTCCCGCAAAAATGGAGATGACTCGGATGGTTATGCGGAAATTCCCGTAAAACCGAACACCCTCTTGAAATGTGCAGCGGTTCTGGTCCCGCTTGCTTTTTCTGGCGGAGAATGGCATTTACTTTTCACCCGCCGCACAGACCGCGTTCAGTCGCACAAGGGACAGGTCTCCTTTCCAGGCGGCGCATGTGACGACGGAGAGACCACGCCCGAACAAACCGCACTGCGCGAAGCCGAGGAGGAGATAGGGATGCAGCGCGGGGATGTACAAATACTTGGGCGGCTAAGTCAGTTGATCACCATCAGCAGTTATCGCGTAACACCGGTGGTGGGAGTCATCCCCTTCCCATATGCCTTCAAAGTGGCAGGCATTGAAGTAGCGCGTGTGTTCACCATCCCCCTCTTGTGGCTTTCCGACCGAAATAATTATTGGGAGTTCTTCCTGCGTGATTCGGAGCGGTCACTCATCACCTACCATCCCTTTGACGGCGAATTACTCTGGGGCGCCACCGCGCGCATGACAGTCACTTTTTTGAAGACAATTGGGACACTGACAGGGAAATGAGTTTATTGCATAGATCGCCAAACGGGTCCAAAACCTGACTCTGCAAGAATCCCGTAATTCCACATACAGCTTGGGTTCGCGCATAGGTCCACACAGAAAAAGCCATAAAAGATCCGAGTTTGCCCTTTTCCACCCTCACCAGTTCTCAAAAGGTTTAAACCGAAACAAAGCAAAAGAACCCGTTGTTCTTCAACGACACTCAAAGAATATTTTGGGTATACTGGGTTCATCACTCAAAAAAGGAAACCTTATGGATGCCACTCTTATTTCCAATGCGGTGGAAGCCGCCCGTGAAAACTTGATCGATTTTTTGCAAAAAATGGTGCAAGCCTCCAGCCTGCCAAATTTTGAGCATGATGTGCAAAACCTGATCATTGGGAAGTTGAGATCCATGGGACTTGAAGTGGAGGTTGTCCCATCGCATTTTGACGACCTGCGGCATCATCCTGCTTTTGGTGACGATGGATTTTCGCCAACCGATCGGATCAATGTGGTTGGGCGCTGGCGGGGCACAAATTCCGGCGATGGGCATTCCCTGATCCTTAACGGACATGTGGATGTGGTTCCAGTGGGAGACCTGGCCCTTTGGGATGATTCCCCATGGAGCGGCGCAATCCGTGATGGGCGTTTATACGGGCGCGGCTCCTGTGACATGAAAGCAGGTCTGTGTGCAGGCATCTTTGCCGTGGACGTGTTACAGCAGCTCGGTTACCGCCCTGCACAGGATGTTTTAATTGAAAGTGTCATCGGCGAAGAGTCCGGCGGCATTGGCACGCTGACAACCATCATCAAAGGGTACACGGCCGACGCAGTGATCCTGCTGGAGCCGACGCGCCTTGAAATTTGTCCTGTGCAATCGGGGGCGCTTACATTCCGCCTGACCGTGCCAGGACGGTCGATCCACGCAGCGATGAAGCCGTACGGCGTAAGCGCCATCGAGAAATTTGCGCTGCTCCTGAATGCCGTTAATCAACTCGAAGCAGAACGGCATCGAACTTTTAAACATGATCTATACGAAGACCCAAACAACATTGCACCCATCAACATCGGAACGGTGCGCGGCGGCGAGTGGCATTCCACTGTCGCCGAAGAAGTGATTGCCGAAGGACGCATGGGCGTGCTGCCTGGTGAATCCAACCAGGCGGCGAGGCACGCATTTGAAGAAACCATCCGGCTTGCGGCATCTGCGGACCCCTGGTTACGTGAACATCTGCCGCGTGTGGAGTGGTTCGAGGGGCAATTCGAATCAGGCGAGACTCAGCTCGATCATCCCTTCCTCCTGCAGCTCAGTGCCGTTCACCAGCAGGTGGTTGGCTCCAAGCCTGTGATGCGCGGCGTGACCTATGGCTCTGACATGCGGCTATTCACCAATCATGCAAAAATTGCGGCGACCCATTATGGTCCGGGCGATGTAGGCATGGCTCATGCGGTCAATGAATTTGTCCCTCTCGATGAAGTGATGACAGTGACAAAAGTTGTGGCAAACATGATCCCCCAATGGTGCGGAGGTACTATTTAAATGAAAACTTTTGGCTGTCAATCAATGTATGCGCCGATTCGCAAAATGGCGCTCAAGCATCCGCAGCAGGCATTCATCAGTCAGGAGAATCTCGAAGCACAGTGGCAATCCCTTTCTTATCTCGCCTGTCCTGATTTCAGGAATTCGTTGGCAGAGTATGAACAGTTTATCTCTGTCCTGGATCAATTTGATCTTGAAATTCACTACGTCCCTCTGGACGAAACCACCAGTCTTGACTCGATCTACGTCCATGATCCACTGGTAATCTCGGAACGCGGCGCAATTTTATGCAGGATGGGCAAGGCAGCGCGTGCTCCCGAACCTGCAGCAGCGGAGAAATATCTACAGGCAATGGGCGTGCCTGTGATCGGACAAATCACAGGCAGTGGCAAAATGGAGGGTGGCGATATTCTTTGGGTGGATGAACGCACGCTGGCTGTAGGACAGGGGTTTCGCACCAATGCCGAAGGTTTGCGGCAACTGCGCGAACTGCTGCATGATTCTGTAGATGAGATCATTCCAGTGCAACTCCCTTATTGGACCGGTCCACAAGACTGCCTGCACCTCCTGTCATTTATCAGCATTGTGGATAAAGACCTGGCTGTGGTCTACTCGCGCCTCATGCCTGTCCCATTCCGTGAGTGGCTTTTGGAACGCGAATTTCAATTGGTGGAAGTACCTGATGAAGAATATGACTCACTCGGCTGTAATGTACTCGCAGCAGCTCCGCGTCAATGTGTAATGCTCAACGGGAACCCAATAACGCAAAAGCGCCTTGAAAAAGCAGGCGCTAAAGTGTGGACTTATACAGGTCAGGATATTTCATTCAAAGGCACCGGCGGACCCACCTGCTTGACCCGTCCCATCTGGCGGGCGGGGTGAAATGTAACGTGTAGCGTGTTTCGTAAAAATACGGAACACGCTACACGTTTTTTCTCAATTCATTTACAAAGGGCGGCGTAACACACCCAGGTAAATTACTTCTGCGTAATTTCAGTCACCCAGGCGATGAAGTTCGTGTCGCTGTCGCTGGTGCGCTCTGCCTTGACATGACTCTGTCCCCAAACGGTTGTGAAGCGGACATCTTCCACGCCGCCATAGTTTTCAAGCGCCAGCGCCAGGTTCATTTCGACGGTGGTCGCGGTGTCACCCTGTTTGATGCCGGTGTTGATTCTCCAATACTTCGCGACGGTTGACGTTTGATACCCCTCATAATAAGGCATGAGGTAGTACATGGGGTTATATGAATTCATGCGGTACTGAACGCCGTTTCCAAATTTATCGAGAGACTGCAAGTCGGTTGCGTAGGCATCCACATAGGTGGCATCCCAACCGAAGGATGCTGCATACGTTGCCTGATTGGCAAATAGGAGATTTGCCAGCGTAGAGTCGAAGTGTAGGAAATCGTTCTCGTCGTTACCAAAGACATTGTTCTCCGGCGTATCGCGGTCCAGACCGTCGAATGCGCCCACGCTTTTGGATGGATTCTTCTGGCTGTTGACAAAGCCCGCAAGGCTGGTGACTTTGGCGGTATTGGTCGCGGTATCGTAGGCGACCCATTGCCCATCCTTGTTCAGCGCATCCATGTATTCCTGAACAGTTTGATAGGTTGTGGAGGTGGCTTCTGGCGCGCCACCGGCACCGGGATTCATTCCAGCAGGAGGAGTTCCTTGTGGCCGCATGCCAGCGGGAGGTGCCCCACCCGGCATTCCACCGCCGGGGAACCCGCCCGCGCTTTCGGTGTAAGGGAATGTTGTATCTGCCAGGAAATTATTCAGGGATGTTTCAACGGTTTTCATCAAATAGTCGTAGTAACTTCCAGCCGCATAAATGCCGCTCTCGGATTCTTGCAAGACAAGCACAT